>R22__coassemble_173_pt1 | contig 49828 bp, 43 predicted proteins | sample R22__metabat2_low_PE_022 | metagenome-assembled genome bin R22 | reverse complement strand
CGACAAGGTGCTGCCCATGAACTCGGGCGCCGAAGCCGACGAAACAGGCCTGAAGCTCGCCCGCCGCTGGGGTGTCGTCAAGAAGGGTATCCCGAACGACAAAGTGAAAATCGTTTGCTGCGAAGGCAACTTCCACGGACGCACCATCACCATCATCACGATGAGTAATGACCCCGAGAGCTACGCCAACTACGGCCCCATGACTCCCGGCTTCATCCGCATCCCCTACAACGACCCCGATGCACTGGAGCAAGTGCTGGCCAAGGAAGGCAACGAAATCGCCGGTTTCCTGCTTGAGCCTATCCAAGGCGAGGCTGGTGTCTATGTGCCCGATGACGGCTACCTGAAGAAGTGCTACGACATCTGCAAGAAATACAACGTGCTGTTTATGGCCGACGAGGTGCAGTGCGGTATCGCCCGCACGGGCAAGATGCTGGCCTGCGACCACGAGGGCGTGCGCCCCGACATCCTCATCCTGGGCAAGGCCCTCGGTGGCGGTGTGGTGCCGGTCTCCTGCGTCTTGGCTGACGACGACATCATGCTGAACATCAAGCCCGGTGAGCACGGCTCAACCTTCGGCGGCAACCCCATCGCTGCCAGGGTTTCCATCGCCGCCCTCGAAGTCATCAAGGAAGAACACCTGATGGAGAACGCCGAGCGTCTCGGTAAGATTTTCCGCGAGGAAATCGGCAAAATCAAGAGCCCGATGATTGAGAAAGTCCGCGGTAAGGGCTTGCTCAACGCTGTGATCATCAAGCCCAAAGACGGCAAGGAAGCTTGGGACGTGTGCCTCAAGATGCGTGACCTCGGCCTGCTGGCCAAGCCCACCCATCAGCACATCATCCGTTTCGCCCCGCCCTTGGTCATCACCGAGGCCGAACTCCGCGAAGCCATCGAAATCATCAAGAAGGCCATCGCCTCGTTCGAATAATGATACGAATGAAAAAACCCACCATTTGGTGGGTTTTTTCATTCTATTGCTACCTCTTTGAAGATGATTTCCACCGCCTCCTCATACTCCCTAAGCGCATTAATCTTCTTAATCTTCCGCCAAACCGCCTGTGGCTCTTCAAAGGAATACATCAGATACGACCACAGTTCCTTCATCCTGCCTAATACTTTTGGACTGCCGCCGGCATGATGCAGCCGGTCTTCATACAGGTCAATAACGTATGCATACAGGCGTTCGGTTCGTCCGGACTGCTGCTTTGCGTCATTGCGAGGAGGAACGACGAAGCAATCTAGGCCATCAGTATGGTAACCTTGTGGTCTGGATTGCCGCGCTTCGCTCGCAATGACGGAGTTCTTGATCTCTTCCGCCAAAAACGGATTAGCCAACAACCCCCGCCCCAACATGAACTGGTTCACGGGTTGCACCGCTTTGCGGATGTGCTCAAAGCTCTCGACGGAAACAATATCCCCATTATACACCAACGGCGCATTAATATAAGGTATAAGTGCTGCAAACCGTTCCACATCAGCCTCGCCCTTATACAGCTGCTTCCCAATCCTCGGGTGAATGATTAATTCACTCAAAGGGAAGCGGTTGAATATCGGGATAATGGCATCTATCTCATCAGGGCTGAAATATCCCAAGCGGCATTTCACGCTGAATTTCACGTCGCCTATTTCCTCGAACACCCGTTCCAGCATCGCTTCTGTCTTGTCGGGGTAGGGCAGTAGGCCGCAGCCGCGTTTCTTGTTGGCCACCCTCGGGAAGGGACAGCCCATATTGAGATTGATCTCTTTATATCCCAGTTCCTTGCATTGCTTGGCAAAGCGCAGAATCTCCTCCGCATCGGTGCTGAGAATCTGTGGGGTGAGTGTCTCCACGTCATTGCAGCGTGGGTCTATCTCTTCTCCCTGCATGTTCTTGGCGTGTGCTTCTTTGTGGATGCCTGTGAAGAATGGGGTGTAGAACTTGTCGACACCGCCGAAATGCCGCTTGAACACATTGCGGAAGGGTGCATCGGTGATGCCTTGAAAGGGTCCCAACGAAAGCCTTTCACTCATTTCTTCTTGCCCTTCTTGGTGGTTTTCTTGGTGGGTTTGCTGTCAGACTGGTTCCATTTGACCAGACTATAGGCCCCCCAAGTGATGAGCAGCACGATGGTGAGGTACACGGCAATGCGGCTCAGGTAGTCGCCATGCTGGGCGTAGAAGGTCACCTTGGTGTTGGCTTTCAGAGTCTCACGGATGGCATCGGGCTCCCAGTAATGGGTGCGTTGCAGCACGTCGCCACGCTGGTTGATGAAGCCCGAGCGTCCCGTGTTGGCTGATCGGGCTATGCAGCGGCGGTTCTCGATGGCACGCAGTTTCGAGAACTCGAAGTGCTGGCGATAGCCTGGCGTGTGTCCCCACCAGCCGTCGTTGGTGATGACGAAGAGCAGGTCGGCGCCTTTCTTGCAGAAACTGCTGACATATTCGCCGAAAGCACTCTCATAGCAGATGGCTGCGCCTATCTTGTGACCGTCAAATGACATCGTATAGGCTTCCGGATCAGTCTTCAGGGTGCCGCGCGCGATGCCCATGGTGATGCTGAAGTTCTTCAAAAAGCCCATCCATTCGGGGATGGCTTCTACGCCGGGGGTGAGCTGCGACTTGTTGCGGTGCTGCATGTTCACCGTGTCGATAAGCAGGGCGGAGTTGTGACAATAGTAATATCTGTCGCTGTTGCCCACCTGTCGCGCCGGAAAATCGTTTTCCATGCCTTTGGGCACCCATTCGTAGGTGGTTCCGCCTATGACAAATGCCATCTGCGGGTGTTTACTGACATAGTCGTGCAGGGTGTTCAATGCGCGGACTTTGTCGGTTTCGTGCAGCCAAATGCCTTCCTGGATGGCCGACTCTGAACTGACCACGAATCGGGTGTTTTCTGTAACCAAAGGCAGCGACAAAGCGATGTTGTTCTGAATGACTTGGTCATAGAATTGCGAGTCGAACTGTTCGTTCCATGGGTCGCAGTTCTGTTGCACAACAATGACTTCTGTGTCAGTGCCTTGGTCTTCATAGTGCTTGTATACGTTCTTGCTGATGAGGATAGGCAGAATGAGTATGGCGGCTTCGACGCCTAAATTAATAAAGGTGTGCTTGGCTTCCTTTGCCTTGGCGGATAGGATGATGTTGGTGAACAGGATGTTGACCAGCAGCACCCATAGCGTTCCTCCAGCCACGCCTGTATACTCGTACCACTGCACCCAACTGACACTTGAGGAGAACACATTGCCCAAGTTGAGCCACGGCCATTTGATGGACCAATGATAGGTGAGCAGCTCGAAGGCCATCCAATAGGGGATAAGGAAAAAGTTGCCCCAAGGCTTGTTGCACACTTTTTTCTTCGTGAGGTGAAACACGTTGAAGACGGTGGTCATAAACAAAGCGTTCAGTAGCCACGCAAAGATGGCAGCCGGGGTGGCGTTCCACACCCACCAGGTGGTGGCTACGTTCCAAACTAAGAAGGCAAGAAACGACAGCCAGAACAGCCGCCCCTTTTCGCCTTGCGCAATGCGGTCTTCCAATAGCAGCAAAGGCACCAAGCCGATGAATACCAGCGGGGCAATGCCCCAGGTAGGCCATGCCGCTGTGAGCAACCCGCCGGTCAAGAGTGCCAAAAAAATCCTGCCTCCCTTGCCGTCCCGTGTCCCGCGTCCCGCTGTCCCGTGTTCTTTATTCCCGTGTTTTTTCATAACAATTCATGCTTATTTTTCGAAAAATGCGTGCAAAATTACGAAAATATTCCTATTTTTGCACAAAATTTCATGCAATGAAAAAGATATTCAAGGTGGGTGGACATAAGTTCGCTCTTGTCATGCCAGACAGCAATCAAATGTGGAAACAGATGATGGCGTATGCCCCTTTTGTCTCTGAAGACGAGAGTGATGTCCTTTTTACTGTAGAGATGGTTGCCGCTTTGCCTGATACTTCCGGCAAGAAACAGATGCACGTGAGTTGCGAATCGCCCACGGCTCCGCGTATTGTGATTTATGACTGGAACGGCCAATGGCTGTTAGAGACATCTCCGGTATCCACAGCTCCTGTTTCCTTGCGTTTCGTCACGGATAAGGCTTTCAAAAAGGCACAGTTTGTCGCTTTGAACGACAAGGAATTCTCGCATAGTATGGTTTTGATGTTGATGTATACTTTCGCTACAGCACAGAAAAACACTTTGATGATGCATTCTTCGGTGACGGTGAATGACGGCAAAGCCTATATGTTTCTTGGCAAGAGCGGGACGGGCAAGAGCACACACAGCCAATTGTGGATTAATAACATAGAAGGTTGTGAACTGCTCAACGACGACAATCCTGTGGTGAAAGTGGAAGACAATGGCGAGGTGCGTGTTTATGGTACGCCTTGGAGTGGCAAGACACCGTGCTACCGCAACTTGAATTATCCAGTGGGTGCTATTGTCGATTTGCATCAGGCCAAGACGAACATGATACACCGGTTGCCTTTGGTGTTGGCCTACAAAGCTTTGTATGTCTCTGCCTCAGGCTATCATTTCATCAAGGATATGGCCGACGGCTTGCATGCCACCGAGGAGAAAGTGGTGATGAAAGTGCCTTTTTATTCCTTGGACTGCCTGCCTAATGCCGAAGCGGCATTCTTGTGCCATAATACCGTCACACGCTAATTGATATGAATCCTGAAGATGCTGAATTGTTGGCGCGACTTAACGAGGGCAAAATAGTGCAAATTAGTCCGAGGGGGATAAGCATGTTGCCGTTCATCCATTGCGGACACGACAAAGTGAGGGTACGAAAAGAAGCAAACGTGGCTGTGGGTGATATTGTGTTGGCATATTATAAGGATCATCTGATTCTTCATCGAATATATGCCATTGAGGGGGAACGACTCGTTTTGATGGGCGACGGCAACCTGAAAGGCAATGAGGTGGTCGACCGTTCAGACGTTTGGGGCAAGGCCATAGAGATTGTCAAAGAGAACGGGCGTTGTCGCAAGCCGCATAAGGCCTGGCTTTGGAGGCACACCCTTCCGATGAGGCGCATGATGCTGAAAATACGCCGCAAATGGTATAAACTCAGAAATCTTAATCCTGAATAAACAGAAACAAAATTAAACTGTTATGAAAACAAAAAACGGTCTCGTCCTGCGCCCTTTGGGCAAGGAACACATTTTAATGCCTGAAGGCCTTGAGGCTGAAGGCTTTGACGCTATGATTTCGATGAACGAATCGGCGGCATTCTTATGGAAAACAGTGGAGGGTAAGGACTTCGACCCCGACCAATTGGCAAGTCTCTTGATGCAGGAATATGGTATCTCCCGCGAGGTGGCCGAACACGATGTGGCCGATATGCTGCATGGTTGGAAGGAAATGGGAATTGTTGAGGATTAATACCTGGGCATTAATTAATTAAGGTGTGTTTTAATCAATAGGGTTTGATGTCCACCGCTGAGAAACAATATTTCAATTTGCTCCGTGCTGCATTATGGGGCAGCCCTGTCGATAACAGTGAAGTCATCGAATGGGATACGGTCATGCGTATTGCCGAGCATCATGGCAACAATGCCATGCTTGCTGATGTCGCTTTCAACATGAAGGAGTCCAAAGGGCTTTCTCAACAGTTGGCCGCCCGTTTGCAGAACGAGATGCGCTTTAATCTGTTGAAGCAGGTCAAGTTGAAACAGATTATGGTATCGGCAGTGAACTTGCTGCGCCAGCATGATATTGAGCCTGTGTTGCTCAAAGGCTTTGGCCTGGCACTTCTTTATCCAAATCCGGTTCTGCGGCAATTTAGTGATGTCGACATTTTTGTTGGTCAACAGCAGTTTCGTGAAGCATGCACCCTTTTGCGTACATTGCCCGGAGGCTACAACTGGGGCGAGGAGAAAGAGGTAGGCCGGCACTACAATATCGAGTTCGGGCAATACCCTATGGAAGTGCACCGTGTGAGCTCTGACATCAACGACCCGAAAATGGCGGTATATTACACCGCCATCGAGCAAGATGGTTTGTTGGACAACAGAAGGACTGTCGATTTCGAAGGCTTCAACATTTCTGTCCCTTCCGTCGATTTCCAAGTTTTTTTCACCTTCTATCATGCCTGGCATCACTTTTTGGAAACCGGGGTGGGCTGGCGGCAGCTTACCGATGTGGCACTGGCACTCCATGCTTATCATCAACAACTCGACGCGGAGAAACTGCGCCAATGGTTAGAGGCTATGAACGTGATGTTGCCTTGGAAAACTTTTGGCTGGCTGATGGTGGAATATTTGGGACTGCCCGCAGCGGAAATGCCGTTTTATGAGGCCGCCTCCCGCAGCAGGGCTTTACGGCTATACGAAAAAATCATGAAAGAAGGATACTTCAAGCGTAGCAATGGCTTCAGACAAAACAAGCCCCGTTCTGCTGGATTGCGACGAAAAATCCATTCCTTTTTTGGCGTTTTCGTTGATTTGTCTTTTGTGTTTCCCGTTTTTCCCGAACAAGCTTTTCATGAGATGATGGTCTCTTTTAAAACCGGTTTTTGGAAATTATTTCAAAAAAAGTGATTTTTTTTCATGCATTTGAATTAATTATGTATCTTTGCAGCCGATTTATGGATTGAGAATAAGTCAAAAATGCTAATTAATTAAAATTAAGTCTAACACTAAAAACTAACAAAAATGAAGAAAATGAACTATGAAGCCCCTAAGGCTGAAATGATTGAAATGCAAATGCCGGTTGTACTGGCTGAAACTGTTCCTGGTGCTGGTGGTAGTGATCCTACTAATACTCCTGGTACTGGTGGTGGTGATCCAAATCCTTGGAATCCTTAACCAACTAATTAATTAATAAGTGAGTAAAGAGGTTTTATAACTAATAAATGAAAAAAAGAGAAAAATGAAAAGAGTTTTCAAAACAGTTTGCTTAATTGCAATGGTGGGTTTGTTGGCCGTTTCGTGCAAAAAGAAAGAAGAAGAGAGTGCTAAATTCACTATGAATTTTGGCGAGACCAGTGGTTTCCAAGCTGGTCCTAGCTTCGATGGTTCAAAAGCCTATTTTGATCCTACCGACGGCTATAAATTCAAATGGAATGCCGGTGATGAAATGGTGATTTACAACTTGGCATCAGATTATACTCAGTCGAATTCTGAGATTTTCACCGCTGCTACTGATGGTGCAAGAGTTGTTTTCGAGGGTAGTCCCATTGGTTCCAGAAAAGATATTGGTTACTTTGTGTTCTACAATGCTGACAAGGCTCATCAAGATCTGAAGGAACTCAATACCGAGACTTTTGAAGTTGGACGTACTCAGACTTATGACCCAACTTGTTATGCTGACCCGCACGCTTTAGTTGCTGCTTGCACTACCGAAGAGTCGGCTGATGGCCATGCTTCTGCCTTTACCGTGAATCACATTTTTGGTTACCTCAATGTTGCCATTGGCGGTTTTAACACTGGCATTACGGTGGATAGTATTGTTGTGACTGATAACAAATGGAATCTCACGGGTCAATTGGATCTGAGATTGCCTGAAGTTAATGCTCAGAAATTCACGAGCTTGATGAATATGCTCGAAACTAACAACGAGCAATATGCTACTGAATTGGATGATTATCTCAAGGATTTGGGATACTATGCACATGGAACCCAGTCCAAGTCTATTAAGCTTGATTGCAAGGGAGCTGCTGTTCCTTATCATGCTTGGAAGTATTTCTTCATTTCCCTGCGTCCAGGTGCCTTGTACAAAGGCTTTAGCGTTGATGTCTATTTAACTGGCAACGATAACAATCATTTGCATATTGATGTCCCTGCCAGTATGAATTGGCTTATCAAGCCTGCCTACTTTAGGAACCTCTATATTGGTACTGATGGCCATACGTACTAATAAGTAACACGCTTAACTAAACCAAAAAAGCACTTCCCTTTCGGGAGGTGCTTTTTTTTTGTGTCTGTTAGCTGACAAACCTCGCTTGCCACAAAAAAAAGAGACGTATTCAATGCGTCTCTACATTTGTTGTGGTACCGACGGGAATCGAACCAGTGACACGAGGATTTTCAGTCCTCTGCTCTACCAACTGAGCTACGGTACCTCCGTTTGCGACGGCAAAAGTACGACTTTTTTCCTTATCCACAAGAAAAAATATTCATAAAAATACAAATTTTTTATTTTTGAAAATATTTTCCGTTGATAATCAGCATAATAAAATGTTATTTCAAGCTTGCGTGCAATAAAAATTTGCTCATCGAGTTAAAAAATCGGATATTTGCAGGCTCAAATGGGAATTATGAAAGCAACACCTTTGAAAAACATACTCTTGGCCATGCTGTTCGCCACCGTTGCGACAGGTGCCTTTGCCCAAGCTGACGTTGACTCGCCTTATTCTCTCTTTGGCGTGGGTCAACTCAGCGACCGTTCGATGAATGTCAGACTGAAAGGCATGGGTGGCGTGGGCAACGCCATCTATGGCGGTGGCCTTATTAATACTTGTAATCCCGCATCCTTAGCCAAGATGGACTCTTTGGCCTTCCTCTTCGACGCGGGCTTGTATTTCAAATCCTCTTCCTTCTCCACCTCTTCCAAGTCTGAACCCGGTGCCAATGCTTCTTTCGACTATATGTCTTTGGCCTTTGGCATTACCGATTGGTGGAAGACAGCCCTTGGAGTGAAACCCTACAGCACTGCGGGTTATAAAATGGTTGTTACCGGTCATGGCGAGGGTATGGGTGACTACCACACCGTCTTCAAAGGTACAGGTGGCATCAACCAAGTGTTTTGGAGCAACGCTTTCCGCTTGGGTAAGCATTTCAGCCTCGGTGTCAACGCTTCCTATCTGTTTGGCGACTCGCAAAGCGTCACTACGATTTATCCTGATTCCACTTATATCCTTGGCACTCGTTATGGATACGACATGCTCGCCAGTTCCTTCATGTTTGAGTATGGCGCGATGTACAACACCGAGATTGGCTCCGACATGAATCTCAGCGTGGGTCTCACCTATCAGCAGCCTTTCAGACTGAGAGGGAGGCAGACCACCTTTATCCGCAGCATCATGGAAACCATGGACGACGAAGTGGAATATCTCATCGATACGATTCATTATGCCAGTGATACTGTAGCCCGTCCCCACATGTCTATGCCTCAGGGCATAGGTTTTGGTATCGCCTTGCAGAAGTACAACCACTGGATGCTTGGCCTTGATTTCAACTGGACGCAATGGTCGCATTTTGCCCGCGAGGGAGCCACTGAGGCTTTGAAGGACTCGTGGCGTGTGGCTGTGGGTTTCGAGTTTATGCCGACCTATTCGTCGGTGTCGAGTTATTTCCGCAGGGTGCACTACCGCGTGGGCGGCAGCTTTGAACGTGGATACCTTTATCTCAACGACCATCATATTAATAAGGTGGGCTTATCCGCCGGTGTCTCTTTGCCTTTGCCGAGGACGCTCTCAAGGGTTAATGTCGCTGTTGAGTTAGGACAATATGGCACCAAGCAGGAGGGTTTGATACAGGAACGCTACCTGAAATTCGATTTAGGGGTTTCGGTGTTCGAACGCTGGTTTATCAAACGCAGGTACAAATAACAGTGTTTTTGGAACGATATTTGAAGGAAACAAGACAAGTCAAACAATTAAAATAGAATAGATATGAAAACCAAGAGATTAGCAATGGTTGCCGTTTTGATTGGAATGGCAATGAGTGTAAGCGCACAAAGCGAATCGAAGTATGGAGCCGACAGCGTGTCGTGCGTCACCAACATGTCGATGTACCGTGAGTATTTCAAGCAATGGGAAGCCGCCAGGTTTGCCCCTGAGTCGTTCAGCACCGAGATGGTCGCCGCCTGGCGTGAGGTGTTTCTCAACTGCCCGCGTGCCAGCCAACTGACCTACACCAATGGTGAGAAGATCATGGACTACTACATCCGCACCAACCCGACCAAGAGGGATGCTTATATCGACACGCTGAACATGCTGATGGATCAGCGCATGGTGTCGTTCCCGAACGACCCCAAGACCGGCGCCTCGCAGGTGGCCAACATCATGGGTCGTAAGGGCCTGCTCATCTACACTTACAACAAGAACCGCTATGAAGAGGCTTACAACGTGTTGAGAGAGGCTGTCGCCCTCGACCCCTCGCAGATGCAGGGTGCCTATATCGACGCCTACTTCAAGGCCACCATCGACATGGTGAACAACGGAAAAGCCGAGAAGATGACCGTCATCAACGTCTATCAGGAACTTTCGGAAGTGGTCGATAACAACATCGAAGCCTTGGCCGAAGCCGCTTCGCAAGAGGTTTCAGACCCCATCGGCCTGACCGAAGAGGAACTGGCTGAAGCCTGGGGCAGACCCGACAACGTGGAAGAAAAAGATGTTGAGGGAGTGAACACCAAGAGCCTGTCGTACGGAACCATCGTCGTCGATATTGTGAACGGTCGTGTGGAAACCTTCCTCGACGCCAACAATGAGATTGGAAAACGTTTTGCCAAGAGCACCAAGAGCATCACCATCAACAAAGGCGTGAAGAGCAACTTGGACAACCTGTTCCAGCCCTTCGCCTCCTGCGAAGACCTGATCAAGGTGTTCAGCGCCAAGATGGCTGAAACGCCCGACGACGTGACGCTGCTCAAGCGCATCACCACCATCCTCGATAAGAAGGACTGCACCGAGAGCAAGCTCTTCCTCGACGCCGCTGTCCGCCTCAACGAGCTGGAACCCAGCCCCGAGGCTTCCTACAGCTTGGGTATCAAGTTCTTCAAGGACAAGAAATACAGCGATGCCGCCACCTTCTTTGAGCAGGCCACCAATACGGAAAACAACGACCGTAAGTATCGTGCTTACCGCAACTTGGGCATGTGCTACCAGAACACAGGCAATATGTCGCGCGCTCGCGAAACCTTCAGAAGAGCCGCCCAGGTTGACCCGACCAACGGAGAACCTTACCTCCTCATCGGTATGCTCTATGCCGAAAGCGCCAAGCAGTTCAACGACGAGATTGAAAGAGGTGCCGTCTACTCAGCCGCTGTCGACAAGTGCAACAGGGCCAAGGCCATCGACCCCTCAATCGCCGACAAAGCCAACAGCCTGATTCGCGCCTACTCCGCCGCCTATCCCTCGATGGAGACCATCTTCTTCAACGACTACAGCGAAGGACAGAGCATCAACGTGGGTGGTTGGATTGGCGAGTCCACGACCATCAGAGCAAGAAAGTAATTGAAACCTGCCCTCAAAATAGGATTATTAAGCAACATCACGGCCCTCGTGGCTGTGATGTTGTTTTCGTGTGCCAATCCTGATGCTGTCATCAGCGAGATGGCTTCCGACGACACCCTGTCGGGGGTCATTGCCGACAGCATCACTTTCTTCCGCAGCGACTCGGGGGTGGTCAGGATGGAGCTTTACGCCCCGCGCTTCGTGCGTATGGACAACGAGGATGACGTGATGGAGTTTCCGCTCGGTTTCCATGTGTTCATGTACGACAGGCAGCATCAGCTCACCACCGAACTCCTTGCCGGCTATGGCAAGAGTCACGGCGACGAGTTGCTCGAAGCCCGCGACAGCGTGGTGGTGCGACGCAGCGAGGACGGCCAGGTGATGTATTCTGACATGCTTTTCTGGTATCAGAAACAGAAGATGATATACACCCGTTCCCACGTTCGCATCATCACCAATGGCAAGGACATTGAGGCAGACAGCCTCGTGGCACAGGAAGATTTTTCGGAATATACCATGTATTCGGGCAGCGCCCTGCTCGACGTTGATGACGAGGAATGAGCCATGAATAATTGGATTGTCGTTATCGTCACCCTGTTCTTTTCCGCCCTTTGCTCAGGGCTGGAGATTGCCTTCAACAGCATCAACCGCCTGCAGTTGGAGGTGGAATTGACAAAAAACACTTTTTCTGCACGCCTTATCCGTGTTTTCCTTAAGGACCAGTCGCGATTCATCACTTCCTTGCTTTTGGGAAACAATATCGCACTCATTATCTACGGCATGAGCATGGCGCGGATTCTTGAGGCTCCCGTCACGCAATGGTTGCAGGCCGTTTCTATGTGCAACGACTTCACCATCCTGCTCGTGCAGACCATCATCGCTACCTTGCTGATCTTGCTTGTAGGTGAGTTTATCCCCAAAACCCTGTTCCGCATTAATCCCAATACCATCCTGTCGTTTTTCGCATTCCCGACATTTGTGCTGTATTGCCTGTTCTATCCCTTGATCCTTATCTATACCACCCTTTCGGAGTTTATTATCCGTTATATCTTGCGTCTGAAGGTCGATAAAGAGGAATACAAGTTCACCACCGTTGACTTGAGCGACTACATTGCCGAGTATGCTGACACCGAGGAGGTTGACGAGGACATGCAGCAGGAAATACAGCTGTTTCAGAATGCTATGGAATTCCGCTTGGTGAAACTTCGCGAGTGCATGGCCCCACGCAACGAGATTGAAAGTGTGCGTTTAACCGATAGCATAGCCGATGTCAAGGCCAAGTTTGAGGAAACAAAACACTCCAAGCTCATCGTTTGCGGCGAGGGCATCGACGATATCGTGGGATATGTGCATCTGAACGACGTAGTGCGTGTGGTGGCCGGCGGGCGCGAGGCTCAGCTCAAGGAAATTGTCAGAAAAATCGATTTCTTTCCCGAGACATATACAGCCGACCGTTTGCTGAAGCATTTTATCGCCAAACATCAGGGGGTGGCCGCTGTCGTTGATGAATTTGGCGGTACGGCGGGCATCGTCACAATGGAGGACGTGGTGGAGGAGATTTTTGGCGAAATCGACGATGAATACGACGTGGAAGATGAGGTGGAGAAAGTGGTCAATGGCGACACATTCGTCTTTTCCGCCCGCCTCGAAATTGATTATCTCAACGATACCTACAAGCTCGACCTGCCCGTCAGCGACGATTATGAAACCCTTGCGGGAATGGTTTTGCACTATTGTGAAAGCATCCCGGAGCAGGGCGAGGAGCTGGACATCGGCCGCTATCGCGTGAAAATCCTAAAGGCTTCCGACACAAAACTGGACGAAGTGGAACTGAAAAGTAAGTCCTGAAAAATAAAATAAAGAGTTTTTGGTTTCCGCGTCAAAAAGTTTCCTATTTTTGCAGGCTCAAAATTAGAAGTTTAATAGTAGTAAAAAAATAGTCAATAGAATTATGGCAGCAATTGAAAAAATCAGAAGACATTCCGGATTGTTGATCGCGATTATCGGTATCGCTTTGTTAGCGTTTGTGTTACAAGACCTTTTTCAAAGTCAGGGTCGCAACCGTGAGTTCAACATCGCGGTAGTTGACGGCGAAAAGATTCCCTATCAGGACTACGAAACGCAGCGGGAAAAGAATCTCGACAACAGAAGAAACAACAGCAGCACCAACAACCTCTCTTCTGCCGAGACCTATAGCATCTACAACGGCACGCTTGACGAAATGATCAAGCAGAACATCATGACCAAGGAATATGATGCCGTAGGTATGAATGTCGGCTCCGACGAATTGTACGACCAATTCATGGGTGAAAACCCTCACCAGTGGGTCGTGCAGAGCTTCAGCAACCAGGATGGTTCGTTCAACAAAGAAATGGTGGAGTATTACCTCCAAAACTTGAACGATTTCCCCGCTGATGCCCGCGTCCGTTGGATGGATTTTGAGAAAGCCATTAAGGAAAACCGCTTGGAGAACAAATTTAACAACCTCGTGAAGGCTTCCTACATGGTGCCTACCGCTCTTGCCGAGAAGTATTACCAAAACAAGAACACGAAGGCTTCAGCCGATGTCATTGCTTTGCGTTATGCCACCATCCCGGACTCGACTATCGTTGTCACCGACAAAGACAACAAGGCTTTTTATGAGGAAAACAAATACCGTTATGAGACCGACGAGCGCCGCGACATCGAGTATGTGGTGTTTGAAATCAAACCGTCATTGGAAGACCGTCAGGATGCGCTCAAGTACGTTCAGAATATGAAGGAAGACTTCACCAATACTGACAATGTGGTCAACTTTGTCAACGCCAATTCCGACAAACGTTACGACAGCACTTGGGTGGGCCGCAAGGATGTTCCTCAGGCTGTGGAAGCCTCTGTGTTCGATTTGAACAAAGAAGTCGGTTATGTGTATGGTCCTTATGAAGACAACGATGCTTTCAATCTTGTTCGCATCGTCGAACTCCAAAATCGTCCCGATTCTCTTCGCGCCAGCCATATCCTTATCAGCTACAAGGGCGCTTACAACAGTCAGGACACCATCAGCAAGGAAGATGCTGAAGCTAAAGCCAACGAGCTTCTTGCCCAGCTGAACGCTGCCAAGAACAACGACGAGCTGTTTGCTGAACTGGCCACCGCCAACAGCACCGACCCAGGTTCGAAAGACAAAGGTGGCGACCTCGACTGGTTCACCGATGGCAGAATGGTGTACGACTTCAACGAGTTTGTGGTAAACAACCCCGTGGGTACCGTGGGCATCGTGGAGACGCCTTTTGGCTACCATATCATCAAGGTTACGGATAAGACCGAAGCTCTTCCCAAGGCCCGTCTCGCTTACCTGACGCACGAAATCAGCTCAAGCACCAAGACCTATCAGAACACCTTCGCCGAAGCCAACAAGTTTGTGACGGAGAACAAGACCTATGATCAGTTTAACGCTGCCATCGAGTCTCAAGGCCTGACCAAGCGTACCATGCCTCGAATGAATGCCGCTACCTATCAGATTACGGGTATCGAGAATCCGCGCCAAATCGTGCGCTGGGCTTTCGATGACAAGACCAAGGTGGGTGATATCTCCACCATCTTCGATCTCGACAATATGTTTGTTGTTGCCGCTCTGACCAACATCGTTCCCGAAGGTTATGCTCCGCTTGAAGTGGTGGCAGAACAATCCAAATACCAGATCTTGAACAAGAAGAAAGGTGAAGTGGCCGTCGACAAGATGAAAGCTTGCGGCACCGACACCAACCGTATGGTCAATGAGCTGGGTGCTGAGTCAACCACAGTCTCCGACATCACCATCGATTCACGTGTGTTGGGCAACTTCGGCGTTGAAGCCGAAATCGTGGGCACAATCCTTGGTATGAAGGAAGGTGAAGAGGTTGGCCCTACTGCGGGCAACAGCAGTGCCTTCATCATCAAGAATGTGAAGTTTGTAGCTCCTGCTCAAACCTCTGACTATAGCGATGTGTTGCGTGAGAAGACCAGCCAATTCAATAACAAAGTGTTGGGTGGATCGATTTACAGTGCCCTCAAAAACAACGCCAAGATTGAGGACAACAGAATTAAGTTCTATTGATTGATTTGAATTTGAGTTATAAGATTTTTAAGTAACGATTGGGAGTGTGCCATTATTCAATGGCACACTTTTTTTGGAATGCAATAAATGCAGGCAAGTGCCGTTATCAATAGAGTTTGTGAATAATCATAAAACAGTACGATATGAATAGAATGAAATGCTTGTTGGCCGCCGTTATCGCTCTCGTCGTGATGGCTGGCTGTGGAAAAAAAGTGGATGTCGCTTTTGGTACTTCAACCCTTAGCATCGCTGCTGAAGGCGGGAGTGTTGAGGTGTCTCTGACCTCCAATGGCGACTGGACTATCGACACTTATCCCGAATGGTTGACGGTTAGTCCCACGTCGGGCAACGGTGATGCCACTCTGACACTCACCGCACCAATTAATAATAGCGATGCCGTCCGTTCGGGTGAAGTGAAGGTGTCGACTAAAGACAACTCGGCTACCCTGACGGTGTCGCAAGAGGTTATGGAAAAAGGATTCATCATTGTCAATCCGGAAATGATTGATTGTAACGCTGAAGGAGGCATTTTCACCTTGACGGTGAATTCCAACTGTGACTGGTCTGTAAATACTGCTGCCAACTGGCTTAGCTGCGATCCAATCAGCGGAACAGGCAACGGCACGGTAACAGTCAATATCACTCCTATTGATGGTGATGTGGAAATGCGTGAGGTCAATATCATATTCAGTAATTCCGAAAGCTTATTGTTGGCGGTTCGTGTGATGCAGCATGCGCCAATACATTACTCTATTGGAATAGATCCTACCGTGTTGGCATTTGATTATATGAGTGGTGAGCAGACGATCAACGTGCTCTGCGAAGGCAGTTGGACAGCTTCAACCGAAGACGATTGGATTATGCTTGGTGCTACCTCGGGCAGCGGCAACATGGAGCTGACTGTGGCTGTGACTGAAAACGAGACGGAGTTATATGCGCGTGAGGGCGCAGTCCAATTCCTCTCGGAAACGGGAGAATCTGTCAACTTGGTCATCAAACAGGATGGCGCACCTGATTCGCATTATCTGGAAGTGACCCCAACGACGATAGAACTCGGCAAGGATGGTGATGTTGTAGAGGTCGCCATTCATTGCAATGATGATTGGACCGCTTCGGTGCAGGCCAATTGGGTTTCGCTGTCGTCATCATCAGGCTCGGGCGATGGCTCAATTGCATTGACCGCAGAGCCCAACTCCATTAATGAGATGAGGGTGACAACCCTTAATGTCGTCTCAGGTTCGTTGTCGCAATATGTCACTATCCGGCAAGAAGCGGGCAGCGAGCCCGTCTTAATAACCGCCAGCCCCGACACCTTGTATGTGGCTCATGGGGGTGGGTTTGCGCATTTCTCCATTACCGCCAATTCGAATTGGACTCTGGCAACTTCCGATAGCTGGATTGAGTTGAGGACCACATCAGGCACCGGAGACGGTGATATTAGTATTGTTGTCGATGGCAATAATTCGCAAGAACAACGTATCGGGGTGGTTAACATCATCCACAATTTCTCTGTGATGGAGAGTGTCGTTGTGGTTCAGGAAGGACGCCCGAGCATCCTGGAGACGGATGTCACCGAAATCCATGCGCCTATCGAAGGTGGCAGTTACACCGTCGTTGTTACCGCCAACCAGACTTGGCGTATTGAGAAGGATGTGGAATGGGTGAGCTGTATCCCGGCATCGGGCAGCGGCAATGGTGAGTTCCTCATAAAAATCCCCCCATTGGCTTCGGCACAATCGCGTAGTACCGAATTACGCATTTATGGTGGTTACGGCGGTTGCTTGGTCATTCCAGTGACCCAGTCGAATTAAAACGAAAAGAGGCGAGCTGAGCTCGCCTCTTTTCGTATCAGAATCCCATACTGAACCAGTACCAGAACTTGTCTTCCATTTCCTTCCAGGCTTGTCGGGTAGCTCCGGCAAAATCGGAAGTATATTGGTTAAGCAGCAAAGTGGCTTCCTGGGTCTTGCCGTCGTTGATGAGGGTTTGGGCTCTCTTTTCCACGGCTGGGATTTCGTCCAAGGCCTTTTGCTCGAAGCGGGTCACGTTGCCGAGCAAGGAGCTTTTGGTGCGTCCCCATTGCACGGTAGCTAATTTGTTGGCCTTGCGGTAGTGCCAAATCCAGGCCTCTTCGCGGTAACGCAGCTGACCGCATTTGTCGAAACCGTCGGGCAGGGTCGTGGAACCGGAGAAGATGGGGATACGCGGGCTTTGGCCCGGATTGTCGCAAGCCATCCAGCAAATGGCTCCAATCTCATCGGGCATCCAGCTGCGGCATTGCGTGACAAAATTGTAGCTGCTCCACGCCACGGCAACGGTGCGCTGGAAGTTGATGGTACCGGGTGCCAGATAATTAATGGTGTTCATCATTGTGCCGTTGACCCAAGGATTTGCGACAGGGCTGATGATGGTGTCGTCGACCATAGTTCCGTCATCAAGACGCTTCTTGGCGACCATCTTCACGTTGCGTGTCATGTCCATGTCGGTGCCTTCGTAGGTGCTCTTGAACAGGTTGATGACATCCATCACGTCTACTTTTTCATCGGGTTTTACGGAGAAAGGCAGCTCCGGCATGTCGCGATTAAGGTTGAGAGAAGGAGCTAAGTGGCTGAGGATGAAAAACTCGCGGTCGCTATAGTTTTTGCCGCCGCCATAGCTGCTGCGGAAGGCTTTCCAGAAGATGAAGTCGCCTTGACCGTCCCAGAGACCATATTTTTTTGCTACGGCCTCGCAGTTGTCGGAGCAGTAGAAATCCTTGCTGCTGCGTTCCAGCTTGCCTATACGGGCAATATTGGCGCTGACACCCACTTCGCCATCGGGGATGCGTTTGGCTGCCCACACGCCACCGATTTTGTCGGGACCTTCGCCGAGGATTTCCATCTGCCACACCTCGTTCTTGTCAGCAATAGTGATGCATTCACCACCGTCGCCGTAGCCGTATTCCTTGACAAGACTACCGATGAGTTGAATGGCATCGCGGGCATTGTCACAGCGCATCAGGGCGACACGCTCCAGTTCCTCAATCAAAAACATACCTTTGCTGTTGACCAAGGTGTCGGGACCCGAGAAAGTGGTCTCACCAATGGCCAGTTGTTTTTCGTTGAGGCAAGGGTAAGCCGTGTTGAGGTATGCATAAGTATGAGCCACTTGAGGGATTTCGCCAGCCAGTTCAAGATTGCGGTTGTCGAAGGGGTCTTCGGTGTGCATGGTGCCTTTGTAAACCTTGTGGGTCTCAACGGGTTCGATGTCTTGTCCTTTTTTCTTCTTGCCTTTAGGCGTTTCTGAGATTTTGTAATCGGCAGCGGGCTCCCAACGCATCCAGGTGCGGTAGCGGCCATCGCAGGTGTGAGAGGTGATGACGGAACCGTCAGTGGAGGCCTTCTTGCCCACCATAATACTGGTGCAGCAGGCACCATCGAACATTTCCTTTTCTTCCTGAGCTACGGCATTGAAGCCGAGAAGCAGCAGGGCTGACAGTAGTAGTGATTTGAATTTTAGCATGTTATTTGTTGAATTGTTGGTTGTTTAATCGTTTAATTGTTGAGATTTCGACTCTTTACCGTGTTTGTGAGTCCAAAAATAGGAAAGAAAACGATTGGTTAGGAAGAAAGGCGTAAATATTTATAGATTATGCCCAAAACAGTTCCTCTGCCACGCCGTCGGCGAAGAGCATCTGTTCGTCGGTGAGGTAGAGGAATTCCCGTGTCTGAGAGAGGCGGCCTTGGGCGATGAGCGGCTGGGCTTGTTGTTCGCAATAGTTGGAGAAGCGTTCGCCCATTTCGCGTTTCAACCATTTCAGGTCGATGCCCCAGTGGGTACGGAGACGGAGCATAATGTATTCGTCGTATTGCTGCTCGGGAGCGAGTTCTTCTTTTTCTTGGACACGCTTTGCGTCATTGCGAGGAACGAAGCAATCTAGGCATTCATTATCGTTTGTAAACTTGTTCTCAGGATTGCTTCGTCGTGCCTCCTCGCAATGACGCGATGCGGCAGATGAAGCGTCGCAGTAATGCTCTATATTGGAGACGTTCCATTGTCTGGATTTTCTGTCGAAAGAATGTGCCGAAGGCCCAAGGCCGAGATAAGGCGTTCCAAACCAATATGAGGCATTATGCTTGGAATGCATTCCCCGGCGGCAGTAATTGGAGATTTCGTAGTGCAGGTAGCCGTTTTCCTGAGTGCGTCGGCAAAGGATTTCATAGTCCCGCAAGGCATCGTCGTCATTGATAGGTAGGGCTTTCCCCAATTCGATTTGCTTGGTGAGGATGGAATTGGGTTCCAGCGTGAGGGCGTAGGCCGAGAGGTGGGGGAGATGGTATGCGAAGAAAACATCTAGGTTGCGGTTCCATTGCTCAGCATTGGAGGTAGGCAGGCCATAGATAAGGTCGATGCTGATGTTCTCGAAGCCTGCAAGTTTGGCCCAGTCTAAACATTGCTGTGCATGATGAGCATCGTGCCTGCGACCCAGATATTGCAAGTCGTTGTCGAAGAAGCTCTGTATGCCTATGCTGAGGCGGTTGATGCCGATAGTGCGCAGACCTTGGAGATATTCAAGCGACAGCGTGTCAGGGTTGGCCTCAAGGGTGATTTCGGCTTGGGGATGAATAGAATAGGTGTCGCGAATAAGTTGCAGCAGGTCTTTGATTTCTTCGATGCTGAGCAAGGAAGGGGTTCCGCCACCAAAGTAAACCGTATCAACGGTTTCGGAAGGCCTGAGATAATCCTTTCTCAAGACCATTTCATCCTTCAAAGCCTCCAAGAACCGGTCTTTCAGCTTCAAGGAAGGAAGCGAGTAGAAGCCGCAGTAGCCACACTTCGACTTGCAGAAAGGAATATGGATATAGACACCTGCCATGCTGCAAAAATAAGAAAAGTCCCGCGTCAGCGACGCAGGACTTTCCATGTTTTTTTGACTACGGATTAGTTCTTCTTGCACTTTTCGCAGCCGGCGAGGCACTTGTAGGCCAGTCCGGCGAGGCAGGCACCGACCAGCGGGGCCACGATGAAGAGCCACACCTGACCCATAGCACTCCAGTTGTCGCACTTTGAGAACAGGGCGACGCCAAGCGAACGGGCGGGGTTAACCGAAGTGTTGGTCAGCGGGATGCTGATGAGGTGGATGAGCACGAGGGTGAGACCGATGGCCAGACCGCCGAACTTGCCGTTGGCGTGGCTGCTGTCGGTGACACCGAGGATGACCATCAGGAACACGAAGGTCAGCAGGGCCTCAACAAGGAAGGCACCACCGCATGAAATGGCTTGATAGTCGCTGTTGCCAGTAGCCTTCATGAAGTCTGTACCAAAACCGTTGGCTGCAAAAACACCAGTGGCTTCGCCGCCGATGGCCTTGAAGACAACGAGCAGCAGAGCGCCGGCAATGATGCCGCCAATGAATTGGGCTGCCCAATAGGTCAGCATTTCCTTAAAGCTCATGCGTCCGTTGACAAAGACGCCGAAGCTGACGGCAGGATTGAGGTGAGCACCCGAGATGTGACCAATGCCGTAGGCCATAGCCACCACGGTGAGACCGAAGGCGATGGAGACACCCAAGAAACCTACATGTCCGAAGAGGGCTGTGCCGCAGCCTCCAAAGACCAGGACGAAAGTGCCGAACAATTCGGCAAAGAACTTGTTACATGTTTTCATAACGCTTTGAAATTAGGTTAGTTATTGAATTAGTTGTGTTGTTGTTCGTCTGCAAAAATACGAAATATTCAATCCTGTTGCGCTTTTTTGTGATAAGAATTCCAAAGAAAGGCTTGCTGTTTTGGGAAAAAAAGACTATTTTTGCAATTCGAAAAAAGTAACGAAACCATGCCACGCAAGACCGACGGAATACCCTTTGAGCTACAGCCGGGTCCCATTAAAGACGATGAGGGGAATCCCTTTCTCTATGCCAAGCCTGTGGTCAAGTACAAGTATGACCTCGATGCCTTTGCAAGCTATTGCGCCAAAGAAAACACCAGGACCAAGGGCGAGATGCTGTATTACCTTTCGGTGTTCAAAGATGCTGCCATCCAATTGCTCAAGGAAGGCAATCGCGTAGAGACCCCATTCGGTTCGTTTGCCCCCAAACTGAAGCTGCGTGGCAGGCATACCGACGCCGACAAGGTGAAGGGGCGTGATGTCGAGTATAGCGGTGTAGAGTTCATTCCATCAAAAGAGTTTGTTGAGAAAGCCAACTGCTCGCGCCACGGATTCAGAACCACTAAAATAAAAGCCATGACATGGATTGAAATCACTAACGCGGAATATATTGATGGATACAAAATGTTCCTACTGTTTAATGACGGACAGAAACGGGTTTTTGACTTTTTGCCTCTGATTGAACAATATCCCGTATTCAAGCCTCTGCATGACTTGACCCTATTTAAGGCTTTTACAATAACCGACACCCTTGAATGGGATAATGGCAATATTGACATTGCGCCAGAATACATTTATGAGAATGGCATGAAAGCTTGATGAATAGCGTAACGAATTCGTGGGAACTGGAGTATAGTTTCTGAAAAGGAACTCTGTTTACCATAATATAAGTATAAAAACAAACGCCCCGCCGATTTAAGCATTGCAAAGAGGCTTGGCGGGTTCTCGTGCTGCAAAAACACAAACTTTTCTCCATCCCGCAAGTATTTTGATGAAAAAACTTGCTTTCCCTTTGCCCAATCCAAATTTTATCTATCTTTACCCCGCCAAGCCGGGAGAAATCGGCTGGCCAGAGAAAGCGCATTCTTCGCTTTGTTCCCTGTTGGAAACATTCAAGTCTGCATCCCCGCAATTGAATGAGTTTACCTGCTCGTCAGCGGATAGCTTACGAACTTCATACCGATTTCTTATTACTACAACAGATCTAAGAAATCCTTGATATTTAAAACATTTATATTAGGCCAAGGAGTCCGCTTGAGGATTTTGTAATGTTTGTCATTTGTAACTATAAACTCTGCACCAGAGGCTATTGCACAATCTGCAAACTTATTATCGTCCTCATCGTCATGAATTATGTCGAAATGGACATATATCTCTTGATAAACCGTGGTGTGTAATCGCGCTATGGCCTCAACTACATTGTTTGCCACTTCTGGATTGATTTTTTGAGAAAGAATTTCCTCATACTCATCTAAAATCTCCGTATTCACACACAGACTGATGTTGCCACACAACACATCTGTCCAAATCTTGTGATACGGGCTTTTGGAGGGCAAAGACTGCAATAGGCAGTTGGTATCAAGAACGATGCGCCGCATGACGATAAGGGGTGCGCATGTGTTCTGCGCCCCATTGCTCTATGGTTTCCTCGTTGATAACACCCTCGTCCCATAAAGCGTCAATTGCTTTTTGGGCCTTCTCTGCAAAATACCTTGCCAATAAATCCTTGAACTCATTCAGTTCGGCTTCTGAGTCGATGCTGTTCAAGGCGTTCATCAACTCAAGTTGCGCCATTTCGCTGTACGACATGATGTTTTTCTCCTTTCTCGCCGCAAAAATAAACATTTTTTCCGAAAAGCCCTTGCCCAATCCAAATTTTATCTATCTTTACCCCGCCAAGCCGGGAGAAATCGGCTGGCCAGAGAAAGCGCATTCTTCGCTTTGTTCCTCGGTGAAATTTATGCTTGCAGATTTGTATAATATTAGTATTTTTGCAGCCATAAAACAAGATTATTATGGATACCATGACCGAACAGACAACTCCCTTCTCGCCATTCCAGATTGAAATGTTGGAACTTGTCTCACGTGTCCACTCCGAAGGAGAGATGGACGACATTCGCCGTTTGTTGGGACAATATTTTGCCAAACAGGCAGAAGATGCCATCGACCGTCTGTGGGATGAAGGTAAGTTGAACGACGAAGTGATTGAAGGCTGGAAACACGAACACATGCGGACTCCATATACTCAGCAATGAATATTGTACTCGACACCAACTGCCTTTTGATGTCCTTGTCGCGCAGGGGACGTTATTACCCCATTTGGCGCGATTTTGTTTCCGGAAAGTACACTTTGTGTTTCACTAATGAAATACTGACAGAATACGAAGAAATATTGACTCAAAAGTTAGGGCCTGATATTGCTTCCAATGTGATTAAGGCCATCCTGGATTTGCCCAACACAAGAATGGTTCAAGTTTATTACCATCTGAGACTCATCACGGCCGATCCAGATGATGACAAATTTGTGGATTGTGCATTCAAAACCAATGCACGGTTTATCGTCACCGAAGACCATCATTATGATGTGTTGCGGAAGGTTAAGTATCCTGTTGTTAATGTGATAGATATTGACAGTTTTTTGGATTATTTACAAATCCTACACAGCAATAATTGATTTTTTCCGAAAATTCCTTGCATTTTCCATTTTCTTTGTATCTTTGCCTCGCCAAGCCGGGAGAAATCGGCTGGCCAGAGAAAGCGCATTCTTCGCTTTGTTCCTCGGCTGTGAATCTGGACAATTCGCATAAATTTTGAGGAGTGATGAGATGAGGCGGCTTTCACTGTTTAATGTTTGTGTATTTATAGTATACTTACATAAACAGTGGAGCTTTACCGTATCCATTATTTTGAAAATTTATGGGAGTCCAGACCCAACAGCCAGAAATAAGGATAAGTTTGGGAGGCTCCGCTCTGTTTGCCTTTTACTAACCATGCCTATTGAGCCACGGGCACAAAAAGAAAAGATAAACGATGGAAAACGAAGAGAAAAAAGACCTTCAAGGAAGAAGGGAGTTCTTCAAGGAAGCAGCGAAAAAGGCTCTTCCACTGTTCGCAGTAGCATTGTTTGGCACCTCGGTGCTATCTTCATGTTCAAAAGAACCAGTAAATACTGGTTGTGGAGGATGTGGTAAAACATGCAGTGGTTCTTGTGAGGGCGACTGCGCTGGCGATTGCGATGATGGATGCTATCAAGCCTGCATCCAACTTTGCACACATTACCAACGTTAAATTTGGAAGAGTGTACCAGAAACAATGATGTCTTCTGGTACACTCTTTAAAAAACTCAAAATAATAACAAATATGAACAAAACAATAACCTTTATTGTCACCAAAGATTGTCAATTAAACTGTAAGTATTGTTACTTGGTTGGTAAAAATAGCGATGAGATAATGACATTTGACATTGCAAAAAAGGCAATTGATTACATACTAAATAACAAGGATTTTCTCAAATACGATACGGTATCCTTTGATTTCATTGGCGGCGAACCAACATTGGAAATTGATTTGATTGACAGAATATCCGATTATTTAAAAACGGAAATGTTCAGATTAAATCATCCATGGTTTAATAAATATATGTTCGATTTCACAACAAATGGATTGTTGTATAATTCAAAAAAAGTTCAGTCATACATAGAAAAGAACCGCAATCATATCGACATTACAATTACCATTGACGGAACTAAACGGAAACACGATATAAACCGTGTTTATAAAGATGGTCGAGGTTCTTATGATGATGTCGTTAAAAACATTCCATTATGGTTGTCTCAATTCCCACAATGCAGCACAAAAGTAACAATAAGTTCAGAAGACATTCCATATATTATGGAAAGTGTGATACATATTATAAACCTTGGAATTAAGACTATTCATATCAATTGCGTGTTTGAAAATGTTTGGAAAGAAGGGGATGATTTATTATTTGAGAATCAACTTGTTTCATTAGGAGATTATCTAATAGATAACAATCTATATGATAAAATTGAATGTGCTTTTTTTAATGACTTTATTGGAAAGCCATTGTCTATTCAAAAAAACAACAATTGGTGTGGCGCAGGAAGAATGTTGAGTATTGATGCCAAAGGCAATTTTTATCCATGCACAAGATTTGCCCAATACTCACTACGAGACAAAGAAACTTGGGTTATCGGAAATGTTGAACAAGGCATCGACAAGAACAAACTCCGCCCCTTCCTCACTTTGGACAGGACAACGCAAAGTCCGCAGAAGTGTATCGAATGTGAAGTGGCCAGCGGCTGTGCCTGGTGTCAAGGCGAGAACTACGACGCGGCTCAGACCCACACCGTGTTTGAACGCGCTACCGCCATCTGTAAGATGCACAAGGCCAGAGTGAGAGCCAACAACTACTACTGGAACAAGCTCTACCGCAAACTCGAATTGGAGGACCTGCGCGAGCAATACGAAGCCAACAAACGCGAAGTGAAACCCGAAATCTGTTAAGCCATGCTGCAATACCTTGTTATATTATTAGACGACACCAGCGTGGCCTACTGCCATGCCGACAATCCGCTGAAAGAACGTAACTTAATTCCGTTAGAAACACTCAAAAAGGACATCCTCTTCGGGATGAAGCAAAACCTGATGATTCAGTATGTCTTCCCCGATTACGAGCTCCCGAAAGAATATGCCGAAGTCATTGAGAGCATCGACAACGTGAAGATTTATCCTGCTGGTTGCAAGCCTGTTACTGGCATCGAGGAAAACAACGAGACTGATGTCGTTGTCGCCAACTCCGTCTCAGAGTTGGAAAAGTATCTGACAACCATCTTCGAGACGAAGATGGCGACAGTGGTTCGTCTCCCCTTCAATGAAATGTTGAAGCAAAAGGACGCAATTGCGAAACTCTTCGCTTCAGGCGCAAGAATCAACCTTTGCATTACCGATGTGGAGCAATTCACTGATGAACAGATTGAAGCCTACAAGCAAGTCTTGAACGAGTGGAACACCGTTTTGCTTGGCCTCTACAAGCAAGGCCAATCCCCGCAATTCAACCTTTTGACGGACAGGATGATGCTGGAGAAGATGCACAACTGCGAGGCTGGCGTGAGCAACATCACCCTTGCCCCGAACGGGAAGTTCTACCTCTGTCCCGCCTTCTATTATGGCGAAAGGATGAAGGTCTTCAATCAGATGAATCATCATAATCCCTCATCGGACAACTCAGTCGGTGATTTGGAAAACGGTTTGGACATTCCTAATCCGCAACTGCTTCAACTCGATCATGCGCCCTTGTGCCGTAATTGCGATGCCTACCAATGTCGCCGTTGCCTCTGGCTCAACCGCAAGCTGACTTGGGACCTCAACACGCCCTCGCACCAGCAATGCGTGATGGCGCACATTGAGCGAAACGCGTCCCGCGACCTCTTGAACGACATCCGTAAAGTGGGTGAGTTCATGCCCAACATCGACATCAAGGAAATCAACTACTTGGATCCGTTTGAGGTCAGGAAGGAGTTTTAGGACACGCTTTGCGTCACTGCGAGGCACGAAACAGTCCAGCCAATATCTTATACTCTGGATTGCTTCGTCGTTCCTCCTCGCAATGACGCGAAGCGACACCAAGACAACAATTAAACGATTAAACACTCAACAATTCAACAATGAAGAAAAAAGTAGGTCAGGTAACTCCTGAAGAAAAGAATGAAATCCAGCAGCTCTTCGAAAGAAGAAACGGCCTGAACGAGCTGGCGAAAATCCTCAGCGCCGACAACACCGAGCTTTACGAGAAACTCGTCAAGGATATGGGTGAGACCGGCACCAAGTTCCAGGGCTGGTGGGACCGCATGGCGCAGAAATACCAGTTGGAATCCGCTGAAAACGGCAATTGGGAAATCAACTTTGAAACCAACGAAATCTATCTCGTATCATGACGCTGTTATTCATCGGTACAACAGAGCTGCTGCTCATCGCCGGCGTGGCCTTGCTCATCTTCGGTGGCAAGAAGGTGCCAGAGTTGATGAAGGGCTTAGGCAAAGGCGTGCAGAGTTTCAAGCAAGGCATGAACGAGCCTGTACAGGAAGACAAGCCGCAAGAGGTGACGGATGAAGCAGAAGCCGAACCAAAAAAAGACGAAGGAGCCGGACAATAACTCCGACCCGAACATGATGACCTTCGGCGGACACCTTGAGGTGCTCCGCCGGATGTTGTTCCGCATCATCGCTGTGGTGATGGTGCTGGCAGTTGTCATCTTCTGTTTCAAGGACAAGACCTTTGAGTTGCTCCTCGCGCCCAGCCAGTGGGACTTCGTCACCTATCGCTATATTGAGGCCTTCCTGCATCGGCTTGGCTCCAGCTTCCATTTCAGCCAGTTTCACATCAACTTGATTGCCACCGAGCTTTCGAGCCAATTTATGACGCACATTTCAACGGCCTTATACCTTGGGCTGCTTGGGGCTTCGCCTTACATCTTGGTGGAGTTGTTCCGCTTCATCACGCCTGCCCTGTACGAGAACGAGAAGAAATATTCCGTCCAAGTCGCCGCCATCATGTATGTGCTATTCATCATTGGCGTATTGATGTCGTATTTCGTCCTGTTCCCCATCTCGTTCAGGTTCTTGGGTACCTACAGCGTCTCGGGAATGGTGGAGAGCAACATCACCCTGAAATCTTACATCAGCACCTTCACCACTTTGACTTTGGTGATGGGATTGGTGTTCCAATTGCCTGTTGTCGCGTTCTTCTTGGGGAAACTCGAGATAGTAACCGCCACGATGCTGTCACAATACCGCAAGTATGCTTTTCTGGTCATCATGGTGTTGGCTGCTGTCATCACTCCTCCTGACCTTATGACGTTAATCTTGGTTACCATTCCTTTGTACCTGCTCTACGAAGTGAGCATTCTTGTGCTAAGACGTATGGAGAAAAGATGACGCAGCAGCATTAAAGGCCTCGTGATTCTTGTTCGCCACAAAGTGGTCGCCTTTGATAATCTCTAATTTTGCGTTGGGCAGGCTGTTGTAAATGAGTCTGGTGTGCGACTCTTTAATCATATCCTTTGTGCCGGCAATAACCAAGACGGGCATCGTCAGTTGCGACAGTTCAGAAGGCTCAATATGTGGCTCGTTGACCATCAAGGCAAGTAAATCGGCATTCTTTTTCGCCTCTTCCGATTTCTTGGTGAAGCATCTCGCAATATGATACCCCATCACGATGGGCCATTGGTAACGAGGCTTCACGCCGTTAGGGAACAGGTTGGCACCGTTAAGGATAAGCTTTTCCACCCGTTCGGGATGCTTTAGGGCAAAGGTCAGGGCGATGTTGCCGCCGTCGGAGAAACCGAGCAGGATGGCCTTATCGATGCCTTTTTCATTCATGAAGTCGTGAAGGTCTTCAGCAAACTGCTTGATGGAGAAGGGCTTCTCGCCCCTTGGGGACTGGCCGTGCCCGCGGGTGTCTAAGGCGATAACGCGATACTGCTTTGAGAAGTGGTCGATTTGATGCACGAAATAGCTGCTGTCCTCCCCGTTGCCGTGCAGGAGAATCAGGGGAAAGCCTGAGCCTTGTTCTGTGTAATGAAGTTGGATGTCCATAATCACATGAATCTTTTTCTTTCTTCTTCCGTGAACTTCTCAATCGCATATCGTAGCATTGTGCGCGGCATTGTCGCATATCGTGTCGATAACCAGTCTTTCAGCCGTTGCTCATCGCGTTTGCCAGCTTCGCGCAGCAGCCAGCCTGCGGCCTTTTGCAACAGGTCGTGGAGGGGTAGGGGCTTTGCCAGGAAAATATCGGCAATGGCGTAGGTGTCATCCAGCTCCCCGTGTCTGATAAACTGCATCGTGCTCACCATTCCGATGCGCTGTTCCCAGAGGGTCTTCCCGTCGCGTGCCAGGTCGTAGAGCAGGGTGCGGTCCTTGTCCAAGAGCCAGGTGCCGAGCAGCTCGTAGCAGGAGAGGTCTACCAAGTCCCAGTTATTAATGTAGTGGGTGTGGTTGAGGTAGAAATCGATGCATAGCTGTCTTGTGGTGCAGGAGATTGCGGGTTCTTGCCCGCAATGATGTAAGGCAATGGATTTATTGCTTTTCGCATGTTTGAAGATTTGCACTAAGGTCAGCAGGGCCGCCATCCGCATTTCGTGGTACTCGGATGTGATGCAAGTCTCCAAATCATCGAAAGAGGTCTCTTTCCAGCAGTCTTTCACCACTTCCCTGATGACAGGCACCTTGATGCCCAAGAACTTATCGCCCTCGCCGTATTGTCCCTTCCCCGTTTTGAAGAAACGCGATAGGCCTTCCACCTGCGAGGGGTCTTGGTGGGACAGGGTACTATTATATAAGGTATTCATGATTTTTTCTCTTTTTTGATTCCCATCACACACCACCTAATAAACGGAATTCGCTTGATGATTTCATTCAAAAGGAACGGAATTGTCATCACAGCCACGAAAAGGATGACATACTGCATCCAAGGGGTTATGTTGGTGTGGACTTTCATCATATAGCCTATCGAGGCAATCACCAAATAATGAAGGATATATACCCCATAGCTGTTACGGGTCATATAGCTGGCAAAGGTTCCCGTGCGGTCGAAGCGGGCCTTGAACCAGCCCATCATCGCGAGGCACATCAGCCAGCCATAGAGGCAGTTGAGCGGACTGCCGAGATACTGTGGCGAGGTGTTGTCCTGCCCGAAGGTGGTGACAACCAATACGATGCCTGCAACCACGGCGCAAGCCATCAGCGGTATCCAGGCTTTCTCTATCTTCTCCTGCACCGCATCATGCGAAAACACGAAATAACCCATCAGGAAAGGAACGAGATAGAAGAGGGGTTTGTAAAGGTTCAATAAACCGTCTAACGACTCGGGTCGAGGGTTTTTGACAAGCGTCTGCTCACCTAACCAAAACAGCACGCCCAACAGGAGGATGACCACCAGATTGGCTCTCCCACACCAGTTCCACAGTTTGTCTTTCTTATCCATCAACCGCACCAGAAGCAGCACGAGACACAACAGCCATAGTACTTGGATAAACCACAGCGGCCCCGTGCCGCTTACCGCCATCATGGCATACTTAGCCATCAAAGGCATGCCGTCGAACATGCCTGTCTTTGCGGCCACAGCAGTATTGAAATACCCAACCATCCAATGAAACACAAACAGTCCTATCGTTCCTGGCACCAGCAGCTTACGGGTACGTGCCTTGAACCACTCTTTAGCGGATTGCTTCTGTAACGCATAACGCGATCCGATGCCTGCCAAGATGAACAGCAGCGGCATGAACCAAGGGTAAAGGATGTACATCACTATATCCTGGTATTGCTTGCACTCTGGATAATCTCCGAAACCGCCGATGCCGCCGAAGACGCCTTTATTGTTATAGAAATAGATGACATGGTAAAACAGCACAAGGAGTACCGTCACCCAGCGCAAATTGTCAATCCAATGCTTTCTCATTTTGTAAGGCCTCCCATTGCTTGGTCAAGTATCGCTTGAAATACTTCCGTCTTAAGCATCGCTATGCCCTTTTGGTCGCCGAGCACCATGAGGCTGTCGCCTGCTTTGATGTCGTATTGTTCACGGGCTTCTTTGGGAATGACGATTTGTCCCCGTTCACCCACTTTAACTACTCCGAAAATGAATTTTCCATCGTGTGCTTCCATAGTGATTTGATTTTTGTGATGAGTATGAATTTTCATATTTTGCGGCAAAAGTACGATTATTTTTTCTTGTCTCACGGAATTTCCTTCTTTTTGTTGTCATTTTTGTCTCTCCATTTTTGTTGACTTTTGTATCAACTTCTTCTAGCGTAAGACAGGCTATTTGACCCTGCGTTGTGTCTTTTTATGCAAAAAAGGTTCTTTCTTTGTTTTATTTTTCTATTTTTGCGCTCAAAATAAACTCATTAAAATGAAAAAACTATTCATCTTTTTTCTTTTGTCCATGAGTGCCTTGTTTGCAATGGCACAAAATGGCCGCATCGATCTGCGGAGCACTTCAAGTGCTGAAATTACTTATAGCGACTTCAACTCGCTTCGCGCCACCTTCAGCTATGGCTCCATCGAGAGCATCGAGATAGCTACGGAGAGAGGCACCTTCTCTGAAATCGCCATCGAAGGCACATATGCCTCCGGCGAAATCGGTACGCCCGAGCTGCCTGCCTCGCACCAACTGCTGGCTGTGCCTTTCGGAGCCACGCCGCATGTCAATGTAATCAACTATACGACAACTGATTACAACCTGTCTGAATACGGCATCAATACGATAGTTCCCCGTCAACCTTCCGTTCGTAAGGACCAGAATTTTGATGAGGTTGAGTTTGTCTACAATGCCGCTGCCTATCAAACCCGTAGCCTTGCCTCGTTGCCTGAAGCCACTATTGAGGTGCAAGGCACCATGCGTGGTATCCGCATCGGTTCGCTTGTCATTAATCCCGTGAGCTATAACCCCGTTTCCAACACCTTGCGCGTTTTTAATAACATTGAGGTGGAGGTCAGCTTCGACGGCGCCGACTATGCCGAGACTGAACGTATGTTGTTGAACACTTATAGCCCTTATTTCGACATCGTCTATAAGCAGATGTTTAACTATCGCCAAATACTTGATGTCTATACCGACCACCCCGACTTGATGGCCTATCCCGTCCACATGATTGTGGTTGCCCCCGAAAACTATCTCACCGCTTTGCAACCTTGGCTCAACTGGAAAACTCAGAAGGGCTTTTATGTTAACGTGGTGACTACCGCACAGGCTGGAGGCAACTACACCGCTATCCAAAGCTACGTGCAGAACCTCTACAACACGGGCGTCAATCAAGGCGCTACGCCAACTTTCCTCGTCCTTGTGGGTGACACGGGTCAGATCCCTGGGAAAACCACGGGTAACGCCACTCAAAAAGTGACCGATTTATATTACGGCTCAGTTGACAACGACTATTTCCCCGATATGTTCTACAGCCGTATGTCGGCAGAGAACGCCAATGAGGTCACAGCCATCGTCAACAAGATATTGCAATACGAACAATACACCATGCCCGATCCGAGCTATTTGGATAACGTGACCCTTATTGCGGGTTGGGATAGCTATTGGACCAATTACGTCGGCAAACCCACCATCCAATATGCGATGCAGTATTATTACAACACCGCACACGGTTTTACCAATGTTTATAATTGGCTGGGTCAACCCTATACCAACTGCTATGCCTCGTTGAGTTCGGGTACTGGTTTTGTCAACTATACCGCCCACGGCAGTGAAACCTCTTGGTCTGAGCCCCAGCTGACCAAATCTCAGGTGAATGCCCTCACCAACACCAACAAATACTTCCTCGCCATGGGCAACTGCTGTTTGACGGGTAACTTCGGTTACAGTCAAGCCTGTTTCGGTGAAGCCATGCTTCGAGGCGAAAACAAGGCTGCCTATTCCTATATCGGCTCCTGCCCTGTAACCTATTGGTATGAAGACTATTACTTTGGTGTGGGTGCCACAAGCACTTTTGGCCAAATGCCCAATATCAACAACACCGCCACAGGTGTTTATGACGGCATCTGGATGGACGATACCTATAACACCGTTTCTTCCATTGTCTTCCTCGGCAATTTGGCGGTTTGTTATGCTCATGCTGGCAACTACCAAACCAGTGCGAGTCCTATTTATTACTGGCAAGCATATCATGTGTTGGGCGACGGTTCCATCATGCCTTTCCGTGTGAATCCTTCTCCCAACACCGTCAGTCATGCCAGCACCTTCCCCGCAGGAGCCACTTCGTTCCAAGTGAGCGCACAAGAAGGCTCATACGTGGCCATCTCACAAAACAATGTGCTGAAGGGTGTGGCTTTGGTGCCAGCCTCGGGTACGGTCAATGTGCAGGTTGCCTCTGGCATCACCTCAGGACAGGTGCGTATCGTGGTGACCAAGCCGCAACGCCAGCCCTATATCCAAGACATTAACGTGGGTGGTGGTACGCAGTCCTATACGGTTAATGTGTCGGCCAACCCGACCAACGGTGGAACCGTCACAGGCGGCGGCACATATAACCAAGGTGCCAGCTGCACAGTCACGGCTTCTGCCAACGCTGGTTATACTTTCACCAATTGGACGGAAGGCGGCAACGTGGTCTCCACCCTAGCCAACTATACCTTTACCGTCACGGGCAACCGTACTCTGGTGGCCAACTTCCAAGCTCAACCGCAGAATTACACTATTACTGTTTCGGCTAACCCCACTAACGGAGGAACAGTTGGAGGAGGTGGAACTTATCAGCAAGGGCAATCATGTACTGTTACAGCCACACCTGCCAATGGGTATACCTTCCTGAGATGGACTGAAAACGGTAACTCTGTATCGACCAGCGCCAACTATACCTTCACGGTTACGGGCAACCGTACCTTGGTGGCTCAGTTCCAGCAACAGAACTACAACATCACCGTATCGGCCAACCCGGCCCTTGGCGGCACAGTGACGGGCGGTGGTGCGTTCCATTATGGCGATAATTGTACGGTAAGTGCTGCTCCCGCCAGCGGTTACACCTTCCAGAGATGGACGGAGAACGGACAGCAAGTCTCTACCAATGCAAGCTATAGCTTTACTGTCACGGGTAGCCGCACCCTTGTTGCCCAGTTCCAAGCCCAAAGTTATACCATTACAGCCTCAGCTGACCCGACCACGGGCGGTACGGTGGGTGGTGGCGGCACGTTTAACTATGGCCAAAACTGCACTCTGACCGCTACACCTGCTTCGGGTTATGACTTTATTAATTGGACTAAGAATGGTCAGCAAGTCTCGACCAATGCAACCTATACCTTCAACGTGACAGAGTCAGCTGCTTATGTGGCGCATTTCCAGAGGCAGACTTTTACCGTCAGCCTTACCGCCAATCCGGAAGAGGGTGGCACGCTCACTGGTGATGGCACTTTTGAATATGGTCAGACGGCTTACATTTTCGCTTCGCCCAACACTGGTTACAATTTTGTCAATTGGACGGAGAATGGTGAAGTGTTTACTACCGACGAGGGCTTTTACGTTAACATATTCAGCGACCGTAACTTTGTGGCCAACTTCGAAGCACAAGCCGTTGATATTAAGGTCAACATTGAGCCTGCCGACGGTGGCGAGGTCGCAGGTGAAGGTGCCTACAGCTATGGCGACCAAGTCATACTGACCGTGACTCCTTACGAAAACTACGCTTTTGTCAACTGGACTGAAAACGGTGAGGTGGTTTGCGAAGAACCGACCTATACCTTTACCGCCACAACAACCCGTATGTTGACGGTCAATCTGATTAGCACCGAAGGCCTCGGCGAACTGAGTGGCAACTTCGTGATGTATCCCAACCCTGTCAGCGACAAGCTTGTTGTTGAAACTACGGAAACCATCGACCACTTGGAAATCTACAACCTGTTGGGGGCCTTGGTGTATAGCGACACCGATTGCGCTACGAAAGTCGAAATCTCGGTGAGTGATTTGCCAAGTGGAATGTATTTCGTGAGATTAAAGACAAACAACAACACGGAAACGCTGAAGTTCGTGAAGAAATAACGACAAGTGCGTTAATAGCCGACCTAAAAAGCAGGCGTGTGTTTATATTCAGAATTGGAAGTAAATAAACGCCTGCAAGTCGGCGGTGATGAACTGATAGACGATAAACACCAATGCAACGCAGGCCAATACCATCAGTGGCAAAGGCATCTTGGCGAAACACAGACGGTAACGACGTTTTAGGTTTTCCGGCAACCAGTGGATGATCATTCCTAACACGATGAGGATAAATACGTTGCGGTAATGGTAGGCGATGTCGGGAATCTGTTCCAAACGCCAGTGGCTACCTATCTGGTTGACCATGTTCTTGGCTGTATTCCATGCTGTTTCGTTGGCTTCGGCAGGATTAAGGTTGGAGCCGCTACGGAAGAATAATCGCGTAAACGTGATGAAAGTAAAGGTCTGCAATATGGCCCAGGCATCCTGTAGCCATTGCCACGCCTTCTTGCCGCCGAAGAGGTTGTAAAGCATGCGGATCATATTGCCGGCAAGGGTGATGAGGCACCACACAAAGAGTAAATTGAACACGGGTTGCGGCACCAAGATGCACAATATTCTCAAACCAAATGTAATGGCCATTATGAATAACGTGCGACCATAGATGCTCCAATTATTCCAGAAACGGAAGAACAACATTCCGATGCCGTTCAAGCCACCCCAAATCATAAAGTTCCACGAAGCGCCGTGCCATAAGCCGCCCAAAAGCATCGTGTCCATGCGGTTGATTTCGGTGGTGATGGTTTTCCTTGCATTGGGCCTGAAAATGGCCAACAACGCAACAATCAAGGCAACAATGCCCACACCTAAAGCCACCCACAAACTACCTGAGAGGAAAACAGCGATGGCGGCAATCATAATAATGATGCAGAACGAACCGAAAGTGGCGTTGCGGTTGCCACCCAAGGGGATATAAAGATAGTCTTGCAGCCAGCGCGACAACGAGATGTGCCAGCGTTTCCAGAACTCGGCAGGGTTTTTGGCTTTGTAGGGTGAGTTGAAGTTTTTTGGCAGATAGAAACCCATCAGCATGGCCACGCCGATGGCGATGTCGGTGTAGCCTGAGAAATCTGCATAGACCTGCAACGAATAGCCAAACAAGGCCGCAAGGTTCTCAAAGCCGGTGTAAAGCAACGGATTGTCAAATACGCGGTCGATGAAATTGACGGCGATATAGTCGCTTAAGACGATTTTTTTCACCAAGCCGTTCATAATCCAGAACACGGCGATGCCAAACTGCTTGCGTCCGAGGAAATACTTCTTATGAAGCTGCGGGATAAATTCGTTGGCTCTCACGATAGGGCCTGCCACCAATTGCGGGAAGAAACAGACGTAGAAGCCGAAATCGAAGAGGTTGCGGACGGGAGTGATGCGTTGGCGATACACATCCATGATATAGCTGATGGCTTGGAACGTGTAGAACGAGATGCCCACGGGTAGCAGGATCTCGTCAACACTGAAGCGGTTGGAACCTGTGATTTCGTTGCCCATCCACGAGAATACGTCAAACACCTTGCAATCGAGGCCGAAAAGGTTGTTGACGACATCAATGAGGAAGTAGGCGTATTTGAAATAGAACAGGATTGACAGGTTGACAACGACGCTAAGCGCGAGGACGATATTCCGGCTCCCGCTTTTCTTGCGGGTATGCATCCACTTAGCCGCAAAGAAGTTGTATAAAGTGATGAAAACCAGAATTAAGGTAAAGAGCCCGCTGGTTTTGTAATAGAAGAACAAGCTGACGAAAAACAAGTAAGTGTTGCGGAGCAGGACCTTGTTCTTGAAGATGCAGAAAAAGGCGAACACAAAGGCGAAAAAGGCCCAGAAATAAAACTGCGTGAACAGCAGCGGGTGCGCCTTGTCGAAGGAGAAAAGGTTACGGAGGAAATCCAATGCTATTTCAGGCAGTTGTGTCATATCAATTCTCCTTGTTTGCTTCGATGTGTTCAATATATCGCTCTATAAATGCGTTGAAAAGCAAGTCGCCCATGAGGATGTAACCGCTTGGGGTGAAATGAACTTTATCACGTTGGGCCAAACCTTCCTTTTGCCAGTCTTGCATTGAGCGGAGACCGCCCATAATGTCGAACTGGTTCCACACAGCGGCGTTATATTCTTTGGCTAATTCCATGAAAGCTTGTTCCACAACCTTGCCATTGGTATTGACTTCATAAATGCGTTTTTTCTTCCTCCCGCGTCGGCATTTGAAGCTGTCGTTGTTGGTGAGGAAGAGCAAAGCGCAGTCGGGGTTGACATCCTGCATGATACCAATCAACTCGCGGTAGCTCTGTTTGAAAGCCTCTACCTCAAAATCTTTTTCAGCCGCATCATTGATGCCAATGCCGAAGATGATGAGGTCGGGCTTAATCAGCGCGAGGTCGCGCTCAAAGTCTTCGCAACGCAGGTAAGATGGCACGCTGGCTCCGTTGACGCCTATGCCATGCACGCTGATACCCGGACGATTGTTCTCAAGCAACACACCTGTCAAGGTGAACTCACCCGGAACGGAGTCGAACAGGATGCAAATGGAGTCGGTATAGTCGGGCAGGTTGAAGATGTAAGCCGACCTTTCTTCGTCAAACTCGCCATGTAGCGTGTCGTCTTCGTAGCTTAGGGCGGGTATAACGTTTTCGGTTTCCGAGAAACCTAATAGGGTCACCTTGTTGAAGTCATAATAAGGCGGTATTTCTGAAGGGTAGCGTTCGCGGGTGACGATTTGTATTGTAGCGGTAGAGTCGCTGGTGGTGACAGCGGCACCAGCCAATCCCATGCGTTTGTCGGTTTCGCGTTGGACTGCATTGCGGCAATATTGCCATTTACCCGTAGCGTGAATGATGTAGTGTGAAGGGTTGTTGGTGCCGCCGGCCGTGAAGGGAAAGACGAAATAGGAGCTTCCCATCAGGTCGTCGCCGATATTGAGTAAGTTGTCGCGAAACTGTTGTGTAAAGGTGCCTGCTTGCACATGCGAGCCTCCAATGTGCAGGATATTGACGTTGCCGATGCCATAGTTGATGACGGAATCCATTTTTATGAAAAAGTGTTCCATCGCCATGCTGTCGCCCGAAGGATAGACAATCTTGTTGCGATTGAAGTGGGCGAAGTCGTAATCGGGCAGGGGACGCAGCATGATTTCACCTTGACCGAAAAGCCAGGCACCGGCCAACATCAAACCTATGAAAACAGACCATCTTTTCATTGTCAAAAGTTTTTGTAGGGTTGGTGTTTGGGCATTCGCATCCAATAAGGGGCGTGTTCCATATCTTTGCTCGCGTCGCGGTTGATGAAATCAATCACTTCTTGGCTGGGCACGTGTTGGCGTAGCTTGTAGAAGTCGTAATAGGTGGTGAACGACTTGGCCAGGTCGCTGCCGATGGCTTGTGCGCCACGGAAGGTGAAATGGATATAATCGGGGCCGGCCATAGGTGGTTTGTGTCTCACCCATTGTGCCATCGAGCCTTCACCGCCCATCACGTTGAACATGTCCCAATAGGCCACATGGTTACGCAAGGCCATAGCGCGGAGCGAGTCGTTCAGCTCGGGCAGACCATGCCATGTACCTATCTTGCCGTTGTAGCTGCGACCCATGTCGGCGGGACCGATGAAGAGGAGCGTGGCTTGGGGAGCTACCCGCTTCATGTAGTCGATTTGGCGCTCCAGCTCTTTCATGTAGGAGGAGATGTTTTTGCTTCCTGCTATGCCAGGCATACGGTTGCCTCCAAATTGCAGGATGATGAGCTTGGTGTCAAGCAAGTCGAATGACTGCCGCATGGTTTGCTCATCAATGCGGGTGAAGATAGTGCCAGAGCAACCACGTAAAGCCACATTGTCGATGGCCACGCCGGGATCGCCGTCAAGAAGAACGGCGTAGATTTCGGCATCGCCTTGGAAACTGATGGTGCCTCGTTTCACATTGACGGGCAGGTCCCATGTGATGAGGGAGACATTGTCATTGGCAGCAAGTACTTTGGGCTCTATGACAAGGCTGTCGCAATGCAGGGAGGCTTTGAAGTTATTACTGTTGTGGCCTAAAAGCACCGACACGGATGAAATGTCTTTGGCGTTGTCGAAAGCCTGTGAATGTGATGTTTGCGTAAACGAAATGCTGCCTTCACCCGTCACTTGGCTGAATTGTGACATCACGCCATAACGTTTGTGCGTGGCGCGCCTTGTGGTGGAATCTCCGTAAAGGGTGAAACGCTTGAGGCCATTGCTGCGTTGTGAGACCGAGATGGTCGGAACGGTTTGAATGGCGGGAATCATGTTGGGGCCCGAACCTCCAAACAGCTCTTGCAGCTTTTGGCGCAATACCGACGAAATGCGGTCCATCTCGATTTGGGAGTCTCCATAGTGCATGACCCGATAGGTGTGCCCCGTACCTTTGGTTTGCTCCAGAAGTCCGAAAAGATTATCAAAATAGGTGTAGTCGTCGTTGGGCAGGTAGATGCGGTTGGGGTTATGCTTTAAATAGTCGCGGAAAAAACCAAGGCTATCGTACATCGTCTCCGAACAGGTCATCTCAAAGCTTTGGCTCACTTTGTTCAGCACCGCGTCGACGTCAACTTCTTCTTTTTCTTCTTTTTGACTCTCGGCATACGAGGGGAAATGTAGTGCGAAATCTCCCACCTTTATTCCTTCGGCGGGAAAGAAATACCAACCTACGCCCAAGATGAGCATGATGGAAAGGATAAAGGAAAATATTGTTATCGGTTTCATTTTCAATTTATTGCATCTATCCGCACCTCTTTTTTCAAGAGGTGCGGATTTTGGGCTGCAAAAATACGAATTTTTACTTTATCTGAAACCTTACACCTAAATAAGCGCGAATACCTGACAACGGTCCCCAAACCATCGAGGCGTCGAAGTCTTCGCCGAATGGATTGTTGGCGGCAATGATGGGGTTGGTTTGCTTATAGTTGGTGAGGTTCTCGCCTCCGGCGTAAATTTCCCAATATTTGCCTAACTTCTTGGTGATTTGTGCGTTCATGATAACATAGAAAGGCGAGCGTTTGATGTCTTGACCGTTTGCCACTGCGGTGGCGTTGCCACTCAAGTCGGGTACGCGGCTGTCGCCGTTGAACTGGGTCGTGAAATCAAATTGCCAAGTGCCTGGCGCGTACGACATCGTAACCAATCCTTTGTAACGGTTGACGAAAGGTTTTTCGCGCAAAGAGTCGTTGATGGTCATTTTCACGTCGTTGTAACGGAAAGCCAGCGTTAGGTCGAAGTCCTTGAAAATCTCACAATTGACTTCGATTTGGGCGCAGTTGGAGTAGGATTTGCCATTGAGATTGTAGATGCGGATTTCGTGCGCATTGGCGTCACGGTCGAGGACGATTTGGTTGACGAAGTCTGTGCGGTAGAAGTCGGCCTGAATCGTTATTTCGCGCCAGCCTATGTCGATGCCTTTGGTCAGATTGATACCATAATTCCAGGCTTCTTCCATCTTGGGTGTTTCCTGAATAAGGATCAGTCTGTTGGATGAGAACATCGTGGAGTTTTCGGCCAGGACGTTGGGCGAGCGGTAGCCTTTGCCTGCCGAGAGGCGTAGGGTAAACTCGTCATGCGTTTTGAAGCGCACATGCAGGCGAGGTGTGTAGAGCATTTTTTGGTAGTAACTGTTGTAATCGGCGCGGAAGCCTGCTATTACGCTCCAGTGATGGTCGTCGTTGAAGACGTATTCGACAAAAGCACCGGGTACGTGCTCAACGCGTATGCCCGTACTGTCGTTGGAACTCATGTAGGTGTTTTCTGTCCTGTATCGTAGGTTTTCATCGTATTTGTCGAATGAATAACTTGCGCCGATGGAGTATTTGTGGTGGTCGTTGACGATATAAGAGTCAAACAGCAGGTTGGCATAATACGACAGTTGTGTTGCTTTGTATTCGGTGTTGCTGAAGTAGTCAGAGAACAGCTTGTGATAGATGAACTGTTGTTGCAACCCCAGGCTGGTGTTGTCGCGGTCGAAGAGGAAACCGGTTTTCGAAAAAGCCTCGTAACGTTCTGTGTTGATTTGGAAGCCGGCCCCGCTAGTATTGTGGTCTAAGTGTGGATTGTAGTCCATTGTGCCGCCAAGGCGGTTTTCCAGAAGTGCTTTTGCACCCCACATTCCCTCAAACCAGTCTTTGGCGTAGTTGTAGCGGAGGAACACATTGCCCTGCGTTGCCATCGGGTCGTCAATGAAGCCATCGTTGTTGTCGTCCATCCTCATGAAGTTGTGGTTGAAATGGCCGAGTAGCATCATGTTGCCGTGTTTGCCCACGTTCCAGCGTGTGTTGACGTTGAACTCTGTCATCGTCATGGAGTTGCCGTAAAGGTTGAGGAATAGTTTCTCGCTCTCGCTTTCTTCGGGTCTCTTATAGTCGACATTAATCTGTCCGCTGATAGACTCGTAGCCGTTTCTAACCGACGAGGTTCCTTTTGAGATTTGGATACCGTTCATCCAGGTGCCGGGCACGTAGATAAGTCCGAAGGCCGAAGCCAGCCCCCTGAAGTTGGGCATGTTTTCGGCCATCATCTGGGTGTATAAGCCACTCAAACCGAGCAACTCGATTTGTCTTGCGCCCGTGACGGCGTCGCTGTATGACACATCCACCGAGGCATTACTCTCGAAGCTCTCGGCCAGGCTGCAACAAGCCGCACGGCGCAGGCCTTCTGTAGTGATGCTCTGCACAGCAATCGCCTTAATGGGATTGACGGTTGTGGCTTTCTGTCGTGCCGCTATCTCCACCTCGTTCAGCATGTGAGTGGAGTGGAACACATGGTCGTAATGAGCAGGCTCCACCATGTGGTGGATGGTGTCGTTCTCGTATGAAATGCAACTGAACACAAGGCAACCGATGCGCTCATGGAGCGGGATTTTATAATGTCCGTTGGCGTCGGTCACCACGCCCTCGTTGACGATTTTCCAGTATACGTTTACGCCGGGCAGGGGAGTTTTTTCGCCTTTTTCGTTTTGTTCGTAAACGGTGCCTTCGATGAATCCCTGCGCGAAAGCGGTGGAGGCGAAGGCCATTAATAATAATGATATAAGGATTGTTTTGTTGGTTTTCATGATGTTAAAATGTTGGTTTTATTGAAAATGGAATGAATTAATCAATTGGGTGATGTCATTGCGAGCGAAGCGTGGCAATCTGGAGTGCGGTTCTGGATTGCTTCATTGCGTTCGCAATGACGCCAAGCGGTAGTATCAGAAAACCAAAGGATTCAGTTTTAGTGAGGAGAAACAGACGATCCGTTCCCGACCGGAAAGAAACTTAAGTGTCTTTCGTGGAGAATGGTTGTTGAAGGCCACACTCACCTGCGTGTTCAACTCCGTCAAGTCGAGATGGGGCAGGAAGAAGGGCTGAAGGTCGACAACCAGATGTTTTTCGGGCGAAAAAACGTAGTTGTCGGTGAATTGGATGAGGCTCTCGAAATCCTCGCAGCAACATTTGGCGTTGAACTGCAAGTCGTGGTGCTGTACAAAATGAGCCTCATGTTCGTGTTCGTGGGCGAGGCAATGCACACACGATTCTGCCGCATCGACGAAGCTGCCGGTCAGATGATGGTCTTCGGTGCAATAGTGGAACTTTACGTCCCAACTCATGGAGACGAAAAGCACCACAAACGCGATGACAATGGAACCGACCTGCAGGATTCGTTTTTTCATGCCGCAAAATTACAAAGTTTTCTTATCTTTGCAAAAATTTGAAACACATATATTATGGCAGATGGATATTTGGAAAAACGTTATGAGGAAGTCTTCGGCCAGGGAGCCAAGAAGACCGTAGTGAAACACACCTCAATAGACACATTGTTTGAGAAAAACCGCAGCTATCGGGGCTATCAAAAGGATTTTGTCGTAAAACGCGAGATGCTGGAACGCATCGTGGCGGTGAACACCAAGATCGCCTCAGCAAAGAACCAGCAGGTGCTGCGCTTCAAGCTGGTGACCCAAGAGACGGGAGCCGACATCATAGTGCAGAACATGAAACTGGGCGGCCTGCTGCCTGAGTTGCATCTCCCCTTTGCCGGTACCGAGCCAGAGGCGTTCATCATCATTTGTAGCACAATCCCTGAAAACAAGTTTGTTGACATCGACCTCGGCATCGCCGCACAAAGCATGTTGCTGAAAGCCACCGAGATGGGTTTGAACGGCATCATGATTGGAGCTTTCAACAAGGCGAAAATCACAGAGGCGTTCCAGTTGCCTTGCGAGCCGCTACTGATATTGGCCATCGGCAAGGGCAACGAGAAAATCAAGTTGCAACCTGTGGATGCTGGCGACAAATTGGCGTATTATCGCGACAAAGACGGCATGCAGTTCGTCCCAAAGATTCGGTGGGAACAGTTGATCCTTAATTGATCCTTCTTGTTACCTATGAGGTGTGTCGTAGTTACCTTGGAGTTGCCCAAAAGGGGGACAATAGGGGAGCAAAAGGGGAGTAAAACCAATAGACTGTAATGCATTGATAATGAAGCTACACCAAAACTCCTAAAAATGCCCAAAATGGCACTGTCCCATTGTCCCACTGTCCCTGGGGCCGTTGGCTTGGGACAAACTCTGACTCAACTCATACCCGGCTGCCGTATCACGGCAGCCGGGTAGCCCTATGAATCGGATTATTTCCTGAATTTGAATACAATGGGAAGGTTAAAATAAACCTTCACGGGTTTGCCTTCTTTCTTGCCCGGTTCCCAGTTCGGCATTGACTTCACCACTCGGATAGCCTCTTCGTCCAGGTCCTTGAATTCGGCAGACTTCCTGAGCAACTGAATGTCAGAAATCGAGCCGTCTTCGTTGACCACAAACTTGACAAACGTACGGTATTCGGCCAAACTTGGGTTTTCATCAGTGTTGCCTTTGTATTTCTCAGGCATGATCAGATTCTTCTGGAGATATACCATCAAGGCTTTGTCGTCACCGGGGAATCGTGGCATTTCCTCTGCGATTTGATAGACACCGTTTTTGTCGGGCTGCATGTCGCCTTTATTGTTGGGTTGTGGAGTTTGGTCATCCAGCTTGAAGAAGATGGGCAAGGTGTATAATACGCGGACGGCTTTTCCAGCCTGTTGTCCAGGAGTCCATTTTGGCATTGACTTTACCACACGGATGCCTTCTTCGTCGCAACCGCCTCCTATGCCGCGCAGCAGTTTCACTTCGCCAACGCTGCCGTCTTTCTCAACGACAAACTGTATGAACACACGACCTTGAATGCTTTCATCCTTGGCTTTCTGTGGATATTTGACGTTTTTGCTGATAAATTCAAACATAGCTGGGTCGCCACCAGGGAATTGGGGCAGCTGCTCAACGATGTTGTAAATGCTGTCGTTGTCGGGTCTGTCGACCAGTGTCGAAAGACCATCCATGAGGATATTCAAAGATTCTTCCGTGATGCTGAATGGTTCTGCGGTGTATTGAGTCGTGTCGCCATGCATCTCCCAGTGAAGTTTCATGTTGCCTCTGGGCGTACCGTCGGCATTGTGTGTGGTAATGGTCATCGCCTTGAGGGGCTTACCCGTATTCGGATCTAAAATATCCGTATCGGAAGTCACGCATTGGACGTAGGAACCGTCCTCGTTATAAATGACAGTGTCCATGAATTGGAACGAATGACCGTCATCATCATAAATCTCAAACTTGCCCATTTCCACTGTAATGGGTTTGTTATCGGCCTGTTGTTCTTGGGCCGTAACTTTGGTGTTGGCAATCATTAGGATAGCCAGCACCGGCAATGTTGCCAAGAGCCTCCACCAGAGGCCCTTGGCCTTTTCATTTCTTGTAATCATCTTGATTCTTTTTTTGGTAAGGATTAAACTGAAGTTATTGCTCATTCCGCTGAAGTCGACAGCCGTGCACTGCTGCAGAATCAGCATCATGTAGTTCTTTTTGTCAATGCCGGTGGCCACCACGTCGCGGTCGGCCTGATATTCATGAAGGCTCTGCAACTCCTTCTTATACAGATAGATGAATGGGTTGAACCATTGCAAAATCATCATCACCTCGGCGAAGAGGATATCCCACGAATGGTGGTGGGCGATGTGGCTCAGCTCGTGCCGCATGATGTCAGGATCCACATTTTCGTTGGGAAAGAAGGCATAACGGAAGAAAGAGAACGAGCCTTGTTCCTTGCCCGTGAACACCGCTGTGAAGCCATCCATCTTGCGCTTCGGAGAACGGATGATGAGCACCACGAGTTTCCCCAACTTGAAGAGAAAAAGGAGTGTCATCACGCCGACACCTATTAGATAAATGCCGACAATGACTTGCCACAGGCTGAAACGCGAAGGCGTGGCATCGGTGGTCACCATCACTTCGGGCAACATAGGCTGGCCATCGAGCGTGACGACGACTTCGCTCAGCATCATGCCGTTGAACATGTTTTGTTTCAAGGTCGCCATCTGTGGCACTTCCATCCCTGAAAGCAGGCCCAACATCGGCATAGCCAAAGCTAATAACATGCTCGCCAGCAGGAAGAAACGGTTGAATTTCAGTCGGTTGCTGTTGCGGAACAACAGGCGATACACCAACCAAAGCACCGCGACGGTGGCTGCGATGGGCAGCACGTGGCCGATGATTAATTCTTGTGCGTTCATGGCTTATTTCCTTTCTTCGGTTAAGGCTTCGTCGATGACCTTTTTCAGGGCTTCCAGCTCTTCGAGGCTGAAGTTTTCCTTTTTGGCGAAAGTCGAAACGAGGTCGAAATACGAATTGTTGAAATAGCGTTCCACTACGCTTCCGAGGTAATGCTGCGAGTACTCTTCCTTGCTGATGGCTGGCGAATAGCGGTTGGCACGGCAGAAGGTCTCATGCTTCACGAAGCCCTTGTTCTCCAATATCTTGATGACGGTGAGCACGGTGTTGTAGGCCGGTTTGGGCTCAGGGAAAGCCGCCATAATCTCGTTGGCGAAACCCTGTCCTATACTCCAGATGACTTGCATCACTTGTTCTTCTCCTTTGGTCAATTCTTTCATATTCAACGTTTTTATTGTTTTCAATACACTATATTAATCGTCTCGCTCAGTTCACGAAGACGCTTTCTGTCTTCATTCGACAAGATGAAGTCATTCTCACGCAAAATCAGCATTTCCATACCGGGTTTCTCGGCAAGCTCCCAAGGGAAGCGTTCCAGCAGATTATGCTCACAGTCGAGTTCCTTCAGCGACTTCATCTTTGAAAGGTCGGGTAACTCCAGCAGGTGGTTGTGGCTTACGCCTAATCGCTCTATCGAGTCCATTTCGGTAATCCATTCGGGCAGGAAATGCAGCTCGTTGTGGTGGATATAGATGTATTTCAGCCGTTTCAGGTTACGCAATGTGTCTGGAATGACCTTGATGTGGTTGAATGCTATGAACAGTTGCTGCAAGCTGTCTATATTGCCTACAAAATCAGGTATTTCCGTGAGTTGGTTCTTATAGAAATCCAGATGTTTCAAGTTCTTGAAACCAGCCAGTTCTTCAGGAATTTCCTCGAAATCATTCTCATAGAAAATCAGGCTCTTGAGTTGTGTCAGGTTGGCAAATGATTGAGGCAAAGCGTGTAGCTTGTTTTTGCCGAGATTCAGGCTCTCGCAATGCAGTTGACCGATGTTTTTGGGTAGTTTCTCAAGACCGTTGCCGCCAATGAGAACTTGCTTGGCCTTAGAGAGATGCCGAATATCCGACGGACGAAGTTTCAGCTGGTTGAAGTTCAGGTTGACTTCTTCCAAACTGTCCAGTTCCGTAATCCATCTGGGAACATGCTTGATGCGGTTCCTCTCAAGACAAAGCCGTTTAATACCTTTATAATATCTGACACTATCGGGGATGCGGTCAAGATTGCAGTTGTAGAAGTCGAGATATTTCGTCGTATAGTCGTAGTGATGCTGTGTGGCGCACGAGGTAAATGCCACAAGACCAATCAAGACCGCAACTAAATATTTCGACTTTCTCATTTTTCTGACTTTATTGACGCAGCAAAGATAGATAATAATTTGAATATACAACTAAAAAATTAGTTATATTATTGTGTTTTTAATCAAAAAAATTGTAAGTCGCTAAAAAACAAAAAGAACGGTAAGGCTTTTGAAGGCTTGTCAGTTTACTTTATTCCTTAATCCACTTCCCCGTTTCCACATTCTTGCCTTTGGCAATCACCTTCCAAACATAAACGCCTTCAGCCCAATCCCCAGCATCAATTGCCGTTACCTGTTCCGTGAGGGCTTGGCTGTAAACCAGTCTGCCGTTGATGTCGTAAACCTCCACGCTGGCATTCTGCAAGGCCGAGCTGATGTTGAGAGTGTTGTTACCAGGATTGGGATAAGTGATAATATCGCAGTAGCTTTTTTCGTCCACCCCATCCACCGACCAATATACCCGCACGAAATACTCAAATTCGCTGTATTTTGAGCGTGCCGGAGCAGAATAGCAGTCGATGTCTTGGTAATAGGCCACCACTTTGTAAAGATAGAAGGTCTCATTCTCCAATGGGGCGTTGTCGGTATAGGAAGTGGAGCTGGCATTCAATGTCTTGATTTTCTGCCAGTTCAAGTCGGCCTCTTTGGAACGGTAGACGAAATAGCCCGAAAGTCCGTCATGAGGTTGGGGCGCTACCCATGTGAGTTTTATCTTGTTGTTGCTGGTCATCTCATACCACAGGTTAGTGGCAGGCTGGCAGTCGTCGCCAATGGTGGCACAAGCCTCGTTGGTTGGGTCGCTTTCGCCCGAAGCGCAAAAAGCGGTCACAAAGTAGCAATGCCCACCATGTGTCGCTGTTTCATCGACAAAAGAAGCCGGGTTGTCTCTCACCGTCTGAAGCAGTTGCCCGTCACGATACACATTATAATCTGCTGACTCAATATAGGAAGTCCAAGCCAGAACGACATGTCCATCTTCGGCAAAAGTCCACAAATCGGTGGGTGCATCGCAATCCGTGCCATTGCCGCAACTGTTATTGGTTTGCAGGAAAACACCGTCATCGATGCCTTCCAAAGCACCCGAATACGAATAAACGACTTGATTGTCAGCATCTTTAACGACAAAACTTACATCGCTAACCGTACTGCTTCCTTTGGACCAAGCAAACGAGACATGACCCAGGGGCACCGCAACAGAGAGTGTCTCGCTGCTTGAGTGCGCCGTGACCGACTCCATCACCTGCATTGCGTTGTTAATCACTTGTATGGAAGCGCCCTGCCATCCGTTGAAGAAGGTGGTTCCTGCCACAATAGTCCAAGTGCAGGAAGGCCCGAAGCGCACACCGCTTTGGGTGGCAATCCTTCCGTGTAGACCGTTGTTCACCGCATAGACCTGATAATCGTGCAAGCCATAAAACGGCACTTCGTCGGTGATTTCCATGGCCGCGCCTGGAACGACATCGTCTTGGGTATAAACCACCCTGCCGTCACGCTTGACGACGATTTGGTCGATATGGGTCAAATTGCTATTGTTCAATGACTTTGTTGGATTGTTCCAATGCACGGTACAGATGTATGAATCATCGGAAAGCGGCTGCACGCTCAAGTTAGTGGGTTCCTTTGGTGTAGCATTGTAGACGCCAGAAGGAACGGCGTCGGCAATCATCTTTTGCGCCAGGTTCCAAGTCTGGTTGTAGGTTTGCAGGTTGTCGATGCTGAACCAGCCATCGAGGGAACCGCCCCAGCTCCAGTTGATGTGGAACAGACCGTTGTCATCGTAGCCATCGCAGATGAAAGAATGACCCTGGCTTCCTCCATCGGTACCTGCATACAAGATGGGGATACCCATGTCCAAGGCATCACGCATCATGGCTACCCATTCATCGTAGGGATAATCGTCCCTAAACAGATTGTGTGAAGTGCCATAACCGAAATAGGAACTCATGGCCGAAGGGATGCTTTGGTGCAATGCACCGCTAGCCATAGCTCCATAATTCATGTCAACGCTTACCCCGCAATGATAAATAAGGATGGCAACATGTTGATTGTTATCGTTTAGCGACTCTGGCATTTCCTCCCATTGGTAAGTGGTTTCGCCGAAATTTGCAGAGAGGGTACCGTAAAGGTAACTGTTGTATGAATGGGAGCCTGTGCCGTGTTCAGGATAGTCCCAATACTTCATCACCTGTGCCATCGATGTGGCCACGCAACCTGCCAAAGCGCAATTACATGGACCTTCATTGTCTTTGGGGCAGTACGCATTATAATAGCAGTCTTGGTCCCAATGCGTGGCAATCAAAGGTTGGACGACCACCGATTTCAAGGCTTGCGTTTTGCCACAATGTTCAAGGTTCTCCCATTCCTGAGCAATCACAAAATCGGCTTTTTGCAAGTTTTCCTCTGCAAAATCAACGGATTGTCCATAGCCATTGAGGAAGTAGGCCAATCCATCAGGGATGTTTTCCGTGTTGAAAGCGCCTGTTTCGGCATAGCCGAGAATGGGGCTGGTGAGGTCGCTGGCCGAGACGATGACAAAACCGCCCGAAATGCCATTGAAAACATGGAACGAAGCCTTGCCGTTTTCTGTGACGGCGGTGTAGACCCATTCCAATTGTGTGTTATTCTTGAAATTGGCCTCGACAAACTTGGCACCCAAGGCCTTGGCGCGCTCCACGCCAACCGTTCCACCAAACAATGGTGCCGAAGCCATCAGCAGAACGGCAAGCAAACTGTAAAATCTGTTGGTTCTCATTTCTATTCTGTTTTTAATTAGTTTTCTGTTTGTTATTTTTCGCTTTTCGTCACTGCGAGGAACGAAGCAGTCCAGACACTTTGTTTTACTGGATTGCTTCACTACGTTCGCAATGACGCGAAGCGACGCAACGTATAACGCAAATTGTTCATTCTTTTATCCATTTTCCAGTTTTAATGAGTGCCGTTGAGTAGATTTCCAAAAAATACATCCCCGAAGGCCAATTCTCCGTAATGATACTCGTTGAATTGCCCTGAATTTGTCGCTCAAACATCTTTCTGCCGTTTAGGTCATAAACCACTACAGAAACATCCTCCTCGTCCGTCATGATATGCAGCACATCTTTGCCGGGATTGGGATAGACACTGTTATTGGCGGCTTGTTCCTCCACCGCATCCCAATCGGGGGCTTCGATGGCACCGAGGTCGATACGCCCATTGATTACACGAGGATTGCCGGCAAAATCGGTTTCGGGATAATACTGGTTCATATTGGTAGCACCCACATTGAGGCAGGGGGAGTTTTCAAGCAACGCCCAATGAGCAGCCGATGTTGAATGGTCGTATTCAGGGCCTAAGCCTGTGGTTGGGTTGAAAAATTGAGGATTGCCAAAGACATCTCCAGAGCCTGGAATTGTGCCGTTGCAGTTGTTGAAAACGGTCGGGTCGGGATGGGTCGGGTCCATTCGCTCGAACCAAACGCCTGTATTGCCGTAAAAGATGTTGTTGTAGATTTTCTGTTGCCCATTCGTCCAAATCCCTGACCCATAACC
>R22__coassemble_166_pt1 | contig 50361 bp, 70 predicted proteins | sample R22__metabat2_low_PE_022 | metagenome-assembled genome bin R22 | reverse complement strand
AACTTAGATCAGTCGCAAGACACAAAAGTGACAACCAAAATCAGCGAACTACAGGATGAGGTAATTTGACAGTTTGTATTGCTTTTTGATCACCACTATGTTCAGGTTCCCCTTGGTGTAGCACACCTTCCAGAACCATTGCAAAGGTAGCAACATTTTCTTCTGTATGTTGTACGATTTGCCATATATTAAGAACCCTGAATAAGAATTGAGTGACGAAACGCAGTGTTGCAGCAACGACAGCCGTGTTTCGGTCGCTCCTTTCTCGATGATGACGCGGCAAAGGATGTCAGTGTAGTTGATGCGTAGGTACATGGCTGCCACCGTGCGGTTGATAATGTACATGCGCCATGGCATAATCACGCCGCCAACGAATGTCACACCGTGGTATTGTGGTTGGATATAAACCTTGTCAGGGTGCATTTTGAAGTGAAGGTTATTCCAAAGCCAAACCGCTGCTTCCCTATGAAGGAGCGTGATATGCTCCACCGGCATACTATGCACCACGAAATCGTCCACGAAGCGGATGTAGTGCTCCTCGGGATGCTCGTAGCCCAATGTGGCGATTCGCCACAAGATCCATTCGTCGAAATATGACAGCAGGAAATTGAGCAGGATTTGCGTTGTGATGTTGCCAATGGGGAGTCCGTTGCAGTAGAAAAGGCTCTTTTCCTTGGGCAATCTTTCCCAAAGGCTGAGGTCGCCACGGCGTTCGCAATGGTCTTGCGGACGGTGGAACACGGTTATCTTCAGCAGGTACATCAAGGTTTCGAGGTCGCTGACTTTATAATTGGCGGGGACAAATTCCTCGAGCTTTGCCCACATTACATCCTTATCTGTAGACATGAAGCATGAGAACAGGTCGAACTTTCCAAGAAAGAGGTCGAAGGAAAAGCCGTGTTTGTGCATGTCGTTGTACAGTCTCAGCCTGGCCGCAAGCGTGCCGAATCCCTTACGGCAGTTATACGACACGTTGCCCATCAAAACAAACCGGATTTCGAAAAGCGGGTTGATGCGTAGGTAAATCCAGTGTTGCACGATTCGGTCGAGGAAGAAAGCTGCGAATATCTCGCGAAGCTTGGGCCTTTTCACTATGAAGGTCTTCGACAGACCTGGCTCATAGCATCGCATCTTTATCTGAACAGCCAGCACGATGATCGATTCGGGGTGAAGCCTGAATTCGATGCAGTCGGGGCTGCCCATCTTGTTGCGGCAGCAGTCGTCGTAAGCTTCCATCACAGAGGCCTTCTCTTCGTCGTCAAGTGCCGCCACCGCCCTCACATAATTGCTGTTGTTCTTGTTGTTGTTGTTGTTGGAGTTCGTGCCGCCGAAGTTGACGTTCCAGGCGTTGTTAGCACTGTTCTCCGTGGAACTCCAGTAGTTGGACGAAGCTATTGCGCACGCTATACGTTTATTAACAAGGGTTTTGATTCCCCTTGTGGTGCGCCCATTTAACTTATTGAAAAGGATGCCTGTCATGACCTTGGTCACTTCAGGTTTTTGATGCCGTCTTTCTTTTCCAGCCGCCTATCTGACTTTTCAAGTCACTGATTCTCTCAAGATAGTTGGCATACTGAGTTTGGCTGATGATGCGGACAGTCTGGTCTTTCCTTGACGAGAACCTGTAAAGGTTCCCGATAGCCGTATTGCACAATGCCATGTGCCATATCAGCGTATTGATCAATTCGAGTTTCGCTCCCGCGTCATCCGTTTCCCATGCTATTGCAAAGGTTGTCATCGCCTCCATCAGATTGTTTTGGAAGAAATTGCCCAAATTTTCGAGCGCACTCACCTTAGGCATTTTCACGCCTATTGGCAAATACCAGTCCATCAAAAGTTCAAGGCCCCTGTATATGGAAGTTTGATTTAGCTGCATTATTCTTTTATTTCTACATAAAACGGCCTTACGGCCGTTTTATTGTGATTGCCCACAAAACAACGGCGCGGCGTCAAAGCCGCGCCTATAAGCGTTAAAATGCCGCCACCGCCCTCACATAATTGCTGTTGCTCTTGTAGCTGATGATGGAGTTCGTGCCGCCGAAGTGGACGCTCCAGGCGCCGTAAGCACTGTACTCCGTGGAACTCCAGTAGTTGGACGAAGAAAAATTAACAAATAACCCGTCGGCTAACGCTTTTTTAAATATATTTAATTCAGAATCAGCACCTTTCTTCAAGTACCAATGTATCCTGTCGAGTAGGCCTTCAGCAGGCAAGAACCAGTTATGAGCCTTGAACTTGTCCGCAAGGACAAAATTGGAAGGCACAGAAGGTTGGTAGGCGTAGGCCGCCGAGGCAGCAGGAAAGTAAAGTTGCGTCCACTTTGCCACGTTGGTTTCAGAGTAATGGCTGGCCATGTATTGGCGCAGGTTGCCCATCAGACTAGCCAAGTGCTGAAGCTCACTTTGACCGGATGTGGCATGAGGCAATTCGAGAGGTCCAAGGCGGTCTTCGGCAATGCCGTTGTCAGGATCTGCGGGAATCATCACAATGCCATTGTTCAATATCTTGTTCCGGTGTTCGATGATCTTCAAAGTTTTGGCATATCCGCTGTTCACGATGTCGCCTTGTGAGTACCCGTTGCCCGCAAGTGCCGCCAACGATTCCGAAAGAGCACGTGCGCTAATGTTGCCATCAAAGTAATCGCTTCCAGCTACACTGCCACCTGTCACACCATCTCCGTAGTGAGCATTGTATGGGAACGGCTTGAATCCGTGATTCTGTACGCCAAGTGTGCTAACCTCATCTCGCATGTTAGCATCTGTGATATAGAATGTGCTTCCAGTAAGGTTGATGATGGTTGGAATATCGTAGAATGTACTGGTGTCAAGATTTGCCTCTGGGCATTTCAAGGCATGGAAATAGTTGTTACCGTCGTTTGGCACAAGGTCATGAAGACATACTTCTTCATAATTCGATACGCTAGTGTTTCTGTATGCTCCCCACTGCCACGAGCTATAGGTCAGGCCACCGCTCTCCATGCTGCCAGTGGCCGACACGTTAGCCCTTGCCACCATCAGGCGCTTTTGTTTGTCTTCGGGATGGAATAGCTCTGCCACGATGTCGCCGTTGTTGTCAACCGGTGCCAGATAGCAGCAATGGCCAATCACATACTTTTCTCCTGTATAAGTGTCAGGTGAAGAGTATGTGCCATCGTGGTAGACATAGTCGCCCAACTGGGCTTTTCTGTTATAGATTTGCACATCCTTCGACACCACCATTGCGCTTTCGACTCCTTCATAATAGGTGGTTATCATTGCCGTTATCGTAGCCGTATCGACAAGGTTTGAGAGGCTTTCTACTGTAAGCAGACCCGTCACAGGATCGATGGACGCTTGCGTGTACCTTAAGCCACTCAGCGACCAGCGAATTTTCGTGAAGGCGTTAACATAGGATGAGTTAGGCTCAACGGTGAAGGGGAACTCGTTTCCACTTTCGTTATAGAAATTACCTTTCACGCTTGCCGATTCTAAACGGCGAGGCCTGTATGTCAGGAGAAGTCCTTGGTGCTCATTGCTTTCGGCATTATCGACATTACCCCACTTCCGGTTGAATTTATCTTTCAGGTCGAAAGTGATTGCGTTTGTGGTCGGGTTGTCCTCGAATATTCCGATGGTGCCATTGACAGTGATGCGCTGCAGGTCCGCCATCCACGAGAGGATGTTGACCGGCAGGTTTTCCCATTGTATGTCTCTTAGGGTTAGTGTGGTTAGCACTTGGTTTTCGCGTTGAGCCTCGTAGATGGCCATCACGATTGATTGTGTGGCCACCAAAGGGCTTCCAGTTACAACCAAGGTTTCCAATGCGGCAAAACCCTCCATCGAGAAAGTGGAGAGGTTTGGCTGTGCTGTTAGGCTTACGGCGGTCATCGTGGCAGGTAAGCGAAGCGTTTCGATAAGTTGGCTTACAGGCAGCACTATGCCAGTAATGTTTGTCCCTCTGAGGTCTATTTCCTCAACACGGGTCAGTGAGGAATAGTCCTTGCTGCCTGCGATGGTTTGGCATCCGTTCAAGGACAGTTTCTTCAGGTTGGGTGTGGTCAAGGCGATATTGCCTGGTGCAAACTGGCCCGATTCGGGATTGTCGGGTTCGGCAATAAACTCGGTCAGACGCTTGGCGTTTACCGAAAGCGTATTGTTGCCGACAACCATATTGCCGACGTTGCCAATCTTGCGGTAATAGTTCAGCGCGGCAAGTCCAACGGACGAGTCACCGCTGATTTCTCCGGCATTGGCTACCTTGAACTCGTATTCCTCACCAGGGGCGACACGCACATGCGGATCCACAGCGGTACGGTCGACCATTCCTGTAGGATAGAGCCACTGATGGGGCACCACATTGAACTTGTATTCGCCTCCGATATGGCCGCTACCTGGGGAGATGGAAAGGCTGCTGCCACTGTCGGACAGACCGACCACACCCGCGTTCACGCCCGATGAGAAGTCGCCCCAACAGGCATAGCTCGCTATGAGTGCCATGCGGCGCTTCATGTACTGCCGTTCGTTTTCCAACTGGCTGCCCACCTGCTGTGTGATGGGGTCGATGCCGCGTGCCTGGTTGCCGAAGGAGATGTAGCCAAACGACTTCGGCCACTCGTATCGGAGTCGGGCTTGCTCGGCGTAGGCCACTTCTGGGAAGTATTCCTGGATGGCAAAGAAGTATTTGTCGATGCAGCCCATCACGCTTTGGTCGAAGCCCTCGTTGGCACCGACCAGACCAGCCATGATGGTCAGCACACGGCGCATGTTCTGGCGAAGTCCGTCGCTGGCATACTCGTATGCCTCTTCGATCATGTCGAAGAGTGCGCTGGCACGGCCTTCGTAGTCGATTTGTGGTTTGTAGCCAGCCTCATAGTCGGCCACATCATGTATACGGTCGAGGAAGTATTTCTTGGTCTGCCTACCGTTGTTGTCGGTTTTCTTTATACTATCGAGGTCGTCACCGTCAAGGAATATCAACCCCGTGCCCGGGTCGTACTGGTAGTAGAGGTTCTTGGAGCAGTTGTCGGTGCCTGCCTCCATATAGTTGACCACATTGTAGTGGCCAAGGTGGTTGCTCACCACACCAACGCTGCCGAAGTGGTCAATGACATGCATGGCCACGGCGGTCTTGAAGGCTTTGTTGAGTGCCGACCAATCTCCGAAGTCGGTGCCGACCTGCCATGCTGTGTAGGCAGCTGCCGTCATCGTGTCGGTGCTCAAATTGCGCACTCCATCGTTATAGGCAAGGTTCTCTTGGTCCCATGTGCCGGCATCCACCCATGTTTCGGTGGTATAGTCGAAACGCATCAGGCGAAATGCGTCATCTCCCTGTGTAGCCCACCATTGCCATTTCTGCATTTCGGCCAATTCCGCTGCTGCGACAACGTCAGTCTGTGCCTCTGTCACTTTGGCTTCGTAAGCTGCAAGGAAGGAATCAAGTGTTCCGTTGTGGAACTTCAGCCTTGGTGTGTGGGTGTAGATGAAATTCACATAACGGCGGAATATCCTGTCATTGTTATCGGTCGGGTACTCCTTGCCGTTGATGACTTGCGTCTTACCAAGGCCATATTCAAATGACTTCACGCCGTTATAGCACCATGCCTCATCACTGGGGTTGTAGGTCACTTTCTCATCGGCGGGCACACGGAAGTCGCACAAAGGCAGGTTATTGTTCAGACCTTCAAATGCGAATGTATTCTTGTCGGCTTTGTAGCCGAACACCTCTTTGTCGAATTTGCCATCTCCGAAGGTGCACATGCCTCTGAACTCCACCTTGCCGTTGTCCTGTGGATGTTCGGTGAAGAAGAGGAACCTTTCCTCGCGTACCGAAAAACGCACTTCTGGATGGTCGCGGTGCAAGTGGATCTCGTTTCCGCAAAGCGCTTTCATGATGTCGTTGTAGAGACGCGTCGCGCCCATCTTGTGGCTCTGCATCGGCGAGGCATAGTTGATTTTGTTGACCAGTTTCTGGCACTTTGGACCGCCAACGGTACAGGTGTAGAACTGGCCATGGTACATGCCCATTTCACTTACATTCTCGCTCCAGCCATTACCGTCAAACCATCCGTCAACGACATCGATGGTCACTCTGGCTTTTTGTTCGTCTGTCAGGTCGGCGTACACTGTGCCGTCGATGCGTACTCCGTCAAGGTACATGGGGTTGGCGCAATCATCGCCGGTGCTTTGCGCTGGTTTCCAGCCAAAGTCGGCATGGACTTTCGATAACGGGATGTTGATGACGAACGTGATTTTGTCCACCTTGGTTTGTTCGTTGTTGTCCCAATAGGTGTTGGCCGTTGAACCTTGCGGCGTGACCATCAGGCATTTCTTGCCGTTCAGTGCGTTGGCCATGTATGCAAGATAGGCAGCCTTGCCGATGGTGCCGCTCAATGCAGGATTGCTTCTCTTGATACGCCAATAGCACGGATAGCCGTTATCCTTGTCTTGGTTCAGCTTGTATTGGTCTTGGCCAACGAGGGTCAGACAGTCGTAGTCGGCGGCCACGGCCTTGTCATAGTCGATACGGCCGTTGGTGGTGATGGCGTTTCGGTTCTCAAACTCAACCTTTTCCTCTGCTGTTGGCAATGCGGCCTTGCGGTTCTGCCGTACTTGCTCAGCCGACAGCGCAATACGATAGAACTTCATGCCGTAGATGTAGATGTCGGCGTTGGGGTTGCCAATCTTGATCGTGTGCCCCGCACCGCTCACCCATGCGCCAGGTGCAGGCGTGTAGTCCATTTCTCGCTGGGGGTCGCCGTTGATATACACTTTGGCCAAAGATAAAGGAAGGCTTGGCGCACCGTTCAAGGTTTGTTGCCAAGTCAGCTCGTCATCGGCCTTGGCGATGACGGCTGGGTCGATGGTTTGCACCAAGTGGGTGCGTCTGTCTTCACCCCATCCGAAATCCTGGTCGTTGGTTGCCTGACGGCCCACACACTTCATCGTTCCTTCCAAGGGCAGCATCCTTAATCCCAATGTCTCACCACCCACTTCTTGCGTGATGTCAATCACGGGATCGTCTTCAGCCGTGATGTTGTGTACGGCGAAATCAAACTCTGCCGTCATTTGCGAACGTGCATCGTTGGCGAAGTGTGCGTAGGGGTCAATCATGATTTCAAGTTCCTCACCAGCCAACACGCACAGTACCTTCTGTCCGTTCTCGTCTTCGGTCCAAAGGTCGTTGATGCCGCCGAAGCCTGTAAACCTCGCTGGCACCACCTCCCCCGTCACATGGTTGATGATGGTGAACTTGTTGGTCTCGCTGTTGTTTCGGGTTCGAGGCGACAATGAGAACCATGCACCGGCAACCGGCGAGAAATCCTTGGAGTTGTCGACGGTGATGGTGATGAAACGCATGGCCTGTATGCTCTCACGCATGAAGTTGATGACCTCATCGTTTGCGCCATATCGGAAGAAACGCAGGTAGGCAAGGTATTCATTGATTTGCTGGCTGCTTCCGTCGCTCTCAATCTCAACGGTGGTATCGAGGGCATAGTCCGTTCCGCTCAATACCGACAATTCGTTTCTGACATATTCTGTCGTGTAGTCGGTATCGTTTTCCGCTGAGTCGGTCAGTCGGATGGAAATTGGCAACGGCTCACTGCTGGCCGCAGTAGGATTCTCAGGGTCAGGCACCCACACGGCATAATGGGTCAGCACGGCGCGGACATAGTTCTGCACGGTGTTCAACGTCTGCTGAAGCATCAAATATGGCTTGGTGAGGTCGGCACCTTGTGTTTCGGCATTCACAACCATGAAGCGGTTTACCACCACTTCCGATGAAAGTCCGTCTGGGTAGCCGTCGCTGCCAAGGTGACCGCTGCCGTCGTCGCAGGTCAGCCAGGCTGTCACGGTATGGATGCCGTGGGTCAGTATGCCGATGTTGCTTTTCTCCTGTTCGGTCCAAGTGCGAGGATTGGTAGCAGGAAACTCGGTAGTTGCCGACATTTCCTCCACATGGGTATAGGTGCCCAACGAACCAGTGATGGTCACATGCAGCCACTTTCTCACAGCACCAACCACGGCGAAACGAAGCGGGAACACGCCTTCTGAAGCTTGTATCGGTCTGGTCCAGTCTTGCATGTTTCGCACCGCAAGTTGGGTGTAGGTCACATCCGAAATCACCTGCCATGCGCTTTGCGCCGTGGCTATCTCGTTGCCTTCATCGTCTCTCTTGGTGAAGGCCACACGCAAGCGGAACTGTTGAGGGTTGGTCGTTGTGAACCATTGGCCAAGGTCGAGAACGGAGTAGGCGTTAGAGTCAGTATTAAGGGATATGAGCTGCATCGTCCCAACCGTTGTCCAGCTTGAACCGTCCGTGCTTCTTTGGACAGTCAATGTACCAGCCTCACCTGCATTGCTGATTTCGCCGTTGTCGTTTTGGATGCCGTTGAAGCGCACACCGATATTATAAGATCTCGTGACTGACACGATTGGCACCGTTGGGTCGAGCGTTTCGGGGTCCTCACCGCTGATGTCAAGCAAGGTCAGTCTTGCAGTGTATGTCGTGCCTTGGTCTTCGTTGATGGGGATGGCCTCGTCTGCAAGTCGCAAGGCTGCCGTTTCCTCATCAAGGCTCTGTCCTGGTTGGAGCGCGGCCACGGCATCAATGTAGGTGTCGCGGTCGGCTTCCGTTGCAAAGCACCAAATATGGTAGTAGTTATCGGTCTGCTTGCGTGGAGTGACATAGAGGCAACCCATCTTTTTCGAGCCGAAATGCAGCTTGTTGAAGCGTTCCACCTCTCCACGGTTCATGCCCCATTCCTCGCCAGGGTGGACCACTGTCGTTGCCCCTCGATCAGAATACGGGATGATGTCTTGGTCTGTATCATTGACTCCGCCCCAAGGGTCAATGAGACTTTGGAGCAGATTACTTCCTCTAATGATGATCTTCTTTGCCATATCTATTGGTTTTTGGTGTTCTTACCAGCCGTCGCTTTCAAACCATCCGTCATTCCGGAACCAGGCATCACTACTCCATTCCACGTCGATGTCAGGCAGTGCGGGACCGACGTAGACATAGTTGTTCACCGCACTGGCAAACTCCATGTCGAAGTCGTATTCCGTTTCGGCGGCATTCGACTCCTCCACGATGTCGCCAATGATGAGGTGGACTTCAGAATTGTCGTCAAATTCGGCCTCAACCATGACATCGAAGCCTGACTCGACGGTCAGCTCCATGTCGAAGTCGTCGACGACGACGATGCCTGCCTCCCAGATGGTTCCTATTTCAATCGCGTCCGTCATTCGATGTCCAGTTGCTCGTTCATGAAGCTTTCCTGCACTTCAAGCAGGAGCGGCTCGCTGCAATGCTTGACAAAGCTGCCGTCGCGGCTGTAGATGACCATTTCGGCGATGATGTTGCCTCTAAGCGACATTGACAGATCATGTTTGCATTCCCAACGGTACACACCCTTGTCAGGGTTCTCGATGTCGCCGTTGCGGTAGCTGAACACCATCGGTTTCTTACTGCCTTCCTGGCGAAGGCCTATCATATAGTCAAAGCCATCAGGCAGGTCTCGCAGCTCGCCATTGGGCATGTGCTTGTAGACGATGGGGAAAGTGTCACCCGCGATTATTGGTTTCTTGATCATTGCGTTGGTTTTTGGTTTATGGCAAAAATAGGCCGATGCCAAGACCAGCAAGTGACAAAAAAAGCCCCGCAACACGGTTGCGAGGCCTTTGGTGGAGTATTGCGACTTGCTTACGATTCGCCCTGCAATTCGCGCAAGGTCTTTTGCATCTCTTCCTCGATGCTGGAAACGCCGAACTTGACATCTGGATCTTGTGCCTGTTGTTCGAGGTCTGCCAGTTCCGCCGCCATTTCGCAAAGGCGGGTGATGATTTCAAGGCGTGTCATACCGCACCTCCTTCCATGGTCAATGAAGTAAGTGCAAGGTTGAAGGCACCGCCCAAGCGTGGGCGCGGGCGTTGCTCGATGGACGAATGCTTACGCCATACATGGTTTGTGGCTGGTGAGGGTGCAAGTGAGGGTTCAAGTGAGGGTTCAAGTTGTCTGGGCTTACGCAAGGCAACGAGGAATCCGTCACTGAGGGCGCGGAGTCTGATTTTCTCTTCTTCGCGGTCGCTGTTGGCGGTTACTACGATGTTGTGCTTTGAATGGCAATCGCGGATGATTACCAGTGTTCTCGGTGCCGTCTGTCCGGCTGTCTTCTGTGTGTGTTGCATATCGTATAGCATTTAAGAGTTTTTATTGGGCAGCAAAAAAGAAAGCGGCCGCCATTTCGCTGCTATACGAGAGGCCTCCAAGGGGGCTGAATCTCACGAAAGGCGACCGCAAGGGTCTATAGTTTGAGGGCATCAAAAAAGCCCTCGGCTGTGTCTTGGGCTGTTGAAGCTGCCCCGGCTTAGAGGTCTATCCCTCTCGTATAGCGTTGCAAATATACGACAATTTTCAATTTTGCAACGCTTTTCGGAAAAAATCTTGCAAGTTTTGGCAAGAATTGGCAAGTTTTGGAAAGAAATTATTCCTCTCCGCCTTGCGAATCGATGAAGTTCTGTTTGGTGTTGATGCCCTCAGTGGCCGCTCCTTCCTCATCTACCAGCTTGCTCATGAGCCAGTGATATACGTTTTGCTGGCCTACAGTCACCACGTAGGCTTGCTCAAACTCCCAACCGAGGGTGCCCATGTAGTTCATGGCATCGACCATGGAGTTGAACTTTATTTCGCGGCCTTGGGCATCAACAAGCTGCTTTTGGGCGTGTTGCTGCCAAAACGACGTCTCCTGTCCGAAGTCGATGGAGATGGTTACCTTCGTTCTCATGAGGTTGGTTTCGCCAAGCAATTCGGCGTAGACCTTGTGTGGCTTCTGTTGTGCGTTTGCAACCAGGGCAGCAAACACAATCGCGATGATAAATAATACTTTTTTCATAGTGTTGTTGTTGTTTAGGTTTGAGGCCACAAAGATATGAATTATGTACCCCAAAACGCTGTTTCAGGTACATATTCTGTCGATAATGTGTAAAAAAGTCGATTTTTGGGTACAGAAAATGTGAAAAATCGAACATGACGGCGGCGTTATGTTACTTTTTCGGCAGAAATGTAACATAAGGAAGGCGTTTATTTTACTTTCGAGGCAGAAAGTAAAATATGGGTTTGTTCCCGAAATCGTTTTCGGGAACATCATTTTGCTGGCGTCAGCAATATGGTGGGCGAAAAAAAGAATCCCATCATCTTCCTGACATCAGGAAAATGATGGGATGCGAGTCCGGCTATGGTGTTTTACCAGAGAGCCACGCGGCCCAATTTGCCAAGGTCGATGCAGGCGGTTTCGGCGCCCAAAGCCCTGAATGCACGCATGATTGTGGCGTAGGCGATGTTTTTCCCGTTCTCAATCTTGGAAACTTGCGCCCTTTGAACGCCCATGCGCTCACCCAGTTCCTCTTGTGTCAATCCCTGCTTTTTGCGGGTTTGCCTGATGGCTTCACCGATGCGGTATTCCTCCAAGCCTTTTCTAACCTCTTCGTCGTAGGCTTCTCTTTCGGGAGTGCCTTTCTTGCCGACGTGCTTTTCAAGCATTTCCTCGTGTGTGCGATATTCAATCATGGCTATTTGTTGTTAAAGTATTCTGTTCTGATGTTTTCTGCTTTGTCGATTTCCTTTTTCGGGGTTTTCTTGGTCTTCTTTACGAATCCGTTAGAGGCAACGATGAGTGTGTCTTCCTCGGTGTCCCAAAACGAGAGCAAACGATAGGCAATGCCGCTGTACAGAGTCCTGACCTCCCAAATCTCGGTTCCTTCCAGTTTCTTGAACAGTTTCTCATCCTTCACTCCACCGCAAATCAGGTCGATGTTGTAATACATTTTCCGCTGTGCCTTTTCCGGCATACTTTCAAGAAAATCGACGGCATCTTTGAGATAAATAGCTTTTGCGTCCATACCTATTCGTATTGTTTTGACGCTGCAAAAATACGAAATAGTTCCATACAAGGAAACATTTTCACCAGTTTTTTTCAAGTTGCAACCTTGCAACCCACAAAAAAACCTCCCCAACTCGGGCGAATTGGAGAGGAAAAACAATATAAAGATTATGAAAAAGACGTGTTTCTACTCTATGGCCACCCATCCATTGAGCACAGCCAGTTCATCCAGCTGCTTTTCTGCATCCGTTTCGGCGCAGCTTTGCAGTTGGTAGCTGTCGGGCAGTTTGATATGCAACTGTGCGGCCACCCCCGGCGTGATGGCGGCAAGGTCTTCTGTCGGCACTACCAGCACCTCGATGGAATAGCCATTGATGGTGTGAATAACCAAGAACTGGTAGCGGTCATCGTTTGGTTTAGTGTATCTCTTCATTTCTCTTACGTTTTAGAATGTTGTTCCATACGCCAACGGGCAGCACCTGAATGTTGCCTGGTGTAATCTTTCCGTCGTGCTCCTCGTACTGTAGCACCACTACATCCCTGTCTATTTGAAGCCAACGCATCATTTCTTCACGAATTGCTTAATACAAAGGTATATCAAAGCGGCCACGGCAAAGACAATGCACACTGTTGCCACTGTGCCATTGTCCTGCCGCAGCTCCGACGCTTTTTCCGTATGCGCGGACGCAGCCGAGTCGGATTTCAAGTCCGCCGTGCTGTCGGTTTGCGCAAACGAGGAGTCGGCAACGACTCTCTCGCTGCTGAACTCCATGCTTTTCACCGACCCGAAGCCGCATGCTGTGCTTCCTGATGGGAGTGCAGCCCTGGGCGATGCGGCGTTCGGATCGATAGGGACGCTATTATCCGGTTTGGTTGTGATAGAGCCATTATCTGTAGGGTAAAACTCGATTTTGAAATTGAGCCTTTCGGCCATGGAGTTCCAGAACCGTTGCAGGTCGTGGAACTCCACGCCTATCTCCGAGGTTTGCTGATGAGTTTCCGTAGTTTCCATCTGCCGTTGGCCGCGGCAACCCGGGAGACTCAAAATCCAAATCATTATGACAATATGAAGTACAAGTTGTCTCATTGTCCAAATTCCTTGGCCACGTCGAAGCACGGGCAGGCTTTGTTGTCGTACATGTAATGCCCACTCACCTTTTTGATGGTGGGGAAACACACCTTCAGCGACTTCACCAGCTGACGGATGGCGGCCACCTGTTGCACCGTGCGCGTGTCTTTGGGCTTCTTCTTTTCGTCCAGTCCGCCCACATAGCAGATGCCAATCGTGTTTTGGTTGTGGTTGGTGCAATGTGCTCCAACCTGGTCGATGGGTCGCCCTTGGTGGATGCTGCCATCGAGATAGATAAGGTAGTGATAGCCGATGTCCTTCCAACCGTTGTGTTCCTTGTGGTACTTGCGGACGGCTTCCACGGTCGTGCTGGTGCTCGGCACGGTGCCGGTGCAATGGATGATGATTTCGTTGAGGTTCCTCATGTCATCCTCCTTTCTATATCCTTGTTGGCACTCCACATCACAAAGACCATCACCAAGTCGAACAAGCCAAGCACGCACAGCACCACGACAAACGCCACGGAAGCCCAATGCAAGCCATGCCAGGCAAGCAAACCCAGTGTCAGCAGGACAGCCTTCAGGATGAATTCAAATACGAAAAGTATTACCATAGTATGATGTGTTTAGAGGGTTTTCGCTTGCCTGCGGTGGAAAGTTCGCAGGCAATCTCAAAAGCTGTGAGCGGATAGTCAGAAGACAACGCCATACATACTCTTCATCAACGCAACAAATCTGACAAACGCGGGGCTTTAACCCGACGGCTGTCCTTTTCAGCCGGCATCGATTAGGTGAATAATGATGATGTTGTTTTCATTGCGACATCGGCATCCCTGCCGATGAAGGAACTGTGGCGGGGGCGGGACTCGAACCCGCGTGGACTTGTTTATGAGGCAAGGCTGGGAACCAACTCCAGTGACCCCGCTGTGTCGCGCCCAAGTATGCCGGAAGATTAAGTGCAATCCATACTGACAAGGAGCATGGCGGCACCCCAAGCCTGGGCGCGTGTGATTGCCGCCTGTACCCTCCAACAACAACATGGATGGCCTTGGGCGGCTCTATACTGTGGCCCGTCAGCTCAGACATCATTGTGCCATCAGCACCAACGGGCCTTCTTCAAAAGAGATTTCAAAGAACGTTAATATGGGCTGGCACTCACCACCACCATGCGGTTAAGCGGTGAGTCTTCGCCGAATTGTGTGGAGATGCCGCCTTTCATGGGTACGAGGCGGTCTTCATCCACACCGTTGGCAATCAGAAGCCAATACACCGCTCGGGCACGCTCGCCACTCAGCACGTCGTTGCGATACGGGTCGCCATCGGGGCTGCTGTAGCCCTCAATGCGGTAATTGCCCTCCGTGGTGTTGATATATTGGGCCAGCTGCTCCACCTTCGCCACTTCGATAGGCGAGATTTCGGCGCTGGCATAGTCGAAGAAGATCTGGAAGATGGGGCTTGTGGCCATCGTGCCAGGCTGAGTCGCCTTGGCCACCTGAGCGTTGCAGTCGTCAAGCCGTTTCTCGAGCCTCGCCAACATTTCCAACGACTTGTTTTGGATAGCCATCAAGGTATCGTTGGCCTCCTGCAGTCGCTTTTTGTCGGTTTTCAAAAGTCGGTTTTCCTCAGTCAAGGTGCCTAATTGCTCGGCATTGTGTCGTGTGATGTCGATGTCCACTCGGTCGCGCTCTGTGATGCCAGGTCTAACCCCATAGCCAAGGCGGACGAAAAAGGTGTTATTCAATTCGGCATTGTTCTGTACCAAGTCACTGCCGCCCTCCAGCCAAAGCATCGAGTGTTTGCCGAAATTCACGTTCAAGCCAAGTCCGGCATCAGCTGCAAGTCCGAACTTGGTAGCCATCGTTGGATTGACCACGGCACCGGCATCGGCAAAGAGGTACATCCAATTCAGGAAATCGAACGCGGCGCCAGCCATCGCCGTGCCGTAGCGGTCGAAACCATCAACACAGCGAAGGCCGTTGATGGAAGCTTCGTAACGGAGCCTCCAATAATCGCCCACGCGTTTTGTGGCCAAGGCAGTGATGCCTACATTCGACACACCATGCTGGTTGGAATACTGTCCGGACACGCCAAGCGTCCAGTTTGAGAGAAAGCCGTATTTCTTGCCGCTATCGTAGTAGTAGCGGTTCTGAGCGCTGACCGACACGGCCAGGAGAGCCAACGCGAGAAAGAGAAAGATCCTTTTCATAGTTATGAGGTGTTTGTGTCTGTCTTCAAGAAAAACCGCCATCGGGCCTCACGGATGGATGGCGGCCAATCACTCTATTGCTTTGCTTTGCGGTGCAAAGGTGGCAATTGCCCCCGAATCGGGAGTGACAGTTTTTCGCGGTCGAAGCCGCACATGGGGCAAACAAACCAATGCAACCTTGCATCGTAGGATTCACCGCATTTCGGGCATGTCACTTCTATCTCATGGTTCATAGGTCGAAGTCCTTGCTGATCCTACAACTGTTTTTGTCGTCATCAGGCAAGTCGACTACCGCTTCAACGCGAACAAAAAGCTCTGCCTTTCTGTTGATGCAGGTCTTCAGCTCGATTTTCTGCACTTCGCATTTGCGGCCGTAATTCTCCAGAAGGACCTTATAGAATTCGTCCACCGTCTTCTTAATGAAGGTCTTTTTCATATTCCTTTCAGTTTTTCTTCGATTTGTTTGGCGTATTCAATCTTGTATTGTAGTGCGGCCAACACATCGTGCATCTTGCTGTCGTCAATGCGTTGGTTGTCTTGTGGCTTGCCTTCCGTGAGCATCAGCATGATGTTTTGTCTGGCCTCGACAGGCGAAGTTGGCTTCACATCACCTGGTTTCGATTTCTCGAACACCAGCGGGTACCGGCTTTGAAGCCATTCCGTAAAGCGTTCATACCATTTCAGGAAAAGCACCATGTCAGTGTCGTTCGGCTGAAGGTCATAATGCGGGTCACCCAGGTCCTTCATGGCGCATTTCAGCCTTTCGGGATCATTGTCCATGGCGAAGCCCAACATTTGAGCGTCGGCATGGAACCAGGCACCGAATGAGGTGTCCATGAGGTATCGGTTCCAGCGAAAAGGCCAAGCCACATCGAGAGGCATTTCATCGAGCGTGAACGCCAGGCGGTTGCCGAAATCCGACACCTGCCAGTCTTCGAGGTCAAACACATGGTCTTCAGCGTCTTTGAAACGGGTATGCACGACTTTCTTGTCGTCCTCGTCAGCCGTGCCGGCCACCATCTTGATACCGGAGAACCTGCACAGCAGGTTGAGTAGGTATTCCTCGCGGCGCAATTCCTTTGAGCCGAGATCCACCACGTCTCGCAGTTGGTCGGTGGTCAGTTCTTCCCAACTGGTGGGTATGTGCAGGTCTATCGTCATAGCATATTCACCAATTTACCGCCGTCAAGGTTAATCTTGGGAGATCCGTAAGCCTCCGATGCCTTGAAGGCCGGGAAGCTATCAGGGTCAGACAGCATGATTTCACGGGCACGAACAGCAGCGTTCCTGGCACGATTGATATCTTTGTTGCGTGTTGCAGCGGCAACGATGCTCAAACGGTTGACAGCCTGTTGATGGATATCCAGCAATTCACCGTCGCGATACAACTCCTGAAGGCGGTCAATCTCAGCGTTGCTGACGTAATAGTCACCAACAATGCGCATACCTTCTTCCAATATCGGCAAGGCGTCGTAATACTCATCGTATGATTCCGCAACCGGCACGGCATACCTATTGAAGTATTCATACAAGGGCAAGAATGCAGATGTCAGATACTTGAATTGGTCAGTGCCTCTCCAGCTGGAATAGGCCGACGCGTTTGTGCCGCTGTTTTTCATCAGGTATCGCACAAGGAAGTCCACATCAGCGGCAATCCTGCCAGGCATCTTCGCCATCAGTCGGTCTACGCGCTGTGCCGATGCAGGTGTGAACTGGTCGTTATTCTGCACGGCAAAGCCAGCCTCGGTGAGCTGCATATCCATTTCAGGAATCGCGTCAAACAAACCCTTTTCCGCGATGACGCGCTGGCACATCCGACGCAGATCCGGATGGTTGTCGGATTCGGTTATGCCGACTTCGGCTTCCAATGCCGCCTCCAGAACATTACCTATGACATGGCTCACGAGCCATTCCTGAGCGCGACGGAAGAAGTCTGTGAAGCGGTCGTTGGCCAAGTCCAGGTTCAGCGAAGGCAAAAACTGTGTCGCTTGGGTTATATTACTGAGAATCATTTGACAGGTTTTTTGCTTTTCAGGTAAAAGTATTTTGGTTCAGTTCCGCAGCAGTTTTTGGCTTTCTTGCCGCTGCCACAGGGGCAAGGGTCGTTGCGCCCAATCTTTTTGGTGTGTACGGGTACATCACCAGGTGCTTTCACTAGTATTGCCATGGCTTATTGGGTTATATTATTGGCAGTCTTCACTTCCCCCGACTTTGCATTGTCGAGAGTAGTAAACAGGCTGTCTTGGATTACAATTTCGAGGTTCTTATCCCAGCCGTTAATCTTGCGCACGGCAGGCCACCATTGCAGGGCGAGGTAGGCTATCGGCTTGCTGAGGCTCTGTTTCATGATGAAGATTTCGCGGATATTCGACCCGCTGAGGCTGTTGGAGTTCTTGCCAGGAGTGGCACCGATTAACGAGGGGTGAACGTCCATTGCATACGAGATGATGTTGGCACCGGTTTCGTAATCAGTGAGGTATTCGCCGCCACTGATATCGTTCTTGATGGTATCGACTGACATCAGCTTCTCGAAGGTCATGGTATTGCCGTTCGGTACCGCCTTCATTTTGCAGACAACGGCCTTTCCTGCATTCTCCTCGCCTGTCACCTGTTCGCACAGCTGCTGCACAACCTCATCGTAAAGCTCCTTGCGGCTCTTGTGGTCATTCTTGTCAATCTTCAGCAGTTCCTCTTTTTCAGCGAAATACTCATCGGCAATGTAGATGATATGGCGCACTCCTAAATTATGCTTCAGGATGGCTTTTTTGAGCGCTGGGATGCTGGTCAGCTGGTCATACCACCCGCTGCGGAAGATGCTCCACCAGCTCGGATAGGAATAGTATGGCCGGCCCGGACTTGGGATGTAGATAGGGAAGCACATTCTTACGTCCCTTCCGAGGGTCAAACGCTTCTCAATGTCGGCCACGGCATTGTATTCGTCAATCACATACGATGCCTGGATGTCACCATTGTTTGGATTTTCGTCCCACTTGGCGCAATACAGGTGCTGCTTGATCAGTTTTGATTTGGTGAGACCCCAACGGCTGAACATGGCTTCTCGATGCACAATGCCTTTGATGCCTTTTCGACCGCCACCAGGCTTCTTTTCGCCGGCAATCAAAACGGGGAACGCATTGCCGAAATGGCTAAGGTCGGTCAGGATCTCCATCAGCAGCAGCGGGATGTTGTTACGCATGAACCATTCATAGGCATCGCCTTCAAGCACTTCCTTGAAAGACTTGACGCGGTTGGTCTCTGGGTCACGGATAACCTCAACGAGTTTCGGTCCTTGGCCAAACGGCACTTTCCAGTTGAAATTGGCGTTGGTGCTAACGACTTCGGCGGCGTCAATCTTTTCCATCACCTGTTGAGGGAGGTCGTTGTTGGCACCCCATGGAGCGACACTATACGAATCTACTTTCATCGGGTCCAGATGGCCCTCATCAAATATGGTCAGGGAGTCGTTGCTGAAGATAACGAGAGCCTCTTTATACAAAGCGGTTTTGTCTCCCAACCAGATGACATCGTTCGTTTCGGTTTTCTTCATAGGAATACCTCCTTTCCATTGAAAGCGATGATGGTCTTACGATTCACTTTGCGTATCTGCCCCGAGGAGAGTATTCGTATGTTCATCGTCTTGCCTGAGCTGTGGAAGCTGGTGCAGCGGCATTCGTCCACTGTCACCAGTTCGCCGTTTTTGGCCACGAAGGTCAGCGAAAACGACGGATGGATCTGCACGAGCTCAAAGAGTTTGCTTGCGTGGATCATTATGGTGGTTTTTGGTTGATGCAAAAATATCCACCACGAAAGCAATCAAAGTGACAAAAAGAAAAGCCCCTGTCATTTCCAAAAATTCGCCGCCTGCCAGTCCAGCCGGACGCCGCAGGCGGCGAATTTTTTCGTATTATTCGAGTTCACAATTGAAAATAGTCAAATCTTTATCCCTCAACCAACTAACGCGCCGATTTTGCAAAAATCGGCGCGTTTTCTGTCGTGAGACCCCGCGCCGCCCTCCCGAAACGGTGGCTACTGACTCATCGGTTTTGCGAAATATGCGGCGGTCGGTTGGGGAAAAGTGGCGGCGGCAATTGCTGCCGCCGTCACTTGCTCGCCGTGTCAGCAATTCAGCAGCGGCATAATGCCAGCGTCCGCGGCTGCCATCGTGTCAAATAGTGCCGCGTTGGTAGGAATGAGGCGCGGCATATCCGTTTGGCTCGGCTTCTGTATCTCGGTCGCCATATTGACGAACTCCCACAGCGTCAAATTATCGTTCTGCATTAGGTAGGCGGTAAGATTTTCGGCCATTATTGATAATTGCGCCTGCGTCAATGGTGCGACCTTGATACGGTCGCGCATAGCCTTGTTTTTACTGTCGGCGGCTACGCGCATACAGTTGAACAAACCAAGATAGGCAAGCGCGGCCACACGGTCTAAAACCGTGGCTTTCATTGCCTCAATGCGGCGGCGGTCGTTCGTGGTTATGGTCTCGACCTCGTCAAGCCATTTTTCCACGGTCTCAAAAAGTCCGTCAAGGCTTTGGCGGTCGTTTCCTCGGCTGGTGGCCATGCGTTCTGCGCCTAAAATGGTTTGATTTCTGCAAATGGTGACGCGCTGACCGATTGCCACCTGCACCCCGTCTTGGTGGTAGGTTATCGCCACATTAGTACATTTCTCGCCATCATCGTATTTCATCAAGTTAAGCGTACAAAACACACGGCGCAAAATGTGTGCCTCTACCGCGTGCGGCATGGTCACGGCCTCCACCTGGGGGAGCAACACCACACCAGGCGCGGACTTGCTCGCGTTCTGAGCTGCCCAAAGGTCTGACACAATCGGCATAAGGCCGCGGCGCTCGGCTGCGTCCGCTATCCGTTCGATGGCTTCGTAGTGGTAAAAGCCTTTCAATGGGTGGCCGTAAATGTCGTTTTCCTTGTGCGTCCTCTTGAGGGTGTCAAGGGTTAATTCGATGTTTTTCTCTGCCTCAAAATCAAAAGTTTGGGCGGGTTGGATTGTGTTTAATTGTTGTAACATTGTAATAATACACGCAACTGCAGCGGCGTGTCGGCCTCTAATTATTAAATGGTTGGATAAAGTCTTACAAGGTCTTTCCGTGTTTGGCTATTGGTTGCGGCGGCATAGGCGAACACGATACCGCCACCAATGGCGCGGACTGCGGCGGCGGCGGTTGTGCCCGTGGCCACAACATTATCTATAATGATGACGCGCTTTCCGCTTGGGATGGGTTGCGAAAGATAAAAGCCTAATTTTGCGGGCAAAATGTGGCGGCCTTGCTTCTTTAGGTTGTAGAGTGTTTCCCTCTCCTTGCCTCTTAGATAGTCGCAAACCTCGGCGGCGGTCTCTCGTGCAATCCGTTTGCAAAGTTCCAGCGTATAAGTGGCGCGCCCCGTGTGGCTCGGCATGGGAACGAGTACGGCATTAGTCGGGATGTACTTGACCATTTCGGCGGCGGCCTTATATATAGCCCAATTTGCGCCCTCTTTCATCGCGTGGGCGGTCTCGGTGCGTCCGTCCTTTCTGTAGTTGCCAGTAGCAAAAAATCTTGTTTCCATGGCCTTAGATGATTGAGTAGTACATAGTTTCGAGTTCTGCCATATCAAGGCCTGTTTCGGCCTGTACTTTCAAAAGGTCGTCGAAGTCTTCGACCTGAGTCGCCACCATGATAAGGGCGTTTTCGTGTGTGTTCATCGTGTTTTCCATCGCTGTATTCTTTTGGGCTTGAGCCGGTAACTTTTTTATATTTAATTCGTTCACTTTCAGCATTTTTTTTAATTCATTCCCCCAGGAATCGCCGTATAACTTTTGCTGCCGAAAAGAGAGTAAGCGATGGCATTGCAATGGCGGCCTGAAAAATACTACCCGTAGGTGTGGAGATTTTTCAAGAGGCCGCTCTGTATCACCATTGCAATGCAGACATCGCTGAAACTATCTTTGCAGCAAAAAGGGATACGGAATGATTTCAAGGGGGAATACCGAAGTGAAAGTGCTGAAACCGTGAACACCGATTGAAAAACCTCGCGGAGCGTTAACAACCGCCGATTAGGCGTCAACGAATAGCGTAAGAAGGGTGGCAGACCGGAGAGGATGAACCGCCCATGTGCGGTTGGAGAAAGACGACAGTCCTGAAAGTGTCATTTAGGGAAATGCCATGAAAGCAATGGTCTGGCACAGACGATTGCCACGGCATCTCCCGTTAAAAATGACTCTTTCGAGAGGACCGTCGCCTTTCGTGCGGTGGGAGATGGAACGGTTCAGGAACGTAGGGATGTCGCCGTGCGGTGGGCAACAGAAAACCCCGGCAGGATGTCAGGATGACTTCCTGTCGGGGTTTTCTTCCGCTTTGGCCGTACGGCGGCGGGGTCTTGGCGGTTGGTCGACGGCTACATGGAGCTTGCGGAATATAGGCGGCGAAACAATCCGACATGTCCCCGACACCGGCGGCACGGCAGACAATGTGCCTGGCACAGGCTCTTTGGCTGTCGTGACGGGCTTTGAAAGCGGAGAGGGTGTCGGCAGCGTAAGGCGGTCGTAGTGGAGCGTTAGTCAGCTCGCCAGAGGTGGCTCGTGGAACGGAGAACCGATGTCGATGGCGGCACTCTCGGAGCGTGCGCCAGTCGATAGGAGTGGAATAAAGACGAAACCGCTTGTGAGTCGTTTGCAACGGATAGCGCGTTCGAGTTTAGGCGAGAGGCGCCCTCAGTATCAGTATAGAGTTTAGTGTTTAGAGTTTAGAGTAGTTACTCATACAATTTCATCTTTCCCAAATCTTGGACATATCTTGGACATTTCACCATGTTGGCAAATTAAAGTCACATATTGTGAAAATAAAAACATGCTGACTATTAGGTATTTGAAAAACGTTTGGATTTCCTGCGCAAATAAAAATCATATAAAAAGCAAATTAAGCAGTATTCAACTTGCTTATTTGGCCACTCATTGAATAAATAAGAACTATCCCGTGTGCTTAATCGGTCACAATGTGACCGATTAAGCAAAAATCCAGCGAAGCTGTAGCTTAAATTGCCGACGGAAGGGGCTGGCCTGGCGGCTTTGCCGCCGTGTGAGAAAAGAAGAGAAGCGGCCTTGCCGCAAAAAAAAGATCAGCGGCTTTGCCGCAGAAAAGAAAAGTCGCCGTCAGGGAGTGCCTCGTGGGATTTATATTAATAATAGGTGTAGCAGCCGGTAGGTTCCGCCACGCGCCGGACTGATAGGCGTTTGCAATGGTCTTCGCTTTTTGCTTTTGGTCATGGGGCATCGCGGCACGGGTATAATAATATGCGGCCAACGGCCGCTCCGATTAAGGGCGGGACGCTGAGGAATGTGGGCTGAGGGAAAGTGCCGCGATGCCCCTGACGGTCTTTTCGGCGGGTGCCGGAGGCTGGCGGAACGCCGAAAAGCAAAAGCAAAAGCAAAAAGCATCATCCATAAATGAAGTCGTCATCGTATGGCATAGTGAGGCAACCGAGAAAATTGGTGTCCCAAGCATCGGTACCATCGGTGCGGAGTTCCAGCGGAAGGTTGGTGTCGGTCTCGTCCGATTTCTCTCCAGATTTGTCCTTTCTGATTCCTTTTGAGCCAATGATGGCCTCAGCAAGCAACATGGCTTGAATCAGTTCCTCGTTATTGTCAGCATTGAAAGTGGGCATCAGGTGTTCCCTACCCTCTAAAGCTTCGTTGATGATCTTGTGTTTTTTGTCGTGCGCCATTGGATTGCCAAGGTATTTGTCCTTGACATACCAGCCATGCTTGCGGAACTCGTCATGTACGATGTCGTAGGCTCCGTGGTTCACTTCGACGAAGCCGGTGGACAATGCCGTGGAGTCGTAGTAGTACATGGCGGTCTTCATTGGATGCGGCTCATAATATTCACAGAAGAGTTGTATCACCTCGCGCAGACGCTGGCGGTGTTTGGTGTAGAACGACTTCAGCGTCTTGTGTGTCTTACCTTGCACCTGGGCGGCCACCAGCCAATTGATGAGAGCTCCGTAGTCGAATGATACTGCGATAGGTTTGAGCGGTTCAACATCAGTGTCCAACAGGCAATTGTATTTTTGTTCTTTGTAGTCGTTAAGTCGGCTGTTATCAGTAGCGTGGTAAGTGTGAATCTTCTTTTCAAACGACTCATAGAACATTCCCTCGACCTTATCGATACGCTTGCAGAGGATAGATGTTCTGAAGGCAAGGGCAGGCATACTTCTCTCACAACGTCTTACGTAGTCGGGCCCAACGACTTCGATATTGTCGAAGATTGATCTTTCTTGGTAATAGAGCGTCTTGGAGCGTAAAAGGTTAGCGGCACGTGTCAGGTAGGCAATGCGTTGTCGGGTGTAGGTGTTCTGCGGTTCCATCATCAGGCGGCGGCGTTGGAGTTCCATTCCGATGATGACTTCATACAGCTCTGGGTCACATTCCTTCTCGAATTTGTTGATCAGCCACAGGCCTTCCTTGCTGCATGGCATATCCGTCGTGTAGGTTGTGCCCCAGAGATGCGGGTATTTGGCGGGGTCGTTGAAGTAGATGGAGCTGCCACCGATGGCGGGGAGTATCTCGTTGGAGAGCTTGTCGTAGTCAAGGCCCTTGGCTTCGTCAGCCACAAGCCAGTGGATGGTGAGTGAGTTGGCCGACAGCACCACTTCCTGGCTGACGATCATCATTATTGTCCCGTTGGCGAACCAGATACAATCCTTCAGGTCGCTCGGGCAAAATATGGGTTCTTTGAATCCCAAGCGCGGATCCGGTCGATGGCCAACCACGTAGTGAACATCGCGTTTCCAGCCGAAGGCATCCATGGCCATGAGTGCCGAAGGCAGCGTGCGGGCGTGGGCCTGTCTGAAGCTGCTGGCCACAAAGACACCGAGGCTGCCAGGCATTTCAAGCACATTGCCCATGATTCGCATGGCAATAATGAAGGACTTTCCCCATCGACGGCTGCAGATGTTGACCGAGTCGCGGGCATCAACCAGTTTGTAGCGGAGTTGGCCAGGGTGAAGGTATAGGTTATTCATTCCTTATCCTCCTCTGGTGGAATGATTTCAGCATCTTCAATCTCATACTTTCGAAGCATCCGCTCGATATCCTTCTGTTTCGCTTCGCTTACCTTGATACCGAGTGCCGAGGGATCGATGGTGATGTTCACCTGGTCGATTTCGAGGTACTTCTGTGCATTGATCAATTCACCTTCATCAATGTTTGTGTTGAAGGCTTTGGCAAGGGTGGCCGCCAGTTTGTTCAAGGCCTCGAAACGTTTGTAGTTCTTTGCCTCGATGGCTTCATAGGCTTGTTCGCTGATGTATTCGATTCGTTGCCTTACCCAGTTCTTGTGCGTAGGTCTGATATCGCCAAGGGCAACAGCAGCGTACTGGATGATTTTGTAGGCTTGAACATACGAAATGCCATACTTTCCTCTCAGATAGTCACGCAACTTCGTTTTGCTGATCATCGGCTTTTGCAGCTGCAGGTGATAGCAGTCGGTCACTTCCTCCAACAGTTTCTCTTGGCTCTCCGTCAACTCTTTTCTGGATTCTTCAGGGAGAAACATGTTATGCACAATCAGTTCAAGGTTCTCGTCACGCATTTTCGTCAATGGTTTGGTCAGACAGATATTCTTTCACATCGCGCATGGCCTCTGGGCTACCATGGAGGGCATATTGGAGATTGTCAAAGCGTGTCATTATCGTGGTTCTCATCTTGCCTCGGTTGTATGCCATGGTCAGGAAATGCTTTGGCTGTGTGTTGATGATGGCTCTCAATTCTTCAGCATCTTGGCCAGTGAACATCGCTATCTCAGTGATGGTCATCGGCAGCGCGGCCATTTCCTCCACTTGAACTTCAACCGGTGATTCGGTTAGACGCTTCAAGAATTGTTCTGATGTCTCGGGTAATTTGTTCGATTTCTCCTGGTCTGTCTGTTCCATAGTAGCATTCATTTCTGTAGTTATTTGTTGCGTTTGCGGAGGTTATCAGTGCGATGCTTCGGCTTTTGCCACAGCTCAAGTACACTTTAGCGTGGCTGTCGGTGAGATAGCAGGCATCGGCCACGCGCTGGATCTGCAGCAGCTTCTCTCGATGGCGAATCATCACCTCTCGGTCCAGGACTAAGGTGATGTGTTGCACCTGGTATTCTTGCCGGAGCTTCAGCAGTTGCCTTAGCCACCCATCGGTCACCGAATAGCTGAAGATGACGAGCTCGCTTCCCGTGCCCGTCATCTGCACTATCTGCCTGAGCATTCTCATCGAATTGGTCCGGCTGACGCGCACACCTGGTATGTTCAGTTGGTCATCCAATCTTGATACCGATGGCTTTCAGTTTGTCGAGTGTTTCCGGCTTGATTTTGATATCGGCTTCGAGCATGGCATCCACGCGGTGCTGGAGTTCCACACGCTGGGCATCGGTCAGCGATTTCTTTCGTATGGCCTTGCTGATGTAGGCGCGATAGATGGAAACATCAAATTGACTTCGGGACTGCAAGACTTCGGGACTTTGGGACGACTCAGTCTTGAAGCGTTCGATTTCAGTGTCAATCAGTTTCCACAGGTCATCGATTTCTCCGTCAAGTCGAAGGATTTCCGCACGGTGTCCGGCCCTTTCTTCGTTGTGGTCTTCGCCTACGGGAACCAGCTTCATTTTGAGATGGTGTTGCTGCATTTCGTGGTAGAGGTCGTTTTTCTTCAGCCACAACTCGCGGCAGATGTCGTTGGGCATGTCTTCGTAATGAGTGTTCTCGTGCTGCCTGACATCCAGCTGCGTAATGATAATAGAAGTAGGGTCATCGTCCGGCAGGTCATCCGACGCCGACTGCGAGTGCCTTGCGGGGCTACCGTTAGAAGTGTCGTTCGATTCTGGCTCGGTTTCGTTCGATTTTGGCACGGATTCGTTCGATTTCGGCTCAATCTCGATCGATTTTGGAACAGTGTCAAAGCCTTTTTCCTTCAACAAGCGCATGGTGTTTGGCATACGCAGCTGCTTGTGTATCTCGCTATGGAGATTGCTCTTGTTGTGCGTGACTTTCAGGTGATTAACAACTCCTAAAGGGGCTTTCGCTAAAAGCAGGAAGGCTATACCTTCATCGAAGGTATAGCCGTCCATGGAATACAGTTGTTCTATCTTCATAGTGCAACAGTTGGTTAAGATGTAGCTTCAAACGAGCCGTCCGAGCAATCGAGAGTACCGTCAGACAAGGCCAACGTGCCGCTGTAGGTGGGCAGCGGGGTCACGTCCGGGCACTCAATCTCGATGGTCACGCCCTTGGCACTTCCGGCAGCGTCGCCGCTGTCGCCGTTTGGAGTGACGGTGGCACGGTAGTCGGGGTTCACAATCACGTAGTACTTGTCATCATGTTTGACTATGAAGACAAAGTCACCGTTCGAGGCGACCTTGGCGAATGCACGGATTTCGTCCGTGAGCTTGGGATAGCTCAGGCTTGCCTTGTTGACCACGACCTTGCAGTCGGTTTCACCAGTGTACTCCCAGGTAATCTTGCCCTTGCCTTGGGTGCTGTACAGACGATGCCATACTTTGCCGGTGGCGAGAGTGAAGTTGCCGGTGTAGTTGGAATAGGCGGCGTTGCTGGTTGCCGTGTCGAAGTCGTTGGACATGGCAGGCCAGCCGGTGATTTCCTGCTTCGGAATGAAGTAGATCTCATCGCTGATACCCGAAGGGTTCACGCTACCAATCTTGAAGTTGATGTCGCTTAAGGTTACTCCTGGCATAGTTGTACCCTCCTATCGTTTAGGCCGACACACCCTTGCCAGCCAGCGGGATAACCATGCTCACATTGTCGGTGGCGTTGGTCACGCGCAGGGCGGCGGCAAAGCTGCCGGTGGCACCAGGTGTGAAGGTGATGGTGATTTCCTTACCGGCGGTTGCGTTGGCATCGTCGGCAGAGATGCTGTTGGCACTCAGGCTGAACTTGGCGGCGTTGGTGCCTTCAAGGGTCAGCGTGGTTGCCTCGGTCATGTTGAAACCGTAGAACTTCACATTGGCTGTCTTTGTGGCGTTGGACACGGTGTCAGCGAAGGTTACTTTTCCCTTGTCGGCAGTCATGAACACGCTGTCGTCCTTAACAGTGCGAGCAGCGACCATGAGGTACTTCTTGTCGATGTTGGAGAACTCAACACCCATATAGATCTTGGCATGGACTTGGACCAAATTGGGGTTGTCAGGGATACGGACCTCGAACTTCGTGTGCTTGGAGAACACGTCGAAGCCGACCTTCATCATTTCTTCGGTTGTGATGAAGCAGTGGTTGGTGCCATTCATACCAGGCAGAGGGAGAATCTCTACCTTGTCGCTGGTACCATCAAGGTACTTCTGGTTGGGTGTGCCGGGGAAGTTACCCGTACCAAACTTCATCGCGTACCAGTTGTTGTACATGTCGCGCTCGTTAAAGGAGCACACCAGGACGAGCTTCTTCTGGTCGTCGCCCTTAAGATCCTCATCAAGGCGGCTGTACATCATCTTCCATCTGTCACCGATGTTGAGCGAACTCAATTCACCGATGTTCAAGAAGTTGCCGTTGTCGATTGAGATGTTGCCAGCTTCGATTTCATTGGCGATGATGGTGTCAAAGCCGTTGAAGCCATCGAGGGCGCCGGTGCCAGTGGCCACGCGAACACCTTTAAAGATAAGGTCGCAAAGTCCACGGCTGGCGTTCTTCATCTCAGCTTGGAGCAGTTGGCGCACGATGTCCAGTTTGTCCTTCTGAGCGTCAAACGGGGTGTCAAAGTGGGTCGTGTAGAAACCTTCGGGGTCAAATTCCTCGAGAATTTCCAAGGGGAAGGTTTCGAGCGTACGGGCGGTGAGGCCACCAGTGCCGCCAACCACCTTCTCGGAGTGATAAGGGCGCCAGTGGGCCTGAGGAACAATGGTTGCCTCGGTCTCTTTGCCCTTCAGGTTGTTGATTACGTGCATACGCTTGGTGCATGCCTCCACGGAAGCGGGCACGATGGCCAGGCATTCCTTGCGGAAGCGTTGGTTCGAGTGAACCAGAGCAGCAGCAATGCTGGGGGTGTTGATTTCTTCCATTTTAGTCTGGTTTTTGGTGTTTCAGGTTTCAGTTCTTGCCGAGAGCTTTGCGGGCACTTTCCATGGCCTCTTCGTCGGTGGGTTCTTGGAACTTGCCGTCGCTGTGGGCATGGTTGCCATTGTGCATGGCTTGCATGGTCTCTTCGTTGTCGGAATTGTTTTCGGGATCCTTGTCAAGAGCTTCTTCAAGTTCTTTGATACGGGCATCCTTCTGGGCGTTCTCCTGTCGGAGGGTGTCGCGCTCTTGGGTCAGCGTGGCGATTTCGGTCTCCTTGGCTTCCAGTTGTTCGGCCTTAGGCTTCAGTTCGTCGCGCTCTGCGGTCAGCTCGTTGATTTCGGTAAGCTGTTGGGCGATGGTGTCGGAATGGCTCTTGTTCAATGCCTTCTCGGTGTTGAGTTCACCAAGGGCATTGTCGATTTCCGCCAGCTGTTCGCCGTTGAGGCTCACGTAGCCGTCGACCATCTGGAGGTCACGGCAAGTGTCGAGCGATTGGAGGTTTTCGTGTCCTTTCATTTCGCTAATGGTATTGGTTGATAAATCAAGTGCTTGTTTGACAGCATCTTTTAGGCTGCCAATGGAGTCGATAAGGGAGCCAACCACATCCTGGGCGTAGTAGGTGCGTCCCTTGCGTTGTTCGTCGGTGGTTGTGGGGCGGCGAGCCTTAACGTCATTGCGGAAATCCTCGGCCAGCGGATTGAGCACATTTCGCTTGATCAGTTCAAAGTTGCCCTCGAGGGCTTGCTCATATTCGCTGTTTTTGTCTTCGCTTCCATCGGCGTAGATCCGAAGACGTGTGTAGCCGTTTTCATCCTTGGCCTTAGCCGGATAGCCTACGAGTTGCACCATGGTTCCGATGCAGCCTACGCGGTTGCGGCCATCGTTGGCCATGATGTGGTCGGCGTAACAGCCGGCATAGTATGCTGCGCTGCACATGTCGCCGTCGCAGAAAGCCAGCACTGGCTTTTGACAGGCGGAAATGGCATCGGCGAGGTCTCTCACGGAGTCGGCGGCGCCACCACCCGAATCGATCAACACGATGTTGGCCAACACGCGCTGGTCGGCATCGCCTTGGCGGAGCCATTGGGCGATGTCGCGGGTGCCAGGTTCACACCAGGCTTCGTCACGCATCATCACGCCTTCGAGACGGACCACGCTGATTTGCTTGCCTTGTGGGATAGCGGCGTAGTCTTTATGGGTGAGGCGATAGTGGTAGTGGCTGTTGTTTGCCTCTTCCTCGTAATCGTCATCATCATCGACATACTCGATAGCAGGATAGGCTGCTTTCAGACGGGCGGCGCCAATCATGGTTTCGAGCACCTTTGCAGCGGAGATAGCCGTTGCCGGGTCGAGCATCCACGAGGCTTTCATGGCCTTGTATAGCAGGTTGGGTTTGGACATAGAAAAAATTTTGGTCTTTGGTTACGAGCAAAAGTATTTTGCCCGAAATGGGGTCAAGTGACAAAAACCCAATGCCTTTTATTTGCATTTCAAAAATTTTATCTATATTTGCAGCGATTCCGACAACGGAAGAGGAACATGACAACTCGGCTTTGACCGGGGGACGTACCACCCTGACCCTCGCAATAAAATGCGGGGGTCTTGATTTTTCAGAACTCGAAATGCGTTGCTATGCCTGGCTTGTAATACCAACCATGTATTCCCATTCGTGTGAGTTTTCCGATTTCTGTCGCAGTTTTAGTATCGAATTTGGTGAAGTTGAACACAACCATTTCTGCTTTTTGATCGTTGATTGCTTCCTTGCCATACCTCACCACATTTCCACTTCCTTTTGTTTCCTTGAAATCGGCTTTGACACCATTTATCCTTGAATCATAGGAGCCATCAGGGAGATGCTTATCGTCAAGGTGCTCTACATGGTTGCCTTCGTCAGCCACTTTCTTGGCGATATTGTGTTCTTTATCGTATTTCTGCCTTTCCTGTTTGTTTATGTTGGCTTGGTCGATACGGCCTTGTTCCGTGTCAACCACTCCACCGCTCGAACTTGTGTAAGTTCTGGTGAAGCCTGATGCAGCTTTGCTATCCTCTCCTCCTCCCCCGCCACGGCTTCCACTGCCGCCACCGCCACTACTTGATGCACCCCTACCTCCCATAGTTCCGTAGCCTTTCTATTGTTTCGTTGTTGTACCTTATTATTCTGATGTTGCCAAAATCGAAATCGATTGGCGAGCCATAGAGCAAAATGGTTTTGGGCTGCAACTTCCTGATAGCCTCTTTCATCCCCGCTGTCCAAAACTGCCGTGATAGACGGTGCTTTGCCGCTCCAAGAGTACTTACGGCCACCATGCCGCCTGGCTCAATGCCAGTGAAGCAGAAATCGAAGGTGATGGGGTTGGCCCACTGGAGCGTTGGCACCACATTGAGGCCTTGACTTTGCCAGAACGCGCCTATAACACGGCTCCGATAGACATTCCATATCTTCACGGCCAAGGGCATATCCGTGTAGAGGCTGAAATCGGGAGAGAGCACGCAGTCAAACCGTTTCAACATCTCCGTGTAGCGCAATGGCGACCGCCACACGCGCTCAAACTGGTAGTCGTCGATGAAGAAATGCACACCGGCGTTTTCGCCGTCTGTTGTCTTCGCCATGTTGAAGGGCACAAGGCTTTCGGGAGGCGTTGCATACCCGGTACTGAGCCTCGGCAATCCATATTTGCCTGAAAGCCTTCCTGTGATGATCTCAAGGTTCAATTCGGTTTTTCGTTTTTTCATTTGTGTAGCGTTTTTGCAAACCTACTGTAGTACATTACATTGGTTGCGACACAAAAAAGGCGCGAAGCATTGCTGCATCGCGCCCGATTCAAACTCAAAGCTTTGCGGCGGCTGTCTACTATTTCTGCATTATTCCCGTCCTGGACTGGTAGGTTACGGAGCCTTGGACTTCGCGGGTGTTCATTGCGTCGTAGCGGTTTGATGTCACGATATAAGCCGGATACGGCTTGGTTCCGATGGTATAGCGGGTGCCATCCACGGCAACGGCATAGATTACCACAGGGCGTTTGGCGTATTTCTTGGCCAAGGCCATGTCGGCCTCGGTGCGGACGGTGAAGGAAAGTGTAAGCTCGTAGTGCTGTCCGCTTTCGTCCATCACCAGGTCTTCGGTGAGGTCGGCGGCCGACTGGTCGATTTTCTTGAACCAATGCGAGCCATCCATATAGATATCGGGGATGCTGCGCTCAGCTTGTTGCTGCTCCTGTTGTTGGACCCATTGGTCGTTGACTTCGTTCTGTTCCTTGATGCCGATGCTTTTCAGTGCTACTTTGTTCATATTTGTCGGTTTTCAGATGTTCTGTTGTGCGTTTTTCGGCTTGATTTTTCCGTGACAGTAAAGTGACCAAAATTTTTCTCTTTCGGTTTGGTTTTCCGTGACGGATAAGTGACCAAAATTTCTCTTTTGTGGCTTGATTTCCAGTGACATTAAAGTGACGGTTTTTCAGTAGACCATTGGCGAAACCCTGTTCTTTTCGTTCTCGTCGACATGACGCCACCAGTCGCGGGTCATGCTGCTGATCATCCTCTCGTCGTACTCGATGTGGTACTGGTTGAGGAAGGCGCAAACGGCGGCTTTCACCTCCAGCCTCTCCTTCTCTCCCATCTTCTCGTGCTGTCCTTCTATATGGCCATCCATAAAGGTGTGGAATGCCTTGCGGAATGTCGTTTCCAAGAACCACTTCACCTTCTTGTGTCCGGCTTTGGAAAGGGTATTGCGCCAAATGGTGTTGCAATAATACACCTTACCCGTGGATTGACAGTACACTTTTTCGTTGCGTTTCAGGGGAAGCTCTATTTCGATGGTCTCGTCATCGGGCAGATCCTCAACGTAGTCCTTCGGACGGAGTTCGAGGAACGGTATGATCATCGTCACGAGCACGCTGCCTTTCTTGGGGCGTACCACGGAATCCTGATAGGAGTCTTCCAGCCATTTCTTCAGTTTCTTGCCCACGCGGGCCTTTACAGTGAGTCCTTCCATTTTTTATTGCGTTTTGTTGTTGATAATTCAGTTTTCTTGATGTTCCACCGTTCAACCTTCCAATACCACATTAATTTTGATTTTTTGACATTAATTTTGACACAATTGGTTTTCAGTGTGTTAGCCGTGTCAAAATCATTTTTCGTGCAAAACGGCATTTTGACATGGATTTTGTAACTACTTGATTTACAAGTGTGTCAATTTTAGCGCCTTCTGTGTCAAAAATTTTCGGCGATTTTCGACTTGACAAATTTTTGACATAACTTATTTTATTGATTTTCTTTTCTTTATTTTCTTCTATGTCAAAATGTCAAAATGTCAAGAGATAAGAAGAGCGGTTAAAGCGGTGTAAAATTTCAAAGAGCGAAAAAAAAGAGGAAGCCAGGTTAGAAGGGGTCTTCCCATACCGGTATATCCTCCTTCGTTTGTGGATTCTGTTCGATATAGAAGCCGTACACATACCTTCCTGTATCATCCTTGAAGCGGATTTCGTTTCGGTCGAGTTCGGTCTTGGTCATGTTGGCACGCAGTTCTTCAGGGATATAGATATGTCCACGGACCTTGCACCAACCTTGCAGTTTCTTCTTGAACTTGTTGGGAGTCACCCAGCCCAGTTCCTTGGAGTTAAGGGTGGCTTTCCAAGCTGAATAGGCCTCGTCCTTATTGATGTTCTTGTTGAACCGGCTTTCACCTGTCAGGTCTTGTTCAAACCATTGGTCTGCCCAGTTGATGAAGTCAAGGCCGATGTTAGCTTTCATCTGGCGCATGGCGATATCAGGCATGTCCGGCTCGATGAGGCCAAAGCGCATATAGGTGTGCACGTTTTGGAGCATGAAGTTATAGAAGGTGTTCATGTCATTCTCGTCGTAGTCGTCAATCAGGTTGCGCCCAAACTCTGTGAGTGGCGAGCGTTTGGCAATGCCAGCTTCATCATTAGCCGAATGGTAATAGTCGCTGAACGAGACAAACTGGATACGCCTCTTCAGCGATCCACCGAAACGCTTGATGGCGTGGTTGCTCGTGAAGCACATCTTCGGTGAGTGGCTGTAGGGGATGATGAATTCGGCCTTGTTCTTCTGGTTGACAATCATGTCGCCAGTGATGTTGTTCAGGAATGCGTTCAAGTCGATGCTGCTGGCGAGGTCGTCGATGTTCACCAGGTCGGAGTCGAAATCGACACGCTGAAACAGGAAGTCCCAGCTTTTGTTCTTCATGTCCTGGCCATCGATGTAGACCTCTTTGCGCACTTTGTTGGTGCAGCGCATGTAGAGCGACTTGCCGGTACCGCCGTTGTGTTGCCCTTCGTCCTCTTCCATGATGTTTGTTTCCAGACAGTACACGGCACGGGCATCGCCTTTGCTCTTGTACTTGGTGAGCATGTAGCCGAGTGTGGTCACTTTATTGAGGAAGTTGGTTTCAACCGACTTGCGTTCTGTTGGTTCCAGGTCGCCGCCGTTGGCCTTGGCTTCAGCCTCTTCGCGCCAATACTTGTTGCTCGTGTTGTAGATGTAGCGCACGAAGTCGAAATCCGACCTCACCTCACAATTATACATTTCATTGTTCTTGGACAATTTGTCAATATTCGCTTCCCATACCTGATAATCGGGGGAAGCGGGGGGAAATGAATCGCGCATATCGACAGCCCAACGACCGCTCTCGCTATAGTCAGCAGCATACAATTCCTTGCCTAATTTCAGGTCGTGTTGGATTACCTTATGCTTCAGCACATAGTATGGGCAGTCGTCTTGCTTGATGGTCTCAATGCCGTCGGCAGTGACCCGTACAATGCAGTTGCGGAAAAAGAAATACTCTGCCTTCGCCGAGAATGCGTCAAGGTCGACCTCGATATTGTCCAGGTTCTTCAGCGATTCCAGATTGATTTGCTTCGAGCGGTGGATGGAGTTTTCGAGGGTCACACTATAGTATTCCGTGTTTTCCATGATGAATGCTATCAGGAACTCCTTAACGCGGGCCACCATGTCTTCCTCTTTGATGACCTCGACTACCTTGCCTTTCACATACACGAACACCCAGTTGCCGGCAGAGTTGGTTATCATCTTATGGAATCCGTTGGCCGAAAGGAATTTGTACAAGTGTGCATTGCTAATTTCGTAGGACTTCTTGCCGTTCTTGTCGGTCGACTCAATCCAGAACCGCAAGGGCTTGGCCAGCTTAACAAGACGGTACTTGAATTCCTTATATGGGTCGATGTGGCCCTTCTTGTAGAACATACAAAAGTCTTTGATGTCCTTGCACATCTTGGGCTTGCCGTCCTTGTCGCGCTTGTTGGTGCGCCATTCGCCAAGGTCGGCGGGCAGACTGATGATTTGGATATCGAGGTTGCGTAGTGCCAGGTCGTAGGCATTACGCAAGCCTGTTGCATCGGCATCATAGAGCACATAGAGATTGCGGGTCAGGCGTAACAGTTTCTTGATGATGTCCGATGTCAGTGGTTCGCTCTCGCTGTTTGGCCAGCAGACGACATGCCCGGCGCGATACACATTGAGTGCATCGGACGGGCCGCTGCATATCGTCAAAGCTTCCCATCTCTCGTCCTCTTCCTGTTCGTCAACATAGCCGTCTTCACCGGCTTTGGCTTTCTTGCCGCCGCTGAACTCAGGCACATGGGGATAGCTGCCCTTCAATGCCTTTTGCCATGCTTCCTGGAAGAGGTTGCAGCCAAACAGCCAATGCTCCGGCTTCTTTCCATAATACATAAAGCGAACCTCACCAAACGGCTGATAGATTTTTCCCCATTCTCCGTAGTCGTAGAACATAATGGGGTAGTCTTCCGTGGCCTCCACCTTCCATGAAGTGTTGCCATCCTTGGTCGGATTGATATATCCGTCCAAGGGAATGAGGTTGAACTGGTCGCAAGTCTCCTGTGTGATGCACGGTTCTCCGTTGCGGTCGGTGGCACCGAGGATGGAAAGTTCCTTTTTGGTGAACTTTCCGGATTGCCTACGGATGATCACCCTCTCGTTCATCGGCGCCACCTTGGTCATCTTCGCCCCGGAAAAGGTACGCCTCTCCCCTTCCTGTGCCGACAGGTTGGTCTGGCACACGCGATCGATGAAGGCGACAGCTTCCTTGAATTCGAGGTGTTCGCGTTCCATCACAAAGTCTATCATCGAGTAGGCTTTGTTGTTGGCACCGCCCCAATCCTTGATAAGCCATTTGTCGCCACTTCGGAAGATGCTGGCTGAAGGGTGGTCGTCATCATCGCGTACCTTCACCAAGTTGGAACTCTTTCCCGTGTCGAAGTCGGGGAAGTAGAACTTGAAGAGGTCGGCGCCGCCGTTAGTGGCTTCATATAGTTTGTTTACGTCAATCATTTCGTTTCGGATATTTTTGGTTTGTATTTTTCTTCAAACCATCTCGCCAGTACCTCGTTGAACTCTTCGCGGCGTTGCATGTATTCCTGATGCCGTTGTTCGCAGTAAAGGGATTCTTCGGGAGTCATGGCGGGTGCGGTTAAAGGATGTTTCTTTCCATTCTTTCGTAGAACTGCTTGATCTGTTCGGTGGTGTCGTTTATCGACTTGCGTTTCCACAGTCGCTGGTTGGGCTTCAGCTGGCTGTCGTTGACGTAGGTGCGGACATGCAGCACATGGTCTTTCTCCTGGCAGAGGAACACGCCCTCGACGAAGGGGATGTAGTAGGTGTCGCTGTCCTTCGACGGGCAGGCCATCATCATGCCCAAGAGTATCAGCAGCTGTGCTTTCTCCAGAGTGCCCTTGAAGGTGGAACGCTCCATATAGCGGTTGATGGCGTGGCTATGGACGACAATGATGCCGGTGTCGCTGTCGGTGATCACGCTTGCCGCGAACGACTCGCCTTCCGAACCTTGGAGTACCAGGAAGGAGAACCAAGTGCCATCAGGGTCGTTGACGAACCAGTAGAACACTGGGATTTTGTTCTTTGGTGTGCGGACGCGGTGATACACGTCATGCACACCCAGACGGAGCTGCCGTTGCACCTTTTGGTTGCGGCGGCTGGTTTGGCCATAGTCGCGGGCCTCGCTCAAGGCGGGTGTGAGTTTATCGTATGTCGCCCATTCGGTCAGCATGATTGGTTGATGTGTTTAGTCCCAGTATTGTCGGTCCAGTTCAATGACTCCGCTGTTGATGCGTTTCCATTCGTTGTTATTCTTTGATTTTGGGTCTTTCAGTTTCTCTCGGCTTTCCCTGCATTGTTCCTTATAGGCCTCGAGGGATGCCTGTCGGATTCTATCCTCTTTTTCCAGCAGCTCCTCCCTGGTCATGAAGTGGTAGGGTTCTTTCGGCTTCATCACTGTTTGGGTCTCGTCAGGGCAATTCGGTTTGTTCTTCATTGGCGGGTTGTGTTTGCTCTTTGTTGCCAGAGGCGTAGCGCACCTGGTGGCCGTTGCAGGTCTTTCCGTTGAGGAGGGCGTGGCTGAGATGGTTGAGTCGGGCGTCGATGGCCTTGGCAGCCTGGCTGATGCTGTTGAAGGTCTTCCAGCCGTTTTCGAAGAGGACTTGCACTTTCTTGGAGTTGGTTTTGCGCTTTGCAGGTTCTTTCTTGTTTTCGGTGGGAGCGTGTTCTTCTTCGGCGGGGATTTGCACGCCCTGCAGCTTGCCTTGGTCCTCGGCTTCCTTGAGGCCTTGCATTATGAGGTCTTGAAAGCCTGTGCCTCGTTGGATGATTGCTTCATGGTCTGTCAGGTTGGGATAGGGCCTTGGCTCGGGCATGTCGTCACCAGTGCCGACAATCCCGCCAGGCTCGAAGGTGGGCTCTGTGTTGCAGGTCACTTTTGTCGTGAAGTGGTCGATTACCGTGATGAATTCCTCGGCTGTGATCTCCACTTGGCATTCGGGATAGGTGATTTTCATAGTGTTCCTTGTTTTATTGATTCTGCGATATATTTTTCAAGTGACGAATAGACCTTTGGCGGCTTTATCCCTCTTTCGTGGTAGGCTCTTCCGATTGCCTTTCTGACCCATTTCGTGTAAGGATAGCCGTTGACAGTATGGAATATCTCAACTCCGACGACGGTATCCTTACCATTTCGCCTTACAACACAAACAAATTGGTCGAACCTAACATGCTTTGCCGCTTTTTTCAACTTACGGGGACCCTTGCAACTTATATGGGAATCCAACGCACGTTTGAAGGCTTGACAATCTTCCTTCTGTATTTTAAGGGTGAAGGTCTTATTGAACACCAGTGGCGTTGCCTGTTCTTCCTCGGCCAGGGGCGTTGCTTGTTCTTCCTCGGTTTGTTCCGTCGGCCAAGGTTTGATGTCCATTACCGGCTCGAAAGACATGGATATGCCATGTGGTGGCCGTCGCGCTTTAACCAAAGGAATGAAAACGGCTTTAGGTTGTGTGGCCGCAAACAGTTCTTGGAACTCTTTGTCCGGCTTGATTTCTCTTATTTCTTCTAATTTCATAGTCGTATTATTTGTATTCAGTTCCGCAGTATTCGCATGTGTGACCATGGAGAGGGGCGCCGCATTGGGAGCATACGCTTTTCTTTGGTTGAGATAAGCGTATCTTATCCATCATCCATTTAGGGATAATGGTTTCGTTGGAGCGTACAACTGGTGGTGGTGTTAGCTTTCCCATGGCGTTATTGTTTTGGAAATTTCATGAAGGCAACCCAAAAGGTTTTGCCGCGCTTGTGGCCGAAGAGCGGCTTTTCATTTGTCAAGGCAAGGACGGTATGAAGCTTCAGTTGGATTTCAGCCCATTTGAAGATGAGAACACCGTAGGGTTCGAGGACTCTGAAGCATTCCTTGAAGCCCATGGCCAACTCCGTTTGCCAGTCCTTATCCAATTTGCCATACCTCTTGTAAAAGTTGGCTGCTTTGCCAGCCCATACCAAGTGTGGCGGGTCGAAGACCACCATCTTGAAGCTGTTGTCAGGATATGGCATATTGGTGAAGTCGCCGATGGTGTTCGGGTGAACCATCACCAACTGGCCGTCCGACAAATAGACATCCTCGTCGCGGATGTCCATAAACTCCACGAAGGGGTTGTCTTTGTCGAACCAAAACATCCGGCTGCCACAACAAGCGTCTAATATGGGTTTTCCATCGGTGTTCATATCAATCTGCTATTGCTTGGTTCGAAAGACCTAATTGAAATTCTTGGGCTTTAAACAGTTTTTGGTCAAAGTCAAAATCTGTTTTGAAGGCTTGGAACCGCTTTTCCTGTGATTCGTAATACTCTTTGTCAATCTCGGTACCGACGAAATCGAAGCCGAATTGATAGGCCGCAATACGGCTGGAGCCGGAACCAAGGTGGGTGTCAAGAATGGAGTCGCCAGGCTTGCAGAATTTTTGCATCAGCCACAAATAGAGTTTCACCGGCTTTTGTGTCGGATGGATTCTCTCTACATCGTTCCTTCCTCCTGTTGAACCGATGCGGACTATCTTTGACGGGTAGTCGAAGGAGGTCCAGGCGTATTCCACCTGCGAGAAATTCTCCAAGGCTTGAAGTTTGTCCCAGCAGACAAAACATCTTGTGGGTGGCAGTCCGAAGTAGTTGCCGCCGAAGATGATTTGATTTTTGCTGACACGGAACAATTCTTCAAAATAAGCCCTTGAAGGTGGGTTCATGTCCCAATCCGTATTCATGGTGACAAAGGCACTGTTGGCATAATGGCCGCCACCTTTATCGAAGCGGTTCCGTTTCAGCCTTGATGCAGTGCTCTGGTATTTGCCCCAACTGCCCATATTCATATTTGGCGCATTGATGCCATACGGCGGATCGACAATGGCGATATCAAAGGCATCGTCTTTCAACCTGGCCATGTAAGCCATGCAGTCCATATTGTATGTGGTGCTGATGCTCATGGCTATCGAAGGTCCACAATTTCATGTATAGGATTGTCGGTTTCGACTTTCTTGTCTATTTCCTGCTTATGCTCGAGATAGTAAGACACGGCTTTGAGTACTATTCGACGGATTACAGGGTATTTTGCCATGTTCCATATCAGCAATGCCCCAATACCGTTAGGCGAGCCATTGAACGCACCTCTATTGTGGTCATTTGCAAGGAATATGAAGTCAATGTCTTCGCCGTTCATCTTCTCTAATTTCTTCTGGATTTCGTCCAGATCTGCTGTAATTTCTTGATTTGTCATGATTCACCTCCATTTTTTGGATAATAACAATACACTCGGTTGTTTTCTGTGCCACTTGAATGTTTGCAGGTGTCACAGTTTTTCTTTTTTAGAGGGCAACTGTCTGCCACTACTCTAATCTTGCGCAGTCTCATTACTCACCTCCTTCCTCGTTTCCCTTTGGCCAAAGGGCAATGGCTTTACCTTCCTTTTCGGCGACCTTTAGAGCCGTAATCATTTCGATACAGGCTTCCACTATAGTTTCCTTTTTAAAGGAGAAAAAGGGTTCTACGACGTCGGGGTTGGCGTAGCAAATACTCCATCGATGCTTCTCGTTTCCAACTAAGGCCATGTAAAAAGTTACACCATATAAGACAATTTGCTTTGGGAGCAATTGGAGCAGTGCGCCCATGCTCCAGCAAGGCCATTCATAGCCTTGTCGGAAAGAGAACAATTTTTTTTTGACGGCCAATGACGGACTGGTTGACAATGCCCAGCCAAGCGGTCCTTCAACATAGCTCATGTCCGCTGAGTTAAGGTCAACCTGGGCGGCCACCAGTCGCTTTGCCTCGTCGATGGTGGTCCATCCGATGGGTCTTTCATTGTGGTTCATTGCTTACCTCCTTTCCGAAGTCAGGTAAAATCTTCTCAATATCCAGCCAAAGCATGTTACAGCCTGGGTTGTAGTCGCGGTCGAAATTCCAGCCGTAGTAATAGTAAGCGAAGGCCATTTCCTGCGTGTCGGGATTGATGACCGGGTATGGATGCTTGTTGCCCGGATTATCCGTGCCCTTATGCCATATCTCGTTCATCAACTGCTGTTTCTGCCAGTTGGCGAAGTGATGGACTGTATCTCTTATATCCATGTAATCAAACCCAAAATCTCCATGATTGCACCAATTAACAATCTCTTCATCTAAATCATCGCTTACAGCATCTTCGTATTCTTTCATGGCGGCCAATATCTCCGGCTTGAACTCCAGATAGTCAAGGTTGGGGTCGCAAGCATTGTCGATTAAGACTTCGGCATCCATGATGATTCTGCCGAATGAGCCTGTGAAGTTGGCTGCTCGCCATTTGCGTTTGATGAATTCATAAAGCACCAGACGGTTGTCGGGTTTGCCATCCCAGCTGGTACCATCTTCGTCTATGACTTCCTTTTCGATTTCAAGGAGCATCTTCTTGTCTTCATCATCATCGGGCCAATTGCGCCAATCCTCTTCATTGCTGAAGAATGAACGGCTTTCAAAAAGGGCTTCCATCACTCTCACGAAGCCCATAGTTATTTCAAACTCTTCATTATCGGCCTTGGCCATTTTCAATTCGCTCATTGTGCACCTCCTTCCGCTCTGAGGATGTAGGGATAGATATTCGCCCAAGGGGCTGAAAAGCCTACGGTTTCGATTGTGTATCGTTCGCCTTCGTGGATCTGCCCAAACGATTGTGAGGCGAAGATGCCAGAAGGTTGGATTTTGTACAGGCCGCAGTCGGTTGACACGATGTATTCGTAATATGTGGAGACGCTGCCGTTGTCGCCCGATATGCGCTGCTGGGTGGTGATGGTCAGCACGGTCACGGTCTTTGTGGCGTGAGTGGTGTAGAACTCATAGAACACACCGGCAATCAGCCCAAAAAAGACCAAGGCGATGATAAACCATCTGAACGCTTTTTGCACTTTGATGTTACCGTATTCACTCATTGGGATGCCTCCTTTCCATTCTCACTCGGGCAATCTCTTCGGCATTAGGCTCATACATTGGGCAATACTCGCCTTTCTTGAAGGTGCAGACCCCATTGCCTCTGTAGCGGCAGACCTCGCTTGCGCAGGTCTCTTCCAGTTCGCCGACTTTCGGCACAAGCTCTTTTGCGTTCTCGACGGGGATGTCATACTCCCCATCGGGAGTGACGCAACGGTGATATGTGCCGTAGAAGTTGGACCAGGTTTTCTTTACCGTAAGCACTGTGCCTTTTGGCAGCTTAGGCTTCGGCTCGAACCATGGGCGCGGATAGTTTTTGATTTCGTGCTGGTCGTGGGCGCACATGGTGTCTTTGGTAAGTTCAATTTGTTTTGCCATTTTCTTGATTTTTTCAGTTATATACTTTTCGCTATATTCTTCCATGTTGACGTAATAGGCTCGACCTGCTATAACGGTTTCGCTTCCTTTGTCGAGAGTCCTGATTATGACTGCACCATTATGTGCCATTTCAGAAAAAATCTGGTCTTCGACATGGTGTTTCGCATATTCAATCACGTCTATACTCCCCCGCTTTATCTGCTCGTTGGATAGCACAAAACTACCATCAACACAATAGATAAGTTCGGGATGCTCTAAGAGAAACTTTCTGACTAAGATCGGGAGCATTTCTCTCCTCCTTTCTTCAGTTTCGGAATCGGCATCCAGTGGGTGATGGAATCCATTTCGCAGTACGATGAATAACTTTTATCTCCATTTGCCTTCTCGCCTTTGATGAATCCATCACACCACCACCAAGTCTGCATCCCGTCGTGGAATGCCACGAGCACGTCGCCACCGACATTTAATGCCAAGACGTTCCTGTTTGGCTCGGGCAATTCGGCATCCACCGAAATCCAAAGGTTTTCGAGGGTGAACTTGACAGCCATTTCAAATCCGGCTTTGAACGACTTCCCCCATTGGCGGGTGCCGCCTTGGCCAATGCAGACGATTTGCTCCTGGGCGAGGTTCAGTATTCTTTCTTGCTGGTTCATTTTGCACCTCCTTCAATGTAAGGGTTTGAGTTGGGCATTTTCTCTAGGAACAAATCCTCGTAGATTTCGTTGATGGTGTGGAAGCGAACGCGGAGTGTAGCTGCATCACCACATTCTTTCGCTTTTGCAATGAGGTAGTCTTTGAGGCTATTGATGTATGTATCGAATAGCTCGAAGCGATTGCGGACCTCTTGAAAGATGTCGGAAGCTCCGATGGGATCCATCGCGAGATAGACATTCCCATCTTCGCTTTTGAAAGTCGTTTGAGACATTCTGTCCAACACCTCTTGGTTGGTGAGTTGTGAGAATTGTGTTACTATCATTGTGCGTTGTTTTTGTTGGTGAATAAGATGCAAGCCGGCTGGTCGACGCGGACGCGGAGATAGCCGCTCTTGGTTCGTCCGCTTTTGTGGGCCGTGCAGACCGACAGGCGGTTGCGCCCGTCGTGGCCTTGCCTGACCGTTTGCCGGTTGGCGCAATGGCGGCAGGTGTTGCCCTGCATGATGCGGCGCACTTCGGGGTCAGTGTATTCCTCAATGTCGAATAAGGTGTTTTCCATGTCAGTCTTCGGTTGTGATGTAATAGGCCATAAATGTCCAACCGCCCGAGGCATCGACACTCTTTATCTTTTTTTCAAGATAGGAACTGTCGAGTTCATCAACGATGGAGCCATACCTGTATTCGCAGCTTGGATAAGCAAGCCAAGAGCAATCCGGGATGCAGACTTTGACATACCCCCATTCGTTTTTGTCCTGTAGGACTTCTTCGATAAACTCTCCAACAGTTTGCGCCTTGTAATCCGTGACGGAATAAGGAGTTGTGCAGTCGCCACTGGTTGGTCCTGTTCGTGTGAATTTCATGGTCATTCCTCCTCTTGTTGTTTGGCAAGCCAGTCCTGACAGTCTTCAAGACCGGCTTGGCCGTGGTTCTCGCTTCGGTAGACTGCAATGCTGGTACCGCGCAATACCACGCTGTAGCGGTTATGCATGTCCATCACGATGCTGTATTTCTGTTGCTTTTTCATATCATCTCATCATTAGCAATAATAGGCCAAGGGGGCCAAGTTGTTCTACCAGTTCCTTTTCCATGTTCTCTTCGTAATGCGCCCATTGGTTGTCGGCCTTGACGATGTGGGCAGTGTGGATGGAGTATTGCTGCAGGCACCATTCCGTGCGCCATATCGTGGCGGGTTGGTCTAATAGCCAGTTGTCCCGTTCGAGGTCGCGGTAGCGTGCCCTCGACTTGGTGAGCATCTGGTCTGGGATGTCGAAGGTGACGCACCAGTCGGCGCTGACGATCGTCGATAACCAATGGATGGCCTTGTCAGGCTCTTCGGTGAAGAAGCAGAAGCCGACCGATGTCGACATCTGGCCATTGGCGGCGTGATTCGTCGTGTTGGTCAGCGTGGTGCCAGTCAGCAGGCTTTTGTATTCTATGTCGGACATAAATCGGTGGACTATCATTTTCCTGTGAGGTTGAAGTTTACTGTGATTACTTTCGGAGTTCCGTACATGCAGTTCTCAGGCCAGCAGTGAACGGTCACATGGACGTATTGGTTAGGGTCGTCATCTTCGCCTGACGCCGGTTCTATCGTCAGCGAGGTGATATCTTTCTCCGGGTCGAAGCCGTGTTGCCATGGCCACTGCTCGAAGAGTTTGTCAATGGCTCTTTTGTAGTGGGTCTTTTTCATTGTTTCAGAATTGGATTTTCCAAATGCCTTGCTTGCCGGTGATGAACTTCAGTGGGTCTTCCAACTTGATAGGATCCTGCACCGGCCATTTATAGAGTTGCTTCTTCACCCCTGCAACAGTTCCTTCGATGGGTCCCTGGCTCTCGCCGAACACGACTGAGCCAAGGATCATACTGTGAAGGTTGTGGTCTTCGACAGCAACCAAGCATTCATAGAAGGCTTTGAAGTCGGCAAACTGAGGGTCGTAATTGTCCGTCTGCAATGATGCCTGGATGAAGATACGTTGCCCGACATATTGCTTCGGCAGCTTCCAGCTACGGTACTCAAACTCTTTCTTACCCTCCACCAGCATGAGCGCGTAGGGCTGATGAACGGACAGAACGGGAAACTCCAAACCGTGGATGCAATGGATGGTGTTTGGATCATCCTTGATTTCTGGGTTTTCGCAATGGGAGCAAATATCCTCTTCGAATGTCGGCCACCAGCAGAAGCCGTATCTATGGCTGAAGCATGGGTTTTTCATCGTGCAGCCGCACACTTTGCACACGCCTTTCATTCTTCGCCTCCTTTCACCTTGAAGTTGTTGGCCATGTCATGCAGCCCAATTAGGCGCATGGCGTGTTGGAACTCATGCACATACTTAATTGAAAGAAACAGGTCGCTTGTGTCGTGGTTAGCCCAAACTTGAATATACCAAAGCGTATTTCGTTTCCATATCTCAATGCGTTTTTTGTGTTCCTCCCAAAAGAAATCGAGGTCGCTATCTTCATATTGCTGCACAAAGCCATTGGCCTTAAGGATTTCTGGGGTGACTGGAACAGGTTCACATGAGATAGGGCAAGGGTTGTCAAGTGGTTCGTTGTCTTTGTGAAAACGAATCACCCATCCTGTTTGCTTGTGGTTGCTGCCTATGATTGGGCAGATGCTGGACACTTTTGCATAGTAGCTTTCGTTGGTTTTGGGGTTGGTGTGTTTCACCCAATCGCCAATCATGATTTCGGTAGGCTTCATTGGGAACCTCCTTTCTCGATGACGAAGTTGTCGGCCAAATCGTTCATACCAATAAGGCGCAATACATGTTGTAACTCATGAACCTTCGTAATTCTTTCAACGCTGATACTATTACCATCACACAGTTTTATTTCGATGTATCCTGAATAAATCTCGTAGCGGATAACAAAATCTATATCCATCCGCTTGTAATAAGACAATCGACCGCAATCCTTGTAGTGCCTTATGCCGTTGGCTTCAAGGATTTCAGGGGTGATGGGAATAGGCTTTATCCCGGCTTCGCCAAGTATCACTTTATAATCATCTGCGACACAACTATTCGACCTTTCATCGGTTCTATTGATTCTTTGGTAGACTGTTCGGCTTGTTATACCGGCATCTATAACCCAGTCGCCTATCATAAGTTCGTTGGGTTTCATTGGTCACCTCCTTCCTTCAAGGCATTGGCATTCTCGGCAAACTGGTATGTCCTACGGACAGGAAGGAACCTGATGGTGAAGACATATTCGTCATCGACCTTTCTCGGTTCCGGATAGCATGAAAGGAAATTGCTAAAATCGAAATGCACTGCAAGCTTCTTTGTTCGCGGGTAGGCTTCGTTCAATTCTTCTACTTTGTGGCGGATGTCCTGGATCATCGCATCGCGCGAAAGTTCGTCGGCTATGAGGCAGTTCTTGAACTGGTCTACGAACTCCTGGACCTCGGCACACTTGCGGTTAGCCGCTCTCCACGTGCTTGGCCTATCAATATAGAACATCATTGGTTGCCTCCTTTCTCAAGCACTGCCAGTTTGGAGTGCTTACTGCAGGTTTGGATAGTGGCAATCCGGGATGGGTTTGCCAGTCTTGCGGCAATAGGTCGACAGATGGCCGCCTCTTCCAATGAAGAAGCCGCTATCGTCGCAGTTGTCGCATGTGAGTGTTGTTGTTGTTTTGTCCATGTTGTTGTTGATTTTGAGTTAGTAGGTTATTTTCAGTTGATAAGATCGTCAAACACGACTGGTATCAACTTTTGAAATTCTTTCAATAGTGGAATAGCCACTTCACGCATTTGTGGGTGTGCTGCTTTTGATGTTCTCAGAGTGAAGAAATGCCGCCATTCGCGTAAATTCATTGTCATTACGATTTCCGTCTTCAATGAATTTGGCAAAACGGTTCTCGCTTCCTGTGGTGTTGCCCCAAGTTCTATCAGTTTGTTGTAACCAGCTTCAATTTGTTCTATGGTCCGTTTCCAAACCTGGTATTTCTCGTCATCTAGCGTCCAAAAGCAAGGTTCTATTACTGTGAGTTCTCTGCCGAACTTGCCTTTTGTGTAGTTGCAGTAGCGGGTTGATTCCTGTGTATAAGCAGCAAGTCGGTGTCTTACAATCTCATGCGAAACACCCCTGTCGCAAATTACTCGCACGGTAACAAACTGATGCTCAAACACCGACAAATGCCCACGTCCACGAATCATTTTTACAAAATCTTTTGCCGAATCAGGCGTGATTTTGTCTTCGCTTTTGTAGGCTGTACGGCCAGCCAATTCAATCTGTTTCAAGATGTAATCTCCATCTACTTGAGATTGAATGATGAAGTGTGCTTGAATAGTTCTCATTCTGCACCTCCTTCCTCGTCAATCTCTACCTTGAAGTTTTCTTTGAGGTAGTCATTGAGAGCATCATAGTACAGGCCTGTTGGCTTACGATATTCAAGCATCCAAGCCCTGACAGTTTGGATTGAGTTCTTGCATTTGGAAGTCAATTCCAATAGAATTTTGTTCCTGACCTCCACCGGCTGAAGCTCCCAAAATTCTCTAAGTTTCACTTTTTTCATTGTCGAGTGATTTTTATTTGTATTTTCGTCTGTGTTTCCGTTGCAAAAATAGAGAATTTCTCAATACCAAAGCATAATAATTGAGAATTTTTCAATTCGGACGATAATTTAGAAATGATTTAAACAACTATCATAATGGAAAATATTGTAAAACAAAGGCTTCTGCAATTCATCAAGACAATCGGAATCACTCAAAAAGCATTTGAAGACACAATCGATGCTGGCCAAGGTTACATCAATAACATATCCAAAAGCATCGGTTTTGAGAAACTGAATGCCATAAAATTGAGTTATCCTCAACTCAATATCGAATGGCTTCTAACAGGTGCAGGGAATATGTTAGATGGAAAAATGATTGGCGAAAATGGTGATGTTGACAAAAACAAGTATATCACCATGCTTGAAAACTATAATGCCAGATTGGAGCAAGATGTTAGAAATCTTGAAAAGCGCCTTGCACAATACGAGGCTTCAGAACTAGAGAAAAAAGTTGGGTAATAATAAAAGGTGGGAAATACTATGAGTAACCTTACATTCATTGCCTTGGACTTCGAGACGGCCACCAGCCAACGCGCTTCGGTGTGTGAGGTAGGAATGGCCTTTGTCGAGAACGGCGAAATAGGCATGTCTCGCTCCAATCTCATCCGTCCACCTCATAACCAATATGACAGCGCGAACATTGCCGTCCACGGCATCACGCCCATAATGACGGACATTTCGCCTGGCTTCGATATGTTCTGGCCTACCTTGGCCAACATCTTACAAGGCAAAACCGTAGTGGCGCATTATGCGCCCTTCGACATGGGCGTCATCCGCGAAGAGTGCCTGCGCTGCGGGCTGCCTTTGCCCGAGTTTCGCTTCGTGTGCAGTTGCGCCCTCGCCCGCTATGTGTTGCCAGGTTTCTACAGCTATGGCCTTGAACCACTCTGCCAACACTTCGGCATTACCACCGAAGGCCACCATCGCGCCGGAACAGACGCGCTGATGACGGCCAAGCTGATGCTTCGCCTGTGCGAAGTGGCCGAGGTGGACAGCATAGAAGCCCTCGTGGAGAAATACCATTACCGCTTTGGCACATTCGAGGGCGGAACCTACAAGCCTTTCAACCGTGTGCGCGACCGTTCCAATGATTACACCCCTGACCAGTTCGCCAAGGACTACCAGGCTGATGCGTCTGGCTTCGATGAAGAAAACCCCTTCTATAATAAAGAGGTGGTTTTCACCGGCACGATGGCCCGCCCTCGCCATGACCTTATGCAGATGGTAATGGACATCGGTGGTCGAACCAAAGACAGCCTGACACGCTCTACGGACTTCCTCGTTGTGGGTCAACAGGACTTCCGCATCGTAGGCGAAGAAGGCATGTCGGGCAAGCAGAAGAAGGCCATGGAGATGATCGCGAAAGGGGCACCGCTTCAGGTGCTTTCGGAAGCCGAATTCTTTATGATGATAAACGCTTAATCAACCAACACAACAAACTGAATAACAGATATATGCACCATCATTGCGCGTCTGAAAAATCGGCGCAAAAACGGCGCAAAACCATGGAAAAACGAAGAAAATAGGAATAACAACAGGCTGAATTTCAGACGGATGGAAGTCGCGGTATTGGTCTCGGTAGTCACTGGTTCGAGTCCAGTACGTCCCACAACATTCGAAAAAGTCAGCGAATTACGCTGGCTTTTTTTGTATAAATCGGCACAAAACCTGTAACACATTACTCCAGAAAGTGACCGTTTTGATGCAGAGGTTATGGCTGAAGCCCATGAAAACTTTATTGGGGAAGCCATTCATGAAAGTCTTTTCAATTTCCTATGGTTGTATCGTATTAGTCTCGTAGAAGCCTCAGCGTTGCCTCGTAGCAGCCATGTCATTTACTATATTCTTCTTCGTCTGTTATTCGATTGTTGTTCGATTTAAAAACGAATAACAATCGAATAACAATATAAGAACAATTGAGTAATTCACAAAGTAGAAACGAGGCAATTACCTGCTTGCTACTTTGTTATTACCTGGCAAAGGCTCTTCATATTTGTTGTCATTATCACAGGACTGCAAAGATAAAAACGGTGCTTCTCCATTGTGAATTGACGGCGATAAGTTTTCCTTTATCATTTTTATTTGCACAATTCACACTAAATCCCTATCTTTGCCGTTCCAAACAAACGAGCAAATCAACCAAATCAGATATGATGCAACATAATATCGTACCCCAAGATTTAGCGAAGAAACTCTTTGCAGAAAGCGGTCTGCCCTCCATCGGTAGGGCTGGCATCCGTGAAATCAACAAGTTGGCCCGCGACATTGAAGCCGCAAGTGGCAAGAAATTCATCCACATGGAGATTGGTAATCCGGGTTTGCCCGCTGCCAAAGTGGGTGTTGAAGCTCAGATTAAGGCCCTGCAAGATGGCGTGGCCGCCAACTATCCGCCTATCGATGGCGCACCTATTTTAAAGAAAGAAGCCTCGCGCTTCATCAAGAATTTCCTCAACCTCGACGTTGATGCCGCCAACTGCATCCCCACCGTTGGTTCCATGCAAGGCGGTTTCGCCTCGTTCATGATTAGCGGTCACACCAACGTCAAGAAGAACACCATTCTCTTCATCGACCCGGGCTTCCCCGTTCACAAGTTTCAGAACAAGGTACTGGGTATCCCGATGGAGCATTTCGACATCTACGAGTACCGTGGCGAGAAACTGCGTGAAAAGTTGGAAGAAGTGCTCAGCAAGGGTAACATCCACAGCCTGCTCTACTCCAACCCCAACAACCCGACATGGGTATGCCTCACCGACGAAGAGCTGCGCATCATAGGCGAACTGGCCAACAAGTATGATGTCATCGTCATGGAAGACCTGGCCTATTTCGGCATGGACTTCCGCAAGGACTACAGCCATCCAGGCGTGGAGCCTTTCCAACCCACTGTGGGTCATTACACCGACAACTATATCCTGATGATTTCAAGCTCGAAGGCCTTCAGCTACGCAGGCGAACGCTGCGCCATCATCGGCATCAGCAACAAGCTGGCCGCGCGTCACTATCCCGACCTGAAAGCCTTCTGTGGACAAGAAATCTTTTTGAGAGCCATCCTGTTTGGTGCCCTGCACCCGCTGAGCTCAGGCACTTCGCATTCGGCACAATACGCTTTGGCCGCTGTGATGAAAGCCGTGAACGACGGCACATACTGCTACCGCGACGACGTGCTGGAGTATGGCCGCAAGGCTAAGTTGATGAAGAAAGCGTTCACCGACAACGGATTCTACATCACCTATGACGAGGACTGCGGCGAGCCTATTGCCGACGGTTTCTATTTCACCTTCTGCTATCCTGGCTTCACAGGTGCCGACCTTGTGGAAGAATTGCTCTACTACGGTGTCTCCGGCATCTCGTTGGACACCTGTGGCAGCACCAAGCAAGGCATCCGCGCCTGCTCATCGCTCATTCAAAGGGAAGAGATTCCCATCCTGGCCGAGCGACTGAAAGACTTCGCTTTGGACCATCCAGTGAAATAAATTGATTTATTTTTGAAAAAATACACAAAAACGTGCCACTATAAGGTAAAATTCCCTAATTTCGTGGCTCATTAAAAACGAACACAACAAACTCTAAAATCTAATCAATATGGCAAAATTCAGAGGAGCCATCGTTGTTGACATTGAGCGTTGCAAAGGCTGCGGCGTATGCATCACAGCCTGCCCGTGCAAAGTCATCGAACTGGCAAAAGAAGTTAACGGAAAAGGTTACAATTACGCCTTCATGGCGAACCCCGAAGCCTGCATAGGCTGCGCCAGCTGCGGCATCACCTGCCCTGACGGTGTCATCAAGGTTTACAAGAAAGCCCTGTAATCAAAACCTATTGTCTAACAAATCA
>R22__coassemble_163_pt1 | contig 50603 bp, 51 predicted proteins | sample R22__metabat2_low_PE_022 | metagenome-assembled genome bin R22 | reverse complement strand
AAAGCGCGTCCAGCAATCTATTATGTAAACTAAATTTGCACATCTACTTATCTCTATATGTTTCATATTATTTGGTTGTTTAAAAGGCTTTCAAGCAACAGTAAGCCGAAGGCCCTAAGCATTTAAGCTAAAGCCCAAGTATGTCAGCATCCGACAACGGCTCATATTTCCCATCCTTCACCGCCAGCACCACCGAGCCTGATTCCACGGCACGTATAGAGTGCCATTGTCCGGCAGGGATGTTAATTGCTACGTTGGGGCCATTGGGTGTTAGCACGATCGAATCCGTGCAGATACGCTCCAAATCGTCATAAAACTCTTCCACCACACGACCTCTTAAGCAAACCGCGGTTTCAGAAGTATGCTGATGCCTGTGGATACGCTCGGGCGAGCCTGGCTCGATGGCATTCAGCATCCTTTGTGAACCATCATCTTCCGAATTGCGAAGGTCGTAATTCATCCGCAATCTTGGTGAAGCTTTAGCCTGCTCGGTCAATTGATTTAATAACGACTGATTAATCACCATTAGAACTTCAAACCATCAACTATAAACTCGCCAACTGACTTTAAACTATAAACTATAAACTTTATAAAAACAGCCCTTCCAGCGTCACCACGCGCTGCACACGGCTGCTGTACATGTTCTTCTTCAGGCCGAAGGTTGTCACCAGCGTCACCTGCACATTCCGCTTGCCTCCCGTCTCCTCCTGCAAGCGCACAATCTTCCGACGCAATCGCTCGTCGTAGTCTTTCGAAATCGCAAAATCATCCTGCGAGAATTTCATCTCACACAGGTTCACCACACGGTCGGCACGGTCAATCAGCATGTCGATCTGGGCCCCGGGAGCATTCCCTTCTGCCGTTGCATGCCAAGGGTACACCTCGGCCTGAACACCGCTGATGCCCAGTGCCTTCTTCACCTCCTTCTGATGCACAAAGCACACGTCCTCAAACGCCCGCCCCCGCCACGAGTTCAGCTTCGGACTATTCTGGTTGTCGTACCAATACGTACGGTTGTTCGTCGGGTTACGTTGTACAAAGCCCAGATAGAACAGGCAGAACATATCCGTCAGCTTGTAATACTGCGTCCTTTTCGACTCACCGAAATTCCAATATATCGTCACAAGGTCGCTTTTCACCAAAGCCTTCAGCATATTGCTCAGCGTACCGCCAAGTGCAATGCCGGCTTTCTCAGCCAACGCCTCTCGGGTCAACCCATAGCGGTTCTCGCTCAGCGTCTCCACAATGCGCCTATAGCCCGCATTGTCGGCAAAAAGCGAGGTGAACAACCGGTCGTACTCCGTCTGCAGAAAGCCGTTCTCCGCAAAATATATCGCGTCGATATTCTCTGCAAGCGACAGCCCCGGCTGGAAATACGACAGATAGTAAGCCACCCCGCCTGTCAGCATATAGGTCTGCACCACGTCATAGCGGTCAAGCGTCACACCCCTGCGGTGCAGATAGGTTTCCGTTTCGGCCAGCGTAAACGGGTGCAGGTGCATCTCGCAGTTGGTCCTGCCATACAGCCCGCCCTTGTTGTTGATCAGGTTGTCAAGCATCCAGCTCGTGGCACTTCCGCATACTATAAGCAGCAGGTTGTGCTTTCCCGCTCCCCAGTCGTTCCAGAAATGCTCGAATGCCGACAGAAAATTGGCCCTCGGAGTGTCGAGCCAGGGCAATTCATCGATAAAAACCACCATCTTACCCTTACTTCGCTTCTTATCCAACAAAGCCTCCAGCCTGTGAAAAGCCTCAAACCAGTCGCTGATGGGTGTTTCGTCCTTGCTGCCATATTTGCGCAGCGAAGCCGCAAACTCGTTCAACTGTATGCGGTAGAGCAGTTCGCCATCATTGTCGCGATCTTTCAGTTCCATGGGCGACACAGCAGTGTGCTTAAATGCAAAACAGTCGTCGAAATATTCCCTCACCAGGAATGTTTTGCCCGTTCTTCTGCGACCATAAACAACAAGCATCTGAGCAGTCGGTTCACTCACAAGCCGTTCAAAAACAGCCTGTTCTTTCTCTCTGGCTACGATAAGATTTTTCATATTTCATCAAAATTATTCAGCCGCAAAGATACAACTTTTTTCTTTCACGGCTGAATAATTTTTTTAACCTTAAACCTTGTGGTGTGCCGTCGGCTTGGCCGACAACCTTAAACTTTCAACTCTCAACTGACTATCTGCCTGACCGAAGGGAACGGCATTGAGCATCCGCTGGCTTTTGTCCTCAGCCGAGTTACGCAAATCATAGTTCATCCTGAGCCGTGGCGAAGCCTTCGCCTGTGCCGATAAATCATCAAGTATCTTGTTATCTATTACCATAATCAATTAACAAGCCATTAACCTTTTGCCACTTCCCTCACCCGCCTGTACGACCAGCCAGTGTGCGTCATCACCTGTCGGATAGAAGCGCCCTCGTCCCGCGCATCATCACATGATAGATGCCATATCCACTTTCTTTCCTTGCACTTCGAGGCATATATTAACTTACTGCTTCACAGGATAATACCCGACCGTCTTCTTGCTGCCGCGATGTTCTATCAAACCTTTCTTCAATAGTATTCTTATCTGCTTTTCAATCGTATCGAATGGCACATCAAGCCCTATTGATATTTGCTTTGTATTGCAACCTTCATGTTGGCAGATATATTACAAAGTCTTTTTTTGGCCATCATTTAATCCGCCATTTAATCCGCCTCTTATTCCGCCATTTAATTCGCCACCCCCACTCACATACGGCGTAATCGGTGTCTTGAACCGAATCGTCAGGCAAACAAAATTCTGCACAAAGTCATATTCAGGCTCCGGCAACCCTGCCTCCTTGCACAGCTCGTAGATGTCCAGAATGCCACGTCCCCAACCCTCGGATACACCGCCCTTGAACAGTGCATTGGCAATAATCTCATTGATAGGTTCCGAGTGCGGACGTTTGCGGAATCCTCAGGTTTAGTGCCTTGCGGAAAGGCTCCTGGATTCATAAACTCAACCCTGTCGTCGAATATGTTCACGCTTGGTACTCGCGCCTCGCTCCACCACGTCCTGTGAATCAACAGGTTCAGCGCAGCCTCTCTCACCACTTTCAACGGTACTGTCAGCTCGTTCTTGCTGTCGAAGTCATCTTGGTCGCCCGACATAAACAATTCTCCCCTTCGCAATGCCCCCGTTGATAGCATCCGTCAGCGTCTTCGTGTCAATATCCTCCAGCGTAGCTCCCTTGCATGGAGCCATCTCCCAACTGAACTTCTTTGGATCGCTCATCCTCAGCCTGTCGTCAAAGATGTCACGCGGCATCAGCATCGTTGTGTTCTCCACCTTGTAGAAAGGCCTGCCGTCACCCCACCTTCCGCATCTCCCAGGCAATCTCCTGCCGGGTGCGGTCTGCCACATCCTGACCCAGTATTGTGAGCTTCGTCGGGTGGATACCGAAGAACAGCCAGCCGCCATCCGTGTTCAGAAAGGCACAGCCCGACTGCATCCCCTTCACCAGTTCGCCAGTCGTCTCCTTCGCCTCCATCACGCGGTTCTCATCGCGGTGAACAATCGTTTCAATATCCTGTATCGTCAATTCTTTCATGTACATTATATACTTCTCTTATCCAGATAACGAAACAACCCCAATTATTATTGTGTTATGCCTCACGCAGCCCACCTATGCGATTTGTTTAAGGAAATATGAGGGAATATCTTGTGTATAAAAGTTCCTGTCCCCCTGATTCTTGGGGTGTTGGCAACTATTGTGAACCTTGGCATAGCAAGTTGATTCTCGTTCTTAGTTCCCCAGAGCTAATCAGTTATCGTCATTTAATCCCCAACAAAGCCACATCCCGACGTTCCATCAGGCGTATGCAGTCAAAATCCAGCAGCTTCGTCATGGTACAGTGTTCAAAACAGGAGCCTCGCCTCAGCGGAGCAAGTTCATCCTCAGCTGCGTTCATTGCAAGTGAGTCTATAGCCTGCATCAAATGATAGTCCATGGTCACATTATAACCACGTTCCGGTTCTTCACCATCCTTCCCGTCGCTCACAACCTCTTCCACAGCGATATTCCTACTCAATGGTTGAACTGCCTCTATCCGACAACTGAAATGCACCTCGTAGAAACGCTCCTGGTTATTGGTATCGCTGACGAGAATCTGAAAATACAACACTGCACTCATCCAGTCTTTACTAATCACCAGCTTATTCACCAATAGGTTGACTGAGCATTTGTTCATCTCCTCCATTGCCACCTCCCGCTGTGTGAGTACATTGAATTCGACATCACTAACACCTCCCACTTTAAGTCCTAGTTCTTTCACATCCGGAAACGTCATCTCCTCTGGCTTTTCCACCTTGATGTCATCTTCGCCAAACACGGGGTCTGAAGATGGCAGAATCCTGTATTCATCTGGTTTCATCACCCAGTTTACCCAAGTATTCCCTTTCCAGAATTCCGATGATGCCTGCGGATACCAAACCTGTGCATAGTAATTATACCGCTTCATCAACATCCAATGACCACTCAACTCCTCGTCCTTCATATACCGTCCCTTGTCAACATCTACGAAAGGCACCACAAACATATACGCCACATCGCAAGTATAGAGCACACCCGTACAATACGGGGTGCTAGGCATTCCTCTCTCGTTGATATAGATGTCAATCATTGGCTGGCGGAACACTTGGTCATGAATACCCATCCAGATAGTAGGCAGATCATTGTCCACCAATCTGCCTTTCAGCCACTCGATGGTGTTTCCGAAATGAGGCAATTCTTCTCCCGGCAACAGCCCCACGACATATTTCACCAAAGCCTTGTATATATCCTCGTTAACTATCGCACTGACCGGCTCCAGTTTCATCACAAATGTCATCTTCTCGTCAATACCTTCGGGAAGCATCTCCTTCTTCAGATATATCACTGGCTCATGCTTCTCGTTAGGGCGGATAACAAAGTTTTTCCCCTTCACCACGCGACTATTTGCCCCCTTCCCCGAAATCCGATACAGCGCCCTGCGCACATCCATCAGCCGCAGGAAATTCTCCTCCTTGTGCGAGAAATACTCATTGCAGTCATCACATTCCTCATTCGAAAACACATGCTTGTTTCCCAATGCTTCCGATATGGCGTGTGCATCCTTGCTGAACTTCCCGTCGTCCGTACAAGAGCAATACCTGCAGTGGCGGTTCCCCTTCGTTGCATCCCCCACATACACATCCTCATCGCCCCATCCGTACGACAGGGTTTTAAACATCACATAAAGCCTGAGCCACGTCACAGAGAATCGCTGGTCTTCCGCAAACCAGTCCTTCCCCAGCCTCATAGATACTATGTCGTGATAACTGCGTCGTTGGTCTGGCACGGGAGCCCACGTCATCTGTTTGATGAAATACTCTCCCTTCCTGATGTTCTTCCCACTGAAAAAGCGCGTTAGGCTTCTTATGGCGTGATTCGTCATCCCGTCCCACTTCTCTTCAAGAGACAGGAAGATATTTGGAGTATCCTCTTCACAGACGTATATGGCATGCACATTCCCGCCCTGAACACAGTGGCATTGCCCGAAAGCACCCTCAATGTCCTTGGCCAGTTCGTCGCCAAAGGCATCGAAGTCGAGAATCGTGCTTTTATTCACCGACATCAGTCGGAATTCGTATCTGTGACCAAGATAGCTCATAAACTATCCCCTTTCATCTATATAGTTTTGTGGGATTATCTTCATCTCCATAAACTTATCAAGCGTATCAGGAAGATGGAAATCCGCTTTCCTTCCTTGCACTCCGAGGCATGATATGACAATCTCAATCTTCGTTATCCTCCTCTTCCGGCAGCGCCTGTACATCCCCTGCTGGTGGCAAGTAGTCCGCCGCCTTGGAGGGCGAGATGACGGAGTGGCCCAGCTGCTGCTCCAGCTTGTCGCGGGCGGCCTTGGCCACACTGCCTCCTTTCTTGGCCACACGGGCACTCGGTAAGTGACGCATACTGCTGTCCTTGCTGTACGCCTGCACGGTCCCACTCGTCGGTGAGGGCCTTGCGCACCTCGATGCTCTTCACACGGTTGTTGATCCAGTTCTCCGAGTAGCCCTTGCGACGCCAGTCCTGGATGGCCTGGTCAATGGCCAGTTCCGGGTCGGCCATCTGGTCCAGCCGCTCCCTGGCCACTTGTGCCATCCACTGCTTGAAGGGCTCCGCCTTCTTTGATGGAATGCTCTGGATGAGGCGGAAGAGTTGCTCGGTGCTGGCCACGTCGGTGAGGCGCATCTTGCCGTCGGGAGCAAGCATCTTCAAAGCGTTACAATTTGTAACGGTTTCGTTCCCCTCTTTCTTTAAACGGTTCTTAAGGACACGCCAATAGGTCTGAGGGTTCTCACTCTCAGAGAGCACCGCACACACGTCAACAATAGAGAAGTACCACTCCTCCCGTTCGTCGTCCCATGCAGTCCGCACCTTCTTGTCCTCAAATAATTGTATCTTATGCCTTTGCGTCATATAAAAATCAAGCTTATACAAATATAACGATTATTCTCCGCAATTATTGTCCTACGAAGCAATCATCCAGCAAAGCTTATTCCCTCATTTACACACATTTTTCAGGCACATAAAAGCGTGTATAGAAGTTCCTGTCCCCCTGATTCTGAGTAGGCACGCTCACGATATACATGTCCGTTTTCTGATACTCGGTGGTGAACTTGATGCCCGCCTTCAGAGCGGCCTGAAACAGTTCGTCCAGTCCGTCCTCCTTAAAGGTAGTCTTGCCCGCATTGAGGGTTATTTTCTCGCCAACTTTCTCGCCACATGGCGAGATAAATAGTATTATAACACTTTTAACAGCCTTTTCTCGCCAACTTTCTCGCCACGTGGCGAAATTTCAAGCTCAATTGGCATCTTTTTCCGTCTTTCTCGCCAGACAGTAAACAGTACCTCTACCAACGCCATCACGAACCAACAACTGCAAATCCACCAAGTGTTTCAGCTCACGTTCTGCCGTTCTGGCGGAAATCCCCAAGGAGTTTACGACCTCACTTTTACTGAAAGACTGTCCTTCATTCAATTTGAAGAAATTAAGTATTTTCAGCTCGCTCACGTCAAGTTCCGCCAGCGTGTTATCCACTTTCTTTACGGCTTCTGCATTCCTTGGCAACGTGAAGACCAGATAAGGCTCCTCATAGCTTACCAAAGGCAGCGGCAATCCGTATTTCTCGGGAAGTTCCCTAACGGTCATAAATCCCAGACCTCTTTGCTCGGCCAAATCAAGGGCATCAAACACAAACATAATCTTGGGATTCCTACTCAGCGACGGAGCATTGAAATTCGCTATCTGGCCAAGTTTGATAGGAGGCACAGCGTATCCTGGCGATTTGATAATAATGGCATCATCGTTAATCTCCAAGTATATCGGAGCACCCTCTATGTCATAGTCCCTATGCAGGATGGCATTCTTCACCAGCTCATTAATGACATCAATGGGATAGTCATAGAGATACTTTCTTCCTGGCTCCGACCTGTCTATCTGCCTACCAAGCCGTTTTTCGTACCAATCGAATATTGCCTTGGGTTGGTCCACAAGCGGGCCTCTGACGGTTTCAATGTCCTCTTTTTTGCCTTCCGTCTTATAGGTTGCCCTAATAACGGCATTGGGATAAACCAATTGTGGCTTCTTGCCGAAGAGGAGCAATCCCAAACCTGTTGGGGTGTATATCAACCCACCCTTGTCATTACGTGCAGCATCCAACAATCCCAGCTGCATGATTGCCCTAAGCCCTTCGGGGGTATGGAAATCGCCAAGTTGAGCCCTATCCATAAAAGCTGATACCTTATCCTCCGACAGGTCATCCAGAATAGCATTGGCAACCACATTTTCTGTATTTGAAAGAATAACCTCCCTGGGTTCTTCTTCCTCAGCCAACCTTGCACGTTCCATTGCTGCCGTCAGGAATTCCTTGTTGCATTCCTCTATCTCAACCTGAAGGTCGCGAGGATACATTTCCACCTCCACACCGTTGTCTATCAGCCACTGGATACCCTTCCTGCACACCGTCGGGTCGGGGTCTTCAATGCCGATGAACACTTTTGCGATTCTTGCATTTACGATACGTTCAGCACAGCCCAACTTTGGGAAGTGACGGGCACCGGGGGCGCATGGCTCCAGTGTGGCAAAAAGCACATTTCCCTCCACCTTCTCCGAACGGCATTTCCTTTCCAATAAGGTGAATTCCGCGTGGTCTCCCTCTCGCAGTTCTCCTCGATACGCAGTCTCGTATGTCAAATCCTGCCTAACCATGACTGCTCCCACAAACGGACTTGGCTTTTCGTCCGGACGTTTCTCTTGGATAGAACTTTTCATCACATTCACGGAAAGTTCCATAAACTCCCTTATTTGCCTATCTGTCAACGCTACCATTTATTCTTATATGTTTAATATTCTTTCGTGTTTTCAGTCTACAAAAATAACGATTTCCTTCCGTTTTTATTGTGTTCAAGCCTCACGCAACCCACCTATGCGATTTGTTTAAGGAAATATACTGTGTGCCGAGGGTGTATGAAAGTTCCTGTCCCCCTGATTCCCAGCTTCGGCTGAATAATTTTTTTAACCTTAAACCTTGTGGTGTGCCGTCGGCTTGGCCGACAACCTTAAACTTTCAACTCTCAACTGACTATCTGCCTGACCGAAGGGAACGGCATTGAGCATCCGCTGGCTTTTGTCCTCAGCCGAGTTACGCAAATCGTAGTTCATCCTGAGCCGTGGCGAAGCCTTCGCCTGCTCCGAAATAGTATCCAATAAAGCTTGTGTTATTTTCATATAACCTTAAACTCTTAAACCTTTCAAACTCCTCAAACCCTTCAAACCATTAACCATTAACCTTTTGCCACTTCCCTCACCCGCCTGTACGACCAGCCAGTGTGCGTCATCACCTGTCGGATAGAAGCGCCCTCGTCCCGCGCATCATCACATGATAGATGCCATATCCACTTTCTTTCCTTGCACTTCGAGGCATATATTAACTTACTGCTTCACAGGATAATACCCGACCGTCTTCTTGCTGCCGCGATGTTCTATCAAACCTTTCTTCAATAGTATTCTTATCTGCTTTTCAATCGTATCGAATGGCACATCAAGCCCTATTGATATTTGCTTTGTATTGCAACCTTCATGTTGGCAGATATATTACAAAGTCTTTTTTTGGCCATCATTTAATCCGCCATTTAATCCGCCTCTTATTCCGCCATTTAATTCGCCACCCCCACTCACATACGGCGTAATCGGTGTCTTGAACCGAATCGTCAGGCAAACAAAATTCTGCACAAAGTCATACTCCGGCTCAGGCATGCCCGCATCTTTGCATAGCGTGAAGATATCCAATATGCCAGGACCCCAACCTTCGGATGCTCCACTCTTGAAAAGAGCATTGGCAATGATTTCATTGATTGGCTCCGAATGCGGTCTCCGGGCACGAAAAGAATCAGCAGAAAGGCTTAAAAAAACCTATGGTAGATTCGTGTGAAAATTGGAACTAATTAAGTATCAATGATTTTATTTCAAAGGTAGATTCGCGTGAAAATAAGATTACCCATAGAAAGGTATGTAAGACGTGTATCTTTTCGACTCCGTTTCAGGATTCTCCATCTTGATTAATCCACTCTCCAGAGTGTCAGCCAAAATACGCGATGCCATTGCTGATTGTTTAGTGTTAATGTTAAACCTCTCCCTCACGCTCTGGTTCCCTATCGCCATGCCGTCTTCATACAGCAGACAGGCGTGCTGATAGCACACCGCTATGCGCTCCTCACGCGTCATCTCGCTTACCTTCTTCTTCGGATACAGCGTTATACGAGTATAGTCGTCGCCGCTCTGTGCCTTGTAGGCCGGGAGCTTCATCTCACCGATGGCGTCGGTAGCCCTGTCGATACCGCTGCCGCGACGCTCGCACATGTGCAACAGCAGCATCATCTGCGCCAGGAAACCACCTCCCGTTGTATTCGAGAAAGCGCACAAATGATGCGCCAGTTTTTCTGATTTATCGGACAATGCACACTTCCAATCCACTCCATTCAGCTCCTGCGGAACAGGATACAAACTATTCTCAAGTACCTTATATGCTTGTTCTTGCCAACTTGCCATACTTCAAACTGCTAAAATTTTCCAACTGCAAAATTACGAATTTTCTTCCATACTCGTGAAACGAAAAAAGGCCGATGCCTTTCGGCACCAGCCTTATCTTCGTAGTTTGATTCTTATCAGAATGATGATGGCAATTACTGCCACCAATGTTAGGAAAAGCCATTTGAGGGTCTGCGCCACTCGGTTCACTCGCTTGGTCACGTTGCCGTCCTTGTCTATCTCAACGTTTGGCCCGGCCACAGCCACGGTCTTGTCGGCCTCCTTCTCGATATATACGGTGTCTGTGCGGACATATACATCTTCCTTCTTACTTCTTACATCAGACATCGAGCGTATGCGCTCTCGGTCCGTTACGGTAGTCATTCTCAGCGTATCACCGTTTTCATTCTCGCGAATGGTTATCGTTTTCGTTATCGTTATCGTGTCAAACACCGCCACTATCACCTGCTCCCGCAGGGTGTCACTGACCTCATGCCTCTGACTGGTCTGCGTCAGGCTTACTGCCTTTCTGCTGCTCCAGCAGCTCGTCAAGCACAGGGCACTCAGCCAGATAAGGGCAAACTTGAATCTTGTGCAGCACATCTTTCATTTGGTTTAGTTCGTTACGCAGTTCATTCACGTCGTTACGCAGACGTTGCGCGATGGTGCGGTCATACTCGTCAACGTATTTCTTGGCGAGGTCCATCTCCTTGTGTTTGTTGTCGGCCTTCATGCCTTGCACCTCCTCCTTGTGCTTCTTGCGGTCGAAAAACCAGCCGAAGCCGTTCACAAAGGTGAGGATGCCCAGGATGATGCTCGTGAAATCTAGGGCTTTCATGTTATTTCTCCTTTCTATTTTTGGTTGTTATTTCTCTCTGATTTGTTTTTTGTTTCTCACAGATTTCACGGATTTCACAGATTTTTGTTTGCCTTTCGGCAAACGGCTGGCGCACGACGAGGTTCTACCAATATTTATCTGTGTGATCTGTGTAATCTGTGTGACCTTTTTTTCGCACGCAATATTCTTCCGCTTTATTCGTTACCGTTATAAATAATTTGCTATGACTGACAACGATATTACTTACGAAATACGAGGCACTATATTTGATGTTTACAACGAGCTTGGCCCGGGGTTGCTTGAGTCGGTTTATGAGGAAGCCTTGGCTTTTGAACTTCAGGAGCGAGGACTGGAAGTGGTTCGCCAAATGGAAGTGCCTATCCTTTACAAAGGCAACGAGCTCAAAACTCCTCTCCGACTTGATTTGCTTGTCAATGACCGAGTAATTGTTGAACTCAAGTCCGTTGAAGACATGAGACCTGTGTTTACTAAACAGTTGCTCACCTATTTGAAACTTCTTGATAAACATATCGGCATACTTGTAAACTTCAATACAAACAACCTGCGCGATAGTATCAAACGTTACGTCAGATAACCTTGTCGTCCGGCAGAGCTCGCCAACGGCGAGCATTATCTGTGTAATCTGTGTAATCTGTGAGACAATTAACATATCTCTCTGTGAGAGATTTCGGCGTAGCCGGTGGCGGTCTTGCGCAGCACGCGGTGACGGTTCGCGCCAGTACACTTGTAGCTCACGTGCAGAAACGTCGGGTAGATGATCAATTGATCGAAGCGGCCTTGCTGCACAATGAGCTTTGCCAGCTTCGCGTTGTCGTCGCAGTGGATGTCAACGGCCTCGCCCACGATATGTTGACTCCGTGACACACCACCTACTTTGCGGTTATAAGCTTCGCACCTGTGGCCGCTGTTCACGTAGATGGGCTTGCCGTAGGCTTCGCGCAAGGGGGCAAGCACGTTGTTTACCAGTGCTTCTATGTTGGCTTGAACTTCCAAGGGCATGCTGCACTGGCCACACTTGCACTCGAATTCCTTTGTTCTAAAGTATTTCATGTCTTTTCAAGTATATAGTTTATCGTTTATAGTTGATAGTCGGTTTAGAGTGTAGAGTTTAGAGTCAGTGGTTAGTGTAGAGTTGTCAGTTTTTAGGACTCCGCCGCAGGCGGCACTCTCAACTTTCCAACTGACCCTAAACTCTCAACACTCAACTCTACACTTTACTCGGTCTCCGAACCACCGCCTCCGCTGCCCTTGGTGAAGGTTTTCGTGGTCACTGCCGAGGACTGGCCACCGGACACTGCAATCGCTTTGATCGTAGTGGTATCCGAGAGGGTCAGCGCTTCAGTGTACTGTGTGCTGCTGGCTGTCGGGTTGCTGCCGTTAGTGGTGTAGTGGATGGTTGCGCCACTCGGGCCGCTCATCGTCACGGTAGTCGTCTCCTCAAAGGGGGTCGTACCGCTGATGGTCGGTGCAGCCACGGTCGGGGTCTCAGAGCCGCCACCGGTGCCAGTTCCAGAAGTTCCAGAGCCGCTGCCACCCGTGCCAGAACTCGAACCCGAACCAGACCCGCTACCATTCGAACCACCCGAACCACCCGTCCCGCTCTGCGCGGAGCCATTGCCCAGCGCAAGCTGCGAGTAGTCGAAAGCGGCCTTGGGGTTCAGGTACACGGCCTTGGCATTGAATCCGCCGTAGCTGTTGGCGGCGGCCTTCATGGCGGCAGCCGTCTGGTAGTTCTCCAGAATGTCGCTCACCACCAGCATCTTCTGCGTACCCACACGTGTGCTGCCGTCGGCCTTGGTGCGGCTGTGTACCCAGGCAGCACCAGCACGCTCCAGCACACCACTCATGCCCAGCACATAGCCACCATTGGCAGAAACCGAGGTGAAGCCCATCTGATTCACCACGCTCAACAGCGGGCTCTCGTCGCTCACGTCAAGCACCACCTTCCACGACAGCATCGAGGCACGAGGCGTACCCGAAGCGTCGAACCATTGGCGGGCGTAGAAGAAGGTCAGCTGGTCCTGATCCTGCCATCCGGCGTTGTTGCGAATCACCGCCATGGCCAGTTCGGCCACCGTAGTACCCGCGCCAATCACCAGCGTCCCCAGGCTCAGGTCGCTCACCAGCACACCGCCGGCGTTCACGTCGTAGCCTACGCACACCAGCGAGCCGTTGGTGAAAGTGTAGGGGGCCACCACGCAAGCCCCGTCCATACGCATGTCCTGCGTGATGAACACGGGGTTCTTGCCGTAGTTGGCCTTGACGAACATGTTGAACTCGTTGGTTCCTTCGGGCTTGCCCTCGAAACCTTCCAGCAGCAGGTCGTCAAATAGACGGAAGAATGCCGCGGCATTGCCCATCTGGCAGCGCAGATACATCTGCTTCTCGCTGCGGCGTGGCACCTCATACCTTCTCGGAGCCTGTGCCACTACGGTTCCATTCTTGGTGCGGCGATAGACATACTTGCCAATCTTGCCGCTCATGTCGGTATTAATACCGTCAAGCTTACTCATAGTTGTTTCCTCCTATTGATTATTGTTTTATAATGTGTGTTTTGGTTTAGTTTCTTGAAAACATGGATTCAGAAACCTCAAGCCTTGCGGAAGTTACCTCCCAGCAGCTTGCAAATCTCCTCCGTTGTCAGCAGCGGATACCCTTCCTTGCCAGCCACCTTCTTCATCACCCGCCCGCGGTTCAGCTGCGGGTTGAACGACACATGCACCCAGAGGGGCAGCAAGTCGTTCTCGCCAACATTCTCGAGGATGAGTTGGTCGAAGCGGCCGTTCTTCACGATCAGTCTGGCAATCTCCAGGTTCTGTGCCTTAAACTCAGTCATGTTGGCGACCTTCTCACCCGTACAGATGTCAGCCGCCTGACCACGCATGTGTTGGCTGTGCCTCGCGCCGCCAACCTTGGCATTGTGCTTCTCGCAGCGGAAGCCGCTGTTCACGCCGATGGGCTTGTCGTAGGCATCCCTCACGGGGTCAAGCACATTGTGAACCAGAGCCTCGATGTTGGTCTTCACCTCGGCTGGCATCACACACCCGCACCGGCACTCAAACTCTTTCATTGTAAAATACTTCATCTTCTTATCGTTTTCGTTATCGTTATCGTTATAATCAGTCCACCTATGGCGACGATAATCCAGAACACCCACTTCAGAAGTGTGATGTATGATGGCTGATGTTGCCGTCGGCATCGATTAAGGTGCCTGGCCCGGCCACGGCCACGGTCTTGTCGGCCTGTTTCTCCACGTACACCGTGTCGGTTTTCTCCACGATTCTCACCTCCACGTCCTTTGCCTTATCACGAGTCCTTGAGCGCAGCCTGTCTGTGACAATGTCCTGCCTCAGCGTGTCCCCGACCTCGCTGACCGTTATCGTTATCGTTTTCGTTATCGTCACCGAGTCCTGAACTTCCACACACTCAACTTTCACACTGTCTCTAAACGCTACACTCTCAACTCTAAACTCCGAGCTCTCAGCCCTCACGCTCCGCGTGGTGCTGCAGCCTGTCGCGAACAGGACACTCAGCCCTGTAAGGACAATCATTGATACTTTCCACTGCATCTTTCAGCTCCTTTACTTCTTTTCTCAGTTCGCCAACTTCCTGTTGCAGGGGCTCGCCTATGTTGTGGCGAAACTCCTCCACATACTCCTTGGCCAGATCCATATACTTCTGTCGGGTTTCCGCCTCCAGCGCCTTCACCTGCGCCTCGAGGTTTTTCACCTCCACCTTGTGTTTGCGGCGGTCGACTACCCACCCGCATCCACCCGCCAGGGTAAGAACCCCCAGCACAATACTCGTAACATCAATCATTTTTCAATCCTCCTATCTTTTTATTTTAAACTCTTAAACTCTTGAACAGCAAGGGCCGCCACGAAACCGCAGCAGCCCTCACCTCTTAAACCGTAAGCCGTAATCGCCTAAGCGCCTAAGCAATCCAGCAGCTCCGCTTCCAGCGCCTTCACCTCCTCCATCGATATCCTCATCTTCCGTGCGATGGCCTTGCGGTCTTTCTTCTCCTGCATGCAGTTGATGAATTCCAGCAGACGGGGGTTGCCCCTCGCGCTGTGGATGGCGATGCGGTAGGCCACGGCCACAGCACCTTTCTGCGTACGCTCGTCGATGGCGGCACCGCGCTGGGCTTCCATCTCGCTCAGCTGTCGGCCTTCGTTCCACTCCTGCTCCATGCGTTGCATCTCGCGCTTGGCGTTGCGGATGAGCTGGGTGGCCAGACTCACGTCATCAGGCCAGCGGCATTCGCCGGCAGCCAGCATGTCGTACGCACGCTTGCTGAGGTGTTCCACCGCCGTGCATCCCAAGGCCTCCTTGGCGAAAGGTCCATGCCGTGTGCGACCTCTCAGTTTGCGGGTCAGATAGTCGCCCAGCACGCTGAAGGCCTCCTTCCACTGTGCCGGGCCAATGTCGTCGAAACGACGCTGCAAATCAAAGCTATTGTTTTTCATATTGTTTGTTTTTATAGTTGTTGAACTTCTTGAACTCTTGAACTTCTTGAACTCTTATAAGCGCCTAAGCATCCAAGCACCTAAGCCCTTCATCAAAACTAATAGTCCAAAACCGCCCACCGTTTGCCACAGGGCATAAAAAAAGCCCCCGAAACTTTTTTTCGGGAGCCTTCTCTGTTCCAGCTCTGCGGACTAAAAATATCTATTGCTATGTTGTGGATGAAACTCTATTTCCTTCTGCTTTTCGGCCTGTGCCCTTCCGTGGCACCCTCCATGGCTTCCTCCTCTTTGTCCGAGAAGGTGAAAACCCCGGGCGCAACAAACCTTCCGTACCACTCGGGCTCGTGGAGCGGGCTTATCACGAAGCTCTCGCCCTGCGACATCATGCGGAACATCTGCCGGTAATCGTCGCCAATGGGATTCTGCCGGTCTTTCTTGCCGAGGCTTTTCGAAGCAATCAAACTCTTCACGTATTCCGTGCTGGGCATGGTGGGCCAGTGCGGCCGCTCGTTCAGCAGGGCTTTCAGCTCCTTCACCTCTTGCTTCAGTTGTTCAACTTCTTTTTTCAGTGCGGCCATCTGTTCCCTCATTCCCTTCACCTCGTCGTGGCCCTCCTCTTCCTCGTGGGCTGCTTCCTCGGCTGCTTCGGCCTTCCGCTGGTGAACATGGTTCATCATGCGGTTGAGATACTCTTCTTTAGAGATGCCCCACACTTCCTGGAATTCTTGCGGGGTCACCGAGCCGGCATCAAGCTCGTTCAACTTGTCTGTGATTTTTTTTGCCATAGTTGTCTATTCTAATAATACTAATGTAATCCGAAAGATTATTTCTTCAGTCGCCGCTTGAGCTTACGGGCGAGGTTGTAGATGTCGTCCACTGTGCGGTTCATCTCGATGGCTATGTCCTCGTAGGTAGGGCAGCGGCGCATCTGGTTGATGAATTCGAGCAGGTCGGCATCGCCCCGTGCGGCCTTCTCGGCCTGTTCGTAGGTGTAGTCGATGGTTTCGTCCTCGTCGGCGAGCGAGCCTGCGAGCATCTCCTCGTAGTTTTCAAACGATTCGATGGTTGGGCGTTCTTCTTCTTCCTTGAACATATTCTCGAACAGTTTTTTGTGGTTACTCATCAATCCGTCGGCTGCCTTTATCATCTGCAATGTGATGGAGAACTCCTCCTTATAAGTCCATCTTCTTGAGTAAAGCACGTCGAAAGCCTTACTTGCGAAGAACTCCGCCGCTGTCACCCCGAGGTATGCTTCGGCAAAGGGTCCCGTTTTGGGGTTGCCATGCAGCTTGCGGGTGATATACTGGGCGGTGGCCCATAAGGCCTCTTCCCATTGCTGGTCGGTTATGCTGTCGAACGACAGCGGGGAATGGCACAGTTTCATCTTTTCCATAGCTATCGGATCTTGATTGGTTAATATTACAAAGTTCTTTTTCATATATATTTGTGTATTTCAATAACTTTCGACCATCAACTCTCAACTCACCGTAAGCTGTAAGCACCTAAGCCGTAAGCCAACTAACCTCCTCTCTAATATTACTAATAGTACTTTTCCGCACCTTTTCGCCACACCCATCAAAAAAACTTCAAAAACTTTCTACTCTCCACTCTCAACAACTCTAAACCCTAATCTCTCAACTCATCACCCAACCGCCTTCAATAACACCAATAGTACTTTCCCACCCTTTTTCGCCACGCCCAAGAAAAATTAAGCCGTAATATGTAAACCGTAAGCAAAATTTCAGTACTTTTGCTTTTTCATAAGTTGGTGGATTATGCGCTTACAATAAATTTCCGTTTTTTGCGTTATATATGATTATGAGTACTTCGGCGGAAAAGATAAAAGCTTTTGTTATCGATTGGCTGTTAAGCCAGTACGATGGCATTATCGTTGGCAACGAAGTCATGTATGGATCTACGAGAAAAGTTGTTGATTTATTGGCAATTGCCGACAACAAGGCAATAGCCATTGAGATAAAAAGCGCAGCCGACAAGCTGAGCAGACTCCCCGAACAAATTGCGGAATACAACAAAGTCTTCGACAAAGTGATGGTCATAGCCGCCGCCACGCATATCGAAGGCATTCTGCGCATCCTACCCAACGGAACAGGACTCTATAGGATAGAAAACGAAAAAATCAGCAAAATCGCCCCACCACGGGTAAATCACGGCCAGGACAAGCTGGAAATGCTGAATTCCATCAGCTCAACTTATCTCAAGAAACAATACCCGCAGTATCGCGACCTCAGTGCAAACAAAATCCGCCTCCTTCTTTCGAAAAAGAAAAAGGCGGACATCCATCAGCTGCTAGTCACCTTCTACCAACAGCGTATTTCAGAAAAGTTTCAGCTGTTTTTGAACGACCGGGGAGCGCAGACACTTGTCGACGACATCCCAACGCTCTCAACGCTCACGCTAATCGATCAGTTTTAGTCTTCGCAGTTGTTGTTCAATGTGAATATTCATCCTCACCGAAATCCAATAGTTCGGCGATGTTGACGGCGGCAGGGTGCGACACAAGTCAATTTGCGAACATCCCCAGCACTTCAGTCCATGGGGATATTGGCTATCGGCCATTGTCTGCTTGGCCACTATCTTGTAGGTTTCCCCATATTCACGTTTCTCCCTACGCTGCCTGTAGTAGTACACCTCCTTGTCCAATGGCACGTCAATTCTGGGAATCCATCCCCGCGCCATGGTGATATTGTCGTTGCGCTGCGGGTTGATAGAGCCATAGTCGCCGTAATGCACATCGGGGTATTGCACCTTCACCTTTTCGTGCATATACACCTCCGACACCCTGAACACATCATGGTTCAAACCGCCAATATCGCTGATGTTATTGGGGAACGATGTAGCGCAGAAAGCCATCTCGCATCTGTCATCCACCACTCCGTCTTTCAGGTTCTCAATCCGTTTCAGCAATTTCTGCGAAACATTGTTCTCCATGGCCTGTGGCGTATATCCGCAATCGATCAGCACAATCAAATGCTTGTCCTTGGGCAGATAACTCAAAATGTTGGGTAGGTCAGTGTAGCAATACTCTTCCTCGATAGTGTCGCGATAAAGCAGTGTGTCGAATTGGGCAGCCAGGCTTATCACCTCCTGCCGCAAATTGGCATCGAAATCCGGATCCTCAAAGTTCATCACCAATGCCGGTGTTATGGAGTTGAAACAACCTTCGTTTTTAATGCCAGTCACAAAATTCACCCATTTCTCATAGCCGTTGCCAAACTCATACATCACGTCAATCTCGGCACTGCTCAGAGCCTCATCACTGGTCACATCAATTGCCACGTCCATACCCCTAAATGCATCCTTCAGTTTCTGTAGTCGGCTGTCAAAAGGATGTATGACCGTTTCGTCTTTCAAAGTCTTCTTCCTGCCCCTTGTCAGTTCTATCACAGGGAAAAGCTTTTCAAGCGTGCCACGGCTAGTCTTTTCGATCGAACGTATTTCTGCCTGACCGGTCTTAATGACGAGAAAATAATCCTTATTCATTTTGTTTCAGTTTAAAGCCCAACTCCAGCACCCTTATTTTCATTGCGGGTGACGAAACGTCAAACCGTTCAGCCAACTGCCCAAGGTTTTTCACCCCTTCGGCGATAGCTCTTCTCAACCTGTTTTCAGGCATAAGCAAACGCGAAGCGAATTCGTTGGCCTTATATTCCAAATCATTCTTGTTCTCCGACCTGAAGAAGATCTCATCCGTAAACGACTGCAACTTGTTGCGGTGCATCATATAGTGCCCCAGTTCGTGCGCCACCGTAAAACGCTGCCTGCGACGGTTATGTTTTTCGTTGACGCGGATAGTCCATATTCCGTTGTTGTAAGTCAAGCTTCCTGACGTGGCGGCGTCCATGGGAACATACTCCAACACAATTGGCTCACTTGCATTGGTGCTACTCACATAGCTCACCATCCGCTCAATATCAAGACTGTCGTTATTGTAGTAACCGTTCTCTTCGGCCTGACGCAACAAATCATCCACGCCTGTCATCAACACTGGCTCGGTAAAACCAGTCTGGCTTGTTATTGTTCTGTTTCCTCTTGCTCCCATAGCCTATGCATTTTGATTATTATCAACATCGTCATCTATCTCTTCCCTTGCGGCAGCCTTTTCTGTCAACTCGTCATATAGGTTCGCCAAAAGCTCAAAGTTCTCATTATCCTTTTGCAAATCATTCCTAATGCCCTGCAAGTCGTCATCAGTCACCAACGAGTTCTCAATTTTGGTTGAGATGCCATTCACTAAGTCGTCGTGCAGCGACTGCGAGTCAAGCAGCGAACGCTTAATCTCCTCAACAAAAACAGCCTTGTCGTCCTCATATTGTTTCTTGAACTTATTGTTGATGACAAAATAGCTTGCCACAGAGAAAATAACGAACAGTGCTATCAGCACATCGATAAGTTTGTCATAATATCCTGTTATTTTTTCCGACATCTGTTCGGCTGTCATCAGCCGCCCTGCTTTTATCTCTTCGCATAGCACGCTGTCGCGAAGGGCAACGAAGGCCAGCGAATCGATGTTGGCTGCCAGATGCACCACATTTATGCTGTCAACCTGCAGCTGACTCCAGTTCACCACCCCCTTGTGTTCTGCCACCTCTTTGGTAAGATCCCTGTCTGCCATCGACACCAGCGAGAGGTTAAAGAACTGCGGCCTGCTGCAATGATGCAGAAACACCACCACAAGCAAAACAATTGCCACCCAAATAGAGATGGAAGCAAATACGGCACCAAATGATGGCCTTGGGTATGAATTCTTATTATCTTCGTTCATAACTTCTAAATATTTATATCGGCCAAATTCTATACTGCAACAACATTACTTCCACCTCGGCAAAAACAAATAGCTGCAAAACTGCCACATTGCCTTAAAACACTTTATACCTTCCACTCTAAACTCCCCAACTGACTCTAAACTCTAAACCCTAAACTCTAAACTTTAAAGTGCAAGACGGCTTTCACCGTAAACTTACGTTGATGTCTTTTATCAGGGCCAGCACCTCGCGGCCATTTCAAGTCCTGCCGAAAAACAAAGCAACATCTTCTGTTGTCAGAGTACCGCTTGCGATGATTTGTTGCCGTACCAACTGCAGGTCTGTGTCATTCAGCATTCCGCAATATTTCATGTCATCGACCATAAAAAGTTCCAACTTCGCCTTGATTGGTTGCGCACAGTTAGCGTATGAATCATGAGTAAGGAATTCGTAGTCAACACTCTTCAGTTCAACCTGGCAGGCAAGCAGGTTAGGACGCTTCATGATATACTGGTTTATTCGCGAGTTAATCATCACCGTACAAACGAGGATGCGGTCTTCCGCCACGCCACCTATTATGAGGAATTTTTCATGATCAACACCACTCCATGGCCCAATAAACACAGCACCTGGTGAAATCGAAAGATTACGAAGATCACCCAAAGAGGACATGATGTTATTTTTCCGCATAACGTTCTATCTTAAAGCAGCCTCCAGTCGCGAGAACTCGTTCACACATTCCAGTTCTTCACTGTCCAAACCTGCCTCGCGGGCAATATTCTCCCAGCTGATTGAAAAATCACGGGCGGTACTGCGCCACGCCACATCGTGCGACTTCTCTTTGATTTCATCATAGGAGAGCGATGAATATTGTGCAATGGAATCAGCCAAAGCTTTTTGCTCATTGGGAGAGAGTTTATTCAAATCGGCATCCACAAGTGGACGAACATACATCCAGTTCTCCACTTGAAAGTACTGTCCCAACCCTTCTGTGTCGGACATGTAGGAGTCGCCTCTTACAATCTTCATCATATCGTACAGCCTCGACGGCACCGGGCCGGCCTCCATGGCAATATAAGTGTCACCCGTAATGGGGCGCCCCCAATCGGCCAAGTGCTGGCGGTCAGCGAAATAAATCACTTTGAAGATTTTATGGAAATCTTTCCTCTTCACTCGGTTCGCCACATAAAGCAACGCATTAAGGCTCTTTGTTTTATCAAACTGTACGTTCATATTTCTGTCTCCTATTCAAAACTGCAAAAATACACAATTTCTTCCAAACCCGAGGAAAAACTTTTATTCTCCCACTTGAAACCTGAAACTTGAAACCTGAAACTATAAACTCTCAACTGACTCTAAACTCTAAACCCTAAACTTTAAAGTGCAAGATGGCGTTTGCCGGAAACTTACGACCAAATTGACTTCAACAACGAATCTGCAACCATAATGGCGTTGAGCCTATTGTGATGCAATTATATTTGTCTTATTCAAAGTTTTTTCCTTTGAATAACAAGCATTTGCGCCAATAGCATCAAGATGTAGTGATGCAATTGTGAGCCATTAATGAGCCATTTAATAGATGCGAATTTTATAATAAGCCCCAGCACCATGTCCAACTAGTTCTAACAACACATCCAGTTTTTTTCAAACAACCTGCCCACTGTCCACCCCTCCGGCAACTGGCCATAGTTCCATACTGAAAGATGGTCGGGGTAAACGCTTTCGACATACATCAAATCAACGTTCTTCCTACACAACGCACATTTCGCCATTTTATTGCCTCCCTCCAAAACGTCAGAGAGAACTGTCCCGCCAGACGGGAACTTCATGTTGGTTACTTCGTGCTGGTGAGTGAATGTTGGTTATTTCATGTTAACACGAAGTAATCAACAGCCGAAGGCTCACCAACAGCGAAGCTCATTATCCAGCAGAGGAAGACTCATCAGGTTTTCGTTTTGGTTTTGGTTTTGGTTTTCGTTTACCATTGCAGTCAGTTTTGAAATCAGGCTGCAAAAGTGCGAAGTCTTCAGGAATGCTGCAAGACGGCTTTCACCGTAAACTTACCTTACACTACGCAGCATTTTCACTTCATTTCCATTGTATGCAACACCTTTAAACTGCTCAGATAAACGTTCTGATTCATGGTATCTGTCATAATATGTTTCAAGATATAGCGTAAATGCATGTGTCTCTCCTTTAACCGAATGGACTGTTGCAACCTCTACATCTATACCATTTCCTATATAGACATTTCCTTTTTCGGATATCTGATTGCCTTGATCTTTTCGTTTATCTGAATAAAAGAAATCGTTAGCATCATTAGTTACCTCTTTACCAAAAATATTCATAAATGTACGAACACTAAACGATTGTCCTTAATTGGGATAAAAGCGTAATCAATTCAGCTTGCGACAATGTTGGCAAAACACCTGAATGCACGCCACGACCTGATAGCCTATCATGAATACGACGCAAATCTCTTATTTTTGTCACCCCCGATGCTCCCGCATTAACCATATTCTCCATTTTTAACCATTCAATGTTTGCATTGTGTCCCCGAAAGCGAAGTGGTGTGAGGTTATTAAACACCTTCTCATCAATCAATTCCTCAATTGCTCTCCTTAAATATATAATTGTGGGTTCAGACGACAAAAAGGGTGTGACATGAAGAGAACGATCAGCCAAATCAAGGAAATAGTCACTCTTTCTCTTCTCATGTGGCATTATATAACCTTTAGCATTAATGTCCGCACAAACATCATAGGCCAACAAGTGTACTTTAGGTGAGGAACGATGTATTGTTGGATTTTTAAAGACCGTAACATCTTTGTGCTCAATCAATTCATACATGAGTATGTCATTATGCGTAAAGATTATGACCTGATTAGTTTTCGCAAGGTTAACAATGCGTTCTGCGAAATTCTGGATAATCTGGGCATCCAAACTATTCACAGGGTCATCAAACACTATTGGTTGCTTCACCTCCATCAATTCGCATTCAGCCAAAAACAAAGCCAAAGCTGCACATTTCAATTCCGCTTCACTTAATACAGAATTAATATCAACACCACTGGATATGCGCAATGCAATCTTTGAGGATTCAGCCAACAAATCATCTACCACCAAATCCACCTTTAAATCATCCATTCCAAGCGCTTTCAGTTCATCTCGGAAAACCACAAGCAGGGCTTGGCTTAACTTATCCCTATAGGCTACCGTACACATCGCACTGAACTTGCCTTCAACCAAAGGGTCGATAGGAACATTTAAGTCATTTTTAATGAATCTGACTGTGTCGTGTATAGCGCGAAAAACTCGGAGGTTATAGCTTTCGAACAAATAGGTGTTGCCTTCTCGGGGTTGCAAGAAACCCATTGCATATTTGGAGTCAAAACAACGTATATGTCTTAAATCGACAGGGCTTGGATCGGAACCATTCCAATTCAAAGATGGCTGTATAGCTCCATTCGTTTTGAAATCCACCGATATGGATTCAGCTGGCGGTGTGGCATTATAAACATCTTGGAATAATTGGTAATTGATTGAACCTGATGCCAACTGGTTAAGTATTCTGAAATAGCCACTTTTTCCAGAACGATTCTGACCGTATAAAAGGGTAATGCCTTCTTCGCAAAACGCAATTTCTTGATTATTTGCCAACTGATTCACCCCATGATGATGAACCAACTTAAGTAGCTCAACCTTGGGGTAGGTATCATTGATTCCTGGTGGAATGCCCTGCGATGGTGCAGAAATGCCATTTTCACATTCCTCCCAAATCAATTGTTTTTCTTTATCCGTCATTGCACCGTCCGTACTTATGGCAAGGCACACCAAATCTCTTGCCCATGCCGGATTATGTATGTCAGAGGCAAAACTTTTCAGTAAATTTCTATAACTAACTGGAACTGCCATTATAGTAACATCAAAATATTGCTGGCTTCAGTTGAGCCGTTACTCCTCATAAACTCAAGAACTATTGTAAATTGCCCTTTAAACCGCATATCTCCTCGAATATCACTTATGTTTTCAGTATAAACCTTTTTTATAATTTTATTCAGATAATAAAGTACAGTCTTCTGGGAATCCTTCAAACTTGGATTATGCAGTTCAATAAGTTGTGACAATATGCCAATCGCTTCTTTGGAGAAACACTTCCCTATGGTTGCGAAAACTCTGGAAAAAGCAAATATCACAGCAGGATGATCCCCTAATTCTTTCGCTACCCTCGTAAAAAATTCCAGGTCTCTGTTTTCCAGCCTAAACCAATCATCGTTATCTCTCCTGAATAACAAGGGATTCAGAAGATATTCGTTCAAAACCTCATCTTGATAGTACCAACTCCTATGTTCAGTCACTTCATCATACATTGCATACCATATCGTCCAGAAATTGTCATACTTGCCATATTGAGGGGTGTTTAGGAGCAAGTTTGTTATCAAGGGTTCGCCATACGACCCTTTCCCAATAAATGGTATAAACGGGCGAATCAGCACAATCAAATCATCTTGTGGGGCAAACAACAGGTATTTCGCAACGTTGTCGGCAATCTTTGATTTGTCTTCTAATTGTTCGTAACGTCGCTGTATTTGCCACTTTGAGGACAGTTTATCCAAACAGGTTTTACCTATACCACGCAACCTTGCTAACGGTTCGTATGTCAATAAACAAAATACTGCATCAGCATTAGAGGCATCCATTGAACCGAAATCTTCATTAGGAAGGTTTACCCTGATTAATTCCAAAGCTCCGTCCATTACTGAAGGATACTTCTCCCATAACTGCCCGTCATGGATAGTTCTTGACATTATGTCACAAACCCGTTCGTTGATATAAGTATATGTTTCCGAAACATAACTGGCTATTATTGGAGCAAAAACATCTGCTTTTTTCGGATACAACTCCATCATTGTCGGAATAGCCGATATACAAATATTGAATTCCGATACTGAATTTGAGGCCATAGCACCAGGGGACTTCAACGCCAATAGCACACGTTTCCAACAATCTTTTTTCTCACGGTCAGACAATATGTCTTGACAATGCATCAGCAGCACAGCACTGGCCATATAAGGAACATACTCGTCACCAGGAAAAAGTATCATATCGCCAGTCTGCTTTTCTATTTGCCTTTCAATATTCCTAATTACTGTCAGAACTTTCTTGGGATCAGCAGCATACGGATTCCCTTTCAAACCGTTCTTATCGCCCTTGAACGTTTTATCTGCCCAAAGCCTCACGCTCATGGCTTCCATTTTGTTAGCTAACTCTTCAGCCTCCTTGCTTTCTGCTTTTAATTCAGGAGAAAGATCAGGAGTTAATTGAACGGCTACTACACCATTTTCTAACACCGCCTCATGCTTCTTGTGCGTGCGGTAATCTATTCTGGCCGCAATAAAGCCATAGATGGAGTCTGCGCCGTTCATGTTGTCAACTTGCCTTTTCAGCTCATCAACAACATGATAAGCTTTCTGCAGTCTTTGCTTTGAATCATCGTCTTCTGCATTGTCATAAACCACTTGATTTTTGAGCAAAATGGATTCCAAATGCTCTTGTCTATGAGGCAACTTGTTAGACTGGTCGCGTTCAGTCCACCAGCTTTCATGACGATTGTAAATAAACGAACGCGAGTTGGATGTAATTTCATGGGAGCATCTGTTCAGATCCAATGCCAGGAATTGTATGTTTTGACACAGAAAGAGCAATATGTCGAACAAGTCATCAGGATGAGCCACCGCAACACTGGCTACAATGGAATATAAAGAAGCAGAATGTGAAGTTGTTAAAATTCTCCACAAAAGCTCTTTTACACTATTCCAGTCGGGGGTCTTCTTCTTGTCTGTCATATCAAGCAGATAAACCTCCAATGCCATGTGTATGCTTTCAAGTACATTGGGCATCGACAGGTTTGCAGTCCCCCGATACATGTTCCATAGAGATTGAGACGCAATAACCATTTGTGATGAACCATCTGTAAACTGCACAGGAATCTTTACCACTTGTTCATATTTGCATCTCTGAAAATAATAATCAACACATTGATTGACAAACCTGACGATAAAATCAACAACCTTAGTGGTTTTTTCGGTTGGGTTTAACAACTGTTCTGCCTCAAACAACATCTGAACTGGTGTCTGGTATGGGCTTGACGGGAAAAAAGCCATGTGAATGCCATCCTCTTCATTAAGGCCAAATAGGTGTTCACTCTCCATTGTCCTCGAATAACCGAATACATGTTGGTTGTCTTCTTCCGGCTGCTCTCTCCAAAAAAGTTCCATCAATTCGATAATATCATCCAAACATGTGATGTATAACATGGTTTTGGACACATGGTTCTGGTCTTTCAGTATGTAACTGATTAACTCTGCATAAGGATCTCTATGCCTCACCCATCTGTTGTCTATAACTTGCCTAAAGACCACATGCAATTCTTTGCGGATACCGAATGCGTATTTGCATGTAAGCTCACACCATTTGTTAAGGCCATCAACCCAAATGGATTCCTCCTTCTTTCTAATATCAGCAATATAGTCAAACAAATACAATGACAATGCCGCTGCTTGCGTCATTGCTGCTCCTTTATTACCAAAACTAGAGTAGCCGTCAAGCAATTTCTGAACACTTCCCAGATGATTCAAATAATAATCATCTTTATTGGCAAACACAAAAACAACCGCTTCGTCCCACCCCTTTCCAACAGATTTATATATAGGATAACGCTCGCCTTTGAACTCAAAATACTGTGTTACTTTCTTGCATGAAACATCCAATATATCAACAAATTGGTCAAACAAGAAATAATTCTGTGCTTTTAGCGAAATATCGTACAGCGAAAAAAACGATGTGGCATAACTCCTTGAATTCCCCACACACGACAACAAACAATGTACCCACCGTTTATCAACATCACCTCTCACCAAAGTGTCCATTATTGTTCCCACTCGCCTATCGTTAGTGTCGATGATACACATCAGCCATCTCGCAAATGCATTCAAATAGGTGATGCTTGAGGGCATCTCTTTTAATATCTTGACACAATTCTCCTCTTTACCAAAATCCTGTTCAACAAGATATTCCAAAGACCAATCAACATATAAATCATGCTTTACAGCATATCCTTTGTGCGCCTGTTCTATTAAAACATCTTCTAATACCAGTTTATAGGCAGCATCATAGTCCAACCCAGCGGGATTTACAAAGTATGCGTTTCTCGCTTGCTGTTCTTTGACTATTTGGAGCAAACATTCTTCTCTCTTTCTTTGCTCTCCTCCTCTGATAGTACCTCTCACCTTTTGCTTCCAGACCTCTTCCTTGAAAGCCTCGGGGGTCGCAATACTTACACTTCCCAACTCACAATATCTCGCCAAGTAGAATGGAATCCGTAATTGTTGAAGAACCTTTTCATTTTGTGGTAAATCTATGTTGTAATTTTTGCCCAATTTAAGCAGTTCCTCCTCCTGCAACGCATCAACACTCACATCCTCTACACTCACCTTCAAGTCTCTAAGCAATGACCTTATTTCATCATAAGTATTACTCTTGCATGTAAAGATAAACTGCCAGCCTTTCTCGTTCAACCCTTCCAACAACAATTGAAGTACCATTCGGTTTTCTATCTCGGTCATCTTTTCAGCAGAGTCGATTATAACAATCTTTTTTGCAAAACCATCAAAGACATCACGAAAACCAACGTATGAATATTCCTCATCCATCAAAAAGAGGTCATTGACAGAATTTGCATCGAACTGAGAACCTCTCGTAAAGTAGATAATCTGCTCCTGATCTTCTATACTTTCCTGCCAATACCGTTTTACAATAGCCGATTTACCTGAACCACTTTCACCATATACCAACACATTCCTTCCATTCGAAATCAATTCTTTAATCTCAGACACCTCTTTTGATCTGTCTATTTCAATCACATTCCCTTCATACTTTATTGAAGAACTGATATTATTGAAATTCAATTGATTCAATTTCTTCAGAGATTGTGGCAAATGGTTAAGATTGGAATCATGGTCGAAAAACAAGCTATATGCCAATGGTATTTTCGCTACCACATCAAGAATATTGTCGCCAAACATCCACTCAATTGTCATAGAACAATCTTTGGCTGTCTTTTCAATATCTTTCTGTTTCTTCGTTATGAGAGAACCTTTGGTTGGATTACCAAAAGTTGATTTGGTATAGATTATTATCTTGTTTTGTTTGGGGTAGTGAGAGTGTGCCGCTTCGATGGAATGTTTTATCTGATTTGCTTGAGAGTCGCCAATGGTATCACCGTCAAAAAACTTTGATTGGAAACCTATCACCTCATTTCCGGCATTTATCGGTACAGTTTCATTACCCGCATTATTGAAAAAATAGGGCAAAGTATCCACTATCCCGTATTTTGTACGGAACAACAAACGGCATAATGCTTCAAAAGCACCCTGTGGATTGTCAGGATACTTTCCCAGAAACTCATTCCATGTAGGATACTTCATATTGCTCTTAAACAATAATTTATTATTGAAATCACCTCCACCTCGGCCAAAACATATACCTGTAAAACCGCCAAATGCCTTTCAATACTTTCATACTCACAACTCTAAACTTTAACCCGAACCCCATTTCACCCCGCAAAAGTACTAAAAATTCCAACACCGTAGGGCAAAAAAATTATCGTCAATGGTCAACAGCGAAATTTGAATGTATGGGAGGTGTTCTCCAGGGTGTTGCGCAAATCGTAAGCCTGGCGCAAACGAGGAGAAGACTTGGCTTGGGCTGACAGTTCGTCTAATAGTTTCTTATCGATAATCATGAGCCCTTAACTTTGAACCAGAATCTTGAAATCTGAATCTTTGAACCTTGAACCATCAATTCCCCCAGTTGGAGTCGAATGCCACTTTGTTATACTTTTGTTCAAGACCTGCTTCGCTCATGTGAGCGAGGCAGAGATAGATACGATATCTTTCTGACATGACATTATATTGTTTATTCAAATTTCTCAAGTGACACAGTCTCCCCTCTCTGCATCATCAATAAACGATACAGGAAATAGTAAACCTGATAAATAAAGCCAGCAATCGAGCCACCGGCATTACTGTCGTTATTCATACAAAAAACTATAATATCCCTTGTCTCATGCGTTCCACCACGGCTTTCGCAAACCTGAAGTCCGCATCTTGGTCTTTTCCATGATGAATCGTTTTGCTGCCAAATAAAGCGATATATATGGCGTCTGCATCACATTCAAAGTAAACCCTGAAGCCGTTCCCGACCTGCCGTAACTCATGAACCTTACTGGTTCTGTCCTTTTGGTCTTGCTTCACGATATTCATGTTATTGTTGTTTGCCGGGAAAAGAAGGCCTCCGTTTATTGCATCCTCGAAACGTTGGACAATCAGTTGTTGCAGTTCAATCCCCAATGAATCCCAGTCTTGTTTGAACATATTACTGCAATAGACTTTGCCATGCCGTCGCAGCAAGTCCATAAGTCTATTCCAAGGTTCCGTGACGGGCGGCAGTGGAGGTGTAAGCAATTGGGCTATTGCTTCACTATTTTCTATGTGCCAATTATGTATTTGTCTGGCGCTTTCTTCTCCTGTCTGTACATCTTTTATCACCAAGTCCAATACATCATTGCAAAGACGAGGATCAACAGGCAATGTCGCCGCAATCATGTCCAACTTTTGAGCAACCAGAAGCATGTGTGCATCACAACCATTGCACAAGCACTCTTGTCCAAGTCCCTTGTCTCCTGATAGTTGTTCTTCCACAAATTTCAACGGGATATCATTACCAACAAGTTTACTTGCGTATGTGAACAAAGTGGGATTTGACTTCAACTGTACCAACAGACTTCTCAGCGTCATGCTACACAAAGTCACATTGTCCACATAGTCACTCGTCGCCCAATGTTGTGACAAATCAAGCAACTCATTCTTATGAAGCTCTTTATAACCCAAAACCAACCTTTTAAAAAGCTCCCCAACATCTTTACCTTCCGTCGGTAGTTCTGGAAGGCTATCGTTCAAATAGAATCTGACTGGCATAATCCTATACTTTTACAATAGCCGTTCTGCATTGTCCATAAACTGGCTGAACATATCTTGGGGCCAGCTGTTCAGACTGCCGTTATCCTGCAACATTGGATAGTCAATCTCAGTCGTATCCTCAGCATTGAGCCTAAACCATGCAATATTAACCTTCTGGGCAAATCCGGGATGTTCCTTGGCATAGATGCGAACTCCGTCAAACACATGGTCGCTGTGAGTTTCCACCACAATCTGAGCTCCGGCATCCACAGCACGGCAAATCAAATCAGCCAAAGCTGTCTGTCCCTTGGCATGAATATGGGCTTCTGGATTTTCAAGCAAAACAATACTATTCTTGTCTGTAATTCCCAAAAGCACAGCCACGATGATGGGCAGCGTATAGCTCAAACCAAAACCCACGTTGGTAGGCCAAAAGTCATTATAAGATGCAGTATGCGCCTCTTGCCCCGGCACTTTGTCCATATTGAACCGAACTCCAGGACTTATTTCTTTCAGCCAACCTTGTACCACAAACTTAAACCCCTCTCCCTCTGTCTTGTCTGTAAGCATGATTTCAGGGAGCACCACACCGGCATCACTACATTCCTCAATGCAACGCAACACATTCGAGCCACGGCCATCCAATCCACTATTTTTCTTGCTGGGGTAGATGGTCTGTGGTCCAATTCGGTCTGCACCCACATAGATGATTTTAGGGAAGTCTGGATATTGCTCCATCCTGGCCGAATAACTTATCTTCTTTTCGCCCTGATTGCCATAGCTGGCTGCAATCTCCATCCGCTCCTCGTGCTTGTTGCGTAGAATGTCTTCATCACCACAATGTTCGGGAAACACATCGTCCTTATGCTGTGCCACCTTACCCAAAATACGCAAAGATTGTATAACCGAACTCTTGCCGCTACTGTTAAGTCCGGCAAGAACATTCAAATCTTTCAGCGGTATCAGCTGATGTCGTATCGATTTGTATCCGTCTATGGTCAGTAACTCTATCATTTATACTTGTTGATTAAATTTGAAACAATTGTATATCTGTGATGCACACTGCTTTTTTTCATACTGTCTCTTGAAATGGCTATCACAAAACTGTCAGTATATAGGTAATCTGCATATTCCCCCAACAATTGAGTCTTATTCCGCAACAAATTAGCGAATTCAGCATCTGTCAATTTTGAGAGCATCACCCCCCATGTCTCAAACAACGACTTGTTGATGGGGGTTCGCCTTCTGCCCGGCAAACTTTTCCTGAAAGCATGGGGGCCAAACAGATCTTGCCCACGTTTCATGGCTTTTTCAAAGGCAATCACTATCTCCTCTTTTGTCACCAAGGTGATGTCCTCCAACACGACATGCTCTTCTTTCACGAGTTTCTTTATGTCCCTGTTGTCAAGCCCAGGCATAGCGTTATAAATCATCATTGTATCACCAAGCCAGGTGTCAACATTGACCGATTTGTTATACCGTCGGTAATCCCTTATCAAGAAAGCCACAAACCTGAGCACCAGTTCCTTGTCTTCCATGCGAAGGCTTTTGACAGACCATCCTGTTGCATCCTTAAAGCAACGCATGTCAGCCAGTTCATTCAACAGCCACGAGCATTCGCCACCATATAGTGCATTGCGAATTTCTTGGGGGCTCAACATCATCCCTCCTGTATTGATACGCTTGAAGATGTTTCTTTTCACATCTTCTGGTGTACCCGGATTGATTACGGTAAACGTAAACTCCGTTTCCATAATCCTGTTGGTGTAGAGCGTGGGCAATTCAGCCATATTATGGCCATTCAACAGCGTACCACAAAACTCCAAGCCCGTGAGTCGGAAACCATGACCCTTTTTGGCCACATCCATCGTCTTAAGATAATCCTGACCTAAGACAAAATCCCTAATGGTGCTGAGACGTTGCAACCCATCAACAACAGTCCAACCTCCTTTCGCATCGGCTGCCACATAGAACATGGGGATAGGTATGCACAACAGCAAAGATTCAATCAGTTGGCATTTGCGAGTTTCGTCCCAAACCTCCTTACGTTGGAAACCAGGGTTAAGCCTTATCGTATTCTGTTCCATTCTGCGAATGATGGCATCCATCGTAATCACTCGTTTCTCGATGGAAATAGTGGAAGGATCAAAAGGCTGTTTCGATTCATCATCATCGGCCTCATCCTCAACTCCCATCACCTCTTCATCCATCAGTTTCTTTTCAAGAAGCTCTATGGTTTGGCGCAATTCGTCAGAAGCGTTTTGCTTCACCTGCAAAGATGCCTCATCAAGCCGGCCATCCAGAAATTGCAGACTGATTTTGGTACCATCTGCCCCTTTGATATAATAAAGCGACGGGGTGCTACCTGTTGATACATCAGGTAGTTCCGAAAATGGGATATATTCTTTTTGTTCGTTCATATCAAACTGCAAAAATACACAATTTCTCTCAACCACGAGGAATTATTTTTGCCCACATTCTCTCATTATGGGTCTTGACCAGCTATCTCATCCATGCAAACTGTATGACCTAACAATGCGACGAAGTAACATATTTCTGTGATTTTCGTGCTTTTTGCTTTACCAGAAACTTACTATAGACTTTATGCGGATGAAACGTTCCTGTTGTTTGTTGCTGATGTCAGTCGGAAGTGTCAGTAATCAAGTTACAAAAGTGTGAAGTCTTCAAGAATGCTGCAAGACGGCGTTCACCGTAAACCTACGTTGGTTTCAGTCGGCTCTTGGTAGTCGCCAAACGGATACCCTCCTCCAGTCTTCAGGTTTTTAATGACAGGTTTCTCTCCATCCAGTATTTTGATTCCAATCACTCTCATACCTCTTGGCTCGTTTGTTCTATTTCCTGTTTAGTCATCCGAATTGACAAACCTATTAAAATCAGCCTCACATTGTTCACACAACCCCATACGGTTAAGCACAGCACGCTCGCCACAACGCTCACATTCCTCGTAATTCTCAAAACAGATATATTTCGATAAGTCAATGGGTTCTTCAATGTCGCCACCATCAATCTCAATATTTTGCGTGTTGAAAACACCCATCGGATACTCCCACACCTGTAATGTCAAATCTATTTGCTTTTCGCAGTTGGGACAGGAACAGTATTCCTCCGACTCATACTCGGTTTCATATCCCATACCTCTATCATCAACCACACCACCTTCCCATTCGAACAACAAGTCATCTGCATCCAACTCGAACAACTCACCGCATGCGCCACAACGTATCAATAATGAGTCATCAGAATGATGCTGCCTTAATTCCCTGTCACGTTCAGCACGTCCAAGAATATCCCTTACCAGTCCAAGCTTTCCATAAAATGCCAATTGCGTTTGCATCGGTTGATACAGCGATTCTAATTTCTTTATAAAGTCCGTTGATTTATAGAACCAAATGGATTGTCCTGTTTCTTCCTCAAACTCCACAAGCAACTCCCTGCGAGGCAAACCGATTTCAGTCGCAGCTGGTTTTTCGGCCTTCTCATCCTTGTCCGTCTCGTCCACTATTACCCAGTCTGCCTTGGTGTCGTTTGTAACAAAGATTACATCCCGTTTCGCTTCTTTGGCATGTCGCATTGTTTCTTTCCAAACAAACAAGTCGCCATATTTGCGGATTCCACTTTTTGTTTCCGCATCCTTGTATCCAGGAGCAATTTGATTGGCATACCGGATTGCTCCCTCTTTCACTATTTCTTTTATTTCGGAAAAAGTGAAAGGAGTGCCACGATCAAGTGAACGTATTGCGCCAGCCAAGCAGTCATTATTAGGAATATCTCTAATTTCTTTTTTCCTTTCTTGATATTCCATAGCCATTGTTGATTTTATTTGAGCAATTTTCGGTTCGATATCATTCAATGCATCCTTTACTTCTTGCATCTTTGCCGTACTGATATAGGGGTGATAATATTGCCTTTCCCATTGACTGATAAAAGCCTTCAAATCGTTCACAAAGCTATTTTTTTGAATAAGCTTGTCTTGGTACTTTTCAGTGATGGGTTTCATTGCGGCACTGTCCCGATTTTTCTCATATTCATACACAACCTGAGCTGGCAGCCAGATTCTGTCAGACAAATAACGAAGAATGTCAGACATAATCTGCTGATAGTCGGGTGTCATATAGTAAAAATCAAGCAATGCACATGTATCAAACACAATCAATCCCGAATCCCATAATTTAACTTCGGTAGCTTGATCTATTGATGAGGGTGTATATATGGTTCTCATATAATGTACTCTTTAATTCTATGTTAACATGAGTTCGATATAATTTAATTTATTAAAAATGAATAACATAACGATTTTTGTATATTTGTATCGTCAAACGCAAAATACAAATCGTTATGTTATCCGACGGCAAAATTACAGAAATTTTTTGTATGGCAGACGACTTCTGCAAATTTTTCAATGAGACAGTCAAAAGACACACCTTGGAGGAGAATGACGGGAAGAAACACAGAAACAAACCCAACAAGTTGTCAGACGCTGAGATAATCACCATCATGATAATGTTTCATAGTTGCGGAGTAAGTTTACGGTGAACGCCCCCTCCAAGAAGTAGGAGGGAACTGTGCCGCCGGATATTCCATGGCGGCGATGACCTTGTAAATGCTTGTTTTTGTTGTAAAATGGGTTACTCCGTCCACTTCTCCGGCAGGAGGCGGTGGAGGTTCTCGGGTTTTGTTGACCCTATGTGTTTCAGCGTATGGGCGAGCCACTTCTCGGGATCCTTGCCCAGCACCTTGCAGGCACCCAGCAGCGAGTACATTTCAGTCCCCCATGCTCCCTGTGCAGTATCTTGACCGTTGTCCCGGTCTTGCCGATGAATATGAACGCCTCGTCCTGGGTGATGTAGCGTCCGAACTCGGCGTTGATGATCCCTTGCAGTCCCTGGAACTGCTTGCGCATGTCCACGGGCTGCATGCAGAGGTAGTACTTCAGATCCGCATGAAGTTGGCATATTGTTGACATGGCCTCACAATTTTATCCTGATGAAACGTTCCAGTTGTTCTGTGCCGATGTCTGTCGGCAGGGTCAGCGATACCCCGTTCGGGTAGGTCAGCTTGAGATAAGGGAGATGAAAACCTCCGGTATGCCTGTTTTTGTTTGCCCTTGCATCCTCTCTGCTGATATTCACCTCGGCAAACAGAGGAACCTTTTTTTTGCTTGGTGTTTTCCATTGCAGTCAGTTTTGAAATCAGGCTGCAAAAGTGCGAAGTCTTCAGGAATGCTGCAAGACGGCTTTCACCGTAAACTTACACTGCTCGAAATCAGTTAAAAGTGAAAAATGAAAAGTGAAAAGTTATTCTTCTTTACCTTTTGAGGTTTTCACGATTGCTGCAAGCATTCGTAGCAGTTCCTTATTGTCAGCATCAAGCGAAGCATATCCCTCGTCTGTGAAATACTCAGCAGAATGTATAACATCCAGCCAGTAGTCTGTTTCTCCTGCCTCCTTCAAGGCGATGTTCATCTTGCTAATGAAATCTTTCTTACTTTGTGCATACTGACCTTCACGCACATTTGCACCTATGCTTGTGCCACAGCGCAAAAGCTGCTTCGACATTATTGTCTCGTCTTTCTTCTCTTTGAGAACCGACGGAGCAGCGAGCACAGAGCTAAGCTCGCTTAAGCTCTGTCGAGTCGCGACGGAGGTGGGCGCAGCCAAAGCGGTAGTATTTAGCAATTCGCTTTGCAAATGCCAAACTCTTATCTCCGATTATGCTTTGCGCCATATCAACTTTTAACTTTTAACTCTTAACTTTTAACTGCGGCTCTGCCACCTGTTATGGTGTTGTTATCATCTTACGCTACGCATGGATAACGATTTTTGAGGGAAGTGACGAACGAAGCAAGAGCAGAGTCCGAGCTCGCTCGAGCTATGCCTTGCAAGGAGGAACTCGACCATAGGTCAATATATTGTGCCGAAAGTGTGTATAAAAGTTCCTGTCCCCCTGATCCGTAAAAGTTACGGATTTACATTGCGGTTGAATGATCATCATTCCCCGTCGTGTGCGGTGATGTACTTGCGGTTCGAGTCATGGGATTTTCCTTGAGTAGGACGCAAGAAACCTGAATAAACCAGCTTGTTGATGTACTGCTCCAATGTCTTAGTGTGATATTTAACACCAATCATTTCAATTATTTCACGTGCAGTACGAGGCATCTCGTTGCAGAACTCTAACACTTTTTGCTGCTTGGCCGTCAAGCGCACTCTATTACTTTCTGCATCTTGCTCTGTTACTTTTTCACCGTGGTCTGACACTTTTGGAGATGGGTTTGACACTTTTTCATTGAGGTCTGACACTTTTGGAGACGGGTCTGACACTTTTTCCTTCCTCCAAATAATCGTCCGGAAGTCCTCGGCTTGAATAAATTCAGGTGTGCGAAGACCATATTCCTCACAGTCGGCAATCATGTCCGTCGTGCCCGTGCCAAGGTGCTCTATGTAGCCAGTCAAGAACAGCGGATGCGCAATTACAGGATTCGTGGGTTCAGATGAGTGCAGCAGGGCCGAGTTGGTCAGCCGTCCATCATCGGTCAGCACATGGATGCCGCTGAAGATTTGCTCTATGCCGTCGGCAAAGGTCAGCGAAAACTTGCGTTTCTCCCTGGCCTTGTTGACAAACGTGCGCACATGCTCGGGGTCGATGTCGTCGTATGTGGCTGTAGGATGGGCAGCGGCATCAAACGGCACTCGCCGTATCACCTCCTTCTTCACCAGGTAGTCAATCAGCGAGTTATATACCGCTGTGCGAAGTTCTTCGTAGGTGCTGAAGCCACGACGCGCCACCTCCTGCTCCACCTTGCTGATGAAAGCCTGCTCCTTGGGATGGCGTTCAGTGTTGGTGCGCAGCGTGTAAATCAGCCTGTGGGCGAAATGGGCGGTGGCAGTATCGTATTCGCGCTCGGTAGGCGAAACTCCATCGGCATCCTCATAGCCATATTGTATGCCAAAGATGCCCAGATAGATGTGACAAGCTGCAGCTTGGGTGAGATACGCCTTCTGTGCAGAAATCTCAGATGCAAAAATACACAATTTATTTCACACCCGCAGGAACTATTTTTCGTTATCGTTTTCGTTTTGGTTCTCTTCCCTTGAACCCTTAAACCCTTAAACTCTTAAACTGACTATAAACTATAAACTATCAACTCTAAACTTTTCGTACATAGTACGAAGCGTACCACTCCGCAAACTTCCTCAACCCCTCCCTCAGCGTTATCTTCGGTGTAAACCCGAAATCCCTCTCCAGTGCCGTAGCGTCAGCGTATGTTGTCGGCACATCTCCCGGCTGCATAGGCACCAATTGCTTGTGCGCTTCGAAGTCATAGTCTTGCGGCAAAACTCCAGCTCTCAAAAGTTCCTCTTGCAAGGTCTGCACAAAGTCCAGCAGGTTCTCTGGCTGGCCGCCACCAATGTTGTAAACCGCGTATGGAGCCAGAGGCAGACCATCTTCGCCATTGCGCTTCTCGGGAGGGGCTGCCATCACGCGCACGATGCCTTCCACGATGTCGTCCACGTAGGTGAAGTCCCTACGGCAGTTGCCGTAGTTGTAGATCTGAATCGTTTCGCCACGCAGCAGCTTGTTGGTGAAGCCGAAGTAGGCCATGTCGGGACGACCTGCGGGGCCATAAACAGTGAAAAAGCGAAGGCCTGTTGACGGAATATTGTACAATTTGCTGTAACAATGGGCAAACAGCTCATTGCTCTTCTTGGTGGCGGCATAGAGCGACACGGGGTTGTCCACCCTGTCCTCCACCGCAAACGGCACTTTCTTGTTGCCGCCATACACACTGGAACTCGATGCGTACACAAGGTGTTGCACACCTTTATACTCTTCACCTTGAACTTCTTGAACTTTTGAACTCTTAAACTTTTAAACTTTCAACTTTGAACTTTCAACAACTCTAAACTCTCAACTCTAAACTCTCAACTATTAGAGTTGCCCTTCACGTCCTTAAACAAGCGCTTTATCAGGTTCGAGCCGATAAAACCGGCACCACCCGTCACCAAGATATTCTTCATTGTTATTATTGTGTTTTCGTTATTATTCAAGATTTAGAATGACTTATAAACCCCAAAGTGGCAACATCAGCTATAAACTTGTCCAGATATACATGTGCATCATGACAATCTAGACACTTTGTCCAGATTTTTGTCCAGATTCCATCATCAAGAAGATTTATCGAGACACTTTGTCCCAAAAATTGTTCCGAAACATTTTTTAGTCTAGTTTTTCGAGACACTCTGTCCCGAAAATTGTCCCGAAACAGAATATGTAACTCCTCTTGACTTTCCTTGAGATATAATCACACCCTTATCAATCAACTTGTTGAGAATTCTCACAGCCTTTTTGTTGTCAATGCCTAATAGCGTTTCTATGTCACTTCTTGTGACGGGTTCATTAATACGAATATACTCCAACACCTTGATTTCTTTCTCCGACAAGTCACCATACATCGTCTCAGCCACCTCCATCGACAACGGCAGTATAAATTCAATGTAAGGTGCATTATACTGAACCTTCGGCAGAGGCAAATTCTTCGCCGGCAAATCCTTAACCGTTTCAAAACCCAAACCGCGTTGCTCGGCATAGTCCAGCTTGTCAAGCACATACATTATCACCGGATTCCTGCTGAAAGAAGATGCCGAGAACGATACAATGTGTTCCAATGTCACAGGAGGCTCGGGCAAGCCGGGTGATTTGATAACAATGCTCTTGTCATTAATCTCAAAATACACTGGGGCTCCCATCAGACTGTAGTCGCGATGAACCACAGCGTTGCAAATCAGCTCTCTTATTACATCCAACGGATACTCATAAACTTTTTTCCTTTCGGCATCATCTCTGTTGATATACGAAGGAATATGCTCCTTATACCATTTATTGGCCTCATCCAACTGTGCAGGAATCCTGCCCTCAATTGTCTTGGTCTCCACTGCCTTGCCGTTCCGTTTCAACGTGGTTTTTATCACAGCATTGGGATAGACCGACTGTGGTTTCTTCCCAAAGAGTAGCAGTCCCAAGCCTGTTGGCCTCACAACATCGCTGTCTAGTTCTGCCAGATTCATATTCCTCAAGAACACCTCTTGTTCGTTGTCCGTGACATTAGCTGCTTTCAAGAACCGAGCCATCAGTTTTTCATCCAATGACTTCATATCCATCGTATGCACCACACGTTCAGTTTCCTCCTTGTAGTCTTTGGTGGACTTGTTCTCCTCCTCAAGACGTCTGCTTTCCGCATAAGCGATAAAATAGGCATTCAGGCGTTCAATCTCTTTTTGCAACTCCTGTGGATATGGCTCAACCTCTATACCATGATCCACAAGGTATTTGATGCCCTTACCATTAACCGACGGGAAAGGGTCACCGGTTCCAACATATACCTTTTTGATGCGCGCCTTGGCTATACGCTTACAGCATCCTATCTTAGGGGAGTTTCTTTTGAAGCAGGGTTCTAAAGTAGAAAAGAATAATTTCTTTCTGAAAGTCACAATTTGGAGTTTCTTCCTGTTCTTTTTCCCAAATAAGAATTTGATTCTCTGTATCTACTATTGCGGCTCGGACAACATCTACAATATCCTCTTGATTCTGTATTATTTCGTCACAGCCTTTAACAATCTCCTTGCATTTAGTATTGTTCCAGAGATTATTCTTTAACTCCTTTATTGAATCTGCATATTTCATATCATCTTAAATCAAATCGATTTCACCCTCCTCGAACCACTGTTTTCGTATTGACTCATTCTTGACTTTTTCTGGATCCGTTGTATACATTACAACGGCTAATGATTGCTTGGCTCGGGTGCAGGTGACATAGAAAAGCCGTTGTGTACGCTCTATTGATGTTTCTTTACCCTCTGAAATGTTCTTCAAGTCTGTTTCCGTCAAATCCTTTACGCCAAACAACTTGTCATAGCTGAACATAAATCCTCTGGCTTCTGAATCATCGATGATTACCATCACCCTTTCAAACTCCAAGCCTTTCACCCCTTGATGGGTATCAAAACGGGAACGGTGATTGACATAATCGTCGTAACCTCTCACCATGTCGATAGGCAAATCCATAACCTCAGCCCATGCTTTCAAATCCTCCTCAGCATTTTCATCCAAATCTGTTGAACTGGTAAGGCTTGCAGCTCTTACCACATCAGGCACTGTCAATAATACAGAATCATAAATAGCCATGACAGCAGCTCTGATGGTGCAATTTTCATTCACTAAAGCCGCCACTTTGTTAGCTTCTTCTCTGGCACGAAGATAAAGCTTGTAGGGATTTTCGGTGCTATCCTTAGACAAAAGGGGCGAATAGGCTTTCAGAATGGTTAGTGCCTCGCAGCCATCCCCTTTCATGGAATCTGCAAGGGGTATTACCTCTTTCGTAAAGAATTCCACCTCCGGCACTGTTCCTTGCAAAAATGTCATCTGGTATTTGGACACCTTGGACAATGGTGCGAAAAACTTGTCAAACCCTAACCGCCTTGCCGCCATCATGTGTTCCAATGTCAGGATTTTGATGTCGGCATCTCTACCAAACCATTTGCCATCGTGTGTAAGCGAGCTCATTTGCTTCATCACACCTTGTTCAACTTCGTCTTTATCTATACCTTCATGCAGCTGAACCACAAAAAGCCTCACCAAACCCTCTTCGGCACCTTCTCTCGGATTTTGCTCGGCATGTTCATCCAAATCACCACCAATTTTATTGGCCAATCTTATAATCCGCTTCGCGCAACGGTAATTCATCACCTTGACCGGCTTTTCCCATTCAGCAGGGATAATACTCACCATATTTTCCTTTCCGTCAAGGTCCAATAAATCGTCTACCATTTCTTTACCCACTATCCAATCCTTTACAGTAGGATTGCCCGTTTTATAACCTTTTCCTTTAGCCGTTATAACTGATGAATCATATTCTTTGTCATTTTTACCCAGTTTCTTCTCTGTGGCATCAATGTCGGTAACTATCAAGGTTGCGATGCCTAACTTCTCTATCAAACTGCGAAAGCTGTGGGCGTGCCTTCCATTAATCTCTATCACAGAGATGTAGTATGAATCAAGCCCTGATTTTTTGATAAAGCTCGGCACCAATATCTTTTCTGCCGGACCCTCAACGAGTATCACAGCATCCGCAAAAAAGATGTCACAGTGGGTTAAGCGAATATAACGTGTCACAAACCGTTTGGTTTCTTCCTCTTTCCCAAAAGTATTAGACAGAATGACAATTTTTAAGCTTTCTGAAATTCCTTATTTGAACAGATGATATTACCATACAAAAAAATGAAACCTTTATTTAACTATTTTAAGCACTTCATTATCAAATCCCTCATATTCTCCGCAAAAGCATCTCTCAAATCTAAACCGTTGGGCAACATCGGTCCTCCATCAAAAAAATACGTTGACACCTCAACGACCTCATAGCCATTGGCACTTGCCAAACCGTATGCATCATCCACAGTCTGCCCGTAAGAGCGGCTTGCCGCAACAATAACCTCGCAACCTGCATTTACACATTCCTCAATCCATAGCTTTTGACACGAACCCGGGTCGCCAAGACTTTCCATGCCAACAATTCTATCTATACCCTCACTATCTTTTATAGTACCTATAACGTATGAATCATAGTCATCATTAGTCCAAGGCCTGATGATAGAAGTAAAAGGAAATGTTGTTGCCAATCTCTTTATACTTTGAGACTTTCCCCTCTGTGACGAACCTTTAACAAGAATCATTGTCTTCATAATTGTATCAGTTTATCAATAACCATGAACCGTTAACCTTTTGCCATAGGCTGCGAGCACCTTTGAAATAGATTTGATGCAGCGAGTCAACCTTGAGCTTCTTAAACCCTTTTAAGAGGTAAGCCGCAAGCAACTTTAAACTCTCAACTTTCCAACTGACTCTCAACTCTAAACCCTAAACTCTAAACTTTATAATACGCCGCATACCACTCCGCAAACTTCCTCAATCCTTCTCTCAGCGTTATCTTCGGTGTAAACCCGAAATCCCTCTCCAGTGCCGTAGCATCCGCATACGTGGTCGGTACATCGCCCGGCTGCATGGGCACCAATTGCTTATGCGCCTCGAAGTCATAGTCTTGTGGCAGGACACCGGCTCTCAAAAGCTCCTCTTGCAAGGTCTGCACAAAGTCCAGCAGGTTCTCCGGCTGGCCGCCACCAATGTTGTAAACAGCGTAGGGTGCCTCTCCCAAGCCCTCTCCTGAAGGAGAGGGTGTTCCGCTACAGAACGTCTTAATCTTCTTCAGAACTGAATCTAGGTCGTGGAGGACTTCCTCATTGGTAAAACGCAGTTCGGTATATCCAAGCTCATTCAGACGTGCAGTACGCTCTGCATCTGACTTCATCTGCCACTCTTCATTGTGATAGCCTCCATCCACTTCAACAGTCACCTTGTACTCGTTGCAGTAGAAGTCCACAATGAAGTCCTCGATGATGTGTTGTTGACGGAACTTGACACCCAGTCCTTTCGCTCTAAGAGCCTCCCAAAGCACTTTCTCAGCCTCTGTAGGGTTCTTGCGCATCGCCTCAGCTCGTTCCTTCAACACACCATACATTGTTGGGTCAGCTGTGTGCACGCCCAAGTCGGCCTTTCCCCTGCCCTTCCCTAAAGGGACGGGAGAGAAGTCCTCTCCTTTAGGAGAGGATTTAGGAGAGGCAGGAGGGGCTGCCATCACTCGAACAATGCCTTCCACAATGTCGTCCACGTAGGTGAAGTCCCTACGGCAGTTGCCGTAGTTGTAGATTTGGATGGTTTCGCCACGCAGCAGCTTGTTGGTGAAGCCGAAGTAGGCCATATCGGGCCTTCCGGCAGGGCCATACACGGTGAAGAACCTCAGGCCCGTGCTGGGGATGTTGTAAAGCTTCGAATAGCAGTGGGCAAACAGCTCGTTGCTCTTCTTGGTGGCGGCATAGAGCGACACGGGGTTGTCCACCCTGTCCTCCACCGCAAACGGCACCTTCTTGTTGCCACCATACACGCTGGAACTTGATGCGTACACAAGGTGCTGCACACCTTTATACTCACCACTATCAACTTTTCCACTGTCTCTAAACTCTAAACTCTCAACACTAAACTTTTGCGAAGCACGACAGGCTTCAAGAATGTTGTAGAAGCCAATGATGTTACTCTCAATATAAGTATCAGGGTTCTCGATACTATAACGAACGCCTGCTTGTGCGGCAAGATTCACCACCACATCAAATTTGTAGTCAGCAAAAAGCTTGTCAACAAGTGCCTTGTCAGCAATATCGCCTTTCACGAAGTGATAGTCAACTTTTAACTTTTCACTTTCAACTTTTAACTGCGCCAGCCTATAATCTTTAAGAGATACATCGTAATACGCATTCATATTATCGATGTTCACAATCGTTGCGCCTTTAAGGTCTTTAAACAAGCGCTTTATCAGGTTCGAGCCGATAAACCCGGCACCACCTGTTACAAGAATGTTCTTCATTATGAAAAAGGTAATTTTGTTATTCTAAAACAGTAAGCACCTAAGCTATTAAGCAACAATCGCACTCTTGATGGTCTCCACGATATACTTCACATCCTCATCGCTCACATACGGTCCGGCAGGCAAACACATACCCACTTTGAAGATGGCCTCTGAAACACCATTGACGTAGGCAGGACAGTTCTTATATACCGGCTGTTTGTGCATCGGTTTCCAAACAGGACGAGCCTCAATGCCAGCGGCATCCATAAACACACGCAATGCCTCTACATTGTCATGGGGCTGACAGTCTGTCACAGCTGATGATGCTGCATGAATCACACCAGCGGCACCACCCACAGCACCCGTCACGATGGTCTTATAGGCGTTCTCTTGGCCTTTAATCTTCACGTTCTCGTCAATAGTGATCGTGCAAAGCCAGTAGTTGCTGTCGTATTCGCCAGTGGCAGGCTGAGCATGGACGTGGATACCCGGTACGTCTTTCAAAAGTCCCTCATACATCTTCTGCACATGCTTATGATGCTCTATATGATCATTCACCACGGTCATCTGCCCACGACCTATACCCGCACAGATATTGCTCATACGGTAGTTGAAACCAATCTTCTCATGCTGATAATAAGGATAGCTCTCGCGATACTGCGTGGCATACATCATTATCTCGCGCCACTGTTCATCAGCCCCCTCTAAATCTCCCCCTGAAGGGTGAGACTTACTGGGCAAAGCATTGCAGAAGTTGGAAATTTTTTGCAGCACGCCATCAATATCACCAAGCACCTCTTCATTGGTAAACCTTATCTCAATATAGCCAAGCTCCGACAATGCCTTAGTACGTTCTGCATCCATCTTCATCTGCGGTGGATAGTTGTGATAACCACCGTCAACCTCCACGGTCAGCCCCTTGTCGGCACAGAAGAAGTCAACAATAAAGTCATCAATAATATGCTGGCGACGGAACTTTTCTCCTACACCTTTACCTTTCATGGCTTCCCACAGCACAGACTCCGCTTCGGTAGGCTTATTCCTATTCTCCTCCGCAAACTCCTTCAACAACCCATACCATGCTTTATCTGCTGTATGCACCCCCAAGTCCTTCCCTTTAGGGGAGGATTTAGGAGAGGCTCCGTTGCATATCAGTGCACCGCCTCCGCTGGTGGTAATCATCTTGTTGCCGTTGAAGCTCAGCACGCCGTATTTGCCAAATGTGCCCAGCACCTGACCTTTCCAGCGGCTACCGAAGCCTTCGGCCGCATCCTCGATGACGGGGATGTCGTAACGGTCGGCGACCTCCATGATGCGGTCTATCTGGTACGGCATACCGTAGAGCGCCACGGGGATGATCGCCGCGGGCTTGCGGCCCGTCTTGGCGATGCGATCCTTGATGGCCGTCTCTAACAGGTCGGGGTCCATATTCCATGAGTCCTTCTCCGAGTCCACGAAGACAGGCTTTGCCCCGAGGTAGGTGATGGGGTGCGACGATGCGCAGAACGTGAACGACTGCACTATCACCTCGTCTCCAGCCTTCACTCCGGCAGCAATCAATGCCAGATGCACCGCAGCGGTACCAGCCGACAAAGCAACCACACGCTTCCCCTTCCCTTCAGGGGAGGGGTTTGGGGAGAGGCTGTTCACGAACTCTTCCAAGTCCTTCTCGAACCCGTTGACATTCGGCCCCAGCGGCACCACCCAGTTGGTGTCGAATGCTTCCTTGATATACTGCTGTTCCAGCCCGGCCTCGCTCATGTGAGCCAGGCATAAATAAATTCGCTTTTTATCAGCCATAATATTATGATTTTTATTGATTTTCTTATCTATTAAGCAACCAAGCCCCTAAGCCATAAGCCAATGCTAACCGTTAACCGTCAAAACGTCCTCAACTTCATGCGGCACAAACGGCCCTTCCTTGCATTCGAATATCACACTCGATTCCAGTGCCTCTATGGTGTGCCACACGTTCTTGCCGATATTCACGCCATACAACCCTTTCAAAGGGTCTAATACGGTGCTTTCATTCACCGTGCCGTCGTCGTCCGGCCTCTCAGCAGGATAAACGACTCTTCTTTGGTTGGATGCCTGTGGATAGGTATCTCCGCACCAAGCTCCACCGCATTCAAAAACCTGTGGCACTTCTCGTCCAACGATTGATGAAAGTTCAGGTTCATCCTGAGCCGTGGCGATGCCTTGGCCTTGGCCGAAAGCTCATCCAATATCTTGTCGTCGATAATCATAAGCCTTATGCGAGTCCGAAAATATCCCTCAACAACCCCGTGAAATCCTTCATCGACATGGCAGGGATTCCCTGTCCCCGCATCATGTTCTTCCCGTCTATCGGGTTTTTCTCCACTTCGCTGACGAAAGCACGCAAACGTTCCTTAATCGTGTCGTTGACCTCAAACCGCTCGCTTCCGTTAAACACGTAGGCCAAGCGATACACATCCTTCTTGTGCTTGTCAATGTCTTTCTGGTCAACGGGGTCGCCTTTTTCTTTCAGCCGCTGGTTTTCCAAAAACGCAACGGCCTTCAGCACAATCAGTGCCTCTGGCTTCAATATTCTTATGTCGCCCACTATCTCGCTGTGTGTGACAGCAAAGTCGTAGTAGGCCTCGTCCATGATGATGGCCGAGAAACTGGAAGTGTAACCTTCCATGGGTATGTGTACGATATGCACGTCCTCTGGCACCTCAACATATTCGGGCACCTTCGAGAAGAGCTCCACCTGGATGGGAAACTCCCTATTGTCAGGCTTAATAAAGCGGTAGAAGCAGGGATGCGTGTCCTCTTTGTCGTCGGGTTTCCACAACTTGTATCCACCTGCCTTGACAAACTCCCAGAACCGCTTCATGTAGAACTTCGACTCCGGCTGGCAGATGATAATCATGTCAACATCCTTGGTGGCCCGTGCAGGCAATCCCCTGTCCTCCAGTGTCAGCACCGTTGCCACACCACCAATAACCACATAGTGCGAGCGGAAGCCGCTCATATATTCCCTGAATTTGTCTAATCCTTGCATATTCTCTTTATCAGTTTGTTAAGTTCTCCCGCCACCCTCTCGTCGTCGCTCTCCTTGTAGCACAACGCCAACGACAGGGCATCCACCGTGCCGCCCTTGGCCAGCAATGCGGGGTTGTATTTCCACAGCTCCACCCTGCACCTGCCCTCCACCGGGTTGAGTGCACCGTTGTTTTTCAGTTTCTTTATGGCATCGTCGTTCTTGTAAACCGCCACCGCCTCACCCGAAAAATCGGCCATAAAGGTATATTCGGCCAAAGCCTTGTCGTAGGTCTTAAAGCGCAACGCCTCGGGAATCAGCTCCGCCTCGTCGCAATACATCACATCCCTGATGGGGCTGCTTAACCACGCGTAAGCTTTGTCCCAGATTTCTTCCTTGGCAATCAGATGCAGATACTTTCCGCTATTGTCACCCTCAACCGTACACACCCCAGCCTGCTCCAGCTCTTTGGCAGCCCCGGCCACCGTCTTAATGCTGTAGGGGAACTGTGTTGCAATATCAGTGATATTTCTTCCCTCAAAGGAATTGCCCTGCAGATGCGACAGGAGCATTACCTGAGCTGCAGGCGAAAAAGCTTGTTTGCCGACTGCCGCCGCATTAGCCAGCCCTCTCTCCGTCAGCAGCGCCCCCATGAATGGCAGGTAGGCCTGCTTTCCGGGGACAACGAAGCTTGTTCGATTGGCAATCAGCATACGCCTTCTCACCACGTCAACGTTTTCCAGCACGAGAATCACCTGTGTTCCAACGACTTTACCTATCTCATCCACACGCTTGACCAACGTGGAGCCATCGGGAAGTTCATCGGCAACCATAAGCATGTATTTCTGCCCATCGATGAAGCATTCCACAAACAGATTTCCCGCTTTCAGATAATATGGCAGGGTGATTTTTCGCCCTTCATCATCCGCAATCTCACACCCGATGCCCAACACCGTATGCAGGTAATCTGCCGCTCTGTCAATGAGTTTATGCCTATCATTCTTCATAATCAACATTCAATAAACAAGTGCAAAGATACAAAAATATTCTTAATTCACAGTGGTTTTACCAAATTATTTTTCATTTTACCCAATAAAGGTAAATCTTATATCCATCAGGTAAAACATTAAAACCTGAAACTTGAATCTTGAAACTTGAAACTTGAAACTATTAAGCATCTAAGCAACTAAGCTAAAGCGCAAGAATATCCGCATCCGACAACGGCTCATATCTCCCATCCTTCACCGCCAGCACCACCGAGCCTGATTCTACAGCGCGTATCGAGTGCCACTGGCTGGCAGGGATGTTCACCGCCACATTGGGGCCGTTGGGGGTTAGCACAATGGAATCTGTACAAATCCTCTCCAGCTCGTCATAGAATTCTTCCACCACGCGGCCTCTAATGCAAACAACGGTTTCAGAAGTATGCTGATGCCTGTGTATGCGCTCTGGCGAGCCTGGCTCGATAGCATTCAGCATCCTTTGTGAACCATCATCTTCCGAATTGCGAAGGTCGTAATTCATCCGCAATCTTGGTGAAGCTTTAGCCTGCTCGGTCAATTGATCCAATATAGCTTGTGTGATAACCATCCTGGTAATAAAATAAGCATCTAAGCACCTAAGCTGTAAGCTAAATCACTTCCCCTGCATACTTCATATTTTTCCCTAACACTGTGCAGATTATCATCTGTATGTCCTTGATGAAGGAATAATGCCTGTAATAGTAGCAATTAAGACGAACCTTATCAGGATAAATCACGTTATCATTATACCACACCGCCACCTCTTGATCCGTCATCTTATCAAAATCAGGCTTTTCCTTACCTGAATCTTGAAACTTGAAACTTGAAACCAAGTTCCTTGCATTGGCAAGGTACTCGTCTTCAAGACGATATTTCAATGTAGCTGGACCAGTAATACCAGGTCTTAATCTCAGAACATCACGGTCGTCGCCCACCAACTTGTCGGCATAGCCTGGCACATCCGGTCTCGGACCCACGAAGCTCATGTGACCCACCAGCACGTCCCACAGCTCCGGCAGCTCGTCCAGTTTATGTCGACGCAGCTTAGCCCCTATCGGGGTGATCCGTGCCCGGTTGGGATAGGCGATGGGCGACAGCTCCTGCTCGTTGGTCATGGTGCGGAACTTATGGATACGGAAATATTGTCCATCCTTCCCCACCCTCGTCTGCGTGAAAATCACTGGTGCTCCGTGGAGGCTGCGTCTCACCAGCAGGGCGATGACCGCCAACGGCAGTGCCAACACCACCAGCCCCACGAGTGCGGTCACTCGGTCGAACAGGTATTTGACGATGCGGTTGAAGGTATTCATGATAAAACCTGCAAAGATACGCTATTTACCCGTTGAATTGTCATTTACTAGAAAAAAAGACCACGAATCCCACGGATTGGATGGTTTTTGTCCGTTCAATCCGTGGGATCCGTGGTCAATCAAAAACAAGGTCAATCCGACCCTAGGTTTAAACGATCTCCGCCGTGATGCAATCCACGATATATTTCACATCGTCATCTGTGACATACGGGCCTGAAGGCAGGCACATGCCCACTTTGAAGAGGGCTTCGCTGACACCGTTCACATAGGCTGGGGCGTCTTTATAGACAGGTTGTTTGTGCATCGGCTTCCAAAGGGGACGGGCTTCGATCTGCGCTTGGTCCAGCTTCCGACAGAGGTCCTCCACGTCGACGGGCTTGCGGAACAACACGGTGGTGAGCCAGAAGTTGCTGTCGTACCGCTCATCGGGATTGTCTTGGACCATGACCAAGTCGCCGAGCAGCGATTGATACAGCTGATGCACATGCCGATGATGGTTGATATGATCTTGCAGCACCGTCATCTGGCCACGGCCGATGCCTGCGCAGATGTTGCTCATGCGGTAGTTGAAGCCTATGGTCTGATGTTCATAATGGAGGAATGGCTCTTTCGCTTGCGTTGCCAGGAAGATGGCACGTTTCTTTGTCGCTTCGTCCTTGAAGATGAGGGCTCCTCCCCCGCTTGTCGTGATGATTTTGTTGCCGTTGAACGACAAGGTGCCGATGGCCCCAAACGTTCCACACGGGACCCCTTTGAACCGTGAGCCCAGGGCGTTGGCAGCGTCCTCGATGATGGGGATCTCATAGCGGCGGCTGATCTCGGTCAAGGCATCCCAGTTGGCCGGCATGCCATAGAGGTCGACGGCGATGATGGCCTTGGGCTTGCGGCCCGTCTTGGCGACACGGTCTTTGATGGCCTCTTCCAGCAGGTTGGGATCGATGTTCCTGGTCTGACGTTCCGAATCCACGAACACCGGTGTCGCGCCACAATACACCACTGGGTTGGTCGAGGCGCAGAACGAGAAGCTCTGACACAGCACCTCGTCGCCTTTCTCCACCCCCAGCAGCAACAAAGCCAGATGGATGGCTGCGGTCCCCGACGACAAGGCGGCGACATGCCTATCATTTCCAATGTATTCCTCCAATGCCTTCTCAAACGCATCCACGTTAGGTCCCAAAGGTGCCACCCAATTGGTGTTGAAAGCCTCTTGGATATATTTTTGCTCTTCACCTGTTGGTGACATTTTGGCGAGGCAGAGATGGATGCGGTTTCTTTCAGACATGGGTCAATCAATCATTAGAATTAAAGCTGCAAAATTACAGCTTTATTTTAGTCTTCCACTGTAAAAAACACAGTTTTTCATCAAACCATCTGTTGATAACTCCGTTCTATGATTATGTATGCTTAATCACATAAATACGATTTTATTCCGAGTAATGATAGATTTACGTAAGATTAACTTCCCGTATTACAACATGGTCTTATCCTAAAAAAAATTAACACTTTTGGGAACAATACCAGAAGTGTCAACTTTTTCTAGGACAAGACACATGAAAAGTTACGGATTTACATTGCGGTTGAATGATCATCATTCCCCGTCGTGTGCGG
>R22__coassemble_153_pt1 | contig 52332 bp, 50 predicted proteins | sample R22__metabat2_low_PE_022 | metagenome-assembled genome bin R22 | reverse complement strand
CACCCTAAAGATACAGACTTTCGGGATTGGTCAGCAATGACCAGTCCCTTTTTTTACACGTCAACGCTCAGACACACTTTTTGGGACAGTATCACACCCTTGGGCAAAAAGTTTATCGTCAACGGTCAGCAGCGGAATTTGAATGCATGGGAGTTGTCATCCTCTGAGTTGCGCGGATCCAGATTGCAACGCAAACGAGGCGAGTTCTGCGCCCGCCTCGTTAAGTTGTAAATAACCTTGTCGTCAATTAGCATAATCCCTTAAGCCGTTAAGCACCTATGCTTCTAAGCTAAATTAAGCCGTATGTGCCTATGGATCTAAGCTGCGTGCTAAATCAAGCCTTCACCTCCTTCATCGCCTCATCTATCTCCTCCAGCTTCACCGTGCCTCCCCACATGCGGTGGACATATTCGGGGGTGATCAGACTGGGGTCCATCGAGCATGATTTGCCTTCATTTTCAATGAATGCCCTCAAACGGGCTACAATTTCTTTGTTTGTATTCATATTATTTTGTGTTTCTTTCTATGCATTCAACAATATATCGCACATCCTCATCGCTTACCCACGGGCCGCTTGGCAGGCAAAGGCCTGTCCTGAACAGATTCTCGCTCACACCGTTGATGTAAGCAGGTGCGTCTTGGTAAACCGGCTGCATGTGCATGGGTTTCCATAGCTGACGGGCTTCAATGCCTGCGGCATTAAGTGCCTTGCACAAAGCCACTGTGTCAACACCCTCTTCAAAGGTGACCGTGGTCAGCCAGAAATTACTGTCATAGTCTTCACTCGGATTGCCTTTTACCACACAGCCCTTCACGTTTGCCAGCAACTCAACATACAGCTCATGCACGTGTTTGTGATGCGCAATGTGGTCGTCGAGCACCGTCATCTGTCCACGCCCTATGCCAGCGCAGATGTTGCTCATGCGGTAGTTGTAGCCAATCTCCTCATGCTGGTAGTGCATACAGTTCTCGCGGGCCTGGGTGGCAAGGAACACGGCGCGTTTCTTTGTCTCCTCGTCAGGGCACACAACAGCGCCTCCTCCACTCGTGGTGATGATTTTGTTGCCGTTGAACGACAAGGTGGCCAACGCACCGAAGGATCCGCATGGCTGGCCTTTATAACAAGAGCCTAAAGAGTTGGCTGCGTCTTCTATAACGGGTATCCCATACCGACGGCTGATTTCGTCAATGGCTTCCCAGTTGGCAGGCATACCAAACAGATCAACCACGATAATGGCCTTGGGCTTGCGGCCGGTCTTCGCCACACGGTCTTTTATCGCCTCTTCAAGAAGCTTGGGCGACATGTTCCACGTCTCTTTGTCCGAATCCACAAACACAGGCCTTGCCCCGCAATAGGTCACCGGATTCGATGAGGCACAAAAGGTGAATGATTGGCAAATAACCTCATCTTCTTTTTGAACGCCCAATAAGAGCAGGGCCACATGAATGGAAGCCGTGCATGAACTCATCACAGCCACTCGTTTGAATGGTTGAGGGTTTACATTTTGGGGCAGGGGATCCTTTATAAGTTTAGCGTTTACGAAGTCTTCCAGGTCTTTCTCGAATGCATCCACATTGGGTCCCAGCGGTGCCACCCAATTGGATGCGAATGCCTCATTGATGAAATGCTGCTCAGCCCCGCTTTCACTCATTTTGGCAAGGCAAAGGTAAATACGTTTTTTTTCGGTCATGTTATGTTTTTTTGTAAAAAATTGAACGTGGTTATAGTTCTGATTCTGATTTTTTCAGGTTTCCGGCAAGAATAGCCCCCACGTGAAAGCTGAAACTCACCATTGATATGGCATCACATTTTCTTGCGAATGAAACTTTCCAGTTGTTATTGCCGATGTCCACCGGCAGGGAAGCGAGACATCACATTCGGGTAGGTCAGTTTGAGATAGGGGAAATGAGAACCTCCGGTATGCCTGTTTTTGTTTGCCATTGCATCTTCTATGCTTATATTCACCTCGGCAAACAGAGGGGACTTTTTCGTTGGTTGGTGTTTTCCATTGCAGTCTGTTTGAAATCAGGCTGCAAAAATGCGAAGTCTTCAGGAGGTGTGCAAGACGGCTTTCACCGTAAATTTACGTTGTAATGCACATTGCAGGCAATGCCACGCTTAGCCATTATAATGACCAATTAACGCTCACCTGTCAAAATAAACAGTATTATTCTTCGTTGTTGAAGTTATCGAAGAAGTCCAGGCGTCTTGTCTCCAGAGTTCTCGCTTCCTGATACATAAACTTGCAGCTCAGGTCATACAGCGGCTTGGCCGTGGCCTTCTCGCCTTCGTCAGCAAAGCCCATTTGATTTTGGTAATAGTCAAACAACATATGGCTTTCTGACAAATCAGCTGCAAAAAGAAAAAGATACTCACAACCCACCAATTGTCTTACTCTTAAAACGATTGGTACAATAAACTGCCAAAACACTATTGTACCACGCGGCTGCGGAAAACCGAAAGCCTTCCATAATCCATCTGTATCACTGTTAGCACAAAAATGAACAAGTTCCAAACCGGAATACGTCCTGCCCACATGCGTGATATTCTTGTTCAACTCCTGCTCCAAGTCGTCCAGAATCTTTGCGTTCTTCTTTGGGATGCGTTCCAATTCCTTCTTGGTCAAGCCTTTGCGCGAGCGAACTTTTTCTTTAACAGCTTCGACAGCCGCCCGGTCTGCATCAGTCAGTTCAGCATCAGCATCCAGTTCTTCCAGATATTCATACAACTGCTTCAACAATCTAATCTTCCTCTCGTCCAGGTATTGGTCATACAGCATCCCGTTCTTCAGCGAAAAGAAGAACAGAATATCACCAGCCTCATTCTTCACCACATAGTACGCCACACGTCCTTGTTCATCCTCTTCATAGGCTTCATTGCGAAGAACATTGGCAATGGAATCATTTCTGTAGTTGACAAAAGCACCTACCGAACGTAGATTCATTTCGTTTGACGACAGTCTCTCGCATCGCAAACTATCCAATGCCTTCTGCTGTTCCTCTGTTATCCTCATACCACGTAAACAAGTGTCTTGTCCTTGTTGATTCCTGATTTTTCCAAAGTCTTCAGCATTCTTCTACGCTGACGGAAATAATCGGCATCCTTACGTATGTCTTCCATCAGCATGGGAATATCGGAATCTTCATATTTGCCGAATCCTTCACGAGCATGCATCCACGAATAGTCACAATGGGTCAAGTTACTCAACACAAAAGGTCTTTTCCCGGCAAACTCACGAAACACATAGTCAAGAACCCCAGCATACTTTGTCTTGTCTTCTTGCGAAAGGGAGCCATTCAATGCACCGTTTTTGTACAATTGGCGTATTTCAGGCAGCACCGGACCGTATTTCCAGGCGTGGAACGTAGCGTCAAACAAAGGCTCACCTGTCTGAATCAAGCACTCACGCTGAGTCAGATAAAGCAGCTTATGCAACTTCATCTCGTCAATCCGCTCGCCATACTCCTCCTTATAACGGTCAGATATATACGATGCTATGTCAACCACGCCTACCATTGTTAAAATAATTTACCGATGCAAAAATACATATTTTATTCCATATAACGGAGAAATCTTCAAAAGAAAGTGTTTTTTCCAGTACTTTGCTCGCCAATGACAAGAATGATATGCATCAGCGGTATCATACCAGTATCTTTAGCCACCGCCAACAATCCCTGCTTAGAGGCAATCTGCCTAACCGATTCCCTGTCAATCGAATTCGGCAAGGCAATTGTCCCATGGCCAATGCCAGCACAAACCAAGACAATAAAAGCCCGCTGATCATCAGTCATTATCTTTCCTTAACAATCACCCAAAACGTCTTAAATATCAATCCGATGTCACCCAAAAATGACTGGTTCTGCACATACTCCAAATACAGTTTCAGCTTCTCTTGCATGATGACCTCAATGTAGTACTTCTCTGGGTCTTCAGCTTGTTCCATCAATTCGTTTTCGTTGCGGAACTTAATAGAGGCAGGGTCTGTAATTCCGGGGCGCACATCCAGCACGTGCATCTGCTCATCTGTCCAATAATCCACATAGTGGCGCACCTCAGGGCGAGGACCCACCAACGACATGTCGCCTACAAAAACATTAATCAATTGCGGCAACTCGTCGAACTTAAACTTGCGGATAAAGTAACCAGAACGGGTGATACGTGGGTCGCGGCCTCCAATGGTCACAAGGCTGCCTTTATCGGCACCCACACGCATGGAGCGGAACTTGAAGATGCGGAAATCCTTGTTGTGCAAACCTACTCGCACTTGGCGATAGAATACTGGTCCTTTGCTGTCAAGTTTAATCCAGACAGCCAGAATCAAAAAAAGCGGGCTCAGCACAATGAGCCCAAGCCCGCTTGCTATTACGTCAAATATTCTCTTCATGTATAAACGTTAATGCCCATAAATTGACCGTTAATTATTCATTAATGATCAATTACATGGGCAATTACAGGTAATTATATGTTTTTCAGCACATCTCTGAAGTTCTCGATAATATAATCCACATCCTCATCACTCAACCTGGTATGCAGCGGGAAGGTGATTTCGTTCTCAAACAAATGATAGGCATTCGGATAGTTCTTTATGTCAAAACCAAGTGCCTTATACGCTGTCATCATTGGCAACGGCTTGTAGTGTACATTGGTCGCGATGCCACGCTCTGCCATCATTTCAATTACCTTGTTGGTTTCCTCTCGGGTTTTGCCCAGCAAACGAATCAGATAAAGATGATGCGACGAGCAATGGTCAGCGTCACGATGGCTCAACACGGCCACTGGCAAATCTTTCAAACCCTCGTTGAATTTTGCCACTATCTCATACCGACGCTCCAGCAACTGCTGATAGCGTTGCATCTGCACCAAGCCCAAGGCTGCCATAATGTCGGTCATATTACATTTGTACCATGGGCCAATAATATCATATTCCCAAGCCCCCAATTTTGTTTTGGCCAGTGCATCCTTATTCTGGCCGTGCAGGGAGAACAGTTGCGACAAGCGATACAACAATTCATTCCATGTCTCACATTCCCTCTTCGGCACGGTAGGCATGTAATCAACGTCGGTTGGCACTACTTCATTCCCGAAGGGTAAATGCCAGGTCATGGCACCGCCTTCAGCCGTAGTAAAGTTCTTCACGGCATGGAAGCTGAACGAGCTGAAATCCGCAATAGCCCCAGCCATCTTCTTAACCCTATGGGGTTGTTTCACGTTCCGAGTTTCAGGTTTCAGATTTTCGTTTTCGTTATCGTTATGGTTATCGTTAACGTTCTTCCAGGCACCAAACGAGTGTGCACAGTCGCCCGAAACGATGATGCGGCCAAACTTCTTTTGCAAGTCATTTGATGGGTGGAACAAAGCCTTCTTGCGTTCTACAATCTCAAACACGCGGTCGTAATCGGCAACGATACCACCTAGATCCACCGGCACTATCACCTTGGTCTTCTCGGTAATGGCTTTCTCCAGTTGGTCATAATCCATCTCCACACTATCCTTTTGGCTGTCCACCATCACCAGCTTGGCCTCCACATGGGTTACAACGCTTGCCGTGGCAGTGTAGGTATAAGCTGGAACAATCACCTCGTCGCCCGGGCCAACGCCCAGCAGATGTAGCACCATCTCCATACATGCTGTTGCAGAATTCAGGCACACCGTCTTTTCGGTATGCACAAACTCCGAGATTTGTTGTTCTAGTTTCTTGGTTCTCGGGCCGGTGGTAATCCAGCCCGAAAGAATAGCCTCGCGCACCTCGGCCACTTCTGCCTCAGTCATATCGGGAGGCGAGAAGGGTATGTTTCTTAATTTCATATTCATCTTTTACACGATTGTTTAATTGATAAGTAAGTGTTCAAAATTAAACTGCAACATCTTTTGACTTCGGGACACGAGACTTCGGGACTTCGGGACGAACCAATGCCCCGCAGTCTCGCGGTCTCGTGTCTTTATGTAAACTAACTTATTGGCCGACAAGCCAACAAGCGATAAAGTTAATAAACTATTATGTCATTATGCTACCTTGAGCCAATCAAATATCCATCAACATTCGGGTGTAGAAATGGTGATAGTCGGGTAACACAAGATATCCGTCCGGGTCGAAGGTCAGGTTAGCATAGCCCTTGGTAGTCATCTTCTCGCATGTTGTCTTGATACCCACTTGACGGTACCTGACAGGTTTCGGGAATGCACTGGAGCCATAGACTGTTCTTATACGGTCAACCATGAATTGGGCAAAAGTCTTGGCTCTCAGCGTCTGCTGCTTGGGGCCATTGGTTGTATCCTTCAGGTCGATAGAGAAAGCCACCACTTCCTTGTTGTCCTCAACAAACATGATATAGTCGCACATGCTGGTCATGCCTGTCTGCTGCTGAAAATAAGGGAAAAGAAGATAATTGTTGCCTCCTTGGTCGAATCTGCACAACAGCACCTCTTCGTCGTTAGTGTCAATTTGGCACTGCATGGCTCCCTTCCTACCGCCAGTGCCCGTTTCCTGCATGTGACTCTGGTCGGAAGGCACATACTTGTCTTTAACCACACCCCGGATAACATCAAGCATCTGACGTTTGTTCGAACTACTCCTTTTTGCCATAACGAAGTTGGTAATATAATGCTTGTGACGTCTCATTCAACTGGCTGATGGTGGCATCAATGGTGCTAACCTCAAATCCGGCATCCGTAACCTCGATAGGCGAAACCTTCACCTTGTTATCCCTACCGTAGGCGAAGAGATATGCCCCCACATCGTTGAAATCGATAGCCATATCTTTGCCGTAGCCCCACTTGGCCAGGCTCTCGGCCATCGAATCAGGTGCATTGCCGAGCATAATCAGGTTGTTGAACTCGCGGATGATATAGTCACTATGGGTGCTGACCACAAGACGAAGCCCGGCATTCACCATCCTGGCAAAAATGCGAGTCATCAGTATCTGCACGTCAGGATGGCAATTTACCTCGGGTTCGTCGATAAACACCATGTCGCCTTGTTCGGAATAATGGCGCAAATAAAACACCAGGCCTGCTATAGCCTTGGCCATGGAAGCCGACAGCTGGAGCGGCAGCACAGTTTGTGGCGACTTGGCGGATGCGAATTGCATGTCACCGTCGCTGCTCACCGACACTTCGCCCTGCAGCACGTCGCGTTCGATATCATCGGCCAACCAACTATAAAACCCTTTCTCCGTTCTGCGCTGTCCCATGCGCATAGCCCCTTGCAATGTGTGGTTTATCACCAACGGGAATTGCGAGCTGTTGCTGAGAATCATATTCAGCGTGGCGGGGTCGTCTTTTCCTTGTTGGTGAAGCTTGTCGAGAAGTATCGTTCTGCCACCCTGAATATCCTTGTAATAGGTATATAGGCTTGTGCGTTCCACCGGGAAGAAGCGTGAATTGAGCACAGGATTGATGATGGCATGATAATAGACAGACGTCAGCAGGTCATTTTTCACTGCATCGCGGTCTTCCTGGAACATCTTTGTCGAAGTGTTTTTAATGACCAGCAGGTCGTCGCCTTTACGCTTGCTGACATGGACGGTGATATTCTGATTCAAGCCAAACGAGAAGTCGTAGGTCTGTTCCACCAAATATGACTTGTATGCCTCGCATCCAAGATTCATGTCGATTTTGAAATCAGGGAACATGGTATTGGCCGTGGATTCAGAAACACCGAAAATGGTGGGCAAGTCATGGCATAGATTGTCGAATCGCTCCTTCATCACGCTGTACACGCGATCCAAGTCCATCCGTATCTCCAACTGGCGATTGTCCATAAACGACTTCACCTGCGCATCGGCAAGGGTGTCTTCGGGCAGATAGATGCGTCGTTTGGTGAACGCATAAAGGATATACGACAAGTAGGTCTTGCCGGTGTTGTTAGGCCCGCAGAACACGCTCAACTTCTTGTCGAAATCAAACTTCGCCTCACGGATAGGGCCTAAATTTTTCACTACTATCTTCATAACAAATAGCCTAATGTTTGAATACTTTTCAAACCGCAAAGATACACAAATTATTACACACAGCCGAGGAAAATTTCAAAACCCGTGATTCATCCTGAGCCTGTCGAAGGATCCGTGTTCGCTAACCGCTATCCTTTAACCGCTAACCCAATACCCCCAATGAAGCCACTAAACCACTCTAACCACTAAACGCACCAGGAGGTGAGAAGGGTATGTTTCTTAGTTTCAAATTCATTATGTAAATTGTTTTAATTCAACACTCTTATTATTTCAAGTTTTTAATCATACGCCACATTCTCCTGTCAGGATAGGTCACAAAGTCATACCAGCCCTCGTAGCCTAAAGCATGATAGAATGCAATGGTCTTGTCATTGTCGTAGTAATCGGTTGTCAGTGATATTTGATTGTTGTGTTCCCTCACATCCGACTCCGTTTCTGTCAGTAAAATACGTCCCACACCTTCACCTTGACATGAAGGACTCACAGCAATCGAGTAAAGTTCGGCATACTGTCCCTCATCTTTTATCTCCGAATCCTTGCTTCCCTTGTCAAGGTTTTTCACCAGCCGTATCACAGCCTTGGGCTTGGTGAACAACAAGCAGAGTGCCTCAATGCCATATTTCAACAGGTTCTTTTTTATCAGAGCCGAGTTAAAACCCTTGCTATTATATGATGTGGCCGAAAAACCGACAATGGTATTATCTTTCTCTGCACAATAAACCACCCCTTTACCGCTATTGATGAAAGTGCTGTAATATAATTTCAGGAATCTCTTTCCCAATCTGGTCAAGAAAAAATCCTGAAAAGCCGCTTGGTGTATGGCAACAATTCCTTCGATGTCTTCTATTTTCGCTATTCTTACTGTAATTCCCATTTCGTGTTATTTTTCGTTATAAAAAGGCGCAACAGCGCTAACAAACACTCTATTAAAGCTTTTCTATTACCTCCGCCATCTTCTTTGTCAGATAAGGATAGTCAAACTCTTTAGCTGCCGTCAGGGCTCTTTCGCACATGGATTGATACTCTTCATCAGACAAATTCAAGATAGACGATATGGCATCCGCATAGTCTTTTGCACTCTCCATATCGCGAGAAACCCCAATGCTGTACTTTTCAATGGGAGAGTACATGATGTTGACATTGCAGATAATAGGTTTTCCACTGGCCATATATTGGAACATTTTACTTGAGCTTATTCCGTATTTTCCAAAACTGGCCGTATAGTTCAGCACACTCAAATAACTTTGAGACAACACAAATGGAACATACTTGGGGTCAATCCATTTGTCCTTAAATATAACATTGTTAAGGTTATGCTCGTTGCAATACTTAATCAAAGGCTCACGGTCATCACCATCACCATAAATGAGAAACTCAACATCTTCCCTTTCTCTCAATATTTCAGCCGCTTTCACTAGCTGTTCAACGTTGTTGGCATATCTAATTGACCCAAGATATATAATGCGTTTCTTTGATGAACTCAAGTCTGGGTCATCAATAGTAAATTGATTCTTCCAGTTATTAAAATCGTTCAAATCCACGCCATTATTGATGTAGAACACACGAGAAAGATCAACCGGTCCACCATGCCCATTGTCCCACCCCTTGTCCTCAAAATACTTATAGCATCCTTCGGGCGAAAAAACAGAAGCATCGGACTGAACGTAATTGTTCTTGGCAATCTTAAAAAGATATTTCATCACTGGATTATTGGCACTGACAAGTCCAAAATCCACAAAATCATCCGGCCACCAATCCAACACTTCCGTAATGTATTTAATACCGTGCTTATGACAATACTTTAATACTGGATTTGAAATCAAGGGGAATGTTGTAGCCACCACCACATCAGGCTTTTCAAAATGCTTTGCAAGCTTAACCAAACGATAATGAAATTGTATTTCGCTCCATATCCTGCTCAATCCTGCCGTCTTCTTATATTGGCTGGACTTAATATGAACAAAATGCAAATCGTCATATTGCCGTTCAATGTATTTGGAATTATCTTCAATAAGATCCAAATCCATATTGTGCATCACACTTGAGCCAAACACAGTCACCTTATACCCCATTTCTTGAAGATAATGGGCAAACTTGATGGTTCGCAAGCGCGACTCATATTGAGGCGGCATGGCATACTTGTTAACAAGCCAGATATTTTTCATAATCAGCCTAATGCGTTGGTGATAATTAAATTAAAAAGCGTTGATGAGTCTGACAACTTCGGCAACTTCTTCCATAGTGATAGCGGGGCCAATAGGAAGACTCAACTCATGTTTGGCAATGTATTCAGTAATAGGCAGACTCATATCATTCCACTCCTTGTAACATTCCTGTTTGTGTGGTGCGATAGGATAGTGTATGACCGTACCAACACCGTTCTGTTCCAAATAGCCATGCAAGGTATCGCGTTTGTCCTCGCCTACGAGGATGGGGAACAGGTGGTAGGCGTTCTGCTCATCAGGCAAGCGGTCGGGCAAGGTAATGAGCGGGTTGCTGATATGGTCGTAGTAATAGTTGGCCACCTGCTTGCGGTGGGCATTGTCCTCAACCAAATACTTTAACTTCACATCCAGCACCGCAGCCTGAATCTCATCCAAGCGGCTGTTGCGGCCTGTGTATTTGAAGACATACTTCTTTGAGGAACCATAGTTGGCCAACGTACGGACTGCCTCTGCCAACTCATCATCATTTGTGGTCACAGCACCACCATCGCCCAAAGCCCCGAGGTTCTTTCCCGGATAAAAAGAATGCCCAGCGGCATCTCCTATCGACCCCGTAACCTTGAACCTTGAACCTTGAACCGGTGATTTGCACCCATGCGCCTGTGCATTATCCTCAACCAATTTCAGATTATACTTCTTGCAAAGTGCACCTATCTTATCAGTATAAGCATTGCGCCCATAGAGGTGGACGATGCAGATGGCTTTGGTTTTGGGGGTGATGGCAGCCTCAATCAAGTCATCATCAATCTCCAAAGTATTCAATTTGGGTTCCACCAAGATGGGCTTCAAGCCATTCTCGGTAATGCCCAAAATTGTGGCAATATATGTATTTGCCGGCACAATCACCTCGTCACCTGGCTGCATCACGCCCAGTTCGATATAGGCACGGAAAATCCAAATCAAGGCATCTAGGCCATTGGCGCAGCCAATGGTATGCTTGATGCCGATAAATTTGGAGTAGTTCTCTTCAAAGCGTTTGTTCTCTTCGCCCTGAAGGTACCAGCCACTGTTTACGACACGAGTAACAGCCTCGTTAATCTCAGCCCCATGCAGGGCGGTTACGTCTTTTAATGAAAGAAAGGGAATCATCTATTTGTATGTTTAATTGCGTTTTAGCTTATTTGCTTGGTAGTTTAATTTTCCAAGTTTTCGTTTGGATTATCGTTTTCGTTAACCACTAACCGCTATACCTTACGCACAAAGTGCGCAGGGTTACCTACCCATATCTCACCAGCGGGAACATTTTTGGTTATCACTGACCCAGCACCGACAACGGCATTCTCACCGATGGTGAGTCCGGGGAGGATGGTTGATCCAGCACCAATGGATGCTCCTCGCTTGATCACGGTGGGCATCAGCTGCCAGTCAGAACTCTTGGACTTGGGGTATTTGTCGTTGGTGAAAGTGACATTGGCTCCGATAAAGACATCATCCTCAATGGTGATGCCATCCCACACCTGCACTCCGCATTTGATGGTGACATTGTTGCCAATCTTCACTTCATTCTCGATGAGGCAGTGCGAGCAGATGTTGCAGTTTTCGCCTATTTTACATTTAGGAAAAATGACACAATATTGCCAGACGTTAGTAGATCTTGGTATATTGTAATTTTTGCAGTCGGAAAGAGGGTGTATCATGCCGCCCTCCTTTCGCAAGAGATTGAAAACCAATCATTTACCCCCCCCCCGTTTAGTTGCGGTAATTATTTGATTATCACTGTCTTCCAGCCATTTTTCAAACCCAATACTCTTCCAAGGCATATTCCTATCAAAGCGGTAAGGCCAAGGATAATGGGCTTCGCCTGTCTCGCGGTCTTTTATCTCGCGTACATCTTTGAGCACCTTGGCAGGAACACCAACCACCAGCTGGTAATCATCCACATTTTTGGTGACAGAACTGCAAGCACCCACCAAACAATGTTGACCAATCTTAACACCAGGCAAAAGGATGCTACCTGTGGCAATTTGTGAGAAGTCGCCTACGGTTGGTCCTATACAGACGTCACTCGGTGGGGTTGGGTCATTGGTGAAGACCACGTAGGGATAGACAAAGACGAAGTTGCCCAAGGTGGAGTGCATACCAATATGCACATTGCTGTGAAGACGGCAATAATTGCCAAACACTGAATGGCCTTGAATATCATCGAGCGTGCCAAGACTGCAATGATGTCCAAACACCGTGTTTTCACGCACTGTTACACGATGACCTGTCTGGAAATGGTCGCCCATCGTGTTGCCAGCGTAGATGACAGAGTGGCTACGTATCAATGAATCAGCACCTATCACAGTCCTGGGGTTTTCGTATTCTTCACCCTTAAAATAGTAATCGTTGAGGGGCTCACCTATCACGCAGTCATTGCAGATAATGGTGTTATCGCCAATCTCCACATTGTCGTAGATGATGGTGCGGTCACCAATCTTTACGTTATTTCCAATTTTTGCTAAGGGGCTGATACGCACACCCTCGCAAGAGAACTTGTCTAACTTCATAAATCATCATTTTTTATAATTGCAGCAAGAAATCTGCAAAAGCTGTATAGTTCTTTACCGCATTGTAATGGCTGTCCCAGAATTCCCTTGGTGACAATTTACTGTTTTTAACACTTATTATTGCATCAGCCACCTCCTCGGGCGAGGGATTTGCACTAACCAGTTTTCCCGTTTGTTCGTTTACTATTTCTGAAGTACCTCCCACATCGGTAGCTACTACAGGGATATTACAACAAATAGCTTCCATTATTGACACAGGAACACCCTCATTGGTACTAAGATTTATAAAAACATCAAAACCATGTTTTGTATAGTACTCAAGCACATCTTCATGTTGAATCCAGCCAGTTAGATTCACCTTAATATGAGAGCTCTTGTTTTGTTGTATCAATTCTTTAAGTTCCTCCATGTCCTTATCATCACCACCACCTAAATGAGTCCATTCTATTTTTAAGTCTTTCAATTCAAGAAGTGATTGATAAATCAAAGGAACCCTTTTTATATAATATACCCTTGAACAGCTCAACACTTTAACAGCTTCGGTTTGCAATGGCTTAGCATATTGAATATCGTTGGAACCCAAAGGAAAGAATTTGGTTCTGCAATTGGGATATTTCGCTTGGAAATATTGTTCACCCTTAGATGAAATGAAAACAGCAACATCAAGTGATTCAACCACCTCTTTACGTAACGGCACATAACCCTTATGACACTCCTCCCACAGATCGCCCTCGCCATGGAAACGTGACACCAAATGGCACTTCCCGCTCCAAAAATAGGCCAATAAGTTACTCCACTTTCCCCAATAGAAATAGCAAATATCTGTAGGTTGTAAATTTCTTTCGATACGCTTTACTTCTTTGTGGTTCAAAAGATTATTTACCGTAAAATATGCCTTAAGCCAATCCACCATGCGAACTTTGTCAAACAATGTATTGTTTTTAAATAGCAAAGGAAACATCTTTTTAAACACCCTCCAATTGAACAATCCCTTTAGCAGGAAAGATAATTTCCCACCAAAAACAGGTCGAATGGAATTGCAATTGTCTGGCAATAGCTTCATCACAACACCTTCCTGCTGAAGTGGAATAAACTCAATATGATCAAAAACCTTGGACAGATACTTCACCTCATCCTCAAGAAAACATTCCGCAGTTTCCGAGTAAGGATATTTAACTGTAAAAACAAACAAATTCTTCATTATAATAATGCCTTGTATTTCTCTATAAAAGCAGTTGTCGAGAACAAGCCCAAGGCTTTCTGCCTATTAGCGATTGACATTGCCTTAAGTTGTTCTGCTGCCATTGCCACAAAAGTTTTAATCTTATCAGCCATATCATCAACATTCTTTGGGTCAAACAGCCATCCATTCTCGCCGTCAGTAACAATAAAGGGATTGTCACACACACGGCTACAAAGGATGGGGGTTCCGCAACTCATTGCTTCGCAAACCACGTTGGGAAATCCTTCGTAGAACGACGGAAGGCACATTACATCATATTGGCGGTAAACCGATCGAATGTCGTCGGTCTCACCTTTGAATGTGATGAAGTCGCCCAAGTCCAGTTCTTGCACTTTTTTCATACATTGATAACCGTAGTCTGTGTTTGTGCTACCATACCAATCAATCAGAAGAGGAACTTCGTTCTCTTTTAGTCGTTTCACAACATCAAGGAAACCCAGCACGTTTTTTTGCTCGGCCAAACGACTTACGCAAGCTACACGACAAATCGCAGAAGGCTGTCGCTCTATTTCGTCCGGGCAGAAGAAGTCAGTATCCACGAAATTTGTGATAACCTTTGTTTTAGATGCATACTTGGGATAATGCTTACCGATAAAATTACTTTGAGCATACGAATTAGGGACAATCAAATCAGCCCAACGATAGAACCAGAACTTTGCTTTTTCACGTTTGGTGAGGGTTTGAGTTGTATTACGCTCAGAAACGATGAGGCGAAATCTACCTCCTAAAGCCTTAAGAAGGCCAGCAATCATGCTTGTGGCTGGGGAATAGGAAATCACCACATCAGGCCTGTTTTGGTAAATATACCTCCTCAATGCAAAAAAGCGTGTGCGGGGGTTCTCCGCCTCCTCACAATAACAAGCTTTTACGTCATTTTCTTGTAATCGGGGAAGGTAGAATTCTTTCTTAATATAATAAAACACCTCTACATCATACCCTTGCTGTCTTAACATGACAGCCAAACCCGATAATTGCCTTTCCGCCCCGCCCGAGCCAAGGCTTTCTATTAAACAAAGAATGTGTTTCATGATAACATTACCAGAATGAACGAACGAATGTAATTTGTCTCCAAAACGTAGTAAAGATAAAACCTATAATAATAATCTTTTCAATCAAGGTTCTTCCTCCATTTTGTATACTGGTATCGAAAGCGTGGGTTGCACACAAGACCAAAGGGAACGAAGCTGCATGCAATGCGCGATCGCTAACCCAATATGAAGTAGTCTGACCCAAAAAAAGGAAAGAGACGTACAACAATACATAAGCATACTTAAACATAAAAAGTTGAGCTTTCGATCTGCCAACATTATTGTTCAAGTACTTCTTCGCAATGTCGTACACCAACAAAATAATGATTGCGCTTCTAAAGATTGTCACAAGCAAACCATTAAGATTCATTTCGGTCTTATCCCTGTTCATGTAATCCGTCATCCAATCAGATTCATTTATAAAAGAAATACTCTCGGCGAGAGTAAAAATAGCACCATACAAAAAAGGAAAGGCAATAAGAGATATTACAATAGTTTTTTTATTCAGAGGGAAGAACCAAGCCCCTATAAGCAATATAATAAAAAGAATAATTGACTTGTGCATAAATATGCTTGCATAGATGCCTAAACCGGCAATAACCATCAGAAATATCTTTTTTTTCTCCAACGACTGCGCAAACAATATCGCACAAAAGATCATCAATGCCAAGCCAATTGCACCACGTGTTACCGACAACTGTGTCAAAAACAATATTGGCACCATAAAACAAAGTACGGTACTATTCAAGTTTAGTTTTTTTGCAGCACTTATCATAAGCACACTGGCAGTACCCCAAATAGCAGTACGCCACAACAAATATGAATTCGGGAGGGTTTTTATAAGCCAGAAAAAGAAACGTTCAAACCCCACATTATAACCACTAGTTTTTGTATTTTCATACATCCAATAATAATGGTAGGTATCCCATTCTGCAAATCCAAGAATTGAATACAATGCCATCCAAAAAAAAACAAACCAATAATTGTTTTTTTCCTGTGAAATCTTACCTGAATAAGTGCTCCTGCCCTTTATCAGCATGATAAAATAAACAGCAAGGCAAATCAAGCCTAATTGACCACTATAATGACTATAAAGTCTCATTACCTATTTTTTAATTGCTCTATAAAATGCTCTATTTTCAACTTATTAGAACCAAACACATTAAAATCTCCTTCCTCAAACACATAATCACCATCTTTATAAACATAACGGCCATGATGACCATCAATGCTCATTTGATAATCCGCATACGAACCGAAGAAAGCTTGCAACTCATTAATGAAATACTTGCCATCCTCGGTTTCAAAAATATCAACATCCATACAGCGGAAGTCGCCTTTAGCACAAAGTTCACGAACCATTTCGAGCAACTCTCGTGGCGGAGCCACCCAACCCACCATACCACTACCACTGGCGAACTGTCCCTTTAAAAGTTTCTGATGTCCAAAATAGCTGTCACCAATCTTAAGGATTCTCCACTCATGTTTAATGTCTTTTACATAATCTTGGACAATAAAATAGTCTTTCTGGCGATTGCGAATATCCCACATGGGCGGCATATACCAACGATTGAATCGCATTTTATATGACCATCCACGTTTGGTGAAGAAGAATAAAGAATCAGTAAGACATTTTTTTGCCATCCGTTTTGCCTTAGCCTTGCTCTTTAAAATAACTACTTTTGATGCTCCGGCTCCAACATTGGCTTTTGTAACAATAGGATATTGACAATTATCAAGATATTCAAGGGCTTCCTTTCTGTTTGTAAAAGTTCTGGTCTTGGCATGTGGATAGCCATTGATTTCAAGCCAAGCGGCCATATTTCGTTTGCTCTCATGAATATATAGCCCTGTAAAATCAGGGTATATGGGGCGATGCATAATCTGAGAAACAAAATAATAGCGCTCGTCCTGGATTGTCTTAAGTTCCTGTGACACGCAGTTGGATGGACAGAAAAAGCCGTCAGCATCTGATTTTCTGACATTATCAACCCATTCCGCTGAAGTTAAATCAACCAATTCATAATCAACACCGATGGCTTGGCATGCTTTTAATGCGTTCTCAACTGCATGATCCTTCAAAAAGGAGGTAAAAACACCTATTTTCATAATTATTTGAATAAATCCCAGAAACGTTTAACATCTTGTTTATACACCCATTCGGAGAATGACTTGCTAATCTCATAGCTGGTCTTTCGATACAGCAATGATGGGGCATTGTTCACCTCATAGAAAAACAAACCGTCTTCCTCGTACATGGGTTCCGCTATCGACATATAGCGAGTGCCTTCAATGGCATTGCCTGCATCGGCAGCTGAATCGATGATAAGGCAGCCTCGTTTCACCTGTTTCAGTTGTTCCTTGGTGATGATATGTGCAACTGTGCTATCCACCTCAATACCGTTGATGATGATGTCATACTCGCCAATGGTCTCGTAAAACTCGTTCATAGTCTTTCGATAGAACATTCGAACATCGGCATTGTACTTTGAAATGTAGTTGTAAGCACCCTGAGAGCAACTACCACTGGCCAAAACAGCAATCTTGTGATTTGAGTCTGGATAGAAACCAAAATGAAGCAATGCATGCTGTACGCTTGCAACTCCTGCATAGAAGCTATTCTTCCACACAAAGTTCTTCTTAATAAACGGCACCGGAATGTGTTTGTCGCCAATATGCGCAGTAGGATAAATATTATCAAGGTCGATAATATGCAGACCCTTCTTGCAGGCCACATTCTGATAAAACTCAGTTCCTGAGCCAGTAGGGTGAGTCCAGCCTATTATCATTTGACCTTTACGCAAACGATTATAATCTTCAGGTTGAATCAGTTTCAGACAGAAAATAGTGTCACAATTCTTGAAGATGTTGTCACGGCTATCTATCTTACAGCCTTTGGCCACATACTCTTCGTTGGCTATTGCCATGTTTGAGCCATAACCGTCCTCAATAATGAGTTCGTTTTCGAAATCGTTGGTAATGTGTTCTGGCAACAAGGCCACTCTTTTTTCGCCTGGATATGTAGGCTTGATGAATCCTAACTTCATAATTGTTATTTTTTATTGATTACAAATTGTTCTTCATATAAATCTCTAAGACCGCCATTGCATATTTGTGGCCCGTTTATTTCCCAATTGTCATTACCTTCGATAAATATTGGTCCATTCTCACCTATTGCAATATCCCATCCCACCGACTGCATCCCAGGCAACATGGAGTGGAAATACTTGGCTTGCTCACAGGCTTCTTTCAAATACGGTATGGTGAAATCAGTGAAAACAATATTACTGTCAGGGTGACGGTCGGTTTTAAGGCCAAATTGAGGCTTATAAAAACCCCAATTTTTCAAACGGCAAGTGTCAAAGTCAATACCCGCATACACCCCCCCCTGTGAGGTGTTGTCCACTATACTCTTGCCTGTCCCCATACGAAGCATTGACGGCCACACCCTGATTATTCCATCGTTCACACTTCTTACTGTAACGATACGCATTGAATTTACCGACTGCGGATGCAGCGAAGCCATATCGGGGTGTTGTTTTACAACCTCTTGAGCCAAATATCTTCCTCTTGTTAAATTCTGATATGCAGTTTTCTCATCACATTTTTGCCCATCAATGACAAATCCCGTTCCGTCATGCTCCAATTTGAAAATGCCTTTCCCACATTCGCCATCCACCAATTTGCAGAACAATGGTTGTTTCACATATTTTGATAAATCATCCGAAAACACTTCTTTTTTGCTATGAAAATCATAGAGTTTCCCATTGGAAGCGAACAACACATTATTCGGTGTTTTAATACCAATGCCATCCGCATAAATGTTAAAAACCATTTTGTCCCTTAATATACAAGTACAATTAACCTTGCTAGAAAAGTTCAGACGATCTCTCACTTTATTATGGAAATCATAATGGAGATATTTCTCACATTCCGGTTTGGGTTTTACATCGAGGCCGTAAGGAAAGTAAAAATTATCCGGACTGTTGTATTTTAGCACGTTGACGACCTGTTCCCAAAAGATTTTTCGAGTTGATTTCCGCCTGTCGCCAAATTCCGGAAAATAGGACTTATGCTTATATAATTCCTTGTGTTTGATTAGATGGACAATGTTGCTTGGTTTAAGTCTTAATAGCGAATAACAAGACATTAGTATCTTCTGAACAAAGTTAATTATTTTATCCATATTTGTATTTTTTCAATCAAAAACAATTATTTGATCAACCCTAATCTTCGCAAAACCGCACTGCTGTATCTTTCCCCAAAGACTATTTGGGGGTAAAAACTGCTTTTTAAACGACTTTCTCTTTTTTTAAGAATATCTGTTATTCCATCGTCTTTGTGAGTCATCACAATGCCATCTTCACCTTCGCACGTTAAAAAATACGACGATTTAATTCTTCCTTTCTCTATTTCAGCCGTCACTATCATCCCTACTCGTGCCAACGGCTTCCATTTCTTATATGTCAACTCTTCCACGTAGGGATATTCATCCGTTACAGGCAACGAGGACAACTCAACGGGTTCTTCGGGATAAAATGTGGAGCGTGGTTTAACAAGCAGACGGTCGGGGAACAGGAAGTTACCCATGCTGTAGGCAACCGAAGCATGTTTGTAGTTCACAACAGGCTGCACACGATGAGGATGGCTGCCGAGTATTAAATCTGCACCGGCTTTCATCATTTTCCTTGCCATGCGGTAAACCTGAGGTGTGGTTACCCAAGTATGTTCTTTCCCCCAATGGGGCATTACAACCACATAATCGCATTGGGCCTTATATTTCTTGATCTCTGCAACCACATGATCGTCATACATTGGGTTTACTCCTATCTTATCATCAGTAGCAAAAGGGCACCAGCCCACTGTTTCGTTACGCCAATCGCAGAAAGCAAGAAACGCCACTGTTTTACCATCCTTTTTAATAATTACAGGCGCACTCGCTTCTTCGAGATTCTTTCCTGCCCCAATATGTTTTATACCCATCTGGTCAAGCAATTCGATGGTATGCAATGCACCCTCAGGCCCGAGGTCAAAGAAATGGTTGTTTGCCAAACTGACAATATCGATGAAAAGATGCTTTAGCTTGATCAAGTCATGGTCTTTTGCATAAATCACATCGGCCTGGCGCTTCATTTTCTCCTCATAGAAATTAGGCATATCGCCAATCGCCGTTTCCAAAGTACCCACTCGGATGTCTGCATCTTTCAGAATAGCAAGTACATCTTGAGAGACATATCCTTTGTCAACACCGGCAAGAATACCACCCGGCATAATATCTCCAACTGCTGCTATAACCATTTTACTGAAATTAATAAGCACGTGTATTTTTTCTATCCCAAATCTCCTTCAAGATTCTTTCAGTGTAATCGCCAAAAGCCGGGCCATTGGCAGATTGGCTCAATTCAGGCCACACATTCCATTCTATCAAAACAGGCTCACCCTCTTCATCTATGCAAATATCCCAACCAATCAAATCAAAATTAGGCAATTGAGTATGGAGTTTTTTGACTGTTTCAATTGCTTTTTCAAAAGAAGGAACTTGGTATCCTTCAAGCACAACTCCCGTATCTGTCTTCTCAATCATATCATTGCCAGGCGAGCCGTAAGCATATTTACACAAAGTGCCATCTGCATTGATTTTTGTACTGATACCACCAGCTGTTTCATTGTCGATATCCCACCCTTTTCTCCCAATACGGATTACCGTATAAGGCACAAGCACTTCCATGCCCGAATGATAAGTCAGAATGCGGATGGTATTAACAGAAGATGGATTCAACGCACTCATTTTCTCATGCTGATGGACTACCTTCTGAATAATAAAATCCACTTTATATGCATCAAACAATTGCTCGATTGATTTGTTATCCACCGTTGTTTGTCCATTTTTGCTTGAAAATTTCTTAACGCCATCGCCATGACTCTTTAGCGAAGGCTTGATGATAACATTGTCAAGATTACCACATAAACTAACAGCTTGTTGCTTACTGACATTCTCGCCTTGGAAGAAATAATGACCGTTAATGTTCTTCAACACTGAAGTTGGATGCTTAACTTCCTTGAGCAAAGTCTCAGTCAAGTTCTTGTCAGAATAAGCACGCTCAAACTGCATCTGGTTTATTCGGCCGATTATGTCGGTATAGTACAGACTCGTCGGGATATATTTGACCGAATACACTCCAGTCCTTTTGTAGAAATAACGATGCCAATCCAAAGGGATTTCTATTCCCAATAGGTCGTGCCAGTATTTCTTGATTTCCTTTTCTTGTGCAGCAGTAAGGTCGCGGTCATTTTTGATTTTTTGGGTGTTAGCCCTAACGCCATTGATGAGATTCTTCTCAACGCGTCTTCTTCTGTAGTTTGAATATATGCCCATATTTATTAAATTTAGCTTTTTCTTTTTCGAATTATAAGCTTTTATTTTAATCGTATTTTCGATATGATCGACTCCATACAGAAGTGAGTTTTAATAAGTTTAAATGAAGTAATTCATCACCAGTTTTTTTTACAAGGTATTTTTTGCTATAACCCGGGATATATTGCAAAACCCGGATGTTCGGACAGGAATTAGCTTCTATTAACTCTATTTCCCCTGATGGTAAAATACACAAATCCCTGCCTGTAAAATATGCTTCATCTACAATTTTTGATGCTTCCCTACACATTTCTAACAAACCATTCCAATGAGGTATTATTGTTCCCTTAAATGTTTTGTTTGTTGTAGGATGTTTTTCATATTCATTTCCCTTGGCGTCAAATCCATTCATTTTTATCATTCCTGAACTAATATCTATTGGTACAGAAATACCACCTGCACTAACATTATCTATTGAGCTTCCGCCCATTCCCATCCTTAAAGCAGCTCCAATAAATCTACATTCATTACCATTTTGCATTGTGGTAACTCTTATTGTATTAAGTGATGACGGGTGAAAATCTGCAATTTCTTTACAGTTTTGAATGCACTCTTCAACTAAATAATTACCATCAACACATTTTTTATAAAGTGCCTTAATATCAATGTTGTCTCCCTTCTTAGTAAAAAAAATTCCTTCACCACATTCTCCTTTCAATGGCTTATATATGCAATCGCACCCTGAAACCAATTCAACAAAACTATCACATGAAGTATTTGAAGCACAAAGCCATTGACGATGTACCCATTTTCTAAACAACTCTAAACATAATGCTTTATCTGTAAAAATTCTCCTTACCTTATTGTGCACGAATTTCCTATAAATTGCATTCATCTCAAAACTAGAGATGACATCATTTCTTTCACTTTTGGACAAACTAAATAATTTATACCTCATGTATTCATCATAATTAAAACGATGTCTATACAATAATTTTGTATAGTCGCCTAAAGAACCGGGGTGTGATGCCCCGAGTTTTTCAAAATGTGCTTTTGCCTCATTAAGAAATTCCCGTCTTTCGTTTCTGCGAATCCGTAGTTCTTGCAAAACAAGATTCGAATAACTTTTCAAATCATGAATAATGTTTAACATATTGTTTAGAGTTAAATCAAAAATTTTTACGGCCCTAATATGTCAATGTTTAATAATACACCAAACAACGGGCCATTTATTATTTGTTAAATAAACACATCTCCCCAATGCTGGATTTGCACCAGACGCGATAAGAACAGCCATCGGGGTCTCATTTCTATCCCCCCCGCTGTATTAGACTCTAATTCAAGTCTTGACAGTTTTGAAGTCAACTCCGTAATTGGACGAGGTCGACACAACAACATCGTCACAATAATAGACAAAGCCTCAGTCGTCCTCTGTGTTTCTCATACGCTGAAAACTAGTTTACTAAGCCTTTCCTTTCTAAGAAAATAGACCACTACGAAAACACCACATCCTCTTCCTTCAATTTTTTTAGGTTCCCCTTATCACAACCACCCTTAGGATCATTGTGCCCACGTTGAACTCAACATGTGTTGAGTTTATTAAGTTTATTACTTGAATTCATCGACGTGAGTGTTTCTCTTTATAATACTCTTTTCCTACCCAAAATAGAAAATATCATATTCTTAACATAACATTTTCTTTTTTCCCTTGTGTATTGACTGATTGCATCCTTAGGTATAGGATATTGGTGTCGTATAGCATAATCATAAACTAATTTCGCATGGACACCATCATCTCCTGGTATGTCTTTTGTTTTTAACAACCAAACAAAAGCACTTTTTCGATTTGTCTTATATTTTTCAATATCAAATACCTTTCCAAACTTGTCAACGACTCCAAGAATGTCGAGTGTTACTAAAGTTCTTAAACACTTTGAGCATTCCCCACAACTGTTAAAACAAAAACATACATCCAAATAATCCTGAGCAGCCTTATTATTCTTTAAAACTTCCATCTTTTCAAGTCTCGTATCATAGTCAGAAAGCATAAAGGTTAGTGATTCTGTAGAAAACACATCGCACAACAATGCTTCATAGTATTCAGAACCTTTATCCAAGCTTAAATCGAAAGCATTGGATCCTCCAGAGGAACAATAATAAAGGCTGAAAAGACCTGCTACTGCCAATACACAAGCACAATTACGATATACTCCCGTATCACCATAAGCCCCCCGGTAATAATCAGAATCCATATTAGACTTTACATAGAGCAACGGAAGGCTTGACATGTCTGCAACAGCTTGAGCGTTCTGAAGCTTTTCCAATGACATATTATCTGTAGTTTCATAGAATTCCTTCATTGAATAAACCTTTTTTGTAGCCCTATTGGGGTGGAATATCGCACCCATATTGAAATAAGTAAGATGTGTTAGCCTATACTTATTAGGAACATCGGACCGACTGAAGAGATCCAATGTATAAATGGAATCCACTCCACACGACATACCTGTTCCCACGCCCCCTTTGTTGGCAATTGGAACATTGGTAGTGTTACATATTAATTTTATATGTCTGTTATACCCTTTTTCTTCTTTCATCAAAGCTGGTACCAGATAATGTTTTATTCCAAATGCCATTTTTTCAGAAACTGGAGCTTCGCACACAATATCTGATTCTGTAACCATGGCATACCACAGCATGGCAACAACAAAAGCATCGCCTCTATCAGCGCACAAACTATCTTTATACTCCAACGGAACAGCAAACCACAATCCGGCATTGTCTTCTTGCCATTCAACTGGAGGATAATTCTCATACAATCGCCAATGAACATGTTTAAACTTTGTTTGCAAAGACATATATGCCTTTGCTGTGTCATCAGAGATTTTGACAGATGCCTTCAGGTAAGCAAACTTACCATCATCGTAAATGAAGGGTTTTCCAATTGTAATCATATTATTGTTTCGTTATTATTTTATTTTGTTTTTTATCCCAAAACCTATATTTTGCAGGAACAAGGGTTAGTGTATAAGTGAAAGCTTCCGGTTTGAAGACAATTGACCATGTCATATATATGGCCAAACAAATTACAAATTTTACAATACCATCGGGATATAAGGATAAATTCAACAAAGTTGCAATTAAATAACTGACCGCTGCCGAAAGCAAAGCAGCAATAGCCATAGGCACCAAATCCAATAGTTGACGTTGCCATTTATACCCAATGTGCTTTGACACCAATCCAATATTAACAAAATAACAAAACCAATTATACATCACCACACCGCACAACAAACCTTTCATACCCCAAAAAATCAAACCCACAATAATAAAAGTGGTACCAGAGATCCTCTTAATCAGTGTCCAACGGAACATTATTTTACTTTTTCCTATTGCCGCTATCGATTGTGTGTTTACTGCTTGTAAACAATTGGCAAGCCCAACCAAACAAAGCACCTGAAAATAAGGGACACTGGCCAACCATCTATCAGAATATAATAGAACAAAAATTGGTTTGGCTGTAAGCATTAAAACAAATAGCATCGGGAAAGTAACATAAGCAATAGTAGATGTTAACCTCCTAATCATATTTTGTAATGCGACTTTGTCATCCTGCACCTGTGAATATAGAGGGTAGGTGACTTGTGACATCACAGAAGATATGGTATCTGAAGCCAAGTTCTCCGTACTCATCGCCTTTGAATAATAACCCAACGTTACTGGTGAATAAATTTTTCCAATTAACAAAGTGGTCAATTTTCCAAAAAACGTATTGACTATGTTCGACATAAACATATAGAAGCCAAAACTAAAAAGTTCTTTGAAAGAAGCCCAAGAGAAGGAAAACTTTGGCCTCCATTTCAAATAAAACCAAAAGACTACAGAAGGAATTGCTGCCGCAATAAGGTTTTGTGCAACCAACGCCCACACGCCAAACCCATTATAAGCCATATATATTGTCACCCCAAAAGAAACCAATGACGTTACAACTGTAACAATTGACAACGCCTTAAAATTCATTTTTTTTCTCAGTTGGTTGCTCTGTACAAGATTAAAGGCGTGAATAAATAAAACCAGTCCGTTTACGCGAAGCACATCACTTAATAGAGGAATATCATAGAATCGTGCTATTGCAGGTGCACATAAAAATAAAATAGCATACATAACCACTGCCATGCCCATATTCCACCAAAACACCGTGGAATAATCATCTTGAGATGGCATTTTTTTCTGTATTAGAGCAGAACCAAAACCTCCGTTAATAAAAGCATCTGACAAAAGCATAAAAATGGCCAGCATTCCAATACAGCCATAATCGAAAGGTGTGAGCAATCGAGCCAGAATAATACCTGATACAAAAGAAACACCTATGCCGCAAAACTTCTGAATAGAAGTCCACACCATGCCAGAAGCTGCTTTTTGTTTTAAATTGTCCGCCATTGTTTATTCAGAAATTGCCCGTTTGACGTCATCAATAGTTACTTTATTTTTTCCAAGAAGATATTGAATAGATCTTGCTTCTGATTTCAAATCTTTGTTCAATAAAGCAGATGCAAGCGAAACTATACCTTCTTGAATAGAAGTATCTACGCCTACCAATTTTGCCACGGAAATGTACAATCCTAAACCCATAGGCACATCCTCTAACAGATAACGATGGTTGATGAATGAAGGGCCTTTGTTGCTTGAATCAGCAAATGAACGAAACACAGCCATAGCATCAATGCTCAGATCTTCCTCGTTACGCCACTTAGCAGCCTCAAAATAATCTAAAGGCTCGCAATCGAACGCTTGAAGCACTTTGTTTTTCTGGACATCGAAAGCCTTGATTACATTGACCACCGATGGTGTAAATGCCTCACGATACATCCAGAACTCGCCATTGCTGTATTCAATTCGAGATGCAGAGAACAAAATTCCAATAGGATGCACTATCATATTAGGATTGTGAAATGCCGATTCAAGGATGTGCTTGCGCGTATACTTAGTATTGTCAAAGCACTGTGAGAATATGTCCAAAACCTGTTGTGTACGGCTTACAGGCAACACAGAGATGGCATTTCTCGGATTGTAGAAAGAGACTCTAACATACTCATTGTTGACGATACGTCCATTATAGGCTGTGGTTTCCCATTCGCTATAGGTCACATTTTTGTGGATGTATTTCTTGAAAATCAGACTGCCCATATATCCTGGCACAAGAACGATAGTTTGGCCGTCCTTAATGTATGGGGCTATAAGTTCAGCAACAAACTCATGTTGCAATGTGGTGGTCATTACCATGATTATATCGGCAAAACATACCGCCTCTTTAACATTCCTTGTAATCAAGGCTGGCTTTACAAAAAACGAGAGACCATTACCTTGAATAGTATCGTCTTTGACTTTGAATCCGTTATCTTCTTGAATGATGTCGAAGAAACGACCGTTAGTATTTGAAGTCTTTAGCAATGCGACCTCGTGGCCTTTTTCGTATAACTTGGCTGCATGAATCAGACCAGAATTGCCACAGCCGATAATGGTGAATTTCATATTGTTAAGTATTAAATAGTTTGTGTGCTATTGTTTTCAATTATCCCATCTTTCCGCCCACATAAGCTTTTCGTTCGGATGGCTTTAATTTTTTCATAAAACGAAGCCATTGAAGAACCTCTTCTGTTCGTTCACCAAAAGCGCCAACACCATGGGCCATTTGCGGCAACCAAATAGAACCACCACAAATATTTGCTTCTATCAGCATCGGATTACCGTTTTCGTCAACAGTAAAATCCCAATTGATAACCCCTATCTGCGGCACCATCTCATGCATCCGCTTTGCCGCACTGACCATCTCTTTGTACGAAGATATCGCATAATTCTTAAACACAATACCACTATCGGGATGCATGGTATATTGTTGGTTAAATTCTGTAACAGCATGGTCGCCAAGTGTTCCGTCAGAATTAACTGCGATAAACATCCCACCTGCATGAGCATTGTCAACATGACTCTTTCCTCTACCTATCCGCAATATCACAGGCATATATTCAACTGAATTCTCCCACAAATATGTAATGATTCTGAAAGTATTAACTGACTCTGGGTGCAATTTAGCCAACGTATTATGTGTTTTAACTACCTCTTGACAAACAAAATCACGAGCATACCCCCCCCCTATTTTTTTGTTTATATCACTGAAAATCAGTGTATTACTTTTTAATTCAAATGAATCATCCTCATTTTTCAATTTACAAGATTGGCCAGAACATGAGTTGGTTGTTGGTTTGACAAAAAACACTGGATTTGCCTTTAATATATCAGCACATACTTTTGACGTAATAATATGATTCTCACTGTCACGCAGCACTCCATTTGTACAGGATATTATAGTTTCGGGCATACGTACGCCAGCATTTTTTGCAACCAAAGGAAGGAAATTCTTATCAGAAAGCATCCTATTAGCCGCTGGGTTATGGCATTGCCATCTCTCAAATTCGCAGATATATAAAATCTCTGGTACAAACCGGTAATCAAAACGATTGGCATGGGCAGCATAGTTTTGATGCCACACATAATCGACCTTCTCCCCATAATTTGTCAGGAAAAAATCATCTATTTGTTCTTTTTGTTCTTTGGTCAAAGGAAAAGATTTCGCAATTTCGCGACGGCGAGGATCCTTGAATTTATTAATTTCACATAGATGACCCGATCTTGCAATCCTATATTCCATTCCTTCTTGTATGATTCTCTTTAGTGATTTTTTAATGGACATAATTGTTACGTTTATGATTAACTTAGGATGTCGATTCCTTTATAATCTGCAAGTTTCCTATTTCATTTATCCAAATCAAATACATATCATGTAAGCAACGGAAACACTCCCAAAGGAAATTCTATTGTTATTTTTGAGAGACCTGCATGTAACCCTGCATTGTTTGGGACAGTGTGGGTTGTGTGGAGGACCCTCTATTCTTTATCTCTTTTCCCAATTGGTCATGGATATGGTTGTTAACCTCCAGCCAATGTGATACTAAGTACTTCCCAAGGTAATCCCAAGTTTTTTCAAGCTCTACTCAAGGTATACTCAAGAATATGCCAAGCAAAAAATGCTTATTTGAGTTTGGGTATAACTTGGGTATAAAGACTCAAGTGCTTCTCAAGTGCTTGGGTATGGCTTATTAGTCTGCGGCACATTCCCGCATTGTAGCTAAGAGAGGTATTAGTTAAGTCCCCGCGTATCTCGCACATGCGCGCAGACTTTGTTCGTTTCTGAACTTCAAGAACTCCTGGTAGTCGCGGATATAATCTTCTTTCAGATAGACATCGCTGGCCAGCACCATGCAGACGGCACCCGACGAGAAGTCCTCCAAATCACGCCATAGACCCGGCTTCACATAGAGCCCTTGGTAGGGGCGGTTGAGGAAGAACGAGCGTTTGCATTTGCCGTCGTCGAGGGTGACGGTGAAAGAGCCACTGGCGGCGATGATGAGCTGGCTCAGCTCCTTGTGGGCATGCGAGCCACGGTTCTCGCCACCAGGAACATCGTAGAGGTAATAGACACGCTTCACGTTGAAAGGTAGCGTCTGTCCGTTTTCAACCACACTGAGGTTGCCCTTGCGGTCGCTGTGATGGCGGTCGAGCTCCACTATGGAGCAATCGAATACGTTATATTTTTTCATAACGGTTAGCGGTTAATGGTTAGCGGTTAGCGATGTCTTTCGGCACTGAAGATATTCGTCATACTCCCTGATATAGTCCGCCTCGTCGTAGTGCTCAGAGCCAAACTCCAAGGCCAGCGAGTTGGTGGAGAAGTTCTCCATCTCGCGCCACAGGCCGGCAGGCACATAGAGACCGTAGTAGGAGCGGTTGAGCGTGAAGGCCTTTTTTTGCTCTCCGTCATCAACTATCACATCGAAAGAACCAGACAAAGCCACAATAAACTCCTGGTTCTGACGGAAGGCATGCCCGCCACGGGCTTCGCCGCCCGGAACGTCGTAAATCCAGTATGTCCGCTTAATCTCGAACGGGATGTGGTTGTTTTGTTCAGCGAAGGACAGATTTCCACGAGCATCAAGGAATTTGGGGAGTTCTATAATCTTTACGTCGTTTATTGTAACCATTTTCTTTGTCAGTTAAAGATGAGCCAATGTTCCGCTGTTAATCTCTTCCTTCATCTCATCGATGACTTTCAAGAGGTATTGACCGTATTGGTTCTTGAGCATTGGCTTGGCCAGTTCGCGCATCTTTTCTTCTGTAATCCAACCATTGCGGTAGGCGATGCCTTCCAAACATGCTATCTTGAGGCCTTGGCGTTTTTCAATAACCTCAACAAAGGTGGAAGCCTCACTCAAAGAGTCATGTGTGCCTGTATCCAGCCATGCGAAACCACGTCCAAAGACCTGAACTTTCAGTTCACCATCTTTCAGGAACTCTTGGTTTACGGTAGTGATTTCAAGTTCGCCACGTGCTGATGGTTTAATATTCTTGGCAACATTAACAACTTTATTCGGGTAGAAATAAAGACCCACCACAGCATAGTTGCTCTTGGGTTCTTTCGGTTTTTCCTCAATGCTAAGGCAGTTGCCATTCTTGTCGAATTCCGCAACACCATAACGCTCAGGGTCGCTTACCCAATAGCCAAAGACCGTGGCTTTCTTGTTCTCCTCGGCATCTTTCACTGCACTGCGCAACAGCGTGGTGAAGCCTGCACCGTAGAAGATGTTGTCACCCAAAACGAGACAGGCACTGTCATTGCCAATGAACTTCTCTCCAATGATAAAAGCCTGAGCAAGACCGTCAGGAGAAGGCTGCTCAGCATACTCAAAGTGAACGCCATAATCAGAACCATTACCAAGTAAGCGTTTAAAGCCAGGGAGGTCGTAAGGGGTAGAGATAATCAGAATATCTCTGATACCAGCCAGCATCAACGCACTGATGGGATAGTAAACCATCGGCTTGTCATAGATGGGGAGCAACTGCTTGCTCACACCCTTAGTGATAGGATAAAGGCGGGTACCTGAACCGCCTGCTAATACTATTCCTTTCATTGTATATAGATTTTGTTATTCTTCGAAGAAGGCAGGCTCGCAGGGAATTGAACCATATTTGAGAGACCTGCGGGTTGTTCCTGCCACTTTTAGGTTGGGGCGGTGTGGGCTGTGCGGAAGACCCTCCTGCCCCGAGCGGCTCCGGCTGCGCGTAAAGACAGGAAGGCCGCTATTTCTTATCAAGATTGTTTATTCAGATTTTGCCCAAGTTCTTTGCAGTATGCCATGCCAACTTTACCTCTTTCTCGCTAATGTCAATTTCGTTTCCGTACTGTGCGAAATAAATATTCTGCAATTGATGATAGTAATAAAATTTGCCTGGTGTTATGTGAATCGGTCCTACGTTGTTACACATGCCAATAAAGTATCCATCTGAGTCTTCAAATATGAAAAAATTAGAACTTCTAACATAGTAAACATGACGTTTTCCATTACGATCAACAATACGGTTTCTTTGCATTTGTTCCAGCAAAAAATCGTTGAGAGGTAAAGGCTGAACGCTCGCATCACTAATAAGGATGGGTTTGAACTCAACTCCATTGCCAGAAGCAGACTGTCGTACAACTCCGTCAAGATAAACCACTTCGGACAAAACTCCTTTCACCACAATGGGTTCTCCATGGAAAAGAATAATGTTGCCAATTCTAAGTCCACACGAATCAATCATAATAACATAATATTGAGCTGTAATCTCTTTTTATGTCGCAATAACTAGTTTTTCAACTCAAGGCTTTTGAAACGCTATCAACTATCGCTAGTATTTCAGAGTTAAAAAGTGTGTCATACTGACGAATGGCCATCAACCTTACCGTCGTTTCATCGAGATGCAATAAATTCCCCAATTCATAAAACTCATTATGTTTTCCAGCTGCTAATGCCGATTGGAGATAACGTTTCATTTCAGCAAGGTCAGCCACTTTGAAATCTGTCATTATTCTTGTAAGGTCATCACTTCCAGCCAGTGATTCCATAATAACTCTCTCCGGCCATTCATTGCCAGGCAAAAAAGTGATTCTGTTATCTAAGTGGTCTTTAACCTCTACACTTGTGACAGTGCTACAATCAGACAAAAAGCCAACAACACTTTTTATTTTTTTTTTCTTTGTCAGCACGTTTGTCACCATCCATGATTGCCATAAAATTTGTGACACCTTCCCTCAGATGCGTTGCCATGGCATGAAGCATTGAATCGTCAGCTGAACCTAAAATCATTACATCAACCCGACGACGCATTTCACATGGCAATACAGCCTCAATAAAAGCTTTGGCCACATCATCTTCTACCATTATTTCAAGCTCAGAGTGTATTGTACCTGACAGTTCGCTTGTAGCTTGCTCAACAGAAATGCCATATAGTATGTCAATTGAACCCGCTTTGGGTTTTACCAAGATACGACCCTCAGGTGGCACTGAACCAAGAATAGTGGCAGAATGCGATGAACAAATAATCTGACAAGAGTTTTTAAAGCAAAGATCTTTGAGTATTTGTATAAGTTTGCGCTGTGCCTGAACATGAAGACCTAATTCCAACTCGTCAACAACGATTAAGGCTCCTTTTCCTGCCGATATGATTTCATACATCAACTGCAGCACTGCATTCTCTCCCGCTCCCATGTTGAAACCCGTATAGGTACTTGATGTTTTTGTGCAGCCATATAGACGATACTTATTGTGTTTCGACATGGAAACATCAGTGTAGTCTTTCCCGAAAATTAATTTCATATATGCTGCCAATTCATTTCTCTCAGTCACACTCAAATTATTGGTTCCAAAACTACCGCAATAATTACGATAAGTCAAACTCTCCGATGGTGGCAGTATTCTATTGATGCCAAGAAACGATACCGCACGTTTTGGGCGGGTGTCATAATCCTTCCATTTCCCTTTTGGCGACTTGTTTCTTGTATCAGTATTTTTTGGTTTGCTTGTCAAAAATGTTGATGTAATCTTGATATCTGACATAAATCCACGCTCTGCTGCAGTAAAAGCAAAGAAATCACTATAAGTATAATGGCGACGTATCTTTTTTTGGTTCGTCAATAATGACATCGGGCAAAATGACGATTCATTATGGAAAGCACAACTCACTAGTGAAAGAACCGTTGATTTTCCAGAGCCGTTTTCGCCCACTATTACCGAAACAGGGTATTTGAATTCCATTTCAAATTTTCCCAAGCCACGAATAGAAGACTGCTCAATGGCTATCTTCTTAAGCGTATTGCAGCTATCGTTTTTAACAAACCACTGCTTGTTTTTACGATCTATTTCGGATTCTTTGTAATGTGACATACAATCAAAGTTAGCAATTTCACTTTAATTACATCCCTTATTGCCTCGCCAATATCTTTACCATAAAAAAACGACTCAATAAGGAGGCAGTAAGGAACCAGTAAGGAGGCAGTAAGGAACCAGCGGTTCAGTTAAAAGTTAAAAGTTGGCTTAGTTGCTTATATTAGCGTTCAAGGGTTCAAGGGTTCAAGCGTTCCCCTCCGTACCTCCTCCGACGATGTAGCGTGGATGTAGCGTGGATGCTCCGTGCATCCTCCGACGATGTTGGCTTCATCGAACCTACATCGAAGCTACCTCGAAGGAACATCGAAGGAACAAGTTCCAGTTAAGAGTTAAAAGTTAAGAGTGAAGAGTTGGCTTAGGTGCTTAGATGCTTAGGTGCTTATATGTTAACTGTTAACCGTTAATTGGGCTTTTTTATGGGTTCAAGAGTTCAAGGAGTTCAAGGGTTCAAGGAGATTCCGGCTCAAGGCCGGAATGAGGATTCAACCATAATACTCTTTGTACCACTCAATTATAGTTTATAGTTTAGAGTTTAGAGTCAGTTGATAGTTTATAGTTCAAGGTTTATAGTAGCTTTTATACCATTGGGCGAAGGCTCTCAATCCTTCCCTCAACGTAATCTTTGGCGTAAAGCCAAAGTCGCGTTCCAAAGCCGTTGCATCCGCATACGTTGTTGGCACGTCACCCGGTTGCATCGGCACCAACTCTTTATGCGCCTCGAAGTCGTAATCCTGCGGCAAAACGCCGGCACGGAGGAGTTCTTCTTGCAGGGTCTGCACAAAATCGAGCAGGTTCTCGGGTTGGCCGCCACCGATGTTATACACTGCGTATGGCGGTATGGGCAGGCCGTCTTCGCCATTGCGCTTGGCAGGGGCTTTCTGCAGCACTCGGTAAACGCCTTCCACGATGTCGTCCACGTAGGTGAAGTCGCGTCGGCAGTTGCCGTAGTTGTAGATCTGGATGGTTTCGCCACGCAGCAGCTTGTTGGTGAAGCCAAAGTAAGCCATATCAGGGCGACCGGCAGGGCCATAGACGGTGAAGAAGCGCAGGCCTGTGGAGGAGATATTGTAGAGCTTGCTGTAGCAGTGCGCCATCAGCTCGTTGCTCTTCTTGGTGGCGGCATAGAGGCTGATGGGATGATCCACATTATCGTCGGTGGAGAAGGGGACCTTCTTGTTACCGCCATACACTGAACTACTGGATGCATACACCAAATGCTGAACGCCGTTATAGTTTAGAGTTGAGAGTTTAGAGTTGAGAGTCAGTTGATCAAGTTGAGAGTTTTGAGTTTTTAAGTGTTCTTCAACCAACTGCTTCGCATTTCTGCAAGCCTCCAATATGTTGTAGAAGCCTATGACGTTGCTCTGAATGTAAGCGTCGGGATTCTCAATGGAGTAGCGCACGCCAGCCTGGGCCGCGAGGTTGACCACGATGTCGAACTTATACTCAGCAAAGAGTCGGTCAACCAGGGTTTTGTCAGCGATGTCGCCTTTAACGAACTTATAGTTTAGAGTGTAGGGTTTAGAGTTTAGAGTCAGTTGAGAGTGGAGAGTTTCAAGTTCTCTAAGTCTATACTCCTTCAACGACACGTCATAATAGTTGTTGAGGTTGTCAAGACCTACTATGGTGCCTTCATTCAACTCATGGAAGAGACGCTTGACGAGGTTGGCACCGATGAAGCCGGCACTGCCGGTGACTAATATGGTATTCATATAGAGATTTTGTTTGTTTACTGTTTACCCTTCAATTTTTGCCGTCATTTTGGAAGGAACTTGGAAGGAACTTGGAAGAAGGTTGAGGTCAAAGTTCATAGTTCAAGGGCGGGATCGCGCATGCCTGTCAAAACTCAAGCGTTCACATCATACAAATCCTGCCCCTGCTTCATGATGTTCAGGTCATAGTCGGGCTTCACATCAAAGATGGTGAGTGCCTGATCCAGCATCTCGCGGTGCTGTCCAGTGACACAGACTATAGTCTCAAAATCGATTGGATATTTCTAGAACTCTTTCACTAGAGGGCACATCTTGATGGCTTCGGGGCGCGTGCCGAAGACGAGCATTACTTTTTTTTATTATATGATAGTCTAGTTTGTTTCTTTGAAAAGTGTATAAAATATTTTGGAATAAACTATTTTTTTAAGATGGGCCTTCAGGCTGTGCGGAAGACCCTACAGCCCCTTCAGCGACCACCGACTGTGCGTAAAGACCGGAAGGCCATTGTATTTCCAGGCTTATTCTGCGATTGATATTGAATTATTGAAGTTACTCGTTTCGTCAAACACTAAGCTATGGATACCTTCGCGTTCTTTTATATCTCCATCAAACCCAACTCTATCAGCGATACCACACCATGGCTCGATGCAGACAAAGGGACAGCCAGGCTTATTGAGAGCCCAAATGCCGAAGGCATCGGCATGGAGACAAACAACGGTCAACACCTTCTTGCCATGTCTGTCAAACAATGCGACTTTGGCCACTTGCTGTGCCTCAATCAAAATAGCATCGTCAGCAAAAGTAGTGTTGGTCAATGCAAGAATGCCCTCGTTATTCAACAACACCTTGGGTTGACCATAATGAACTCGCAGTCCGTTTTCAAGATAATTGAAAACCATGGGGGAAACAATCTCGTCATGGGCATCATAGCACTGTATATAACCGTGAATCTCATCGGCAACGTTGTAGTCAGGCAACAGGAAAGCAGGATGTGCACCTATATGGACCATTTTTCCCATCACCATATTGCGGATCTCCCGCTCGGAGGCATTACTGGCATATTAGAGTCATAATCATTGATGTCCGACTTCATATTAGCATCTGTAGTAACTATCATTATCTGCTTGTCATTTGCTTTATGCCCCACGAAATGAAGGATGGAAATAAAATCAAACCATCCCTTCTTTCTCCAATATCTCTCCTGCAACACCGCGGAATCGGTCAGCATAGTTATTCTCAGGATGCAATAGGTTCCAGTCCCATGCTTGCTTCAAGAGGGCAAGTCCTTCTTTTTTATGACCTCCGTAATACAGGATGCTTCCTTTCAACTGAATGGCTTGATGAACACGGGTTTCTTGTTCAAGATAATGCTCAGTATTCAAAGCCTCATATAGCACCAGACATTCCTCGGCATAACGCATGGCAGCGTGAAAGTCGGCTTCGCTCAGGGAGGCTGTAATACCGTTGACGTATGTTGCTCCAAGTAATAGCAACGACTGGCCTATCTCGTATAGCTTTCCCGGATGTTTGCAAACATCATATAGATGCCGCCTTGCTTCCAATGCCTTGAGACAATGCTCACGAGCCTTGGTCTGGTCGCCAAGATAGTCAGAATAGAAGAATGCCCAATTGTGATATGCTTCCGACAGATATAAAAGACTACCGGGCTCTTCCTGATGTTTCGTAGCATAATCTACAACCTGATCCAAAAGGATGTCAACATTGTGCTTGATTTCGTCATCTGCCATGTTCAAAATATGCGCTGCATCTATCGTGGTGGCAGCAATGCAGTTGGGCAGGTCGCAAAAGACATCGGTTCGGACGGATGGGTCAAAGGCCTCATGGGGCAGGGAGATTGCCCTCATGTAGGTTCTCGCTGCCTGGTTAAGCAGTCCTGTCACATCGCCCTGTAAGGGGCGAATCCGAAGTTGACAGGCCAGTATCTGACAGCAATTTGCCAGAATCTCAATCTCTGGAATCCCTTGTTTCTCCCATGCGGTTGCTTTTTGTATAAGTCGCTGAATCGCTCTGAACGCCCGCTGATTCTCGCCAAGGGAGGAAACGAAGTTGATATAGGTGACATAGAGGTGTATGATATAATGCCGCATCAGTTCGGAACGGTTGTCAAACGCCTCAATGTTCTCCATTGCTTTCTCGTAGAAAGCCAAGGCTTCGGTGTTTCGATTCTGATGGTGAAGATAGTTTGCGTAGTTCATACGCATCATCTCCACCGTGGGATCTTTAACCTCATATCGGTCGGCGGTCTGCACCACCTTTAGGTACTGGGCATCTGCATCGCGTCCTGTAGTGGCGAACTGAGTAGTATAGGTGTCGCTAACTTGCACCATCAACATCTGGGTGCGCAGCAACTCTCTTGTATCGACATCAAGCGATGCCTGCAGCTTCTCTTTACGATCTATCAGGGCGGTGAGACGGCCTATATTCGTGTCGTTTACTCCACTGGAAATTAGACTGTCAATATTGTCGGAAATCTGACGCAACCACGTTTCTTTTCTGCTACGTATCTCTTTGTTTACGTCGAGAATAACATCACTCACCGCATTCAACCGGCTCAGTTGCTCATCGAACGCGTCGATGTCTACATCGCCAGTAGGACTGGCGACCTGGGTGTTCACGCCCAAAACGGCAAACGAGAACAGCCTTAACAACGAAGCAAGTTGCTGGGCTATGGTGCCGTCGTGGATGCCAAGCGTGGCAAGTTGTATGACAGGTAACTTGAAGAATACGAACCAACCGTCTTGAATGTCTATGCCTGCATTCAACTCAACGCCAAGAATGCTCTGCTGATGCAGCCAACGGACGAGATTGAACTTGACACGGCAAAGGTTGTCATAGGGCTCGTTGAAGATACCGTTGCTGTGGATGGCGGCATTGATTTGCGGATGGTTAGCACAGATGGCATCGTCATGGTTGTAATACAGAGCCACATCGGGTCTCCGTCCTCCCTTGCGGCTGTTGATGGCGGTAAGGATTTCTGCCTCTTCGGCTGGGCTGACGGTATCTTTGAGAATGGCGGCATAGTAGTCACTGGTTGGTATCTTGGTATCGTTGCCAGTAGTAAGATGGCAACGGCTATGGAATGTACGCTCAGCCAAATCATCTACGCTGCGAACCAGATTGCCAAAGTACGCACGTTCAGTGGCTCGGTCGTCAGGAATGGTGGCATAGAGTTCTTTGGCAGCAATAGTGTGAGCAGGAATGATGCTGACAGGGTGAGACGCGATATGATTTACGACAAGTGTTTCTACTTGTGTAAAGATGTCATCATCGTCCGACACGGCTATAGGTGTGAGACCCTGGCTTGCCAGATATCTGTTGACAGTTGTCTTGCAGACAGCAGTGTCTTGAATATCAAGCACTACTGGCACGTGGTGGAGTGTGTCAGTCCAAAATTGTATCTCCTCTTGAGTGAATTGTCCGCAGTTGCCACGGAAAAGGGCTATGAAGAGATCGCTCTTCTTGATAAGGTCCTCGTTGTACTCGCTCTGTTTTCTCAGTCCCCTGTAAGTTGGCTCATAGTCTTCCCAACAATGAAGCCTTATACGCCAGCCTTGTGGCTCGTACAGGTCGTTCAGCCTTCGCACAGCATCCCCAACCACAGCGCGTTCGTGTTCCGTGTCGAAAGATGATGCTATGAATATGCGAATGTCGGCCATTAGTATTAAACCTTGAATTATGTTGAAGAACTAAATAGGCTTTTTAATCTATTATCACGATGTTGAGCCTTTCATCGGAAGGCAGGCCGTGAGGACTTGGACAGTTAAAATCGGGTTCCGTTGGAGCGGTATCGTTTCGCCTAAGGTACAAATCAACCAGGAGATGTTAAAAGCCAACTAAAGTTCAGAAAGAACTGCCTTGCACTGCAAGCGATAATCCCCGAGTCGTGAATCAGACCTGCATTCGGGTCCATCGTCACCACGTACTTGGGATAATTGTCCTTAATCAACTTCAGGTTGCCAAACTCACGCTCGTAAGTCTCTTCGCCGCTCACCTGCAAGGCCACCTGCACGTATATCACCTCATCGCCCCGACGTGCCACGAAGTCAATCTCTTTCCCATTCAGTTGTCCTACATATACCTCATAGCCGCTTCGTTTGAGTTTCAGATAGACTGCTCCCTCCAGCACCTTCTCTATATCCAGACTGCGCTTGTCGCGGCACAGATAATTCCGCAGCCCCAAATCCTCGAAATAATACTTGTCCTGCTGCTCAAAAACACTCTTACCCTTGATGTCGTAGCGTTTCACACGGTCTATCATATAGGTGTCGCACAAGGCATCCATATAGTCGCCCACTGTATTTGCCGAAACAGCCAAACTGCTTCCTTTTAAGTATTTAGCTATGCTATTGGCAGAGAAAATCTTTCCGCTATTGTCTGCCACAAATCGGGTCAGATTATCAAGCAGCGCCACATTGCGCACATTCTTGCGACGCACGATGTCCTTCACAAAAATGGTGTCGTAGATGCTGCCCAGATACTCCGTCCTGGTACGCTCGTCCTCCAAGGGTATGCGATAGAGAAACGGCAGACCGCCCCAGCGCAGGTATTGTGAAAAAGCGTTGTCAGAATCCTCCAGACCATAGAACCGCAGGAACTCCAGATAGTCCAGACTGCTTACGTGTACACGATGATAGCGGCCTGCAAACGACGAAGCTATATCGCTCGACAGCATGGCAGCGTTGCTCCCCGTCACCACCACATCCACACCATCCTGCTTCACCCAATAGCGCAAAGCTTTCTCAAACTCATCAACCTCCTGCACTTCGTCTATCAGCACATAGTTGCGGCCTTCCACCACGCCAGCCTTAATCTTCTCCGACAATTCACGGAACGTCACCAAGTCTGCGTTCGCGGGGTCCTCCATATCGATATAAATCACGTGACCTTCAGCACTCAACTCATTAGAGAGCAACTCCAGAATGCAACTCTTTCCGGCACGACGGTGTCCGGTCAGCACCACAGCCTCTCCTTTGCCCAATAAGCTGGAAACCTGAGTTATATAGTCATCACGCCTAATCCTCTCCATAATTAGAATTTTTTGCAAAAGTACAAAAACTTCTCAATATGCAACAAACTTTCTTGACAATTATGGGTTACACCGTCGGCTTCCGCCGCATAAGGCACTGATACCCGCTTGGCGAACAGCGAGCTGGGAATTGGCTATGATCTCATTGGAAGAATTTGCACTCGGGGTTATTGTGTTCCAGCCAATCTTTGAGGGCTCCGCCCACGAAGCCGCATCCGATAAATGCAGACGAACTTGTTAGTATGCTGAGGCGAGAAAACATCCCCTAAAGGGAACCATAAATGAGAGACCCACGGGTTCACCTCCTCGTTTGAAGTCTGAGGGAAGAGGGAAGATGTGGTTACTCCTTCGCAACAAATCGTAGAGGGTGGTCGGCCATGATACTGTCGGTGATCAATGGCCCTTGATCACGCATCTTGTGTATGGCTATACCCAATATCCAATCAGCCCAATGATGATTGTCAAATGTTAAAATCCGGGTCGGTTCTGGCCGCTATCGCTTCGCCTACGCTACGCCTAACCTTCGCCTAAGCTACGCCTAAGGTACAGATGTACAGTTTTCGGCAGAAATTTGTTAAAACCAGAACTTCCAGGAACGACAGGACGTATGATGGAAGAGAGAAGATGCATGATATGGTTTGATGTCAGATGGAAGATATTGTTTTGCCACAACTATCGCATTCAACTTCCTTTTGGCAAGGTGTAGGCAAGGACTTGGCAAGGAGTAGGCAAGGATAAACGGCATGTGCGACCTTGCGAGATGCTTGCGAGATGCGTTGGTTCAAGGGTCGAGGTTCAAGGTTCAAAGTGTCGACACTCTTAGGGTGCTGATTCGGCCTTCTGTCGAAGCTCATTCGGCCAGAAGGCTGTTGGGCCGAATGAGCTTCGAAGGAGTGCTCCTTAAAGTGTATAGTTTATTGTTTATAGTTTATAGTCAGTTTAAGAAGTTCCAAGTTCGAGGTTCTACTTGAAACTTTTTGTTTCATGCGGATGGCATGGATTACACAGAATAACTTTCCACGTATTACACGTGTTTTCACGTATCCTTTTATACTTGCGATACGAGTGATACATGGAAATTATTTTCGTAAGCTCCCGGTCAACGTCCCCTCCAAAACATCGAGGGTTGAGGTCTAAGGTTTAAGGTTCAAGGTTATTCATCAGCATCAGGTAATGCTTGCACGTCTGTATCTTCGACGGGCGGCAGGTAGTCGGAGGCCTTGGAAGGCGAGATGACGGAGTGACCCAGCTGCTGCTCCAGCTTGTCGCGGGCGGCCTTGGCCACGCTGCCACCCTTCTTGGCCACCTTGGCACTTTGGCTGTAGCCCTGCGGGTGTTGCTCGCGCGACAGGTCGGTGGCGGCACTCTCGGCCAGCATATTGAGGATAAGTTCCGTATTGGTCATGTTATCGCGCAGACTCTCTTTCTTCAGACCTTTGAACTGCTTGTACTGACGGGTAGTCTTGCCGCTCCACTCGCGCGTGATGATGTCGGTGAGCGACGCATACTGCTGTCCTTGCTGCACGCCCGCACGGTCCCACTCGTCGGTGAGGGCCTTGCGAACCTCGATGCTCTTCACGCGGTTGTTGATCCAGCTCTCGCTGTAGCCCTTGCGACGCCAGTCAAGAATCGCTTGTTCAATCGACAGCTCCGGGTCGGCCAGCTGGTCCAGACGCTGCTTGGCTACTGAGGCCATCCACTGCTTGAACGGCTCAGCCTTGGGCGAAGGAATGCTCTGAATGAGGCGGAAAAGTTGCTCGGTATCAGCAACATCAGTCTTGTAGCGTTTGCCGTCTTTAGGCGAAGCCATCTTCAGTTGGTTACAATTTGTAACCGACTCATTGCCCTCCTTCCTCAGTCGGAATTTAAGCACCTTCCAATAATTCTTTGCCAAATCATAGTCTGGTTGGTCAGTCAATACCGCACACACGTCCACGATGGAGAAGTACCACTCCTCCTTCTCGTCGTCCCACACGGTACGCACTTTCTTCTCTTCAAACAGCTGTATCTTATGCTTCTGTGTCATAATCGTCTAAGGTTTATTGAAAGTATTAACGACGATTGGAGGTGTTTATTGTGTGGTGGGGTGTGCTCGCTGACGCTCGCTGGTTTATGTCACACAGATTCCACGGATAGCACAGATTTCCGCCTGACGGCGCTTGCGGGCTCAAGCTCCGAGGATATTAATCCGCCGCGGATTAACCGATGAGGATGTTGGATGTTAGATAATACTCATTACTTCAAATTATAGTGTAGTATTATCTTTTGTTACTTTCGATAATGCTTTCAGCAGCATCAGCAAATTTGGAGAGATCAGCCTCGTGCAACGGATAATACATCGCCATAACCTCACTGATGCCAAGACCTTTCCGCTGCATATAGGAGAAACTACGGCAGGTCAGCCACTGATAGTAGGCCAACGCCCAACCAGCCCAGTACTCTGGTCCCACGGTGTAGGTGCCATCGTTTGCGCTTGACAGATTGCCATCGAAGGCCTCCACCACCATATCAGCCAGCTCGGCACCTGAAAGACCCACCAAATAGCGCGGATTGCCATTGGCAAATTGGCGCGACACCTCCGAAGAGAGGAACTTTTCGTAGAACTCATCAATCGGGTAGCCATATTTCCGCACACCACAATCCATCATCACGGCAAGGTTGCGCATTGCTCCGTTCAGATATGTCTTCTTATATGCCCTGGCCATTTTTCCAATTGTTTCTGATGATGTCAATTATGTATATTTCGTTCTCCGCTAAAGGTTTGGTAGCAATTTGGCGGTATTTGCCTCGGGCTTCTTCGTCACGTTGTTTGTATTTGGCGAAATATTCCTCACGAGAAGCTTTTATTGCCTCAACAAACGAGAGCGCCTCGAAAGCTTTTTTTGATTTTAATACCACCTGCTCACCCAATTTGCCCAGACGCATGGCTTCCGACAGGTCTGACAGCGAGAGGGTGCCGTTCACAAAGTCGCCTGCGTAAGAGAAGTAGGAATCGTTGGCACGATAGCCGACGATGATGTCGTATTTCTTATAGTCAACCTTGAAGTTCTCTAATATATAGGACTTTGCCCGCTGAGGCATACCATCGGCCACGTTGAACTTGCGGTTCTCAAGCAAAATGGCCAACCAATTTAAAATATTGTATTCTGGACTATTGAGGTTGAGTATTGTGAGGCCGGTCATATCAAGTCGATAATGATTGGCATAGCCATCACTGTCCGATGAGCAGGCCCATTCCTTGGCCAGTTCGGCATGTTCGGTACAGTAAAAACCCCGGCCGTAGTCGTTAAAGAGCTTACCCTCTCCGAAGAGAGGTTTCTCCACAACATTGACAGAGCCATGATAGATGTCAATCAAATTATCTTTCATTTTTATCATTTCCAACCCTCAACGGTGTTATCGTACCTATCAAACACTGTCAGAAACTGATATATACTTTTTCTCTCGATGAGCTCACTCCTGCTCCACCCAAATCAACTTGCTCACATCATAGCCTCTGCTGGTGGCTTCGGACAGGATGGTTTCTTTCACTTCGTCTGTTAACTTAGGTGTGCGCGACAGTATCCAAAGGTATTTTGCATTGCTGCCTCCGATTAACACCCATTGATAGTCATCGTCCAACAGCATGATGCGGTAATCACCATAGAATGGACCAAAGAATGAAACACGCAGGATTCTTGGGTTGTCGGTCAACTTGGCCTTGCCTTTGGCCTCCTTCGGCTTACCGTCCTTGATGCCAGTGTTCAGCACGGCCACTTTCCCGTCTTCACGCAAGGTGTACTGGGCTTTGCAAAACTGCATGCCACGCTCAAAACGATGGTCGAAACGGGCCACCTCATACCATTCACCAAGATATTTTTCGAGTTGCAAATCACCCGAAACGGAATTGTCAACCTTGGGCTGCACACCGCAACTACCCAAAAAGAACAAGGACATGATAATTACGATTAGTTTTTTCATCTGATTTAACTTTTATTTTTATTCACTCACTTGCAGTAGCTCGTTTGCAAAACGGAATGCCTGGAAACGGGCTTCAATATGTCCAACTACGCCACCAAAATACACATTCAGCTCACACAGGTGCTCCAGGATTAATGCTTCAGTTCCTTCTGAAAGTCTCGGAGTTAACCTCTTCTTTCATCTCGTCGATGACCTTCAGTAAGTACTGACCATACTGGTTTTTCAGCATCGGCTGGGCCAGCTGGCGCATCTTTTCTTCGGTAATCCAGCCGTTACGATAGGCGATACCCTCGAGGCAGGCAATCTTCAAGCCTTGACGCTTCTCGATGACCTCCACGAAGGTGGATGCCTCGGAAAGTGAGTCGTGCGTACCGGTGTCCAACCAAGCGAAACCGCGGCCAAACACCTGTACTTTCAGCTCGCCATCATCAAGAAAGCGCTGGTTCACTGTGGTGATTTCCAATTCGCCACGGGCAGATGGCTTGATATTCTTGGCCACTTCGACCACCTTGTTGGGATAGAAATAGAGTCCCACGACGGCATAATTGCTCTTCGGGTGCTGTGGCTTCTCCTCTATCGAAAGGCAGTTACCTTGTTTATCAAACTCCGCCACACCGTATCTTTCCGGGTCTGATACCCAATAGCCAAAGACCGTCGCCTTCTTGTTGTTTTCCGCCTCTCTTACCGCTTCTTTGAGCATTTTGGTGAGGCCGTTGCCGTGGAAGATGTTGTCGCCCAACACTAAGCAGGCGCTGTCGTTGCCGATAAACTTCTCACCTATTATAAAAGCCTGTGCCAGACCATCAGGACTGGGCTGCTCAGCATACTCGAAATGCACGCCGTAATCAGAGCCATCACCGAGCAGACGCTTAAATCCCGGCAGGTCGTATGGCGTGGAGATAACCAAAATATCCCTAATCCCGGCCAACATCAGCACACTGATGGGATAATAGACCATCGGCTTATCATAAATCGGCAGGAGCTGTTTGCTCACACCTTTTGTAATAGGATATAAACGCGTGCCGGAGCCTCCGGCAAGGACGATGCCTTTCATAGGGGTTAAGACTTAAAATGGTACAACTAATTCATCTTCAATCCAATCGGTGTTAATCTCAAAATCGGTTGAACTACTGGCACTGTATATCGATCCTACCATCTTGGTTTGGCGGTTGCGCTGCAACGGCACATTTTCAATCACCTTATGTGAAACAGAAGCTTCCAATGCATCAAGCACATCGATGGTGACTGTCATTGTTTGCTCATCGGTGGCAAGGAAGAGATAGGTGTTGATATTTGAAACGGTACCCACTTCATTGGCGAGAGTCAATACGTTGTTGAAACCTGTGTTCGTGGTGGCCAGACCCGTGGTGGGGTTGAAAGCCTTACCGCCAGCAGAGACTGTTACGCGGACGCTTTGGGCATTTTCCGTACGATAATCTGTCGATTCCACTCTGAGTTTGGCTATCACACGGTTAAGCGTGGCGCTGAGGTTAACGGCATTGGTGTTGGCGATATTCACGGCTTGGGTGGCCACGAAAGTCTCGCGGGCAGGATAGTTACCGAAGGTGGCGGTAGTGGGACTGGTCAGCGTGATGGCAGGTTCACCATCGTTCAGACCGTATCCGAGGACGACCATCGTGTAACTGCCCATGGGGAGGGAGAGACTGAAATCGCCAAAAGTGGTATAGGTAGTGGGGTCGCTACGGAACTGCGTTACTTTATATTGTTCTGTGTTGTCAGCTTTGTAAAATGCCAGAGTAACGGCCTTAACACCAGTGTACTCCGGTATGCCGTCTTTCGAGGGCAAGGTGTCTTGCGTGATGGTAAAGTCGTTAACGTGGATGCGGACGGGTACTTGGACGTTGTCGTTCTTTTTGCAGCCTGCCACAAGCAGAAGTGCTGCAAGGATCAGATAAAGCTATTTCACAGGTTAAATTATTAGTGGTTTGATAGAATACTTCATTACCTCCCACGATACATGTCGTCGTAGTACTTTTGATAGTCGCCTGAGGTGACATTGTCCATCCAGTCTTGGTTGTCGAGATACCAGCGGACGGTCTTCTCAATGCCTTCCTCGAATTGGAGGGAGGGTTCCCAACCCAGCTCGCGTTGCAGCTTGCTGCTATCGATGGCATAGCGCATATCATGGCCGGCACGGTCGGTGACGTAGGTAATCAAGTCCATATCGGCACCTTCGGGGCGACCCAGCAGACGGTCAACGGTGTTGATGACCACCTTGATGATGTCGATGTTTTTCCACTCGTTGAAACCACCTATATTATAGGTCTCGGCCACCTTGCCCTCATGGAAGATGAGGTCGATGGCGCGGGCGTGGTCTTCCACATAGAGCCAGTCGCGCACGTTCTCGCCCTTGCCGTAGACGGGCAGCGGCTTGCGGTGGCGGATATTGTTGATGAAGAGCGGTATGAGCTTCTCGGGGAACTGGTAGGGGCCATAGTTGTTCGAGCAGTTGGTGACGATGGTGGGCATCCCGAACGTGTCGTGGAAAGCGCGCACAAAGTGGTCGCTGCTGGCCTTGGCTGCGCTATAAGGGCTATGTGGTTGGTATTTCAAGTCCTCGGTGAAGAACTTCTCGCCGTAGGCCAGATGATGTTTGCCACTGCTGGCTTTGGTGGTGAACGGAGGCTTGATGCCCTCGGGATGGGTCATTTCAAGGGCACCGTACACCTCGTCGGTCGAGATATGATAGAAGCGCTTGCCCTCAAACTTCTCGGGGAGGCTCTCCCAGTAGGCTTTTGCAGCCTGCAAGAGGCTCAGCGTACCCATCACGTTGGTCTGGGCAAAGGTGAAGGGGTCTTTGATGGAGCGGTCCACATGGCTCTCAGCGGCCAGATGGATGATGCCGTCCACATGCTCTTCCTGCATCAGTTGATAGACACCCTCAAAGTCACAGATGTCCATCTTCACGAAGCGGTAGTTCGGTTTGTCCTCGATATCCTTGAGGTTGGCCAAGTTGCCAGCGTATGTCAACTTGTCGAGGTTGATGATTTTATATTGAGGGTACTTGTTGACGAACAGCCGTACCACATGGCTACCGATGAAACCGGCTCCTCCGGTGATGATGATGCTTTTCATAGTTCGTGTTTTGTTTATCTTGTTCGTGACGTCAGTCTCTTTTGAAAATATCTCTCGTATACACTTTCTCCTTCACATCGTCCAAGCAGCTGTCGTAGCGGTTGGCGATGATGGCCTGGCTCATTTCCTTGAACTTCTGGAGGTCGTTGACCACCAAAGAGCCGAAGAAAGTGCTGCCCTCCTCGAGGGTGGGTTCATAGATAATCACTTGGGCGCCCTTGGCCTTGATGCGTTTCATGACGCCTTGGATGGCACTCTGGCGGAAGTTATCGCTATTGGATTTCATCGTCAGCCTATACACCCCGATGATAATTCTCTGCTCCTTGGCGGTGTCAAAATAGCTTGACTCAGTATAGTAGCCCGCTTTCCTCAGCACCTGGTCGGCAATGAAGTCCTTGCGGGTGCGGTTGCTCTCCACGATGGCACTCATCATGCATTGCGGCACATCCTCATAGTTGGCGAGGAGCTGCTTCGTATCCTTAGGCAGGCAGTAACCGCCATAACCAAATGAAGGGTTGTTATAATGGCTTCCGATACGCGGGTCGAGACCAATGCCGTCGATGATGGCCTGGGTATCGAGTCCCTTCATTTCAGCGTATGTGTCCAGCTCGTTGAAGTAGCTCACACGCAGGGCCAGATAAGTGTTGGCAAAGAGCTTCACGGCCTCAGCTTCCTTCATGCCGATGAAGAGGGTGGGCACATCGTTCTTGATGGCTGCCTCCTGAAGCAAACGGGCGAAGGCGTGGGCGCGTTCGGTAAGCCACTCGATATCCGTAAGGGCCTTGATGGCCTCGTTCTCCTCCTGATATTCAGCGCCTGTCATCATCTTGGGGATGCCCACGATGATGCGGCTGGGGTATAGGTTGTCGTAGAGGGCTTTGCTCTCGCGCAGGAACTCGGGGCTGAAGAGCAGGTTGAATTTCTTGACACCCTTTTTTGCATACTTCACATAGAGGCCACGGGTATAACCCACGGGGATGGTCGACTTGATTACCATCACGGCATCGGGATTGACCTTCAGCACGGCATCGATAACGGCTTCCACTGCCGAGGTATCGAAGAAGTTCTTCTGGCTGTCGTAATTAGTGGGGGCTGCAATGACCACAAACTCGGCATCGCGGTAGCCGGCCTCCTGGTCAAGGGTGGCTTTCAGGCTCAAAGGCTTGTTGGCGAGATAGTCTTCGATATAATCGTCCTGGATGGGCGATTTCTTGCTGTTCACCAAATCCACGCGCTGCGGAACCACATCAACAGCGGTGACATCGTTATGCTGAGCCAACAGGGTGGCGATTGACAGGCCGACATAGCCTGTTCCTGCTACTGAAATCTTCATTGAGGGTGTTTATTAAGGTTCTTGTATTGCCGTTTTTCTACGGCTCCGCCCCGTCACTCACAGGCCGTGTTTGACAAGGTTTTGACTACCAGTGGAATATAGCACCATTGAAATGGATATAATCCACCTATATAATGACGCAAAAATAGCAAAAAATAATACAAGGAGAAAAAAAAGTCTGTTTTTTTTTCCTCGGGTTCAAAAATCACGGGATGCGGCGTTTTTTAATCTTCTGATATTTCGCTCATCATGCGACGATAGGCCGAGAAGACGTTGGCGCGCGAAGTATAACCCAGGTATTTCCCGTTCTGGATGACGGGGATATTGTATTTTCCCGATTTGTTGAACTTCTGCACAATCTCCTCCATCGACTCATCTATATGAATAATATAATCCGGCAAGACGGCGAAGTTCTGTATCGACTGGTCGTAATATGACTCATCGAAGAGGATACCACGAATGTCATCAAACAACACATGGCCGCAAAACACGCCGTTCTTGTCGACCACCGGGAAGATGTTGCGCTTGGAGGACGAGACCAAGGGCAGCAGGTCACGGAAAAGGCAGTCAGGGTCGATGGTGCTGAAGTTGGTCTCTATCAACTGGTTGACAGCCATCATATTGAGGATGCTCTTGTCCTTGTTGTGGGTTACCTCGACACCTTTTTCGGCCACCGCATTAGTGTAGATAGAGTGGTTGAAAAACAGGCGGTTGATGACGTAGGCCAAAGCCGAGACAATCATCAGGGGGACGATGAGCGCATAGCCGTTGGTGATTTCAGCAATAAGGAAGATGCCCGTCAGGGGTGCATGAAGCATACCCGCCACCAATCCGCTCATCCCCACGAGGGCGAACTTGGCGGGGTCTAAATTACCGATACCCAAATAGTTGACCAGCGTTGCAAAAAACAGTCCCGTGAACGCCCCGATGAACAAAGCCGGAGCGAAGGTGCCGCCCACGCCGCCCGCCCCAAAGGTGAAAGCCGTCGCAAAGGCCTTCAGCAGAATCATGCCTGCGAAGAGGATGATGACCAGCAGGTCGTAGTCCTTAAACTTCATGAACCATGAGTTGCCGAAGACGGGGCTGTAGTCGCCCCGCAAAGCAGAGTTGATGGCTTCATACCCCTCGCCGTAGAGGGCGGGAAACAAGAAAATGAGGATGCCCAAGAGCGTGCCTCCAACGAGGAACCGCGTCCAAGGTGACTGCATCTTTTGGAACCGCTTCTCGACGGTGAAAGACACCTTGAGAAAGTAGGCTGACACCAAACCTGCGAAGAGACCTAACAGCACGTAATACAGCGCATTGGAAGGGATGAAACCCTCAGAAATGACAGCCGGGTATTCCACCGTCTGACCCAGGAACCAGTAGGCCGTCAGAATGGCCACGAAGGAGGAGCAGATGATGGGCACCAGCGCATTGAGCGAAAGGTCGATCATAAACACCTCAAGGGCGAAGACGATACCCGTGATGGGAGCTTGGAAGATGGCCGCCAAAGCGGCTGCCCCACCCATACCGATGAGCTGTATAGTGTGCTTATAATCAAGCTTTAAGGCTTGTGCGATATTGGAACCTATGCTGCCGCCAGTCGACACAGAGGGGCCTTCCAGTCCTACCGAGCCACCAAAGCCTACCGTGAGGGCGCTGGTGACGATGCTCGACCAAGTGCTACTGCGGCTCACCTGGCCTTTGTTTTTCGAGATGGCGTAAAGAATGCCGGGAATACCGTGACCTACCTCTTTTTTCAGGATATATTTGCAGAACAGGATGGTCAGCAGGACACCGATGGCCGGACAGATAAAATACAGGATATGCGAGTACTGAAACTGCGCATTGATGACCACGTCACGGATCCCATGGGCCAGCTTCTTGATAAGGACGGCAGCAACACCTGCAAGAAAGCCCGTGGGTATGCTGAGTATCAGCATAAAACGGCGGTCTGTCATGTGGGACTTGCGCCACGCATTAAACCGGTCTATCCATCCGTCTATCTTGTCACCTATGGCTGCCATAGTAATGATAAACTACGCTACTTCATCCAGGCTTCAACTTCCTCAAGTTGAAGTGCAGGGATATCGATCTTGTTCTTCTTGCGCAGGCCGTTCAGCTTTTCGCGAAGGGCTGAGGGCTTCTCGGCCTTCAGTTGTTCGATGGTGTTGTAGCCGTTGGTGAGCAACAAGGTTGCCCAAGTTTCGGCCATACCGAGGGCCATGAAGTCTTCCTTGGTGGCGTTCTTGACGACTTTTTCGGGGCGCATCATCGGGAAGAGCAGCACCTCTTGGATGGTGGTCTGCCCCGTGAGGAGCATCACGAAGCGGTCGATGCCGATGCCCATGCCTGAGGTGGGTGGCATACCATATTCCAAAGCGCGCAGGAAGTCCTGGTCGATGAACATGGCCTCATCGTCGCCGCGCTCGCTGAGTTTCATCTGTTCCTCGAAGCGTGCACGCTGGTCGATGGGGTCGTTCAGCTCGGTGTAGGCATTGGCCAACTCCTTGCCGTTGACCATCAGCTCGAAGCGTTCGGTCAGTTCGGGGTTGTTGCGGTGACGCTTGCAGAGGGGCGACATCTCGACAGGATAATCCGTGATGAAGGTGGGTTGGATATAGGTACCCTCGCACTTCTCGCCAAAGATTTCGTCAATCAGCTTGCCCTTGCCCATCGTCTCATCCACCTCGATGCCGAGTTGCTTGCACACCTCGCGCAGCTGGGCCTCGTCCATACCCGTGATGTCGATACCCGTTTTTTCCTTGATGGAGTCGATCATCGTGATGCGCTTGAAGGGACGCTTGAAGCAGATTTCGTTGTCGCCCACTTTCACGGTTTCCTTGCCCAACACATCCATCACGCAGCGATAGATCATCTCCTCGGTGTAGTCCATCATCCAGAGGTAGTCCTTGTAGGCCACATAGATCTCAAGACCCGTGAACTCGGGGTTGTGGGTGCGGTCCATACCTTCGTTGCGGAAGTTGCGCGAGAACTCATACACGCCCTCGAAGCCGCCCACGATGAGGCGCTTCAGGTAAAGCTCGTCGGCAATACGGAGGTACATCGGGATGTCCAAGGCGTTGTGGTGCGTGATGAAAGGACGCGCCGTAGCACCGCCGGGGATGGCTTGCAGCACAGGCGTTTCCACCTCAAGGTAGCCGCTCTCGTTGAAGAAACGGCGGATGCTGTCGATGATGCGGGTGCGGGCGATAAAGATGTCCTTCACCTTGTCGTTGACCACGAGGTCGACATAACGCATACGGTAGCGCAGTTCGGGGTCATTGAATTCGTCGTACTTCACGCCGTCCTTCTCCTTGACGATGGGCAGCGGCCTCAGCGACTTGCTCAACACAGTCAGTTCCTTGACATGCACCGAGATTTCGCCCATCTGCGTGCGGAAGGCGAAGCCTTTCACGCCGATGAAGTCGCCGATATCGAGCAGACGCTTGAACACCGTGTTATATAAGGTCTTGTCCTCCTCGGGGCAGATCTCGTCGCGCTTGATATACAGCTGGATGCGGCCTTTCGAGTCCTGCAGTTCGCAGAACGAGGCGGCGCCCATGATGCGGCGGCTCATGATGCGGCCCGCGAGGGTGACCTCTTGGAATTGGTCGGGGTTGTTGTCGTCAAATTGGTTGAGGATGTCCGTGGTGAACACGCTCACGGGGAACGCGGCCTGCGGATACGGGTTGATGCCGAGCTTATAGAGTTCGGCCAACGAATTTCTTCTGATTTGTTCCTGTTCGCTTAACATGATGCGTTTGAATTTAACTTCGTTGAATCGATTTGGCTGCAAAGGTACAATTATTTTGGGACAAAAATGCAGAAAAAGTTGCCACGTGAGGATTTATGTACTAATTTTGCGGCAATTAAACGATGTTCCATGATTGACAAGAACGAAATAATGACCCTGAAAGCGGTGTTGCTTTACATCATCAACGGATGGAACGGCACACAGAAATGTGATGTTTACCATATCGTAAAAGCGGCGTTTTATGCACAGGAGTTTCATCTTCAATCCCTTGAGTTGGACAAAGTGTTAGCATAATGGAAATCGGTGAGTTGCATCCATTGAAAGAGATGGCTGTAAAACCCGGAAGCGTGTTCCGAATGAGGTTTTACCCGCAAGATGGCGTTGTCCCGAAAGATGTTAAAGACACATCGCGTGACAAATATTTCATTATCCTTGGCAAGAATGACGACGGTAATTAAGTAACTGTTCAAAATTAAGCTACATGATTTTTGACGCGAGACATGGATCCAGGAGGAAACCGAGAGGAATCACAGTGTTACCTCGGAGTTACCTCGGAGTACCTATAGGCTTGGTATAGCGTTGCTATAGGCTTGCTATGGTTTTGAAGCATTTAATATATTGATTGTGAATATGTTATTGTTCCGAATAGAGCCTACAAGCCTATCCATGCTATTTATCTTTCACAAACACAGATAGTTACGAGGATTAATATAGCTCATTCGCTGCTTTGTTTTGCTACTGCAAAGATAAACAAAATTTGTGGTTTTCGAATGGTTTTGCTCGATAATCATCATATTATTCAAAAGAACACGGCCTGCGGATACGGGTTGATGCCGA
>R22__coassemble_146_pt1 | contig 53419 bp, 45 predicted proteins | sample R22__metabat2_low_PE_022 | metagenome-assembled genome bin R22 | reverse complement strand
CTCGCAGAACCCCGTAGGGGTGCAGGATGTTAAGCAGGTGGTGAAGCGTAGCGGAACCCCTGCTCTCACACCCCACGATACATCATGGATTATCGCTGGCCCCTGTAGTGTGGAAAGCGAAGCCCAAATCCTCGCCACAGCAAAGGCTTTGGCCGAAATCCCTGAGGTAAAGCTGCTGCGTGGCGGCATTTGGAAGCCCCGCACCCGCCCCGATGCCTTTGAGGGCAGGGGAGAGGAAGGCCTGGTATGGCTTCGTGAGGCGAAGCTTGAGACAGGCCTGCCCGTCGCCACTGAGGTGGCGACAACAGCCCATGTCGAACTGGCCCTGAAATATGAGGTTGATGCACTTTGGATTGGCGCCCGAACGGTGGTCAACCCTTTCTTGGTGCAGCTGCTGGCTGATGCCCTGCAAGGTGTTGATATCCCGGTGCTCATCAAGAACCCCGTCTCGCCCGACCTCAACCTTTGGGTTGGCGCATTTGAACGTTTCCAGAAAGCCGGTGTGACGCAACTGATGGCTGTGCATCGTGGCTTCTCGTATTATAAGGAGACTCCCTATCGCAACTTCCCCATGTGGGAAATCCCCATCGAGCTGACCCGAAGACTGGGCGTGCCGTTGATTACTGACATCAGTCATATTTGCGGTAACCGCGAGTTGTTGCAAGCCACTGCACAAAAGGCCCTTGACCTCGCCACTGACGGATTAATGATAGAATGCCACATTAATCCCGATGAAGCCCTGACCGATGCCAAACAACAAATCACCCCTGAGGGGTTGAAACAATTGCTGGCCAGTTTGACCTTCCGTACCAAAGATGCGAACATCGTTGAACGCGACCTTGCCGGCCTTCGCGGCGAAATTGATGATATTGACAGTGAGTTGCTGCAGTTGCTGGCACGTCGGATGGAAGTCAGTGCCCAAATTGGCGAATACAAGAAGAGTCACAATGCCACGGTGGTGCAACTGGATCGCTGGAAAAAGATTCTTGACGATCATATTGCCACGGGGCAAGACTTGGGCTTGTCGCCCCAATTAATAAATAAGGTGTTTGAGGCCATCCATCAGGCCTCCATTGAGCGACAGACCCGCGTCATGGAAAACTGACGAAGCCCACCACGGCAGGCAGGCTCCGTCAAGCTAAGCAAAAGAATGAAATAAAGTATTACGATTACGCTGCAAAACTACCCTGAGTCACGAAACCCTGCAAGGATTTCCGTCTCCACTTTTTCAACATTTTTCAACAATAGGAGTGTAATTGCTTGATTATCTGTTGTAAATGGTTAGTTTGTTTCCGTCATACTGGGTGTAGTATTGGATAAGCGGGTACACGGGTGCGCCTTCGGTAGGGAAGTTAGGGATCATATCGGGTTCAGCGACAATAATCTGGCCATTCAGAAGGTTGTAGTATGCATTGTTGCAATGGTCGACGACAAAGGGGAAGTCGACCACGAGTCGTGTCGTGTTGCCCTCGCTGTCCGTACAGGCATTGGGTTCGTTGGGTGGCAGACGGTCGTAGGCAAGAAATTCGTTCTCGCTTTGGCGGTAGATGATGACACCCCGGCTGGTGCTCTCCACCTCAGAGGTGACGTAAATCCAACCGCTGACGTAGTTAATCTCTTGATATTGAAGCGTGTTAGGGTAGATTGAGAATGAAAACGGCGTGGAAGGCCGGTTGGGATTCTCAGGGTATTTCTGGCAGCTCTGCATCCCTGTCAGAAGCCCTATTAATATTAATAGGTGTAAAATGCGTGTTTTCATCATGGCAAAGTAACGCAAAAATCCCTTTCAAAGTATACCATCAATGGAAAATTGTTACTTTTGCACCGAAAATAAACAGGATATGAGAAGTAAAAACACCATCATTGTTTTGTTGTTGAGCCTCTTTTTGGTGCTCACTTCATGTGCCTCGAATAAGTCGAGAGCTATGCGGAATGCCGAGCGGCAGTTGGAAAGGCAGGAAAAAGAATCGAAAAAGCAGTATGATAAAGCCAAGTCGGCACACTATAAACACCAGGCAAAAAAGACTAAAAGGATGATGAACCAGGACAAGCGTCATGCTGAGCGGATGCGTCGTAGACAACGTAGCAATCCGTTTTTCTCCTAGTTCAAACCTGTTTTGTTCCAGTTCAAGCCAAAAAATTCATATTTTTTGGCTTTTTTTTGCTATAGTCGGAAAACGAGTGAAAAAAAGTGTGAAAATTCTCTTTTCTATAAATAGTTATATATCAAAATGTTGAGATGTGTTTTGGGTTTTTCTGGAAGAAAAAAACGTCGAAAATGAATTTTTTTCTTGCGTACTTTCCAAGAAGGTTGTAATTTTGACGACTTTTAATGCACTAACTATAGCACTAAATGAAGTATAGTATTACATAAAATTACAAGGTATGTTTAAAAATTTACTAATAACCCTTGCATTAGTCTTGGCCACCTGCACGATGACCATGGCTCAGGCGCAAGGAAGACTCAAAGGCAAGATTACCGACGACTCGGGAGAAACCGTACCGTTTGCCAACGTCATCATTGAAAAAGGCGGAACGCAAGTGGGTGGTGCATCATCCGACTTCGATGGTAACTACGACATCAACCCGATTCCTCCGGGAACCTACACCTTGAAGGCAAGCTGTGTTGGCTACAATGCGTTCCAAGTGAACAACATTGTTATTCCGGCCAACAAGATTACCTACTACGACATCAAGATGATCGGTGGCTCCATTAACTTGGATGCAGTCATCGTCGTCGATTACGAGATTCCTCTGATTTCGAAGGACAACACGACTTCCGGTGAGTCTGTCACCGCTGAGGAAATTGCTAAACTGCCTGTGCGTTCCGCTGAAGGTGTGGCCGCAAGCGTCGGTGGCGTTTTCTCCGCTGACGGTGAGGTCGGCTCCATCCGTGGTTCACGTGAAGGCGCCGTCTACTACATCGACGGTGTGAGAGTCATCGGTAATGGTAGCGTCCCGCAAGGCGCTATCGACCAGGTCGACGTCATCCTCGGTGGTACTCCCGCACAGTATGGTGACGCCAGCGGTGGTATCATCAACATGACCACCAAAGGCCCCAGCCGTACTTGGGGTGGTGGCATCGAGTATGAGCACTCCGTCGAAGGTTATGGTCACAAACGTCTCGGCTTCAGCTTAAACGGCCCGCTTTTGAAGAAGCGTGCCGAAGAAGGCGAACAGGAACAAGAGGCTCTGCTGGGCTTCTTCATCGCTGGCGACTTAGCCCATAACAAATATGGTAGCATTTCTGCTCCGGGTTTCTGGCATGCCACCGATGAGTGGATGGACTATATCAAGGAAAATCCGCTGACCCTCTCGGGTAGCGGCACGGGCGCCAATGCTATGGCTTCCTACACCCAACGTAACAACCTCTATCACACGAAATTCCTCAACAACTCATCCGACTATAGCATCAATCTGAATGGTAAGTTTGATATCCGTACTGGCCCTACCACCAATCTTACCATTGGTGGATCATTCTACAGAGGCCAGAGTCACGGATCGGGTAGATCACAATACTTCTTCAATACCGATAAGAACTACCTTTACAAGTCAGGTACCTATCGTGGCTACATCAGATTCTCGCAGCGCTTCCCCTCCGATCCGGAAAGCACTTCGTTGATCTCCAACGTGTACTACAGCATCCAAGCTGACTACACACATACTTTCGCCCAGCAAGGCGACCCCGACTTGTGGGACAACATCTTTGCTTATGGTAACATTGGTAAGTTCACCACCTATCGTGCTCCTAACTACGCGTTCAGAACCACTGCAGTTGACTCCGTGCTTGTTGACGGTCAATACCACAGCTTCAGCAACGTCTGGGTGCTCGACAACTTCTACGATACTTTGGTGCAGTTTGAGCGTATGGACTACGACTTCAATCCCTTGCTCGCCAACTATGTCGAGAACTACTTCGACTTGTATGAACCCTACGGCTCTTTTGGCAACTACAATAACTTGTCGAATATCGTTGGTAACAAAGGTCTGATTAATGGTAGGACACCTGAAGCTGCTTATGGTATGTATGCTGTGCCTGGCACTATCATGGCAACCTATACCAAGTCGGCTACCGACCAAGTGGCTTTCAACATTAATGGTTCAATGACCATCGGTAGAGGCGACAACAGCCATGAAATCAAGTTGGGTCTGCAAGCCGAAATGCGTAACTCCGCTTACATGGGCTTCGATGGTGGTTCTGCCTATTGGTCCCTGATGCGTGACCTGACCAACTATCACATCCAGGAACTTGATATGTCGAGCCCGTATGCCATCAGCTATGACGGCTATGTCGACACCATCAACTATCACAGAATGTACGACGAGAACATGCAATATACCTTCGATGTCAATCTGCGTAAGGCCCTCGGCCTGTCGCCCAGAGGTACAGAATGGATTCTCATTGACTCCTACGACTTCAATGACAATTCAATTATGTATTATGACGAGGAAGGTAACATGAAGAAGGCTATCCTCAATGGTGGCTTCGACTTGAGCATGTTCAGTGCCGACGAACTGACCCGTGACGGTGACTTCTATGTTGACTATTATGGCTATACCTACGACGGCCACCGCAAATATGGTCTCCTCGAGCGTCCTTCGCTGGAGCAATTCTTCACCGAGAAAGATGCCAACGGTAACTTTACGCGTGAGATTGGTGCACAACAGCCCATCTATATGGCTGGTTACATCCAGGACAAGTTCGCCTTCAAAGACCTGATTTTCAACATCGGTATTCGTGTCGACCGTTTCGATGCCAACATGAAGGTTTTGAAAGACCCGTACGTGCTGTATGACTTCAATACCGTGGGTGATGTCAGAAACGCTATCGCCAGTGGTACACTGAGTGCTTTGCATTATGTTGGCGATGGTGACATTTACATCCCGGACAACATCGGTGATGACTTTGTCCCCTATGTGAACAAGATTGACGAGATGGCGGAAATCGTCGGTTACCGTAATGGCCACGTTTGGTACAATGCCGAAGGTAAGGAAATCACCTCCCCTGATGCTCTCGACATGGTGCCTTGGGTCAAGGATCCGTCACAGTCGGAGGTTGACATCAACTCCTTCAAGGACTACGATCCCGCCTGGAACGTGATGCCTCGTATCTCCTTCTCCTTCCCGATTTCGGATGAGGCTTTGTTCTATGCCCACTACGACATGTTGACGCAGCGTCCGACAGGCAACTTCTACTGCAGCCCGCTGGTTTATCTGCACTTCAACGAATATGGCAGCACGGTGCCGAACCCCAACCTGCAACCTTCTCAGACCATCGACTACGAAATCGGTTTCAAGCAGAAGCTGAACAGCACTTCTTCGTTGACCATCACGGCCTATTATCGTGAGCTTCGTAACATGATCCAGATGTACCGCTTCAATGGTGCTTACCCGAAGGCTTACAACTCCTACAGCAACCTCGACTTCGGTACTGTTAAGGGTTTGACTGCCAGCTACGACCTTCGTAGAACGAAGAACGTCCGTGTGCGTGCCAGCTACACCCTGCAGTTCGATAATAAGACCGGTGCCTCTGCCACCACCGCTTCGGCCCTTATCGCCGCTGGTGTGCCTAACCTGAGATCCACCTATCCTTCCAACAGCGACCGTCGTCACGGCTTCAACCTGACCCTCGATTATCGTTTCAAAGGTGGTAAGGAATACAATGGTCCTGTCATCAACCGCAAGAACTCCGACAAGAAGCCCATCCAGGTGCTTGCCAATACCGGTTTCGCTCTGACGGTGAACGGTGGTTCGGGTTCTCCTTACACTGCAGCCCGTAAGGTGTTGTCGCCCATCCAAGGTGGTACTAGCTTGCTGCAAGGTACCTACAACGGTTCCAGAATGCCTGCTTCGTTCCGTTTCGACCTCCGTGTTGATAAGGACTTCAACCTCACTTTGGGTGGCAAGGAAGGCAAGAAGGGACACGATGTCTACTTCAATGTCTACCTGCAAATCCTCAACCTGCTCAACTCTAAGAACATCCTGAAAGTCTACTCCGCCACGGGTAACCCCAACGACGATGGTTATTTGTCAGCTCCCGAGTGGCAGCGTGAAATTCATGAACAGCTTGACCCGCAGGCCTTCATCCAGATGTATCAGATCTACGTTGACAGCGGCGGTAACTACTCAACGCCTCGCCAGATTCGTTTGGGCTTAAGCTTTAACTTCTAATGACGAGAATGGTTCCATAAACGAAAAATTATACAAATTATGAAGAATATAGTTCATGTAACTCTTGCGGCACTCCTTGTCTTCTGTGCCGTAATTCCCGGAAAGGCTGAAAAATGTCACTTTGATGATAAAGGCAAGGGCCAACGTGCCCAAACCGCAGCCGGTTGTACTCCTTCCTCGTCATTTGAGTGGTTGGACATCAACAACGTGAAAACCCGTATCAACGCAGGTGGTGATATGTGGTGGGACTTGCCCGGTGGTGTCGGTTCCAAGTACTTCATCCCTGCCAACGGCGCTGCTACGTCGCTGTATGCTGGCTCCTTGTGGATTGCCGGTGTCGACGTCAACCAGCAGCTGAAATGCGCCGCCTTGCGTTTCCGCCAGAACGGTAATGACTACTACACTGGCCCTCTGACCATTGATGGCAAAGCTTCTGTCACGCCTGAGACCTGTGCCAAGTGGGATAAGATCTTCAAGATTACCCGTGCTGAAGTCGATCAGTTCCTTGCCGCTTTTGATGACAATGGCGTTCTGGATCCTGAATACAAGATGCCCAGCATTATCGAGAAATGGCCTGCCCACCCCTCGGATGACGACGCTGAAGGCATCAGCCACTATCTGGCTCCTTTCTACGATAAAGATGGCGATGGTGAATATCACCCTGAAAACGGTGACTATCCTTATTATGACATCGACAATGTGTTGTGCCACACCAAGACCCCGACCATGGACGAGGAACGTGAAGGCTCCATTCATGGTTCGCTGCTTGCTGACCAAGTGCTGAAAGGCGACCAGACCCTCTGGTGGATTTTCAATGATAAAGGTGCTTCGCACACTGAGTCGGGCGGTCAGGCTATCGGTATGGAAATCCGTGCCCAAGCCTTCGCTTTCGCCACTAACGACGAAATCAACAACATGACCTTCTACAGCTACGAAATTATCAACCGTTCAACCTACACCTTGACGGGAACCTACTTCTCGCCTTGGACTGACGTTGACCTTGGTTACGCTAAGGACGACTATGTGGGTTGCGATGTGCAACGTGGTTTGGGTTATGGTTACAATGGTTCTGCCACCGATGGTAGCGGTCAGCCTGAAGCCTACGGTGCCCAGCCCCCTGCGGTCGGTATCGACTTCTTCCAAGGTCCTTATATGGATCCTGACGGCCTCGACAACCCGAAGTTCCGCTTTGTCCAGGTTTTCGACCATGTTGATCCTGTCTCTGGTGACTCTATCTTTGTCAATGACAGCTCCTCTGCTGTGCAAATTGTTGACGAAAGCATCAACGGTGTGAACTTCGGTAATGGCATCGTGGACGACGAACGTTTTGGTATGCGCCGTTTCGTGTATCACAACAACAGCTCTGCTGATAATGGTGACCCGAAAACTGCTCCTCAATACTACAACTACCTGCGTGGTATTTGGAAGAATGGTGCCAAGATGCAATATGGTGGTAACGCTTTCTCGGGCAACGATGTGGTTGGTCCTGAGTGCGACTTCATGTTCCCTGGCGATTCTGACCCGTGGAACTGGGGTACCGGTGGTGTTCTTCCCAATGGTGGTTTCAACCAGAACAACCTTTATTGGACAGAGGCTCAATGCCAGAACGCTCCTGATGACCGTCGTTTCATGCAATCGGCTGGTCCCTTCACCCTTGAACCTGGTGCTGTCAACTACATCACCTTCGGTGTGCCGTGGGCACGTGCTTCTTCAGGTGGTGCCTGGGCTTCTGTTGAATTGCTCCGCGTGGTTGACGACAAGTGCCAAGCCTTGTTCGATAACTGCTTCAAGGTCATTGACGGCCCCAATGCTCCTGACCTGACTATCCGTGAGCTTGACCAACAGCTTATCATCTATCTGTCGAACACTGCGCTTTCCAACAACTATAAGGAAGGATACATCGAGCTCGACCCCGAGATTCCTACCTCTCGTATCGAGACCACTACTTATCATGAGACTGTGACTGCTTATGTCAATTGTCACGACACTACGGTATATATCCCTCGCGATTTTGATCCTTCAATGGTTACTTATGATACCATTGAGTGCATGATTGGCGGTGTTGATACCGTGTTGCTGGTGCCTCAGAGCATTTATCCTGGTGCTGGTGTCCTCTTTGATACTATCACTTGCCAAGTGGGTTGTGTCCTCGACACCCTGATGGATCCTATCGAGCATGAGACCACTGAAGAGATTCTTTACGACCGTTATTATCGCTTTGAAGGATATAAGGTGTATCAGTTGGTCAACAATGAGGTTGGTGCCGACGAACTTAACAATACTGACAAGGCTCGTCTCGTGTTCCAATGCGACATTCGCAACAATGTCACGCGCCTTATCAATTACAACTATGATGAGTCCATCCAAGCCCGTGTTCCTGAGCTGAAGGTTGAAGGAAGCGATGCCGGTATCACCCACAGCTTCGTTCTGACTGAAGACAAGTTCTCCACTGGCGACAACCCGAATCTTGTTAACCACAAGACCTATTATTATATGGCCGTTTCTTACGCCTATAATAACTATTTGCCGTATTCGCAGGATGACGCTCTTGGTCTGCAAGGCCAGCAGAAACCTTACCTCGAAGGCCGTAAGAACATTAAGTGCTATTCCGCTGTGCCTCATAAGACAGTGAATGGTACTGTGCTGAACTCTGTTTATGGTGACAAACCTGCCATCCAGCGTATCGTTGGTATGGGTAACGGAAACAATGACCTTGAACTGTCCGACGAGACTGTTGCTGAAATCCTCAGCAAGAAACCCGCCAGTGCTGAAAACGTGTTTGGTGGTCCTGACTATCCTGTTAGCTATCATCCGAAATACAAGGCTGGTTATGGCCCCATCGACGTTAAGATTGTTGACCCGTTGAATGTCGTAGCTACCACTTATAACCTCTGGTTCTCTGACTTTGAGCCTTCCTACACCTATAATATCACTGGCAATCAGGAAGTGCAAGGTGACTCTGCTGCACGTATGGCATCGCATTGGTATCTCAAGGATCTCAATTCCGATGAAGAACCTATCCCAAGCGATACGACTACCGTTTACGGTGACGAGCAGATGTTCATCGACCGTGGTATTTCCATCACCATTAAGCAGCCTTACGATTTCGGTTGCATTACTGTGGGTCAGATTTACTACGACAACGATTGGCATCCATATCTGACTGTGGTAGCCGAAAACAATGGTGTCATCACTTCTTCCATTGAGTTCAGCGATCCTGAGCATCCGTGGTTGGATGGTATCCGCGACACGGATAACCTTGGCGCGGCTTCTGAACTCAACTGGATCCGTTCTGGAACGTATTCCGACATTAACAATGCTTCGGTAAATGACTACAGCATGTCGTCTGGTGCCTACACTGCTGGTGCCAGCCATCCTTGGGACCCGAATGAGAACTTCGAGAAGATTGCCAATGGTACTTGGGCTCCTTTCTTGTTGACTACTAACTCGGGGCAAGTTAACAATCTGAATCCTGGTCCTATTTATAGCGCTAACTGTAGAGTTGGTTCTTACTTCCATAAGACTAACAGCATTGATATCGTGTTGACTTCCGATACCAACCTTTGGACGCGTTGCCCCGTCATCGAGATGTGTATGGACGACAGACTTTCTGAGGGTGGTGCCAAGAGATTCAATCTTCGTAAGCATGCATCGGTCGACAAGCAAGGTCGTCCCACTACTGTGGATTGGCAGAGTACTCCTGACTCATGCAGCCTTGACCCGTCAGATGCTAACTACATCGGTGCACAGGGTATGGGTTGGTTCCCGGGCTATGTCATCGACGTTGAATCGGGTATGCGTCTCAATGTCGCCTTTGGTGAGGACTCCTATTATGCTGATTCAGTAATCAAAGGTCGCGACATGATCTTCAATCCTTCACAGTTGCAGAAGATTACGTTGGAAGATCCTACACTTCAGGTTGCTGACCCCGCCATTTATCGTGGTGCTGACATGGTTCCGGTCTTCGGTGGTAAGCATTATGTCTATGTCTTCCGTGACGACTCCATCGCGGTGGCATCCAGCTCACCTTATAAGGATTTTGTTTGCCCGGCTTACGATGGTGGTGCCCGCATCTTTAAGACCCTCAATTACATCCAACATCAGAACAACAACCTCCAGAACCTCTACAACATTGAATTCTGGAAACTCGTTCAGTGGGTAGGTATGCCGATGGGTATTGTTGGTGAGGATTGGCTGCCACAAGGTAACGATTGCCGTATCCGTATCCGTCTGGCCAAGCCTTATGACTATGGCTATGGTCCGAACGAATTGAAAGTTCAACCTGAAGAGTTGATGATTAACGACCTGCGTCCTATGTATTCCTTCAGCATTGAAGGTCTCAACCCGACCCTCAATGATCCTGAGAAGACCGAGGACGACCTGAACCTCATCACAGTGACGCCTAATCCTTATTACGCTTATAGCGATTATGAACCCAACGCCCTGACCAACCGCGTGAAGATTGCCAACCTGCCTGAGAAGTGCGTGGTGACGATTTACACCTTGAGTGGTACGAAGGTGCGTCAGTTCACTAAGGACAATGACGAGCCTAGCATTGAATGGGATCTCACTAACTTTGCCAACACGCCTGTCTCCAGCGGCTTCTATCTGATCCATATTAAGGACTTCACCAGTGGCAGCGAGCGTGTCATCAAGTTCTATGGAGCTATGCGTAAGGTTGACCTGAACACATTCTAAAATCAATGTATCTGCTAACCGTTAAATGTAAATATCATGAAGAAATCATTTGGATATATCGTAATGAGCATGGTCATCCTTCTCGGATTGACCGCTCCCCAAGCATTTGCAGGAAATAAGGACCGTTCAGGCCAAGCTGGTGCATCGCAACTGCTCATCAACCCGTGGGCTGCTTCGGCAGGCTGGGGTAATGCTGGCATGTCGAAGGTGCACGGTGTCGATGCCATGTTTGGCAATGTGGCTGGTATCACCTCATGCAAACGCCTTGATGTCGACTTTAGTTACACCGATTGGCTGCACGGCACTGGTGTCAGCGTTATTTCGTTTGGTGTTTTGGCCCGTATTGGTGAGCAAAATGCCATCGGTCTCTCGTTCATGAGCTTTAGCATCGGTGAAATTCCGATTACTACCACCGAAAATCCCGACCCGAACGTTTTGGGTTACTTCAAACCTAATTTGATGAACATCAACATCGCCTTCTCGAGAGCTTTCTCCAACAGCATCAGCGGCGGTTTCAACTTGAAAATCATCAGCGAGTCGATTAAGGATATGGGTGGCGTTGGTGTCGCTCTTGATGCTGGTATTCAGTATGTCACTGGTCCCTTTGACAATATTCACTTCGGTATCACGCTGAAGAACATTGGACCTACGATGAAATACTCTGGCGACGGTTTGTCCTACAAGGCATTCCTCACCCAAGGTACTACCCAGCAGTTCACCATCGTGCAACGTGCCGACGAGTTTGAATTGCCCACGCAACTGAGCATTGCAGCCGCCTATGACTGGATTATGGGTGAAAGCCACCGTCTCACCATTGCCGGTAACTTTACTTCCAATTCCTTTACCAAGGACCAAATCACCCTGGGCTTGGAATATGGCTGGAAAGAGATTCTGCTGGTGCGTGCTGGCTATACCTATGAGCAAGGCATCTGGTCGAAGACTGGTATCCTTGAAGATGACGATTGCATGAACGTTAACCGTGGTCTGAGTGCTGGCTTGAGCGTGCAGATTCCGCTCTCGAAGGATGAAAACGGCTTGAAACTTGCCATTGACTATGCCTTCAGAGACACCTACACATTCAAAGGCACGCACACCTATGGTGCCAGATTAATTTTCTGATAAAAAAGTCGCGATAAAGATATTTTTCGTATCTTTGCAGCACAAATGAAAAGAAGACCCTTATTTCGGTAAGGGTCTCCTTTTTTGACATTTTTTTTGATTAAACAACACAGCTATGTCAGAAATTAAATACTTTACCCAAGAAGGGTTGCAGAAGCTTAAAGACGAGTTGGATGACCTCATCTTACGTGAGCGTCCGCGTATCGTTTTAGCCATTCAAGAGGCTCGCGACAAAGGTGACCTCTCGGAAAACGCAGAATACGATGCCGCCAAGGAAGCCCAAGGCTTGCTTGAAGCCAAGATTGCTGAATTGCAAGAATTGATTTTCAATGCCCGTGTGCTTGATGAATCGAAAATGGATACCTCCAAGGTTTTGCTCTATTCCACTGTGAAAATTAAGAACACCAAGAATAACATGGTGATGACCTATGCCATCGTTCCGGAGAAAGAAGCCAACTTCAAGGAAGGTAAGATTTCCATTAACTCGCCCATTGGTAAAGGCTTGCTTGGGAAGCAGGTGGGCGATATGGCTGAGATTATGGTTCCCGCTGGTAAAATGGTGTTTGAAGTGCTTGAAATCTCACGTTAAAACATTTCAATTATGGCTACTATCTTTTCAAGAATCGTGAAAGGGGAAATCCCTTGCTATAAGATTGCTGAAGACGAGCGTTTCTTTGCATTTTTGGACATCAACCCTGTGATGAAAGGTCACACTTTGGTGATTCCCAAGCATGAAGATGATTACATTTTCAATCTCGACGACGAAGAACTGGCTTCCATGATGGTCTTTGCAAAAAAAGTGGCCAAGGGCATCGAAAAAGCCGTTCCGTGCAAACGTATCGGACTGGCTGTCATAGGCTTGGAAGTGCCTCATGCACATATCCACCTCATCCCTATCACTCAGGAAGGGGATATGGACTTTAAGAAGGAACACGTCCATTTGACGCCAGAGGAGTTCGTTGATGTACAACGACGCATTGTTGAACAACTTTGATGAAAAAGCCGTTGAAAAACGGCTTTTTTTGTTACTTTTGCCGAAAATTATCTTCACTATGAAAAGAATAGCCTTGTTGACATGTTTATTTTGCATGGCATCGACAATGCTCGCACAGGAGTTTAGCCTGCCTTGTGGCGACCTTAACTACAAGGTCGATGTGCAAACCGTTTTGCTGTATGCAGACGGCAACCAATTGAATGACCCTATCATCCCTTTGGATGACATGAGAGAACGTCTCACCTTGATGTTTGACATACTTGGGGGCGATGGTGAAGTGCTCAACTACACCTTCATCCATTGCAGCCATGACTGGCAGCCGACTGACATGCAGCGTGTGCAATATGCATCGGGTTTTGAGTCAGACAGAATCGACGACTATGCTTTTTCGCGCAACACTTTGGTTGATTATGTCAATTATCAGCTCGTGTTCCCCAAAGAAGATATGATGCCCATCATTTCAGGCAACTATCTGCTCATTGTTTTTCGTGACGATTTGACCGAAGACAATGTTCTCTTTACCCGTCGTTTTATGATTATTGACGAGAAAGCCCACGTCGGTGCCATCGTGCCCCGTTATCCTGATGACTTGGCTCTTACCGACACACACCAGCAACTCAACGTAAAAGTCAGTTTGAACAACTATATCACGGGGAACACGCAGCAATTCAGTTTCCTGAACATTCGTCAGAATGGTCGTTGGGACAATGCCGCCATAGGACTGAAGCCCACCTATGTCTATCCTGAGTATATTTCGTTTGAACATCATCCACAGACCGTTTTTGAAGGCGTCAATCAATATCGCCGCATCAACATAAGTAATGTCTATTTCCAATCGGAGAACTTAGCGCATATCCGCCAGACAGAAGACTACTATGAGTTCGACATCGCCACCTGTGAGTCGCGGGCAAGGAAAGCCTATGTCACGTATGAGGACATCCATGGTGAGAAGTTCATCTATGTGGAAAACGACAATCTTGACAATGCTATCGAGGCCGAATATTGCCGCGTCAATTTCTTCTACAAGTGCGAGGCCCCGATGACGCATGAAGACCTGTATATCATGGGTGCCATTAACGATTGGCGCTTTGATGACAATAACCGCATGACATACGACTATCGCTTGCATGGCTACACCTGCTCGATGTTGCTCAAGCAAGGCTACTATAATTTCATGTTTGCTGCGGTTGACCGGAAGACGGGTGAAGTGATGACCGACTTGACAGCAGGCAACCATTGGGAGACCAATAATGTTTACAAGCTGTATTTCTATTACTTTAATGCCGTCAAGGGCTATGACGAATTGATTGGCTATTCTATGGTGAATTCACATTAGGTTATGCCCGACAGAATCACATTGTTCGCTGAAGTCCTGCTCCCGATACCGGTGCCAAGTACTTTTACCTATCGGGTGCCGTATGCCTTGAATGACACGGTGCGTGTGGGGCAACGGGCAGTAGTGCAGTTTGGCAAAACCAAAATTATGTCGGGACTTATCGTCAGTCTCACGGAGCAAGTGCCTTCTGTAGAGGTTAAATTCCTAATGGATATACTTGATGACCAGCCGATTGTCAATGATAAGCAGTTGAAATTTTGGGATTGGGTGAAGACCTACTACATGTGTCATCCCGGTGAGGTGATGCAGGCAGCTTTGCCATCTGCCTTGAAGTTGAGTAGCGAGACGACGGTAGCTTTGTCGCCCGATTACGTGCTTGATTCCGTGGCTTTGAACGACTTTGAATACTTGATTGTTGAAGCACTTCAGATTAAGCCTAAGATTGCCATCAGTGAGGTGAGCAAGATTATTGGTTTTAAGAAGGTGATGCCATTGATACACAGTATGATGGAAAAGGGTGTTTTGGTGATGGAAGAGGAGTTGAATGAGAAGTACAAGGCCAAATATGAACGTTTTGTGAGGCTTACAGGAGAATATCGTGATGAAGCCAAGTTGCAGGAACTGATGGATCAACTGACCAAGCGTGCCTACAAACAATTGGAGATTTTACTGGCTTTCATCACTTTGGGTGGCGATTGTGACAACGAAGTGATGGCGAAGTCTTTATTGCAAAAAGCCAATGCCACTTCGACCATATTGAAGAGTATGGCTGAGAAGGGCATCTTTGAGGTCTATGAAAAAAGAGTCAGTCGTTTGAAGGAATTCAAGGTGCAGACTGATGTGGAAAGCATACAACTAACGGAGGCGCAGTGTAAAGCCTTCAATGGCATTAAGGAAGGCTTTGCGGAGAATAAGCCTGTACTGCTACATGGTGTGACTTCGTCGGGCAAGACAGAAATCTATATCAAACTTATCAAGGAAGCTGTTGACCGAGGGAAACAGGTGATTTATCTGTTGCCTGAGATTGCGCTTACTGCACAGATGATTAACCGACTAAAAGAATACTTTGGAGACAGGTTGGGCGTGTATCATTCGCGGTATGGCAACAATGAAAGGGTAGAAGTATGGGAACAGGTGCGGGACTTCGGGCAGACGCAATCGCCCAAGCACCAGATTATCATAGGATCGCGTTCGGCTATACTTCTGCCTTATTCCGACATCGGCCTCATTATCGTCGACGAGGAGCACGACAGCTCATTCAAGCAAATTGACCCGGCACCACGCTACAATGCCAGAGATGCCGCCATCGTTTTAGCCGCCATGCACAAGGCCAACATCGTTTTGGGGTCGGCCACACCTTCTTATGAAAGCTATTACAACGCCTTGAATGGTCGCTATCGTTTAGTGGAAATCACGGAGCGTTTTGGCGGTGTGCAGATGCCCGAAATCATCCTCAGCGACATGCGAGTGGAACGCCGTCGAAAGACGATGAAGGCAGATTTTGGCAGCACTTTGTTGGACGCGATAAAAGAGACTTTGGAAGAACACAACCAAACCATCTTGTTTCAGAATAGGCGCGGCTTCTCGTTGCGCTTAGAGTGTGACGACTGCCATTATGTGCCGCAGTGCATCAATTGCGACGTGAGCCTGATTTACCATAAGAGTCAGAACGTTTTGCGTTGCCATTATTGTGGCTATACGGCTTCTGTGCCGACGGAATGTCCTGTCTGTCACAGCACCAATATCCGTATGCACGGTTTTGGCACGGAGAAGATAGAGGAAGATTTGAGCCTCGTCGTGCCTGAAGCCAAAGTGGCCCGTCTGGATTTGGATACCACACGCTCGAAGAATGACTATCAGAGCATATTGGAGCAATTTCAGGACAAGGAGACCAACATCCTTGTGGGTACACAGATGGTCACCAAGGGTTTGGATTTCGACTCGGTGAAGGTGGTGGGCATCCTTAACGCAGATAACATGCTATCGTTTCCAGACTTCCGTGCCCACGAGCGCAGTTTCCAGCTGATGGCACAGGTGGCGGGTAGGGCAGGCCGCAAGGGCAAACAAGGCAAAGTCATTATTCAGACATACGAGCCATCACATCCTGTGCTTCAGGATGTATTGCGCAACGATTTCCGTGGCCTTTATGAGAAACAAATGGTCATCCGGAGGCAGTTTGGCTACCCTCCTTTCTACCGTCTTATCCTCATCCGCTTGAAACACAAAGACTATCAGAAACTTAATCCCGCTGCTGCGGAGTTGGCTTCTATGTTGCGTCCTATCTTCAAGCAAGACCTACTTGGTCCGGAATACCCTGTAGTATCTCGTGTCAAGAATCTGTACATCAAGCAAATGCTTGTAAAATTCCGCCGTGACTTCAACACGCAAAAAGTCAAGGAGCTGATAGCCCAGCAGATTCATTTGTTCCAACAAAACTCCGACTATAAAGCCGTTCAGGTCCAAGTGGATGTAGATCCGATGTAATTTTAGAACAATCCAGGCATTTTAATCCACTCGCGGCCTTGGGCACACATGTCTTCAACCTCTTCAACGGTCTTGGGAATAGGCCTTCCGAGGACACGACAACCATCGGCAGTAATAAGCAGGTCGTCTTCGATACGGATACCGCCAAAGTCCTTGTATGTCTCCAGCCTGTCATAGTTAATGAACTCCTTGAACTTGCCTTCGGCTTTCCACATGTCAATGAGGGTCGGGATGAAGTAGATGCCAGGTTCGTCGGTGACCACAAAGCCGGGTTTTAGGGTCTTGCCGCAACGCAAACCGCTAAAGCCTAATTTGGTGGAACGCGGCGTGATGTCGTCATAGCCTACATAGGTCTCACCGAGGCCTTCCATATCGTGTACATCCATTCCGAGCATGTGACCGAGGCCATGAGGCATAAAGAGCCAATGAGCTCCATTCATCAAGGCTTCTTCGGTGTCACCTTTCATGAGGCCTACTCCTTTCAAACCATCAATCAAGGTGCGGCAGGCCAGAGTGTGCATTACCATGTATGGCATGTAGGGACGTGTATTGGCAGCCACTTCTTGGTTGGCTTTCAGGACAATCTCGTAAATCTCGCGTTGGCGTTGGTTGAATTTGCCGCCTACCGGTGTGGTGCGGGTGAAGTCGGAAGCGTAATAGTTTTCCGTCTCGGCACCGGCATCGCAAACCATCATACGGCCTTCTTTCAGCACATTGTGGTGGCCGTGGTTGTGCAGCGTTTGACCATCGACGCTCAAAATGACAGGGAACGACACTGGACCGCCGCCCGACAGTGATAGGCCTTCCACTACACCAGCAATTTCCTGCTCGATCATGCCAGGCTTGCACATCTTCATCGCGGTAGTGTGCATATAATAGGCGGTGTTGGCTGCGCGTTCCATTTCGGCAATTTCCAGCTCGCTTTTCACTTCGCGCATGGCGATGACGGCCTTGATGAGCTCGAGGCTGACATGCTCTTTCACTTGACTGACATGACAATTCAGCCAAGTGGCGCATTGGATTTGCGTGTCGGCACGGTAAGTGGGTAACATGTGAATTTGACGCCCTTTGGCTATAGCTTGCTGCAAGTATTCACCAAATTGATTGAAATCGCGGCAGTCGGTGATGCCAATGCAATCACCTTGCTCTTTTAGTGAAGGCAGTGGGCCGCACCAAATCACATCGTCGATGGTGACATCAACACCGAAGAGGATTTCGTCGCCTGACTCAAAGTCAATGACCCCCACCAAATCGGGATGGTTGAGGCCGAAGAAATAGGAAAAGTTGCTGTCTTGACGATAAATGTACGTGTTGTCGGGGTAGTTGAAGGGAGCTTCATTGTTGGCTGGGAAGAAGGCAATGCCCTTCGAAATCATTTTTTTCAAGGTGGCGCGACGGCCGCTGTAAACGTCTTTTGTAAACATAGTGTGTTGTTTTATACGATGAATTTGTGACTGCAAAGATAAGAAATCTTTTTTTATTGGAATTTTTGAGGAAAAACCTTTGCAAAAAGAAAATTTTTGTACTTTTGCAGCCCGTTAGAAAAAAAGACAATTGTAAAATTAAAGGATAAAAGATTAGAGTCATGTCAAAAGTTTGTCAAATCACTGGTAAGAAGGTCATGCACGGTAACAACGTTTCGCACTCCAACAAAAAGACGAGAAGGACCTTTGAACCGAATCTGAAAATCAAGAAGTTCTATGTTCCGGAGTGGGATGAGTGGGTTGTGCTGAAAGTGTCGGCTGCTGGTTTGCGCACCATCAACAAGAAAGGCGTTTACCAAGCCATTATGGATGCTTCTGAGAAGGGCAACCTGCAACGTTGGTAATTCTTCCCATACCTGACGAACATATAGCTGCTGTGCCTTGCGCAGCGGCTTTTTTTGTTTGAAACCTCCACAAAGCAATAAATCAGGTCAAATTCAGTTATCCCTTCATGCGGACAAAACTACTCTTCATAGCAATAATGCTGTTTTCGGTGCTGGCATCAGCGCAAAACTTGCCAGTGGGCACTCTTTATGGCAAAGTGACCGACGAAATGGGCCACCCCATTGAGATGGCTAATGTCGTTGTTCTTGATATGCTTGTGGGTCAGACCACCAATATGAAAGGCTATTATGAATTGTCGGTTCTCTCTGACACCACCTTTGTTGTCAGCTTTTCGTTTGTTGGCTTTGAGCCAAGGCAAGCCACAGTGCGTCTCAAAGCAGGTGAGAAGCGCAAGCTTGATATGACCTTGATTTCCACCACCACAGTTTTAGCCGATGCCGTCATCAGCGACCGTGCTGCCGATGCTACCAGCCTCACCCGCCTTAATCCTAAACAAGCTACTTTGCTGCCTACCATGGGTGGCGGTGTTGAGACTTTGATTAAAACCTTGCCGGGCGTAGTTTCGAACAACGAATTAAGTTCACAATACCGTGTGCGAGGTGGCAATTTTGATGAGAATCTCATTTATGTGAACGGCATCGAAATCTATCGTCCTTTCTTGGTAGGTTCGGGGCAGCAAGAGGGCCTGAGTTTCGTCAATTCCCGATTGGTGAACAACATCGCTTTCTCAGCAGGTGGTTTTGCAGCCGAGTATGGCGACAAAATGTCGTCAGTTCTTGATGTGACCTACAAGACCCCGCGTGAGACCGCTGGATCGCTGAGTTTGAGTCTCCTTGGCGCAGAGGCCCACGTGGAAGGCACCACGAAAAACGAGAAGTTCAGCTACCTCGTAGGGGCACGTTACAAAAACACGGCTTTGGCGCTCGGCATGATGGACACCAAAGGCGACTACCGTCCCACCTTCACAGACGTACAAGCCTTGTTCAACTACAAATTCAATGACAAATGGGACCTGTCGCTTTTGGGCTATTTCTCCAAGAATCGTTACATGTTTGTTCCGCAAAACGCCAAGATTAACGCTGGTACCATCGATTTGCCTTTCCAGGTCAATATTTATTTCGATGGACGGGAGTTGGACGATTATACCACGGGCTTAGGTGCGCTGACCTTGTCCTACAGACCCAATAAAGACATGAGCTTGAAATGGATAGTTTCAGCTTATTCTGCCTATGAGACCGAGAACTACGATGTCATGGAAGAGTATCATTTCGGCTTCCGCAATTCCACATTAGGCTCAGAGGACTTAGGAGAAGTGATTGAAGACCATGAAGTTGGGACGCTTACCAAACATGCCCGTAACGCTTTTTATGCCCAAGTCTATAACCTTGACCATAAAGGGCTTTATGCCATGGATCATTGCTTGCTGAAATGGGGTCTCCGTTTCCAGCATCAGGATATTGACGATGTGGTGGATGAATGGCAGATGATGGACTCGGCAGGTTACGCTTTGCCGCAACCCTACTCGTTGCCGGGTGTTATGCCCGACATTCTGCCCGAAATCGGTATGGATTATATGCACAGGGCAGCGAACAGATTGTCTATTAATAATTTTGACGGTTTTGTGCAGAACTCGTGGACTCTTCCTAATCAAGACAAGGGTGAATTTGTGATAACGGGTGGACTGCGTGCCAATTACTGGGGCTATAATAAGAAGGTGTATGTCAGCCCGAGGGCAGGCGTGGCTTACAAGCCCTATAATAATAAGCACGAATTGGTGTTCCGTTTGTCGGGTGGTGTTTACAATCAGACTCCGTTTTATCGCGAGGTACGCAATTTGGACGGCACCCTTTTTGGGGGCGCCAGTGCGCAACAGTCGTACCAGATTGTGGCTGGCAATGACTTCAAATTTCGCGCCTGGAACCGACCTTTTATCCTGACTTCAGAAATTTATTACAAATACTTCACTCATGTCGTGCCTTACGACATCGACAATGTACGCATCCGTTACTATGCCGACCAATCGGCACGGGCCTATGCCACCGGCATTGACTTGAAATTGAATGGCGAGTTTGTGAAAGGCATTGACAGCTGGGCCAGTCTCTCCATCATGAATACCAAGGAAGACATCCGTGGCGATTATTACCTCGTTGATGCTGACGGACATCGACTTCCTTTTTACAATCACAAAGATAGTCAAGTGGCCGACACCATTGCTTTGGGTTGGCATGAGCGTCCTTCCAACCAACTGATTTATTTCTCGCTGTTCTTTCAGGACTACATCCCCCATTTCCCTACTTGGCGTGTTAACTTGACCTTGCATTTTGGCACGGGTTTGCCCATCAATGACAACAACTCTGACTTCTATTCCACCTCAAGTCATTATCCGGCATACCGCCGTGTTGACATTGGTTTCAGCAAGCAGCTTATCAGCGAGGCCAGTAGCTTCAGCAAGGGCAATCCTTTACGATATGTGAAGAATATGTTTGTCTGTGTAGATGTTTTTAACTTATTGAATATCTCCAATACCATCTCCTATACTTGGGTGAAGTACATTGACAACAGTTACTATGGCGCCCCAAATTATTTGACACCGCGTTATGTTAACGTGAAGCTGGTGATGGAGTTCTAAATAAACGATAATAATAAAGAAAGTTTTGGCTTTATGAAAAAAATTATACCTATTGTTTTGACACTTATGTTTAGTGCCCAATACGCTTTTGCTACCATCAATGTGAAAGGTCTTGTTTATGACAAGATTTCTGGACACCCGATGGAATATGCCACCGTTCGTGCTTGCGCCTTGCCTGATTCTACTTTTGTGTCGGGTTGCATCACAACATCATCGGGTCAATTCTCGTTAGAGCTTGACAAAGGGAGATACGTACTTGAAATCCAGTATATTGGCTATTTGAAATCGTTCAAGAACATTTCTTTGGATGGCTCTAAGACTATGGTAGACGTAGGGCGCATCACGCTTGCTCCCGACCAGCGAGTGTTAAATGAAGTGGAAATAGTAGCAGAGCAGAGTACCTACGAAATGACCCTTGACAAACGTGTTTTCAATGTGGGGAAAGACGTGTCAAATACGGCTGGTAATGCCATCGAGGTGTTGGAAAACATTCCGGCAGTCTCGGTCGATGTGGAAGGCAACGTTAGTCTGCGTGGCGATGATGGTGTGCGTATCCTCATCGACGGCAAGGAGTCGGGTCTTTCGGGCATGAGTACCCAAGACGCTTTGCGTACTTTGCAAGGTGACATGATTGAAAGGGTAGAAGTCATCACCAATCCTTCGGTGCGTTATGATGCTGAAGGCTCGGCTGGTATCATCAATATCATATTGAAGAAAGACAAGCGTCAGGGCTTCAATGGCGCGGTCAATGTGCGAGGCGGCTATCCGTGGATGTATGGAGCAAGCTTGTCGGGCAACTATCGCCTGAAACGCTGGAACCTCTTTGCCAGTTATGGCTTCAACAATCGCAGTAACATTGGTGGTGGTGTGAACAAAACCAAGCGTTATTTCCTTGACACAATAGGCACAGGTCCTGAAATGACTTTCGACACCATCTTCACCCAACTCACCGACCAAACCACCGAGCGTCGCATGAACCGCATGGGCCACAATGTCCGTGTGGGAGCGGATTATTACATCACCGACAAAGACATCATTAGTGCGGCATTCGTTTATCGTTACGGAAAACTTGAGACTCATCCTGTGGTATGCTATTCCGACGCGTATCCTTCTTATGTTGGCGGAGTTATGGTAATAGACTCTTCGTCTTACGATGAGCGTGCCGAGGATTATGTGGAATATGAGCCTATGTATGAGGTCACTTTGGACTACGACAAGACTTTTGAACGCGAGGGACGCAGCTTGAAGGCCAATGTCCGTTTCTTTACCAATGCTGAAAACTCCAGTTCCGACATCGTGGAAAAAGTCTATCCCGACAAGACTATGGCGGAGACGCTTCGGGAATTGTATCAAAAGACTGGCAACAACCAGAAAATGCACAACTTGCAGGCCAGCGTCGACTATGTCCATCCCTTCCTCACCAAGGCGCAATGGGAGATAGGAGGAAAATATACCTACCGAAACATTCTAAGCAATGACAGCGTGTGGCAGAAGAATGGTGATGTTTGGATTCCGTTGGGTAACTATTGTTACGACTACGAATACAAGGAGCAGGTGGCCGCGCTTTATACGAGTATCGGCAACGACTGGGGACGTTGGTCGGGACAAATCGGCTTAAGGGTTGAAATGACGAATATCTTTACTAACCTGAAAGGTTATGCCCACGATGGCACCGATTCCATCAATGGGGGCAAGCCTTATTTTGACTTTTTCCCGAGTGCACATTTGAATTATTCGGTGAACGAGAAAAATCAGTTCCAAGTGAGCTACACACGCCGCATACGCCGTCCTGGCTTTTGGCAGATGAGCCCGTTCCGTTCATATAACGATAACCGTAACATCCGAATGGGCAACCCAAGTCTGACCTCGACCTATATGGATAGCTATGAATTGGGCTACATCCATTTTTGGGACAAGGCGAGCTTCAACTTTACGGCTTATTATCGTCACGGCACCAATATGATAAGGAATTATACCTACGAGGACGATGGCGTATTCTACAGCATGCCCATCAATTTCGGCAAGGCGGATGATTTTGGTGTGGAAATGGTCGCTCAGGGTCAGATGACAAAATGGTGGAACTTGAACGGCAATGTCAACTTTTTCCGTTCGCATTTCGTCGGTGAGATTAATGAAAAGACGTATGACGATGCCACGTGGATGCTTTTCGGACGTGTTGTGTCGAAGTTCAAGGTGAGCGACTGGTTCGATCTGCAGCTGACGGCACACATCATGGGTCCCCACAAGGAACCTCTGGGAATGCACAAGGGCAATTGGTGGATTGATCTTGCGGTGAGCAAGGAAATCCTGCATGGCAATGGCACTATCACTTTCAACGTGCGCGACCTGTTCAATTCACGCAGTTGGGGCGGCGAATCTTGGGGCGACGGCTTTTGGCAATATAACACTAGCACATGGAACCGCCGCTCATTTTCACTCAATTTCAACTACCGAATCAACCAGCAAAATATGAAGCGTGGTCGTCCTGGTGGCGATGATGACGAAGGCGGCGGCGGCGATGAACAACAATCCGATGAAGGATATTAATGAAAAAAACCGTCACAGATGTGGCGGTTTTTTCATCATAAAAGTGCGTTAAAACTTATTCGTGTGCAATTACGAAGCGCTGTGTCTTTCCGTTGCTTGTTCTGACGAAATAAATACCGTTTTGGTACTTGGCAGTCGGGATAACCATTTGTGATTCCTTGGCGAAGAACGTGTCGACCTTTTGACCCAATACGTTGTAGATGCTTATTATGCCAAGGTTTTCGCCTTGAATGGTTACGCTCTCATGGGCAGGATTGGGGAACAAAGACAGTGTCGAGTTGTTTTCGCTGAGACCTACAGTGGTTTCGTAAATAATGTCAACTTCAAAGTTGCCTGCCGAGGTGTTGATGTACATTTTCCCTTCGAACGTCTCCTTTACAAGTACATCGACATAGACTTCCACGGTGGCAGACTGCCCAGCGGCTACCGACATGCCTTCGGTGACATCTTGGCCATTATACAAGCATTGTAACATAAAGGGATCATCAGCGGTAAAAGCGTTGACGGTCACATCCTCAGCAGTCATGTTGGAAATGGTCAGCAGGCCGGGCTCGCAGGTTGTTTCGTCTCTGTGGATATGTAATGTTTGTGGATTGACGGTCAGCGTACCTGTGCAGTCGTGAGGTTGCAGGCCGTTTTGCTGCATGGCGTTGACAACATCCTGTGCTGAGAAAGGATAAAGTTGCAGCAGCCCTTGGATGGGGATACTACGGTCGGGCATGATGAGGACGAGCGTGGGGCAAGCATTGATGCCATAGAGGTCGAAGACCTCGTTGCCGCCTCCATCTTTGCCGACGGTGGGAAACTCAACACCCTGTTCGTTGGCCCATTGTTGGCAAACAGCATCACTGTCAATGTAAGAGATTTCGATATAAAACACATCGTGCATATTGCAGCCCATCTGGGTATAGGAGCCTGTGATATAGGGAGAAATCACCTGGCATTGGCCACAGGTGTAGAAGAAAAAGTCGATGAAGACAGCCTGGCCGCGGTCAAGAATTTCAAAGAGGTTGTAGGTCTGTCCGTGGCAGTCAGTCACAGTGAAATCGACTGCTTCAGTCAGATTGGTCTGTTGTGCATGAAGTCCTGCGCCAAAGAGCAGGAATGCTATGAGAATAGATAGTTTTTTCATGGTTTTATTGTTTTGAAATCAGTTTCACACTTTCGCCGTTTTCAGTCATCACGCGTACCATATAGATACCGGCTTGATAAGAGTTCATGTCGAGCGTCGTCATGTTTCCGTCGACTTCGCTGTCGTATATTACTTGGCCGAGGGTGTTCATCACAGTGATGTGGCTTAATCCCGGTGCCGCTACATTCACGTTGCCTGTAGTGGGGTTGGGGAATACGGAGAGGGATTCGTTGCTTTCGCCAATCCAATCGTAACCATCAACGTAAATCCAAGCCAACCAGCTGTAGGCCTCGCTGCTGACAGAAGCCACGTCCATCCAGCCATAGCCATCGATGCCAAGCCAACGGCTGTTGGGATTGCCCACATCAGCAACGGCAGGAGCGGAATACTGAATGGAACCGTCATGATAGAAAGTCAACCAAATGTTTTGTAAACCATCAATTTCGACGGGAGTTTCGAGCCTGAAGGTGACAACATCACCCACTGTGCCTGTGATTTCGAATTCTTGGGTGGAAACCAAAGTGCCAGGGGCAGTGTCACCGCCAACGTAGATGTTGACGGTGTAATGAGTGGCAAACTGCTCTTCGCCAGCATCCAGAAATGCAAACTCGGTAAAGGAGCAGCCCTTGTACTCATTCATCAACTCAGCGGGGAACATGTAACCCCAATTGAAGGGCATTCCAATACCGATAATGTTGGGTGACGAATAATCACCGACATAGGAGAACCATGAACCTACAGAAGGTAGTTGGTCTTGTGAAATCATGGCATTGCCCGTTTCGATGGTTTTCAATTGGATTTCACCACGGTTTTGTGCCTGTGTTATGCCGATAATGGCAAAAGAGCACAGCAGAAAGAATAATACATTTTTCTTCATGAGAATTGAATTTTAAGTTTATTGATTAATAATAATGTCTTCGCTGATATGTGTAATAATGGTGTTGCATTCTTCTTGGTCGTCGTAGAAGAAGAGCCAAAGGGTGCGGTTGTCGTAGTCGGCAGCGGTGATGTAGCCCATGTGACCGCGGCTTTGGGCATCGTCCATAATACGGTCGCCAAATTCTTTTTGTTGTTGCAGATTGCTTAGGGATGCTGAGCCTGTATTATTGCCCGATGCCTTGGCCTCAATCTTTTCGTTAATCAGCCCAATGACGATGGCGTGAGAAACGGTCAGGATATAGTCGTCATAAGTGTTGTCGGTGACTTCATGCTCTACCTCGCCTTGCCCGATGATGATGGCAGTATTGGGCAGCAGCGAGTCGGGAGCCTGAAAACTCTTCATGATTTCTCGGATTTTGTCGGCAACGATGAAGGTGAATTTCTCAATGTCTTTTTCGGACACCTGATTGATGTCGGTCAGCGTGTCGAGGACGGCCTCGTCCAAAAAATCAGTTTCAATGCCTACGCCTACCATAACTGGATTGTCGTTGTTTGGGCAATTAAAGGCAGAGGTGTCGTAAGGCGTGAAACCAAAATCCCGTTTCAGCGTTTCCCAGTCAGCTTCGTCGTTGGCTTGCAGCATTACCGCATCGAGGTCCTTCCCGTTGATGCACAAGTTGCCGAGGTAGGCTACCGTGAGGTTGTCGTTTTCGGCATATTTGCAATACAATTCCAATGCGGCTTTTTCGCAGGTTTCTGCTTCGGGGGAAGCCTCCCTGTCTTTGCAGGCAGAAAGCCCTATCGCAAAGAATAAAACGAGATATGGAATGATGCTTTTCATCGTGTTGGTGTTTGGTTATTTAATGACTTCGCAAGCTGAGAGCATGATGTCTTGTGCCGAGCAGCCGTTGTTGCAGAGGAACCGGACGGTCTGTCCGCCTACTTCGACCTCCTTGACTACAGGCAAGGCATTTTCAGTTTTGTTTTGCCGGTTCAGCCCTATGGCGACAACACCAATGGCGATACAGGCGGCGGCAGTATAGGGAATCCAGCGGTTATTGCGATGGGTAGGGAAAGGGAGGATGTTCACGTATGGAGCAGCAGGAGTCTGTTGAGCCTTCTCGACCCAGCGCAAAAGGGTCTCATCGTCGGGTACCGACTTTTCGGCTTGTTCCTGCCACTGCTGGCGGCGCTGCCATTGCGTCTTGAAGTCATCGTGTTGGGTGTCCGAACCCATTGTGTTTATGTTGTTTTTCATGGTTATAGGTTATTTTCTCTTTCGTACATCTGTTTGAGTCTCCGCTTGGTGCGGGCGATACGCATGGCCACGGCTCCCACTGAACTGCCAGTCATGTCTGCAATTTCCTTATAGGAGAATCCGTCCAGAAAGGCGCGGATGATGGTGCCGCTTTCTTCGGGAAGAGTCTCTATGAGTTGCTGCAATTGCTGATAGCTATCGTTGCCCATATCGTTGCTCTTTTTTTCAGCCCCTTCCGTTTCGATGGACTCCGTTTGTGGATTTCTGACATCTTTGCGTTTCAGCATCAGCATGGTGTTGGTTGCCACGCGCCATACCCAAGTCTTTTCCGAGCTGCGTCCTTCAAACTTGTCGAAGTCACGCTACAGACTTACCATCACTTCCTGTATGCAATCCTCTATGTTCCAAGCTCTTCCGAGGCTGTAGTCGGAACATATATGCCAAATCATAGCCTTATGCCGTAAGACAAGGGCGTTGAATTCGGCCTGGGATTTTTCGCTGTTGCTTTTGTTGGCTCCGTGTGACTCGGAAGGCTTCATTCTTTTTGTTTGTCTTTTGGTAGATTGGGTGCAAAAGTAGTCTGAAAAATAACGCGACTGTGTTTTTTTATAAAAAATGACATTGCTTGTTATGATTATCTGGTTTTGTGCACCTAACTTTATTGTTAAACACATCATTTTCTGCATATCAAGATTTGCTACGATTTAATTTTCAATAATTCAAATAATTACAAGTATGAAACGTACATTTATCCTTTCAGTTTTGGCTTTGGCACTCATGGTGTTCTGCCAAAGTGCATTTGCCTTCGACTATTATGTCAATGGAATCTATTACCGTAAAGTCACGCAGCAGCTTCCTGGAGGAGGTTGTGGCGAAACCTACTTGATAGTCGTCAACGATGACTATCAAAACACCTATTCAGGTGATGTAGTCATTCCCGAAACAGAAACTATTAATGGTGAGAGCTACAGAGTCCGCTACATCGGCAGCGAAGCTTTCTTCGGTTGCATCGACCTTACCAGCGTCACGTTGCCCAGCACTATCGTGAACATCGGTTTTCATTCGTTTGCCGACTGCCATCGTTTGGAATATATTGATCTCCCTGCGGGTATGCAACAGATTAACTCGAATGCTTTCAGTTATTGTTATGAACTTGATTACATTTTCATTCATGACACGGAACCGTTTTACCTTTGGGACGATGCTTTTGCCGACATCAACGATCATGTGCATATCGTCGTGCCCTGCAACTGTATAGAAGCTTTCGAGGCCGCTGAGGAATGGCAGGGTGTTCTGCTCTATGACGATTGCGGCAATGTGGGTGTCGGAGAAGCCGAAACAGCTGCTTTGAGCATCTATCCCAACCCCGCTTCGGAAAACCTGACCATCGAAGCCGAAGGCCCTGTGACCATTGTTGATGAAACGGGTCGTGTCGTAAAAACCCTGTTCGTGAAGAGAAAAGAAACCATCAGTATAGATGGGCTTTCAAGTGGGTTTTACTTCGTGAAAGCCGGGAATATGGTGAAAAAGGTTATGGTTAAGTAATCGCTTCACTTGATTTCCGAACAAAAAATTCCGAAAGCAATTTTGCTCTCGGAATTTTTGTTTTTATACTTCTGGTTAGAAAAAGAAAGCAGTCGTTCGCCACAGGGACGGAGCAAAAAATTGGCTGCAAAATCGGTTTTTGTACCTTAGGCGTACCTTAGGCGTAGCGTAGGCGAAGGTTAGGCGGGGAACTGACAACCGAAATCAGCCATTCACAGAGATTTGAGACTGGCATTTTACGTATTTCGATGTTTTTTCCTATCTTTGCAATTTGTACAGAATCCTGAAAGGATACATCACATTGCAAAATCTATAATTATGGACATCCATTCCATGTCTGAAGAAGACATTAAGTTGAGGTTCATCACGCCTGCCATTCTCAATAAAGGATGGTCGGTGGAGGACATCACCATGGAGACCAAGGTGAAGCTAACCGATGGCAAGATCAACCTGAGAGGAAACCTTGTGACACGCAACAAGCCCAAGTTTGCCGACTATGTGCTTTATTATAACCGAGCCACACCCATCGCTATCGTGGAGGCCAAAGATGCCAACCACTCCGTCTCGTTTGGAATACAGCAGGCCATGGAATACGCCAAGATGATGGATGTCCCCTTTGCCTATAGCTCCAATGGACAAGGTTTTCAGGAATACGACTTCCTTACAGGCAGGGAACGTTCCCTTGGGATGGATGACTTCCCAACTAAAGCAGAGCTTTACGACAGATATTTTGCAGAAATCAACGATGGACAAGGGGTGAGCGACGAGGAACTGAAAGTTATCAAGCAGCCCTATTGCACAGGCCAGGACATCTTTCTGCCACGCTATTACCAACGCAATGCTGTCAACCGTACAGTGAACGCCGTTGCGCAAGGGCATAACAGGCTATTGCTCGTTATGGCCACTGGCACAGGAAAGACCTATACCGCCTTCCAAATCGTCTACCGCCTGCTGAAAGCGGGATTGGTGAAGAAAGTGTTGTATCTGGCCGACCGTAACATCTTGGTCGACCAATCCATTCAACAGGATTTCAAGCCTTTGGAGAAGACCATCCATAAGGTGAACTACCAACAGGACATCCAAGGCGGTGTTACCGCATACGAAGTCTATTTCGCCTTATACCAGCAACTGATTGGTCAGGAGGGCAAGCAGAACTATAAAGAATTATTCAAACCTGAGTTTTTCGATCTGGTAATTGTGGACGAGTGCCACCGTGGAAGCGCCAAGGACGACAGCAACTGGCGCGAAATTCTGGAGTATTTCAACGGAGCCATCCAACTGGGTATGACGGCCACACCGAAAGAGACAAGATACCAGTCGAACATCAACTATTTTGGCGAGCCTATCTATACCTATAGCCTAAAAGAAGGTATAGAAGACGGATTCCTGGCACCCTTCAAGGTGATTAACATCACCACCAACATTGGCGACGAGTGGCGACCCACCAAAGGCCAACGCGACATCTATGGCAACCTTATTGAGGACCGCATCTACAACAATAAAGATTACGACTACAACATCGTCATCGAAGACCGCATCCGTGAAGTGGCTCACGAGATTACGCAATTTCTAAAGAGTACCGACCGCATGGCCAAAACCATCGTCTTTTGTGCTGATGAGGAACATGCCGACAGAATGCGTGCAGCCTTGGTCAACGAGAATGCTGATATGTGCAGGAAGAATCCTGACTACGTGGTGCGCATCACGGGAAGCGACCCCTACGGGCAGTCGAAACTCGACTATTTCATTTCGATTTCCTCCAAGTATCCCGTCATCGCCACTACCAGCAAACTGCTCTCGACGGGTGTGGACTGCAAGATGGTGAAGCTGATTGTGCTTGACCAAAGCATCAATTCGATGACAGAGTTCAAGCAGATTGTGGGTCGCGGTACCCGTATCCGCGAAAAGGAAGGAAAGACTCACTTCACCATTATGGACTTCCGCAACATCACCCGACTCTTTGCTGATCCTGACTGGGACGGCCCGATTGAGATGGATGACAATTACGGAAAGACACTCCCCAAAGTTTATCCGACAGAGGATGATACACCGCCAACTGTAACGGCCGAAGACGATGCATGGAAGCCTGTGGTGGACAAACAGGGCTGTCAGGTTGTCGTCATCAACAAAACTGTCTCGGTATATGATGTCGATGGTAAGTTGCTCCGTGTAGAGAGTGTTACCGACTACACTAAAAAGAACATCAACGACACCTACGCCAACCTCGACGATTTCATCCAACATTGGAATGCTGCAGAGAAGAAGGCTGAAATATCCGACTTGCTGCGCGAGAGTGGCATCGACCTCCAATCCTTAAAGGAAGACCAAAACATGGCCGATGTGGACGACTTCGATTTCATCTGCCACATTGCTTATGGCAAAAAGCCTTTGACCCGTCGTGAACGTGCCGAGAATGTGAAGAAACGTGACGTATTCCATAAATACGGACCACAAGCCCAAAAGGTGCTGGAAGCTTTGCTCGACAAATATGCCGACGACGGCATCTCACAGCTTGAAAACACGTCGACATTGAAACTCGACCCCTTCCGTCAGATGGGTGCGCCAAAGAAGATAGCAGACCTTTTTGGCGGAAAAGAGCAATACTTTGCTGCGGTCAAAGAATTGGAAGAATTGATTTATAACATAGCATAACACGAAATGGCACTTACCAATTTTGTAAAGAATATCCGCAACATCATGCGCAACGATGCGGGCATCAATGGCGATGCGCAGCGCATCGAGCAAATCGCATGGATGTTGTTCCTGAAGGTTTATGACGAAAAGGAAAACGACTGGGAGTTCAACGAGGACAACTATGTTTCGTTCATCCCCGAGAACTGCCGCTGGCGCAACTGGGCCAAGGACGAGGGCGACGGCAACGCGCTGACTGCAGATGCCCTGTTGAACTTTGTCAACAACGCCTTGTTTCCAACGCTGAAGAACCTGGAGATTACGCCGCAAACGCCCATGCGCAACGCTATCGTACGCACCACCTTCCAGGATGCTAACCAATACATGAAAGACGGCGTACTGTTGCGACAAGTGATTAATGTAATCGACCAGCTTGACTTGGGCGACTATGAAGAAAGCCACGCCTTTGGTGAAATCTATGAGGCCATTTTGAAAGAGATGCAGTCGGCAGGCTCGGCAGGTGAGTTCTATACGCCGCGTGCCCTCACCGATTTCATGGCCGAAATCATTAATCCCAAGGTGGGCGAAAAGATGGCCGACTTTGCCTGTGGTACAGGCGGTTTTATCACCAGTTGGCTGAAAGCGTTGGACAAAAAAGTGAAGACAGCTGAAGACCGTGAGAAATATGCCCAATCCATTTTCGGCATCGAGAAAAAGCAGTTCCCTTATATGCTGTGTGTGACCAACATGCTGCTGCATGATATCGACTCGCCTCGGGTGCTGCATGATAATTCGCTGACTAAAGATGTGCTCAACTATACCGACGACGACAAGTTTGACGTGGTGCTGATGAATCCGCCTTATGGTGGCAGCGAGAAAAACGACATCAAGCAACATTTCCCGTCAGACCTGAGCTCAAGCGAAACCGCTGACCTCTTCATGGTGCTTATCATGTATCGTCTGAAAGAGAATGGTCGCGCCGCTGTCATTCTGCCCGATGGTTTCCTGTTTGGTACTGACAATGCCAAACTGGCTATCAAGGAAAAACTGTTGCGCGAGTTTAATCTGCACACTATCATCCGTTTGCCTGGCAGCATCTTCTCACCCTATACTAGTATTGCCACTAACATTCTATTCTTCAACAATGAAAAGGCTGACAATACGGAAGAGGGTTTCAGTACGAAGGAGACTTGGTTCTATCGCTTGGATATGCCCGAAGGCTACAAGCATTTCAGTAAGACCAAGCCGATGCGCGTGGAGCATTGCCTGCCCATCTGCGACTGGTGGACCAACCGCCAGGAAATCGTAACCAAAGACGCTGATGGGAATGTCACAGACGAGAAGTCGCGCCGCTTCACGGCACAGCAGCTGCTTGATATGGACTGCAATTTCGACCAATGCAAGTTCCCCAAGGACGAGGAGGAAATTCTTCCGCCAGCTGAATTGTTGGCCGACTATTACAAGAAACGCATCGCCCTTGACCACGAGATTGATCGCACCTTGGCAGAAATTGAGAAACTTTTAGGTATCGAAATCAAAAAAATGGATTGAATAACCTATGAGCAAGAAATCAATACATGAGGACGACTACATGAAAGCAAAACCCTGACAAAATAATGACCGAGCCAAGGAAGATAGAAAACCACTGTAGAAATTATCTGCCACACATTGAGAACCAACAGCTGCAGATGATTACCTTTCGTTTGTACGATTCAGTTCCCAAAGACGTTATTCAGCAGTGGAAGGACGCTCTCGATGGTCTGCAAGCTTCTAGCTTGCAGAAAAAGAACACGTCCCCCAACAAACAAGACGAAGCCCGTCGTCTCCTAAAACTTCTTGACAAATACGAAGATGCAGGCTATGGTCAATGTTACCTGCGCGACGCCCGTGCAGCGGAGATTGTAAGAGATGCCCTCTTCTATTATGATCAAGTGAAATACGAGGTCATCAGTTGGTGTATTATGCCCAACCATGTGCATGTGCTGATTTCATTGTTGAAGGTTGTTTCGCTTTCAGAGATATTGCACAGTTGGCGCTCCTTCTCAAGCAACGAAATCAACAAACTGTTTAATAGGAAAGGACAATTGTGGATGCCCGAGTATTTCGACCGTTACATTCGCGACCAAGAGCATTTCAACAATGTCGTCAACTATATTCACAACAACCCCGTCAAGGCTGGGTTAGTTGATGACCCGACTCACTACCGTTGGAGCAGCGCTTTTGTCGGTTCGCAGGCTTCCAGCCTGCGCGAAGACCCATCCGTCAACGGTCTGTGGGCTTCCAGCCCGCAAGAAAACAACATTACGCAAGTTTCTAAGGCTTCCAGCCTGCAGGATAACTGCAACGTAGCAGGCTTGAAGCCTGCCAACCAAATTGGACAACGAGAGCAAACAATTGCCGCAGACTAGAAGTCCGCGAACCATACAAGACAACTATGACTGGAAAACAACTAAAAAACAGCATCCTCCAATGGGCTATACAAGGCAAGCTTGTTCCCCAAGACCCCAACGACGAGCCCGCCTCTGTGCTGCTCGAAAAGATTCGGGCAGAGAAGGCACGATTGGTGAAAGAAGGCAAACTGAAGAAAAAAGACTTGGAGGTGAAACCCATTGCCGAGGACGAGATTCCGTTTGAGATACCGAAGGGGTGGGAATGGGTGAGACTTAAAAGCCTTGTGTCAGTATTGGGTGATGGAATTCATGGTACTCCTGAATATGACAGCAAAGGTGGTTATTTTTTTATCAATGGTAACAATTTGTCAAAAAACAAAATTGTCTTAAAAACAGATACTAAAAGAGTAAATGAAATAGAGTATCAAAAATACAAGAAAGAACTTAGTGATAAGACAATTTTGGTGTCAATAAATGGTACAATTGGTAATGTAGGTCATTATAACGGAGAGCCTGTTATTCTTGGAAAAAGTGCGTGTTACTTTAATTTGATAAATATCGAACTAAAGGATTATATTACATTGTTAATGTACACGGATGATTTTCTTAAATATGCCATAGAGAATGCGACAGGTTCAACAATAAAAAATGTTTCATTAGCTGTAATGAACGATTTTTTGTTGCCTCTCCCTCCATTGAATGAGCAACACCGCATTGTGGCAAAGATAGAGGAGTTGATGCCCTTGGTGGAGAAATACGGCGCAGCCCAAGATGCTCTTGACGAATGGAACCAAGCCTTGCCCGAAAAACTCAAAAAGAGCATCCTTCAAGAAGCCATTCAAGGCAAATTGGTGCCGCAAGACCCTGCCGATGAGCCCGCTTCGATATTGCTGAAACGCATCTGTGAGGAGAAGAAACGGTTAGTGAAAGAAGGCAAGTTGAAAAAGAAGGATTTGGAGGTGAGGCCGATTGAGGAAGATGAGATTCCGTTTGAGATACCGAAAGGGTGGGGGTGTGTTAGATTAACGGATATATGTCAATTAAACGATGGAGAAAAAAGAACGGAGCCGCATATATGCATGGATGCTAAATTCCTGCGTGGAAAGAAGAGTGGAGAAATAATTGGAAGTGGGAAATTTGTTCAAAAAGGCGACCACATTATTCTTGTTGACGGGGAAAACTCGGGAGAAGTATTCACAACACCGTGTGACGGATATATGGGCAGCACATTCAAACAACTTTGGATAAGTGATGAAATGTATCTTCCGTATGTCCTTTATTTTATTCGGTTTTACAAGGAGTTGCTTCGCAATTCCAAGAAAGGTGCGGCAATTCCTCATTTGAATAAAGAGATTTTTTATTCTCTTGCGATTGGTATTCCTCCTCTTGCCGAGCAGCGTCGCATTGTGTCGAAGATAGAGGAGTTGTTTGGGGTGATAGAAAAGTAAAACACACTATAAAAACGATTAATGAAAAAAATCTATTTGGATTGGAATATCATCAACCATATTGATGAAATTCCCGGATTGTATGATTTTATCCTCAATAATCAAAATCACTTTGTGTTCGTTTATTCTCCAGCGCATTTTTCGGACTTGATGAGAAGCGTTAAAGAAGATGCTTATAATGAGTTTTTTGAGAAGGATATAGAAAGGCTTGGACGAATCTGTGAAACCCATTTGATGAAGTATAGTGACAATAAGATGAATCTTCATAGGTGCCCGCCCAGCGAGTTCCTTGAAAAGGAAGGCAAAGACTATCCTGTTTTTAATAAATTGTTTAATTTGGACTTTTACAAAGACAACCTTATAGAAGGAATCAATTTGTTTGGTGTTCTTAAGGAGAGTTTGAAGGCGGTAGAGTTTGGAAAAGTGGAACTGCCTTTGATTGGAAATTTTTCAAATGGTTTAGAGTTTTTTCAATGTTTGCTAAGGTTTCTTGATGGTGTCTTTTCTGATGAGAAAGAGACGAAAAAACTCAAATCGAAAATTACAGAAAATGTTCCTGAAAAAGAGATTGCACAAATCTGCAATAGTACGCCACGGGTGGTAATTGATACGATTAATTCTTTCTTTGCGAAACACGGTATCAAAGAAGATCTAAAAGAAATAATTGCAAATGGCATATCTGAAAAACAGAAGGGCAATGATATGCTGTTATTTCAGACGTTATATTTAAGTTTGGATTTTGTTAGGTATTATTCAGATAAAAGAAATCTATGGAATATTATTGCTGATGCCGAACATGCATATTACGGCAGTTATTGTGACGTGTTGGTAACGAGCGATAAAAGAATGATGCATAAGACCGAGGCTGTGTATTCGTATTGTGGAATAACGACTGAAATCGTTAGCAAACAAGATGTACTGGACTATCTGAAAAACATAATTGTGAACGAAAACAATATCGAAGAACCTTTGAAAGAAGTACTGTATGATCAACACATCCCAACGAAATTTGATGAAGATTCGGTTTATTGTAAATGTACAAGACTCAAGAATCCATTTTGGGGTTATTTTAATAAACTGGAGTATTTTTTGAATTTATCGACAAGGCAATGCTGGTTTACATTTTCAAGGAAATGGGAATTTGAAAAATGCACTTTCTATACAGAAACGGATAAGTTCATTGAGATTATGAAATCGGTTTTTCGTAAACCAGAGATCATAGATGCGTTTGAAACTGAATTTGTTGAAAAATGCAAAGCCAATGATTCATCAGCGTTATTTAGCTTTTATTTTTCAAATGATGTTATAGCCACATTGGGCGTGATAAAAGAAGATAATATACTAGTTCCAATTATGGATTTGGTTTATTATAGTAAGGACAAGGCGCTCAGCGCATAACCATGATATCGGTTTTGTCACTTAAGGCGTCTTTCAAAATGGCTTTCACAAAACCTTCAGCATCAATGGCGATAGTCTTTTGCGAATCTTCAATTTCGTAATCAAACTTTACCTCAAGGATCTTCAAAGGCCCCCATGGAGTGCCAATATAGGCATCTTCATACGAGAAAATGAACGGGAAGTCCTCGGTTGGATGGGCAGAGGTAGTTTTCTCCAATGTTTCCAAAGAGGTAATTTTTTCACCTTTAGCATCACGGATGATGCTATCGGTGTTTTGAAGAGGAATATGTGTTGCATTAATCCATTTATGATTGTTTGCAATGCTAATCATATCCATTTTTCGTTTGTATTCTGTTATATTTATATTGTGTTTAGACACCCATTCCTCATCAACCTTAAATAGAGTTTGTCGGGATTCAACATGAAAATAAAACTCGATCTCGCCTATGATTGTTTCACCACATCTCGGCTCGCGCAATTCCTTTAGCGAGATACCATATTCTTTAGCATATTCTTTGGCACCTTTTTGATACCCGACTTTGGTGACCATGATACCATTTACTCCATTCAAATCATCGAGAACCCCTTTAAAAGCGCACACCTTTTCTTTTGAAACAGGCTTGTTGTAGTTTTTGCATTCGATGGCTACTTGGTGCTTGCTTCCTGCAATATTGTATTCCCAATAAACATCAATTTGGTGTTTTTGGCCAGAACGTCCTTCTAGTTTTACATTATGTTGCACCTTGGTCGCTCTTACGACATCTGAATTCACCAATTGTTGGTATATCTCTTGGGTAAAACGCTCATATTCTGTATTAGAGTTCATGTGTTTTTGTTTAGATGATAGAGACAAAACCAAGCCATTCAATAACCATGTCTATAAATGACGCGTTGCTCTTGGTCGGATAGCCAATCGCACATCTCTATCGTGCCGTCACCGTCAAGCTCGTTGCTGAAAACAGCAAGGTGATCATCGCTCCAGGCACGGTCGAACATGATGGCGTTCCATACGGTTCCATCACTTGAGGTTTTGTTTCCTAATGGTTTGCAGCCTTTATAGTATTTCATGCGTGAATAGACAGGCCCGCTGTCTGTTCTAAAACCGAGAACGAATCTGTCGGCTGTGAAGCAGAGCATGTTGACGATAAAAAGACGATATCCCTGATATAAAGGGTCTCTAGGCCGCATTCTAACGACAGCTTCTGCAGATGTGTCATCGATTTCCCAGCCTTTTAAATATGATGCACGGGAATAATGTAATCTGGCTTTTTGAACCTTCTCTTCAGGTAAATCGGGATGGCCAAGGATTTCAACGGAAAAGTAATAGTTGATTAAAGAACGCAAACGTGCATCCATAGCTTGCATATTCACATCCATAGCTGTAAGATAGAAATCGTTTTCATAGTTTTCATACAAAAGGGTTCTAACAATCCTTTTTGCCAGTTGCTTCTTGAAATCTATGTTGGCAAAGATTGAAGACGTGACGTTTTGATTGCATTCATTGTGATTATTAACCCAGTCGCAGAATTCATCGTATTGTTTCGCTATGTCGGGTGTAATATTGTCGGCTATATAATCAGAGATTTTGTTTTCCATAGTGCTGTAATTGTGAGTGCAAAGGTAAGAATATTTGTTGTTACTCCTTGCTGTTGATAAAGAACTACCTATAAACAATAATCAGGACGCTGTCATCGCCGTGTTTTTTAACTGCAACTGTAACACGCTCATTCCGGTCAAAGTCAAAGTGGTCAAACTCGTTTTTCAAGCCCGAAAACATGACTTTGACTAGTTTGACCTTGACCACTTTGACATCATGATGTCAGTCTTGTAGGAAAATTTTCTAAGTCCTATGTAAGTCCTCACAGGTGTGGGTGGCGGGGTCATACCATTCGACAGTATAGGTTTGCCCTATGCCCAACGGCTCATTGAACCCTCCTAAAACCAGCACTTTGCCCGATTTCATGGGTACTGCCATGCCGTGGTCATGCAAAACGCAGGTCATGAACAGTTTCATTCGAAATGATTTTAAGCCGCAAAAATACAAAAATACCCCAAATTGAAAAATAATCCCAATAAAACTCCTATCTTTGCCGCATCATTTTTATGTCTAATACCTTGCGCTTATGATATGCTTCTTCAAGTCTAATAATCAGAAAGTTATCGCTGTTGATTCCAAATCGGTCCTTTCTGATGAAACGATTTCAAAACTCACTTGGCTTTTCGGTAATGCCGAATTGATTGAAAAAGAAACAGTAAAAGGCTATTTCGTCGGGCCGCGCCGCGAGATGATTACGCCTTGGAGCACCAATGCCGTTGAGATAACCCAAAACATGGGTATCAAGGGCATTGTGCGTATCGAGGAATTCTTACGTGTGGAGTCGAAGGATGCCCCTTACGATCCGATGCTTCAAAATCTTTATAAGGACCTTGACCAGAACCTGTTTGTCATCGACCGCAAGCCCGAGCCGCTGAAATACATCGACGACATCGAAGCCTACAACCAGGAGGAAGGCCTGGCCCTGAGTGCTGAGGAGATGGATTATCTGAAAGGCATATCCGCAAAGATTGGACGCAAACTTACCGACAGCGAGGTGTACGGCTTTGCGCAGGTCAACTCCGAGCATTGCCGCCACAAGATTTTCAATGGCACTTTCATTATCGATGGCAAGAAGATGCCCAGCACGCTTTTTGCTCTCATTAAGAAAACCTCGAAGATGAATCCTAACCGACTTGTGTCGGCCTATAAAGACAACGTGGCTTTCATTCTTGGTCCCAAGGTGGAGCAGTTTGCCCCCGCTGAGCCCAACAAACCCTCAGCTTTCCAAATCAAGCCCATCGAGACCGTGATTTCGCTGAAGGCCGAGACGCATAACTTCCCGACCACTGTTGAGCCATTCAATGGAGCGGCGACGGGTAGCGGTGGCGAGATACGTGACCGCTTGGCTGGCGGTCAGGGAAGCCTGCCTTTGGCGGGAACTGCCGTTTACATGACTTCCTATCCGCGCACCGAGCAAGGGCGCGAGTGGGAGAAAGACAATGAGCCGCGCAAATGGCTCTATCAGACTCCTGAGGAAATCCTCATCAAAGCTTCCAACGGTGCGTCTGATTTTGGCAATAAGTTTGGCCAGCCCCTCATCAACGGCAGTTTGCTGACCTTTGAGCACAATGAGGAACAGAAACTCGGTTATGACAAGGTTATCATGCTGGCTGGCGGTATCGGTTTTGCCAAGAAAGTGGATGCCAAGAAGCTGAAGCCTGAAGAGGGCGATGTCATCATCGTACTGGGCGGCGACAACTACCGCATCGGTATGGGAGGCGGCGCCGTTTCGAGTGTGGATACAGGCCAATACAGCAACGCCATTGAGCTGAATGCCGTGCAACGTGCCAATCCCGAAATGCAAAAGCGCGTGAGCAACGTCATTCGTGCTATGGCCGAAAGCGACCACAACCCCATCCGCAGCATCCACGACCACGGTGCGGGTGGCCACTTGAACTGCCTCTCAGAACTCATTGAAGATGCAGGCGGTGTGGTTTATGTCGATAATCTGCCCGTTGGCGACCCGACTTTGTCTGACAAGGAAATCATCGGCAACGAATCGCAGGAACGTATGGGCTTGTTGGTTAACAAGAAGGACAAAGACATCATCAAGGAGACTGCCGAACGCGAGCGAGCCCCGTATTATGAAGTGGGTGAGGTGACGGGCGACGAGCGTCTGCGTTTTGTCCGCAAGAAAGGCAAGGCCCCCATCGACTTGGCCATCTCCGATTTCTTCGGCAGCGCACCCAAAACGGTGTTGCATGACAAGACCAAACCCTATAATTTCAAGAAAATCAGTTATACTAAACGTGATATTCACAAATATCTCGACCTCGTATTGCAACTTGAAGCTGTAGCTTGCAAGGATTGGCTCACCAACAAGGTGGACCGCTCGGTGACTGGCCGTGTAGCACAGCAACAATGCGTCGGTGAGATACAATTGCCATTGAGCGACCTCGGCATCAGTGCTTTGGATTACAATGGCAAGCGCGGCGTTGCTACGGCCTTGGGCCACGCCCCGATTGCAGGCCTCATTGACCCCTCAGCCGCATCGCGTCTCTCTGTTTCCGAGGCTTTGACCAACATCCTTTGGGCACCGATTGAAGGGAACCTTTCGGGAGTTTCGTTGAGCGCCAACTGGATGTGGCCGGCCAAGCAAGAAGGCGAGACCGCACGTCTTTATGAAGCCGTGAAAGCTTTGAGCGATTATTGTGTGGCCTTGGGTATCAATGTCCCGACGGGTAAGGACTCTCTCTCGATGACGCAGAAATATCCTGACGGAGAGAAGGTGGTTGCCCCCGGAACGGTTATCGTTTCCGCTGCTGGTGAGGTTTCCAACATCCGTCAAGTTGTACGCCCCGTAATGAAGGCTGACGAGAACACCGAACTCCTATACATTGACTTCTCTAAAGCCGGTTTTGAGCTGGGTGGCAGCAGTTTTGCCCAAGCCATCGGTGCCGTAGGTCAGGCAACACCCGACGTGAAGAGTGTTAATTACTTCAAGAAATGCTTCAACGCCATTCAGAAACTGATTGAACATAACTTGATTTTGGCTGGTCACGATGTGTCGGCAGGCGGTTTGATTACCACTCTGCTGGAGATGAACTTTGCCAATAGCACATACGGCATGAACCTCAACTTTGAGGCTTTCGCTAAGGACGATTTGATTTCGGTGCTGTTCTGTGAGAAACCCTCCATAGTCATCCAAGTCGCCAACGACGGCATCGCCAATCGGATGTTGCGTGAACTCGGCATTACATTTAAGGTTATCGGCAAGCCCACGGCCAAACGACAGCTAACCATTGTTCACAATGAGCATAGCTATATCTTCAGCATCGACACCCTGCGCGACACTTGGTACAAGTCGTCGTACCTCCTCGACCGCAAACAGAGCGGTCCGAGGAAGGCTATGGAGCGTTTCATGAACTACAAGAAACAATATCTGCACTATAGCTTCGGGCGTAATTTCACAGGCACAGCCGCCAGTCTCGGTATCAATATGCACCGCCGCGAACCTTCGGGCATCAATGCTGCCATCATCCGTGAGAAAGGTTGCCAATGCGACCGCGAAATGGCTTATGCCCTCTATCTCGCTGGCTTCGATGTGAAGGATGTCACGATGACCGACTTGGCTACGGGTCGTGAGGATCTCACGGATGTGAATATGATTGTCTTCGTTGGTGGTTTCTCCAATTCGGATGTGTTGGGGTCGGCCAAAGGTTGGGCAGGAGCTTTCCTCTACAACAAGAAGGCCAAGAAAGCCTTGGACGACTTCTACGCCCGTGAGGACACGTTGAGTTTGGGAGTATGCAACGGTTGTCAGGTGATGATGGAACTCGGCCTGCTCTATCCCGACCATGAGGAGCATCCCGTGATGATGCATAATGACTCGCACAAGTTTGAGTCGGGTTTCCTTAATGTGGAGATTGCCCAGAATGAGAGCGTGATGCTGAAGTCGCTTTCAGGTCGCCGCCTCGGTGTGTGGATTGCCCACGGCGAGGGTCGTTTCTATTTCCCGTGCTACCGCGACAAGTACAAGATTGTGATGACCTACGGTCAGGACGAATACCCGGGCAACCCCAATGGCAGCGACTGGTCAACAGCTGCTGTCTGCTCCAATGATGGTCGTCATCTCGCCATGATGCCGCACCTTGAGCGCGCATTCCTCCCCTGGCAGTGGGCCTACTATCCCGACGACCGCAAGAACGACGAAGTGTCGCCATGGATGGAGGCGTTTGTTAATGCTAGAGTTTGGGTTGAAGAACATCGGAAGTAAAGAAATAAGTTAATAGGGAAACAAATCTCACGAGAATCTGAAACAAAGATTTTGTGAGATTTGTTTCTTTTTTGTGTGTACGTTTCGTTTTTTCTGTATTTTTGCTGACGGATTTGGTACGCCAAGTCCGTTATATAGAAGCGTTATGCTTTTCTTGTCATTGAGAACGTAGGAACTTTTCAATGCTGCACAAGAGAAATGCGTATTGCCTCATCGCCTTATGGCGTGGGGCTGATTTATCCGCATTGTGTGCAACGGTTTCCTACGACCTTCAATGACAGTGTGGCATACAGTTCCACGCTTCTTTTGTTGTAACCAAGGGGAACCAAGGAATCTCCTGCGCTTTTGGGACTGGAAGCCGAAAAATGAAAATGAAGAACATTAAGATGTTTGCAGCCTTGTTAGTGATGACGATTGCCTTCTCGTTTCAAACATTGGCCCAGGTACCAAGCGGGTACACTATTGTGAAGACTCATAATGATGATATTACTTGGTATGAGGTGAGAGATAGGAATGGTAATTTGGGAGCGGTTTACAATAATAGGTTGATATGGTATTGCTTTGATCACTGGACTTCTGTTTCCTATTCACATGGATATTTCTTTTATCAATTTCAAGGGGAAGATTTGTATTTTGTTTATGATAAGTATGGGCGTGAGGTAAAAAGGGAGGATGGAGATCCTCTTATTGTTAGTAGATTTGAAGAAATAAATGGGAAATTATATATGTATGGGTCACATGGCATATATGATGAAATATGTAAATTGATTGGCTATGAGATTCGTGAAGTAGGAGATGTTTCGTATCTAATAAAAAAAGGCGAATACCAAAAACGAGGTTTATATGATTTGACGAACGGTAAACAGATACTGTCACCCATTTTTGATCAATTGGGAATAATTGAAGACATAAATGGTGAAGTATTCGTAAAAGCAATGATAGGTGGATTAAATGGAACTCACAATCCATCAAGCACAGGTCTTTATAATATTGCTGGCGAAGAAATCCTTGCTCCAGAGTTCCAAGACTGCGCCTATTTGGGCAGCAACCTCTTCAAATTTAAGATGAACGGTTATTGGGGCGTAATGAATAGGCAAGGCAAAATTATCATTCCAATAAGCCGCCACTACACTTCTATTGATTATAGCCGTACGCTCAAAATGTTTACTTTTACGAAAGAAACCGACACTCAGTATTTCAAAGGAGAATGCGATGCCAATGGTGTGCAGACTTCCATTGAGAAAACGGGGACGAAGAGCAAGCCTCAGCAGCAATCCCAACAACCAGCCAAGCAAGAACCGAAACAAGAGGTAAAACAAGAACCTAAACCTACGCCAACACCAACCCCAACCCCGACACCTACACCAGAACCTATTCGCCAGCCGCAACCATTTCAGGTTTGGCAGCAGTGCCAATATTGTGGAGGCAGTGGTGATTGCCATGTTTGTTTAGGCACAGGACGTGGTACTTCTGGTGGCTATTGCATCATTTGTGGTGGAAGAAAAAAATGTTCTCATTGTGCAGGTCAAGGCGGCCACTATGTGATAGAATATCGTTGATAGCATTAAATAACATCTATCGGCGGGGCGAAAAGCTCCGCCGATTTTCATTTATGGAACTGCACTTGGATGGCTTTTTGTGCTTTGTTTGAATGTTCTGGAAAAAATGATTATTTTTGCGGCGTAAAACTAGTTGAAATAGGTTATGCCGACAATATACGAGTATTTTGGAATCGTTTTCAAGTTCTTCTCGGACGAACACGAACCCATTCATGTGCATGTACAGCACAATGGAGGAGAGGCCGTTTTTGAGCTGGTACTTGAAAATGGGCAGTTGTCCGAAATCAGACAGAGGAAACAGAAAGGACCTGCTCTTTCAGAAAAGGATTTGAGAACGGCACGAGAATTTGTTGAAAAGTACGCCCATAACATTGTTGAAAAATGGGTAAACTTCTTTATCTATAGAAAGAGGATTCGTATCACAAAGATAACCAAGAAATTATGATGGTAGATTATGTAACAATAGTAGGTTTCGTGTGTCATGATGACATTACCGTTGATTTGGAGTTTAGCGACGGTACACATCAACTTGTGGATATTGGGGCATTCATTCGTCGGCATCCACATCCTCAATACAATAAGTATCTGAAACCTTCTAATTTCCGCAAATGCAGGCTTGAATATGGTAATGTTTGTTGGGGCAACGATTTGGAATTCCATATTGAAGACCTGTATGAGAATGCGCTTTCTGCTTGATACTATGCCCAAAGAAAAAATCAATAAAACCAACGCCTGCCGCATCCTTGACTCAAAAGGAATTGCGTATGAGCTGATTCCTTACGAGGTGGATGAAAACGACCTCGGGGCGCAGCATATCGCCGACCAACTGGGTGAGGACATCGACCAGGTCTTTAAGACTCTGGTGCTGAAAGGCGACAAACTTGGCTATTTCGTCTGCGTCATTCCGGGCAACGACGAACTCGACCTGAAGAAGACCGCAAAGGTCACGGGTAACAAGAGCTGCGACCTCATCCCGATGAAGGAACTACTGCCTCTGACGGGCTACATTCGTGGCGGCTGCTCACCTGTAGGAATGAAAAAACAGTTCCCCACCTTTATACATGAGACCTGCGAATTGTTTGACTACATCTATGTCAGCGCAGGTGTGCGCGGCTTGCAATTCAAACTCAACCCACAGGATTTGATTCAGGTGGTGGATATGAAAGTGGCTGACTTGACCATTTTTGAATTCGGACAACAATGAGTTATACGATTCGCAAATCCACTTTGGCCGACCTGCCGACCATACTTGATCTTCGCGACCAGGCACGGGAAATCATGCGGAGCTATGGCAACACCTTCCAATGGCCAAAGGGCTATCCCCGCGACGATATGTTTCAGAAAGACATCGAATTGGGAGGCAGCCATGTGATGCTTGATGAGAAGGGTAGGGTAGTGGGGACTTTCGCCCTTTTGCCCAGCCCCGAAGTGACCTACAACGTCATTTACGAAGGCCAATGGCTTGATGATAAGCCTTATCATGTCATTCACCGTATTGCCAGTACTCCGGAATCGCATGGTGTTTTGGATGCGCTATTGGATTATTGCGAGAATCAAGTGACTGATATCCGCATTGATACCCACGAGGCTAATGTTATCATGCGAAAGGGTTTGAAACGCCACGGCTACCAATATTGCGGCATTATCCATCTGCTTAATGGTGACGAAAGATTGGCGTTTGAGAAAATCTGCAAATAATATGGATTCCTTTTCTGCAATCGGGAAATAATCTCTATCTTTGCAGCGAATAATCCATTTATTTATAATCATGCTAAACAAAGAAAATGTCAGAGAGGTCCTGAAGGACGTTATTTATTTCCCCAAAGGGGATAATATTGTGGATTTGAATATGGTTGAAAACCTGATGGTTAAGGACAATGCCATCCGTTTCGACCTGGTTATGGAACACGCCAACGACCCGAAAAACGACATCTTGGTGAATGGCGCCAAGCGCACCTTGACCGAAGTCTTCGGTGAGGTTGAAATCGAAATCAAAGTGGTGGAAGAGAAGACAGCCCTCTCGAAGGTGAAGCATATCATCGCTGTGGCCTCGGGCAAGGGCGGAGTGGGTAAATCGACTGTGGCCGCCAACCTTGCCATCGCTTTGGCTCGTGCTAATCAGCGTGTGGGTCTGATTGATGCCGACATTTACGGCCCTTCCGTCCCGATGATGTTTGGCCTCGGCAACGAGCAGCCTGCTGCTTTTGAGAAAGACGGCAAGACGGTGATGCTGCCCCTTGAGCGTTATAGCATCAAGTTGATGAGCATCGGTTGTTTTGTGGATGCCGACCGTCCCTTAATTTGGCGTGGACCTATGGCCACCAGTGCCTTGAACCAACTGATGAACGATACCCTGTGGGGCGAACTTGACTGGATGGTGGTGGATATGCCTCCTGGGACTGGCGACATCCAGCTGACCTTGGCGCAGCAGTACAATGTGTCGGGTGCCGTTATCGTTACCACCCCCCAGAAAGTGGCCTTTGCCGATGTGCTTCGCGCCGCTATGATGTTCAGGGAAGAAGCCTTGCAAATCCCGATTTACGGCTTGGTGGAGAACATGGCTTACTTCACGCCTTCCGATATGCCCGGAAAGAAATACTACATCTTCGGCAAGGAAACGGGCAAGGAATTTGCCGACCAGTTGGGAGTGCCGCTTCTCGGACAAATTCCGATTGTGGAACGCATTGCTGAGTGTGGTGATGCAGGAACGCCTCTCGCCCTCGATGCAGACTCGCCCGTGACGAAGGCCTTTAACCAGATTGCACAGGAAATAATGAAATCGAAATAGTTGTTTTCAAGCAGAATACGTGGAATTATGGATAAAGAAACAATATTACGCAAAGTGAAGAACGTGCTTGAACAAGTGCGCCCCTACCTCCAGCAGGATGGTGGTGATGTCAATTTCGTGGAACTCACGGATGATAACACCGTGATGGTGGAGCTGACCGGTGCCTGCGGCAATTGCCCTCATAGCCGGTCGACCTTGAAAAACGGTATTGAGGCCGTCATGAAAAAGGTCATCCCCGAAATCAAGGCTGTTGAGCAAGTTGAAACCTTGGATTTATAATCAATTGTCAAATATAAAACTCAATCAACATGAAAAAAGTTCTATTCTCATTAGTGGCTATGCTGCTCTTTTCGGTGGTCGGTATTGCGCAGACCACCTTTACAAAGGTTACCTCGGCCTCGGGTCTTGAGGCGGGTGCCAACTATCTAATCGTTGCCCATCACGAGGATTTGGGCGTGCTCGCTATGGGTTACCAAAAGTCAAACAACCGTCAGGCTGTGTTGGTGGACGAAAACGGTGACGCCATCACGGTGACGCTGGGTACCGATCCTACGAGCGAAACCGACGTGTTCCAGTTCACTTTGGGTGGAAGTGCTGGTGCCTGGACTTTGTTTGATGAAGTGAAAGGCGGCTATCTTTATGCTGCAAGTAGCACCAGCAACAATCTGAAGACGCAAACCACGCTTGATGCCAATGGCGAATGGAGCATCACCTTCAATGGTGACGGTACCGCAGAGGTTGTTGCCCAAGGCGAAAACACGCGCAACAATATGCGCTTCAACCCCAATGCCTCCAACAATGCTCCGCTGTTCAGCTGCTATGCTGAGACTTCAAACATTGATACACGCGTCAGCTTCTACAAGGCCGGAGGCGGCTCACAGCCCGACCCTGAGCCGAGCAATTATCCCACCAACTTCGCAGGGCAAGCTGACGGTGTTGACGTGACCCTCACCTGGACTGATGCCGTTGGTGCCCAACTGCCCGCCAAGTATTTGGTTGTGGCCTCTACAGGCAACATTACGGTTCCCGTCGACGGTGAGCCTGTTTCCGATAGCCCATTGGCCAAGAATGTGGCTTACGGCACGCAAACTGTAACCTTCAGCGGATTGCAAGGTGATACTAATTATCATTTTGCCATCTTTCCTTACACCAACGGCGGCTCAAACATTGACTACAAGACGGATGGCAATTATCCAACGGCCACTGTAGCCACCCAAAGTGTTTACAGTCTGCTTTACGAAGAGTTTGACGAAGGCCTTGGCGTATTCACGACTTATGATGCATACGGCGACCAGACCTGGCATCAGGCCACCCACCAAGGCACAACTTACGCCAATATGAATGGCTATGCTGACGGAGCCCCTCACCAAAATGAAGACTGGCTGATTGGCTATGTACAGATTTCACCTAATATGGTGTTTAACGAGGTTTGGCTTGAATTCAGTACGGCCATGAAGTTTGAAGGCAATGCCCTGCGTGTAGCCGTCTCCAGCGACTATGATGGCAGCAGCGACCCCAGCGATTTCGAATGGGAAGACATCACCGATGCTTTTGATTATTCGACGGGTAACTACGAGTGGGTTGAGTCTGGCAAAGTAGATGTTGCTGCATTGGTTCCGAATTATCCCACTTCTTTCTACGTTGCTTTCATTTACACCAGCACTACCGAAGCCGCCGCTTCATGGGAGATTGACTATGTGAAAGTGACGGGTACGAATGTGAATGCCGTTAATGAAGTTGCGACATCAGCTGTCAGCCTCTATCCCAACCCTGCCCGTGACCAGGTTTCGTTCATGCTTGAGGACAATGCCGAGGTCAGCTTCTTCGATATGAAAGGCCGCATGGTTGGCACTATGCAATGTGAGGCCGGTCAAAACCAAATCAATGTCAGCCAACTGGTCAACGGCGTTTACTTCGTCAATGTCCGCTATGCCAATGGTGGCACTGTCATCACTAAGTTCGTGAAGTTCTGATACAAACGCAAGGCAACAACAAGAATACAAACTTGAAACTACGTGTCCTCATATTGCTTATGTTCCTCACAGGTTGGGCTGCTGCCCAACAAGTGGAGCCGGTACGCTATGAGGTGAACCGTTGGAACAAGGAACAAGGCTGCCACTTCGAGTCGTTTGGCGCGCAAGGAGGCATGATAGCTTATGAGACCGAGAAAGCCGACAAGGAGAAGCATCGCTTGTGGAGTTTCGCTTGCTTAGACAGCAACCTCTACGAATTGCGTAACGACCTCATCCCTTTGCCTGAAAAGATGGCTTTCCATTGCTCTGGCCACGATGAGCGTTTTGCCACCTTCCTTTTTGTCAACAATGGAAATAAGAAGGCCTCCGATTCACTTGATTTCATTGTGGTTGCCTATAATCGAAAAGAGAACGCCTACCGTACTTTTTGGGACAAATGGCCCGAAAAGGCGGTGGCGTTGTCAGTTGCCGTTGCCGATGGCACGATGCTGCTGGCTATGAATAACAAAAGCGGCAACGGTGTCTTGGCTTTCTATGATTTGACCTCTAATGCGTGTCGGTCGGTAACGCCATCTTGTTCAAGTAGTTTTATCCTGTTTCAGACGGAGGCTTTCCCCCAGCGCCATTGTTTTGTGGTTGCTGCCAAGGAGTATGAGGACAAGCATTTCGTGTCGACTTCTTTCATGGTCTATTCCACATCGGGCAATCTGCAGGCTTCCTACCGTTATGAGAACATCCCTAATGCCGCTTTGGGCCGTATGGTTTTCCGTTTTGACGAAAACAATAACCTTGTGGTTATTGGCACTTTGGAACGCGAAACAGGCCGAAAGGTCACTCTGGAAGGTGTTACGGGAGACTTCGACAAGGAGAGCCTCGGTGTGGTGTGGATGCGCTTTGCTTCGGGCAGTCCGGAGAGCAAGGTGTATCTCTTCAAGGATATGCCGGAGATTGAACATGCCTTGACTTCTTCCGACCGGGTAAGAGTGCGGGAGGAGCGACTGAGAAACCAAAAGAAGGAGAATCCCACGAGAGGCGAAATAGCCTTCCAGTTTCTGAAGCCTCGGCTTACTGATTTTGGAGACTTGACCATATTTGCTGTGGAGGCTTTTATGCCTTATTATCATGTTGAGACACGTATGGGTTATGGCTACTACGGTCGCTATGGCGGATATCCTTATTCTTATACGGTTTTCGACGGCTATGATTTCTTTAGCGAAATCTTGCTGGCTTTCGACCGTAACGGGCTTCTGCAATGGCAACAGTCGGTGAAGTTTGACAACGAGCTGACATACGACCTTTATTCTCATGCTTCCGAAGGGGTATGCTTTGATGAGCTTGTGGTGGTTTCGCCTTATCGAAACAAATTGCGTTACACCGCTTTCGATGCCGTTGGGCAGCCTCTGATGAACCCACAGGAAGAGAAAATCGCACCGATTTATGGTGCTGACTATGTGGACGAAGAATATTTCGCCCAAATTGGGAAATGGTTCGGCAACAGCTTCCTTATCTATGGCTCGCAGGTGATACAGAACGGTACGCAGCCTAAGCCCCGTCGTTGGGTCTATTATTTGCAAAAGGTTCAATACGAATGATTTATGATAGGAAGCTACATTAAATATTTGTTGCAGCGTAAGAGCAAATTCAGCATTCATTCGCCTTTTGTTTATGAATTCATGACCAAGGTGGTGAACGACAGTGGCTCCAACCGTGATTATGATACCTTATGGAGGATCAGCCGCTTGCTTGACGGGAAAAGCTATCCCAATCGTAGAAGACGCAAGCAAGGGCGTTTGCTATACCGTTTGGTGCGTTACCTTGAACCAGAAACCGTGCTTACTTTTGGCCGACTTTCCGCCTTGAATACCAGTGCTTTGGCATTGGGTAATCTGCAAACCAAGGTGTATCTGGAGCAGTCGCCTGATTTCTTGGAAACCTTAAACTCGATGGGTGTCGTCAACGTGAACATGATTCGTCATAATGGCGAAGAGGAAGAGCAGTATGAGCGCTTGAATACGGGCTTTGTCTACTACGGCCTTGATGATTTTGGTGACGGCTCGTGGAACAATCTTGAAGATGGTTTTGCTGAGGTTGACGAAGACGTGGTGCTGGTTTTTGAGGGCATTCACCATTCGCGTCATACCGAGGCGGCGTGGGAAGCTATTAAAGCCAGCGAGGATGTCAGTATCAGCATGGATTTGTACTGTATCGGTTTGGTTTTCTTCCGTGATGGAATTGAGAAACAGGATTTTGTACTTAAATATTGAAAAAAGATGAAAAACATCACTTATACAAAAACTGGCGATGAAGGCAAGACCTCATTGATAGGAGGCCTGCGTGTTGCGAAATATGACGACCGGGTGGAAGCTTATGGCACCGTTGACGAGCTGAGTGCTTTCATAGGCGTGCTTTATGACCAGGAAGGCGTCAGCGCAGAGATGCACACCGTGTTGGATGCTATCCAGAACAAGTTGTTCACCATCGAGTCGCATTTTGCCTTGGACGAAAACTCAGAGGTGAAAAAGATGATTCCGGTATTGACAGCTGAAGACGTGGTTTTTGTGGAGCATGAAATCGATGTGATGAACGAACAGCTTCCCGAATTGCGGTCGTTTGTCATCCCGGGTGGCAACTTGAAGGCGAGTTATGCCCATGTGTGTCGCACGGTGTGTCGTCGTGCTGAGCGTCAAGGTTGGCGTTTGGCATCGCAGCACCCTGTTGATTCGCTGGATTTGAAGTACCTCAATCGGTTGTCTGATTACTTTTTTGTTCTGGCAAGATATTTTGGTTATTTAGACAAAGTAGATGAAAATAGTTGGAAATCAACGGAGTAAAAATTTATAATTTTTCTTAAAAAAGTGCTTGACAATACAAAAAAACTTGTATTTTTGCGCCCTCAAAAATAAATAGGTACAGATTATGTATTGGACATTAGAATTGGCATCAAAACTGGAAGACGCTCCTTGGCCTGCAACCCGCGATGAGCTCTTAGATTGGGCCTTGCGTACAGGAGCGCAGGAAGAAATCATAGAAAACCTTCAGGAGATGGAGGACGAAGGCGAGATATACGAACGCATCGAAGACCTTTGGCCCGACTATCCTTCCAAGGACGATTTCTTCTTCAACGAGGATGAATATTAGGCCGTTTTTCCGCCTTATTCCCTAACAAAGAGGTACTTATAAACTTGGGCATCAGTTAGTTCTGATGCCCATTTTTTTAAAAAAAAGTATTAAAAAGTATAATAAACTCGGCCAAAACTTGGTGTCTTTGCAGCGTTCTTCCTAATCCAAACATAGTAAATTATGGGCAGACAGAGTAAAGAAAAGCCGCAAGGCAAGTTGATTATCAGGAAAAAGCGTATTAACGCCAAAGGCGAAGTGCCTATTTATGTTTCCTATAAAAGGTAAGAATTTCAACGAAATCCACCTTAACCAATATGCAATGGCCATCTTAAACAAGTGGAAGGGTCTGAACAGGAATCCGAGGTTCGTCTTCGACCTGTTGCCTGTGGATTTCAGATTTGAAGCCAATGGGGATAGGGAAGCGGCTGATAAACGATTGAAGAACTCCATCGCATCAAAGAACAGGATAATCCAAACATCGTTGAACGAAATAGGTGTTAAGTTGAAGTTGGATTTCGGCCTAAGTATGCACGTCGCCCGCCACGCCTTTGCTATTTGGGCATTGAACGAACGAGATATTTCGCTCCATCTTGTCAGTAGGATGCTTGGCCATAAGTCCATCGAGGCGTTGAATTGCCGAAATGAAACCCTTCAGCTGTTCCGATACTGGTTCGGCGTCATTCCTGTGTGCTTCTTGAAATACTTGAAGAAAAACGAAGGGTTGGCGAAATTCAGTTCGTCGGAGATTTCCTTGATGCACAAGTCGCTGTGTTTCAGCATTTGTTTCGCTTCGAGGATGACATATTGATCAATCCATTCTGGAGCCGATTGCCCACTGGTCTTTTTCACGATTTTTGAGAGGTATTTGGGCGTGATGCAGAGTTTGTCGGCATAAAAACCCACACCACGTTCCTTGAGGTGGTGGCGCGTGACCAAATCCACGAAGCGTTCAAAGACGATTTTGTGACGTGTCGAGGCGGGACGCTCTTCTTCGTTTTGTTTTTGTAGCCGCTGGTTAAGGAAACTACCGAAGGTGAAGAAAACCGATGAAATGAGGTGACTAATGCTTTCTGTCGCATAGGCATAATCTGAATGTATGATGCAGTTGATGAGGCGGATATGCTCTTGCACCAAGTTGAGTTCGTCGGCTTGTAGGGTGAAGCAGGGATTATCGAGTATGGTGATGGCCTCATTGAGCATTTTGCTGATGTCGGAACGGAATTGGTCGAGAAACCGAGTCGAAACGGCAATGATGGTCAGAGTGGCCGCTTTTCCCGATGGTTTTGATTCGAGGCGGATGATGTTTTGGGGCAAGTTGAGCAGCATCATCCCCTCGTGAATCTCGTATTCCTTCAAGTTGATGCTGCACTTGAAACTGCCTTGCTTGCAAAACGCCGCCACATATGCGTCAACGCGACACGGATAGCGCAACAGGTCGTAGTTGGCTTCGTTGGTGCGCTCGGCTAAGATAAAGTCGTCACCTATATTAATAATGTTGTCAGTCAAAAACAATTCCTTTGCCCGCGCAATGCTGAAACTGTTGTATCCTTTTGTTTCCATTCGTTGGAATTTTCGACAAAAATAGATAAATCTTTTTGATTATTGGTCGAATAATATGAATATTTCGACCTTTAGATACTTTTTGATGAAAATATTATTCCTTTTGGTCGAAAAAGAA
>R22__coassemble_130_pt1 | contig 59011 bp, 57 predicted proteins | sample R22__metabat2_low_PE_022 | metagenome-assembled genome bin R22 | reverse complement strand
TTTTCTTTTACCATTTTTGTTGACTTTTGTGTCAACTTTTTTCCGCGCAAGACACGACAATGCTTTAACCAAACCAATCAACCTAATTCATTAACCAACCACTAGATTGCCGCGCTTCGCTCGCAAATCGAAGATTCGACGATACGAAGTGAGTCAATGACGCAAAGCGGCAGTCAGTCCCGCGTCTCGCGTCTCGCAGTCCCGCGTCCCGCGTCTCACAGCCAACAATTCAACAATCAAAATTAAACTATCCAACATCATGGACAACAAAAAGAAAAACATCATCGAAATCGTGGTAAAAGTCATCGTTGCTGCCCTTACAGCCTTCGTGACGGCCATCACCACCACGAGCTGCATGGGCCACGGCCCCTTCTTCATCTAATCAGAAAACCTATGCAAAAAAAGGCAGGTAACTACGGTTGACAGCTTTTTTTAATCCTACCCCCTTAATACTTCCCCTTAATCGTCAGCCCGAAATAAAACCTGTCCAATGGTTCTTTCACCTGAAGGTCGTTGTCCATGCGGATGAAAGCGGCGAGGGAGTAGCGGCGCGCTAAGCGGTAGTCCACTGAAAACACCGTGCGGATGTTGTCGAGATAGCTGCCTCGGGGGTCGTTGGTGAGACAGAACAGCTCCACCAGAAAGCTGTATTTGAAGCGGCTGTTGGGGTATTGGTAAGTGACCTTCAGCCTGTTGCGCCAATACAGCCTCGGGTTGATGAAATGCTCGCCCGTGCTTTCGTCGAAGAACGTGCCCAACAACTTGCTGCGCACCTGAAACTTGAAGCGGCGAAACTCCTCGGTATAAGTCACGTGCAAACCGACACGTCCACGATTCTCGTAATAGCCTCTGTCGTTGTGCCGACGGATATAGTCAGCCGTGAGGCCGATGTTCATGCGGTTGTGCAGACAGGCGTAGTCGACGCCCACCGAGTTGAGCCAGCGGTCGAACTGGGTGAAGTTATGGTCGAAGCGCAGCTCCTCCTCCACCGACAGCCCCCACGGTCCGCCCAGGCCCACCGACAGCTCGCCCGAGGCGATGCCGCCGAAGTCGGTCGTGCGGGCACTTTGGGCGAAGACCCCAGCCGATAGGAACAGTAATACTATGATTATTAGCTTCCTCATTCTCTTTTTTGACTATAGCTTATGACTATGGCCAATGGCTTGCCTTTACGTAGGGCCAGCCGTATGCCATCTGCCATGGGCCATAGTCTATGCATCGAAATCTTTCAGCTTCGTTATGGTGTCGATGGTGTTCACCTCGTCATCGATAGGTTTGTAGTACACCTTCACGAAGGCCACGTCGCGCAGATAGTCGATATGCCCCACCTCCACTTTGCTGATATCCAGTCCTGTGCGCTCGATGAGGTCGGCTTTCAGGTCGTCCTCTCGGCCGTGCTTGACATTCTCGATGCGGTCGTAGAGAATGATCTTCATCGCCGTGTGCTTCAGTAGCTTGGTGCCGTCAAGAATCCATACCGCCAACACCGTCATCAGGTTGACCATCACGAGCTCGGAATAACTCGTCGAGAGCGCCATACCGTTGACGATGCTCAGGCCCATCACCACGAAGAGGTAAGTCATCTCACGTATCTTGATGGTCTCCGTCCGGTAGCGTATCATGCCGAAGATGGCGAAGAGGCCCAGGGCGTAGGCGATGTTCATCTTCATGTTCTCCATCAGCGAGATGATGAGGAAGATGACCACAGCGAACATGAGGAAGGTGAAATAATAGTCCTTGCGGTTGGCCTTCCTATAGTAGAAGAAGTGGATAATGGCCCAGCAGACAAGGAAATTGAAGACAAAGCGGATAAGCGTTGTCCAAAGGCTCTGTGCGTCGAAGAGCGGCACACCGAGAAAGTCAAGTCCCATAGTATCACCGCCAAACTCGCGGGCTATGTCAGGGTCGTAGTCCTGTAGGTTGATTTGCAGCAGTTTCATATTGTTGTTTGTTATTCGTTCTCCTCGTAGAGACGCATTGAATGCGTCTCAAATTATTGTTGTTTATTGATCAGAGACGCAGGCATTGCGTCTCAAATTATTGTTGTTTATTCATCAGAGACGCAAGCATTGCGTCTCAAAACATTGTTGTTTATTGATCAGAGACGCAGGCATTGCGTCTCAAAACATTGTTGTTTATCAGAGACGCAGGCATTGCGTCTCAAAACATTGTTGTTTATTGATCAGAGACGCAAGCATTGCGTCTCTACAAGTCTATTTATCCTCCTCAGCTTCTTCTTAAACCGGTTCTGCTTCACGTCGGGACGGGTCATGCAGGTGCCGATGCAATATTTGCTGATCTTGAAGGGGTGGATTCGCAATTCGAACAACACATCCTTCAACAGCGAACGGGCGCGACCGTCCTGCTTGAGTTCCATCACAGCGAGAGGGGCCATCGAGGCCGTTGTGCCGCTGCGCAGATTCTCGAAGTGCAGGTTGCAGTCGATGGTGAGGCGCTCTGTTTTCCCGTAGTTCACCAGGGTGAAACGGTCGAAGATGGTGACCAAATGCGGGCTCAAAGTGCCTACAGGATAAGGTTGCTTCTCAGCCAGAAAGGCAGCAGCCTCGGGATTGTCGATGATGTTGGGGATGGGTTCGACAACGATGCGTTTTTTCTTCGTGCGCCCCTTGTTGTTCTTGTGCTTCACCTCACAGAAGGTCAGGTGGGAATCGACGTAAGTACGCACCCTCACTTTGTCGCGCACCAGATGGCGGTTGTGGTGGATGAGGTACATCGTCAGGTCGGGCGTATCGTAATAGACCGTGCTGTAAGGCGACAGGCGGTTTCCCTCCACTTCCTGGGCATAGTAGGCATCGCAGATACGCGCAAGGATGTCGCGGAGCTGCTTTTCCGTCACCACATATTTAGTGTCGATGCGGTTCATCAGCTTCACGCCGCTCATCTCGTCGAGCGTGATGGGGTTCATGCCCTGCACTATGCCGAGGATTTCTTCCATCAGGCCTTATTTGGGTACATACTCAAAGGTCTTCACCGATTCCAGCTTCCCGGTCGGATAATAGTTGAGCTGACGCACCTTGGCGCCGTCTTCGTCATATTCAAATTTGCGGATGCGCACCACCTTGTCGCGGTCGTTATACTCGATTTCGCGCACCACCTTGGCCGTGATGTCGCTGTCGGCGGGATACTCATACACCACGCGCCACTTTTGGCCGTAGCTGGCATACTCGATTTCCTCAATCTTACGTCCATACTCGTCGTAAGTCGTCTTGCGGTCGAGGAAGGCGCGCTTGTCGCCGGCAGGGGTGTTCCACTCCTTCAGCACCATACCCTTTCGGTTTTCACGCTTGGCGATGGTGGCGTCAGAAACCGATTGTGCAAAAGCTCCGAAACCAACCGTCAAAAGGGTCAATAAAACCAGTAACTTTTTCATATTTATACATTGATTATCACTTCAAACATCTCTTCAAGCGCAAAAATCATTCCAGCCTCGTCCACCGAAACGCTTTGGAAGACAAAATCCGGAATCTCCGTGTTAATGTCGTCCGAAACGGTGAAGACCTCATAGGCGCCAGGTTGCAGCTTTTGGAAAGCAAACCAGCCGTCGGGGCCCACGCGGGTGTCGCTGAAGGGCAAGTCGTCGCCCACCCTGCGGATATAGACGCGATGCTCGCAAGCCCAGCCCTCGCCGCGATAGCTGCCGTTGTGGTAATAGGTGGCGTGAACCTGTCCCATCACGAGGGATGTACCGTAGGCTTTGCCGTCGTGGATATAAATCGTCGGCACTTGCGCTACCGCACCGCGCGCCAACGTCACCGTCTCGCCCACCGCCACTTTCTCGCCTGAGGGCAAGGTGGAATAAGAGTAGACAGTATAGCTGCCTGGCAGCAGATACTCAAACCGAAACATTCCGTCGGCACCAGTCTCTACATCGTCGTTGAAGTAAACATCGTCACCATATACGAGAAAGACATCCGTCTTGGCCGCAGCCATCGTGTCGGGCGTCAGGCTGAAGTCGTCGTCGGGGTGATGCACCAGTTTCACGAGGCCTTGTATCGTACCTGTGCCGCCCTCACCCGGACCTTTGTTGCACGAAGGCAGGAATGCTGCCAAAACGAAGAGCACCCCTAATAATCGAATCGTTTTATTCATTTCGTTGCGTGTTTGTGGACGCAAAGATACAATTTTTATCGAAATCGCTGATATTGGAGCACACTTTCTTCAGCACGTCAACAAAGGTCAGCACATCCGCTTCAGGAATGCCTTCCAAAGCCTTTTCCATCGTATCGATGGCGAGCTGCTTGGTGGAGTCCTTCAGTGCCATACCTTCCCCGGTGACGACGATATTGTTCACGCGCCGGTCTTCTTTTGAAACAGAGCGCGTCACCAGTCCCTTTTTCTCCAGGTTGTCGACGAATTGCGTCACCGAGTTTTTGTCCTTTTGGATGATGTAGGCGATCTCCTGCTGGGTGAGCGTGCCCTCATTCCAGAGCGCGTCCATAACGAGATATTGCTCAGCCGTCAGGTTGACCCCATTCTTCTTGAAGACCTCAGCCAAATACTTCTTGAGCTTGCAATTCAAGATGTTGACGTAAACGCCAACTTGTTTTACGAGTATCATAACGGTTTACTCTATCCGCATGTTCGGTATCTCAGTACCATCATAGTAACCGCGGCCGAGTTTCTCCCTGACTTCCTTAAAGGCGTTGAGGGTGTAGTTCACGTCGTCCATAGTGTGCGCCGCCGTCGGGATGATACGGAAGATAATCATGCCCTTGGGAATGACGGGATAGGTGATGACCGAGCAGAAGATGCGGTAGTTCTCGCGCAAGTCCATAGCGATGTTGGTGGCTTGCACCAAGTCGCCCAACACGTGCACAGGAGTCACGCAGGCCTCGGCGGGGCCGATGTCGAAGCCCAAGTCGCGGAAGCCTTTCTGCAGGGCACGGGTCACTGTCCAAAGCTGTTTGCGAAGCGCATCACCCTCAGCACTACGGATGATTTCCAAACGCTTCTCGCAGCCTTCCACGATGGCTAACGGCAAACTCTTGGCATACATCTGGGAGCGCATATTATAACGCAGATACTCAATCACATATTTCGGGCCAGCCACAAAGCCACCGATGATGGCCATTGCCTTTGCGTAAGCACCGATGTAAATGTCGATATCATCCATCACGCCGAAATGCTCGGAGGTGCCGCGTCCTGTAGGTCCCATCACACCGAAGCCGTGGGCATCGTCAATAAGGATGCGGAAACTGTACTTTTTCTTCAGGGCCACAATGCCGGCGAGGTCGCCCAAAGCACCCGTCATTCCGTAGACACCCTCGGTGATGACCAGGATGCCGCCTCCCGTCTTTGCCACAACTTCAGTGGCGACCTTCAGCTTCTTCTCCAAGTCTTCCATATTATTGTGGCGGTATTTGTACTTGTTGCCAATATGCAGCCGAATGCCGTCGAGCAGGCAGGCGTGAGCCTCGTTGTCATAAACGATGACATCATGAGGAGAAGTCAGGGTATCAATGGTCGACACAATGCCCTGATATCCAAAGTTGAAAAGATAGGCAGCTTCTTTCTTCTCGAAGTCGGCCAGCTCATGCTCGAAATGCTCGTGCATGCGCGTGTGACCCGTCATCATGCGGGCACCCATCGGGGCAGCGAGGCCATATTTGGCGGCGGCTTCGGCATCCACACGGCGAATCTCGGGGTGATTGGCCAAACCCAAATAGTTGTTCAAGCTCCAGCAGAGCACTTCCCTGCCGTCAAAAGTCATGCGGGGTCCCATCTCGCCTTCCAAGCGCGGAAATGCGAAATATCCGTCAGCGCGTTCGCGGTACTGCCCTATCGGGCCACCGGAATCCTTTGATATTCGTTCAAATATATCCATATTTAGTTGATAGTTGATAGTTTTCAGTTGGTAGTTGGAGGGCTGTCACATCGTGGCTGCCGCAATGCAATAATGAGCCACAAAAATAGTAAATATATTGATTATCTCAGCGTCAAGAATTTATTTTTATCTTTGCGGCCCAAATAAGCACACCATGTTAAACCTGAAAGGAAAAACAGCACTCATCACCGGCGGCGGCACCGGCATCGGACGCAGCATCGCCCTGCATCTTGCTCAGGAAGGCTGCCACCTTGTGCTGACAGGATTGGGAATCAATGATTTGGAAAGCGTCAAAGCCGAATGCGAAACCTACGGCGTACATGCCTACGCCACCGAGACACAACTTGACGACTACGCTTCCATCGACCGTCTCTACGACTATGTGGTTTCCAACCATTTGAGCATCGACCTCTTCGTGCTCAACGCGGGTATCTCACAGCGCGAGAAAGCCCTCGACACCGACATCAGCGTGGATGAGAAAATCCTGAAAATCGACTTCCTCAGCGGGGTGTATCTCGTCAAGAAGTTCAAGGAAATGATTCTCTCCAAGGAGCATGTGCAGTTCAGCGTGACCACTTCCCTGTCGGGCTTGTTTGGCTTTCCCCTTCGATCGGCTTATTGTGCCGCAAAACACGCCTTGTTCGGCTTCTATGAATCACTGGAACTGGAATACGACAACATCAACGTCACTTTCCTCATCCCCGGGCGCATCAACACGCAAATCAGCAAGAGCGCCCTGCACGGCGACGGTTCAGCCCACGCCAAGATGGACGCGGGGCAGGCCAACGGCCTCGATGTGGACCAATGCGGTGCCATTGCCGTTCGCGCCATCAAGCGGCAGAAGCACCGCAAACTCATCGGCCGTTCAGAACTACTGATGGCCTATATCCACAAATACTGCTTACCTTTGTATTATAAACTATCGAGAAAAATATCAGCGACATGAAAGAGAAAGTCATCTGCGGCATACAGCAAGTGGGCATCGGCGTGAACGACTTCGTCGAAGCCTGGAAATGGTATTATGACAACTTCGGCTTCGAAATCAAAATCGTCGACGACGAAGGCGTAGCAGAGCGCATGCTCCCCTATACGGGCGGCAAGCCCCAGCCACGTCGTTCGGGCATCGCCGTCAACATTCGCGGTGGCGGCGGCTTCGAGATATGGCAGCCCAAAGGCCGCGAGCTCAACTACCTGAAAGAGCCTGTCAGGCTGGGCGACTTAGGCATCCTTATCGCCAAAATCAAGACACCCGACATCAAGGCTGCCTACAACACCTTTATTAATACGGGTCTCGATGTCATCAGCGAAATCATGACCTCACCCACGAGCTACCGTCATTTCTTCATGAAAGACCCCTACGGCAACCTCTTCCAAGTGGAGGAAGACGACTACGTCTTTATCGACGAGAAGAAGACCACAGGCGGTGCCAACGGTGCCGTCATTGGTGTCAGCGACATCGAGCGTTCACTCCCTTTCTACACCCGACTCTTAGACTACGACAAGGTGGTCTTCGACCAGAAAGGTGTCTTCGACGACTTGCAGGCTCTACCCGGCGGCGAGTGCCATCTGCGTCGCGTCATCCTGAAACGCTCCAAGCCTATCGAGGGGCCTTTGAGCCGCATCATGGGCACCTCGCATCTTGAGCTGATCCAAAATCTTGACAGTCCCGGAAAGAAGCTCTACGAAGGCCGTTATTGGGGCGACCCGGGCTTCATCCACCTCTGCTTCGATGTGCGCAACATGGAGGCCGTCAAGGTGCAGGCTGAGGCTATGGGGCATCCTTTCGTATGCGACAGTGGTGCCGACTTCGATATGGGCGACGCCAACGGGCACTTCACCTATGTGGAAGACCCCGACGGCACACTCATCGAGTTTGTAGAGACATTCAGGATTCCCATCAACAAGAAGATAGGCCTCTATCTCAACCTCGCCAAAAAGGACGATTACAAACCCTTGAAGATACTGAAGCTGCTGCGCTACGCTAAAGTGAAGAGAGAAGACATCAAGTAATATAACACAAAAGCAGCCGACCCTAAGGCCAGCTGCTTTTGTTGATATAAAGACCACTTTCTTACTTGAGGCCCAATTTGGCTTTCACGTCCTTGGTGGCATCAATGGCATCGTCGCTGACATAGACAGCAGCACCGGTGGCAAGATCAAGCATATAGGTGTAGCCCTTCTCCTTACCCACCGCGTTGATAGCGGTCTGAATCTTGTCGAGGATGGGCTTCAGCAACTCGGCGCGCTTATTCTCAAATTCCGATTCGGCATTGCTCTGGAACTGTTGGATACGGTTTTGGATATCGATGATTTCCTTTTCCTTTGATTGTTTCACCAGGTTCGACATAGTGGATTGGTTGGCCTCATAGTCCTGCATCTTGGTCTGATACTCCTGGGCCATAGTCTGCAACTGGCTCTGAAGTTCACCATAGTACTTCTCCAAATCCTTCTCGGCCTTAGCTTTGTCGGGCATAGCATCAAGAATTTCAGCTGTGTTGACGTGTGCGATTTTCACTTGAGCCTGGGCCATACCGCTCATCACGAAGAGGGCAATACCCAAGAACATTACTCTGAATAATTTCTTCATTTTATTGATTTTTAATAATTTAACTATTTTTTTACTTTGCAATTGAGCGGCAAAGATAGGAATAATCTTCGCTCGTTAGGTGGAATTGAACTTATTTTTTGGGTTTAGGATTGTTGCCACCGCCCGTGCTTGGAGCGGCATTGGCTTTCTTGCGGTCCTCACGGCGCACGGTCTGCATGACATTGCCGAGTTGGTCGAGCACATCGTCGCTGACATCATTCTTGTCGCTGGCATACAGGACAGAAGTACCCGAAGCCAAGTCGAGAATGAAGCCGTAGTTCTTGTTCAGAGCCAGTTCCTTCATAGCGGTGTAGACTTTCTCCTGGATGGGTTGAATCAGTTCCGTGCGTTTTTGGTAGAGCAAGCCCTCTGAACCGAAGTATTGCATCTGCAGATTCTTGGCTTCCTGCTCCTTAGCGACAATAGCCTGTTCGCGTGCGCGTTTCTGGTCTTCAGATAGGAGCAGCATCTCGGTTTGGTACTTGCTGTACATCTCCTCCACTTTGTCGTATACGGCTTTCACCTCACGTTGCCATTTTTCCGACATTGAGTTCAGTTCCTCTTGGGCATCGCCGTATTCGGGAATATTTGCCATAATGTATTCCGAATCGACGTAAACAATCTTCTGCGAGCCGCCACCCAGCAACTGGGCCTGTGCGCTCATCATGCCGCAAACCAATGCTGCGGTCAGGGCTAAAGTTTTCAATGCTTTCTTTTTCATATTTGCGTTGTTCTGTATTGTTCCTTACTATTATCAATAATCATTCCAAAATTAATCGATTGAACCACCGATGGAGAAATGGAACTGGCTTCCATTGTTGCCCGAGGTGCCGTAAACATTGTCGAAGCCATAGCCCCAGTCGAGGCCGAGCAATCCGAACATGGGCAGATAGATGCGCACACCGACACCAGCTGAACGTTTCACGTCGAACGGGTTGAAGTTCTTGATACCCAACCAGCAGTTGCCCGCCTCAAGGAAGGTGAGTGCATAGATGGTTGCCTGCGGATTGAGCGACAAAGGATAGCGCATCTCGAGGGTATATTTCGTGAAGAGGTCACCACCGGTAGAGTTTTCATAAAAACCTGGGGTAAGAGAGTTGTTGGCATAACCACGCATACCGACAACCTCACGGCTGTCCATAGCGGCATTGTTGATACCATCGCCACCGAGGAAGTAACGGTGGAACGGAGTGGGACCGATTTTCCTGTTGTAGTGACCGAGATAGCCAAAGCGCACCCTCGTCATCATAACAAGCTTATCGTAGAGTTCAGTATACCATGCGGCTTTGAACGTCCAACGGTGCATCTCCACCCACTTAAACCTTTCGTTTTCCGAAAGTGTGGAATAATCCTTGTTGGAGAAGAGCGAATAGGGAGGCGTCAACTCAAGGCCTATCTGGAATTCAGAGCCACTGCGGGGATAGATAGGCTGGCTGACTGAATTGCGGCTCAACACGATACTGTAGCTGATGATGTTGAACTTGCCGTTGCCGTCACCTACAGAGAGGTAAGCCGAGCTATAGTTGCTCAAATTATAGCGCATGATGTTTATGCCATGATAAATGGAGAAATAGTCATCAGGCCAGGTCAGACGGCGACCCAATCCAGCGGAGATACCCGTGCGACGGAACCAACCATAGTTCTCGTTGTCCTTATCCAACCAGTTGGACAGAAACGACTGGTAGAATGATACCGTCAGCGCATTGGGTTTGCGGCCACCCAACCAAGGCTCGGTAAACGAAACGCCATAAGAGATATAGGATGCGCCATAGGTAGTGAGTTGAAGGGAGAGTTTCTGTCCGTCTCCAGCGGGAATAGGTCTCCATGCTTCTTTTTTGAAGAGATTGCGCAACGAGAAGTTGGAGAAAGAAAGTCCCGCCTGAAGAATCAGGTAGCCCGCAGAATAACCACCGGAGAAGCTGATCTGGTCGGCGGCAGCTTCCTCAACGGAATACTCAATATCTACAGTGTTGTCAGCATAGTTGGGCTGCACATCGGGGTTAATGTTTTCCTGGTTGAAAAAGCCGAGTGTGGCCAACTCGCGCACAGAGCGGATAACATCGCTACGGCTGAAGAGCTGACCGGGGCGCGTGTAAAGCTCACGCAGCACCACATGGTCATATGTCTTCGTGTTACCCTTAAGTGTCACGTTCTTAATGCGAGCCTGCTTGCCTTCGTTCATACGCAGTTCCAGATCGATGGAGTCGTCCTCAACACGTACCTCTACAGGGTCGACGCGGAAAAAGAGATAGCCATCATCCATATACAACGAGCTGATGTCCAAGGAGGTTTCACTATACGTCAGGTTCTTGTCCAACAATTCCTTATTATAAACATCACCTTTCTTGATGCCCAGCACCTCGTTGAGAGCCTCGTCGCTGTATTTCGTATTGCCCGTCCATGTGATATTGCGGAAATGGTATTTGTTGCCTTCGTCAATCACAAGGTCGATGCCCAAATTGCGGTCGTCGATTTGATATACAGAATCTCTCACGATGATGGCATCGCGGAAACCCTTCGAGTTGTATTTGTCAATGATTTTCTGCTTGTCGTCGCGGAAATCGCTTTCCTTGAAACGCGACGATTTGAAGATACGCGGGCGATAGTTATCATAAAAATACTCCTCGATGCCTGTGATAGCTTTCAAAGGTTTCAATGTCACCAAGTCGGCCACCGTGTTCACTACGAGGGGACCCAAAGGGTCGAGCGGGTCGAAATGGCCACGCTGCTTCGTCTCTTTCATTGCAGCAAGTATCTGTCCTTCAGACAGGTTTTCATTCCCATAGACATTGATTTTCCCAATCTTCACCTTTTCGCCCTTGTCTATATTGATAATCATGTCGACATAACTTTCACGTGCGGTGTCGGCCACTTGCTGGATGTCAATGTTGACATTAAGGAAGCCTTTGCCGAAGTAATAGTCCTCGATGATGCGTTTGGTCTTGGTCACGAGGTGGTTGGTGGCCACATCACCTCGCGAGAGATTGATTTTATTACGGATTTCATCAGCTTCACTCTTCTTGATACCCTTAAGAGAGAACTTCGAAACACGGGGCTTTTCCTTGATAACGATTTGCAAAAACACCTTGTTGCCAACAAAGTCGGTGGCGTTGATGGCCACATCTTCAAACATTCCCTGTTCCCAAATCTTGCGGATAGCCTCAGCAATTTCATCGCCCGGGATCTTCACTGTCTGCCCCACCGTCAATCCGGTCAGGAGGCTCAACATGGTGGCATCCACATATTTGGCGCCTGAAACGACTATACCTCCAATCTCGTACTCTTGTGGATGGAGATAATCCACATCCGACAAGTCGTCACCGATTTGAATCTGGGCATAGCTGGTGCTCCAAAAAGCGGAAACAAGGAGTAACAATAATATAACAAATCTCTTCATAAGTATCGTCAAGGTTTTGCGACTTGCTCGCTGGTCTTCCCGAAGCGGCGTTCGCGATGTTGATAGTTCAAGATAGCTTCGTATAGGTCGGCCTTGCGGAAGTCGGGCCAATATGTAGGCGTGAAATACAACTCAGAATAGGCCAGTTCCCATAAAAGGAAATTGCTGATGCGTTCCTCACCGCTGGTTCTGATAAGCAGTTCCGGGTCGGGCATTCCTGCGGTAGAAAGGTAAGACGAGATGGTGCTGTCGCCGATACTGGAGGGCATTAGTTTGCCGTCAGCCACATCCTGTGCCATGCGGCGAGTGGCTTGAATCAGGTCCCAGCGACCCGAATAGCTCAAAGCCAAGGTCAGCACCATACGGGTGTTATGACTCGTATCAGCGATGGCCTGCATCAGTTGTTCATAGTTGGCTTTGGGCAAACTCTTCAAATCACCGATGGCATTCAACTTAATGCTATTTTTGTTCATTGTGCTGACCTCGTTTCTGATGGTTTGCGCCAACAACGACATCAGTCCAGTAACTTCAGCCAACGGGCGGTTCCAATTCTCGGTGGAGAAAGCATACAAGGTCAGATACTTAACGCCAATTTCCGCCGAGGCTTCCGACACTTCGCGCACCGACTGAATGGCGCTTTGGTGACCGAAGAGACGTTGCTTGCCGCGTTCCTTAGCCCAACGGCCGTTGCCGTCCATAATGATGGCGATGTGCTGCGGCAGACGCTCGCGGTCAATTTGTTGCATCAGTTGGTCTTTGAGTTCCATAATCAGAATTTGCTTAGGTTACAGCCCCTTCCGTCGGGCATATTGAATTTCCAGGTCAGCGACACACGGGCCATACCAAACCAGTCATTGAACGAGGCATTGCCGCGCTGCTGACCAGGGAGGTAGGATTTCGTGGGGTCGCTCAAATTGTAAGTCTGGCCATCTTCAGCCGTAAAGGTGGCCGAGGTCTCAGGATATACTGTCCCGACATCATCGAGATAGTCGGTAAAGGTCTTTTGCATCCTCCATTCCACTGTTGCAGCAATATGCTTCGACATTGAAAGTTTCACACCCACTCCGAAGGGTATTGAAACTCCCACAGATGAAGTACGGCCGAAAAGTGTTTCATACCATTTGGCATCAGCGGGAAGAGCTTCGGTAGGATAGTCGCGCAAGTTGACCTTCGTGCCGCCATATTCAGCAAAAGGTGTGTATTGAAACACCGAAATACCTGCACAAATATAGGGTGAAACATTCCTTTTCGGATTACCTGTGTAGTATTCAAGGAAATTAAACTCTGCCATAAGGCTGAAATCATTGATGACCGTCGTGAAATTCAGTCCGCGCTCAGGCCGCCAACCGATGGTTTCGTCATCGGCTTTCACCTTAGCACGGCTATAGTCGAAACGGAACGTCCAGCGGTTGTCGTAATTAAAGCGCACCACACCTCCATATTGCAGCTGAGCCTGAGCAAAAGGAATCATCGGATTGAGGTCGCCCATGTAATAACTCACGCCTACATGAGGCCCCACTTCAAGCGTTTGAGGGTCATCAAACTGAGCTTTAGCTTGGCTAAAAGCAGCCAAGCAACTCATTATCAATAAAAAACGAAATCTTCTATACATAGTTCAAGCCTGCAAATTTAGTAATTTTTCCAATGAAAACGATAGAAATTAATTTCTATTGTCTTTCCCCCACATCAATTTATTACGAATAGTGCCGAAAAAGTCTTCATTTCGCATCCTGACCAAGTTGAGGCAGAATCCGGCTTTACGCACTTCCAACTGAACGGAAGTATCTAAAGCACAAGTTCTTGAATCCATACTGAACACAAACTTTTTCTCTCGTCCCTCCACTTGAATGCGAACCACACTATCGTCAGGAATGACCACAGGGCGCACAGTCAAATTGTGTGTGGCGATAGGCGTAATGACAAAGTTTTTGGCATTCGGCGCAATGATGGGCCCGCCTGCGCTCAACGAATAGGCTGTGGAGCCTGTTGGAGTAGCCAAAAGGATGCCGTCGCCCCAATAGGTATTGAGATAGATATCATCGACAAATACCTTGATGGCCAACAAACTATGCTCAGGATTGCGGATGACATTCAACTCATTAAGGGCGTAGCGCACGTCGCCAAAGACATTTTGAGGCGAAACCAGTTCGAGAAGGGTGCGCTGCTCCACAAAACAATCACCGGAAAGCACGCTCTCCACCGCTTTGCCCACTTCGGTTTTTGAAATGCTGGAAAGGAAGCCCAAACGCCCCATGTTGATACCTACCACAGGCATCCCTGAATCGAGAACAAAAGGCACCGTATCAAGGATGGTACCATCACCACCGATGGAAAACAACAGGTCGGCGTTCAAGTCGACGTGGGAATTAAAGACACTGAACCTCACACCTTCGGGGACGAAGTCGGCGACGATACCGGCAAAAGGCCGGTAGACAGTCATTTCCACTTGGTTATCAAGCAGTTTCCCGAACAACTGTCGAATATAATCCCCGTTCTCCGGGGCTATGCTTTTTCCAAATAGGGCAATCTTCATAGGTCTTTATTTTTACCATTATCCTTCTTCTTTCACAGATTCATGGCTTTCGCCAGTCATCATCCTCAAATAATTCACATAGCGCCAATCAGCGATGTCACCATTCTCGACGGCGGCCTTCACCGCGCAGCCAGGCTCATGGGTATGCGTACAGTTGGCGAAACGGCACTCGCTCATCAGATTGCGCATTTCAGGAAAACGCTGTGCAAGGGTCTCTTTCTCAAGGTCATAAAGCACAAACTCCTTGATACCTGGGGTATCAACAATCCATGCGCCAAAACCGAGATGGTGCATCTCGGCAAAGGTTGTGGTATGTTTCCCTTTTTCGTGATAATCGGATATAGCCCCGATGCGGACATTCAGCGAGGGGTCAAGGGCTTTCACCAAAGCCGACTTACCTACGCCTGAATGACCAGAGAATAAACATATCTTTCCTTGCATCAAGGCTTTGAGATCGTCGATTTGGAAACCCGTTTTGGCCGAGACCCCAAAAGAGGTATAGCCCAGGCTTTGGTAATATTCAATTAACACGCACATCTCTCCTATCTGCTCGTCGGTGTAGAGGTCACATTTGTTGAATATCAAGGCAGCAGGGATGTGATAAGCTTCAGCTGTCACCAAAAAGCGGTCAATGAAACCTGTGGACGTTCGCGGTTGGGCAATAGTAGCCACCACGATAGCCAAATCCACATTGGAGGCGATGATATGCGAGGCTTTGCTCAAATTCACCGATTGGCGGACGATCACATTATCACGAGGTTCAATCTTCTTGATGACCCCCGTTTCCTTTCCCGGTTCCTGCTCAAACTCCACGTTATCACCTACAGCCACGGGGTTGGTGCTACGCAAGCCATCCAAGCGGATTTTTCCACGCAGACGACACTCCCACTGCCGTCCTGAGTTATCGAGGACGATATACCAACTGCCCGTCGATTTAATGACCTTACCTAACATTTCTGGTATCTTTTGCCCGGCATAGCCATCAGCACGCCGTCGAATTCCAATGACAACAAGATGGCCGCAATCTTCGTCGTCGGCAACTCCGACTTCACAATAATGTCGTCCAAACTGATTACCGCATTGGAGCCGAAACAATCCATAATGAGTTTCTCCTCGTCGGTGAACTCGCGGAACAATGAGGTCTGCTTTTCAGCTTTTGTTTCTGGATCCCAGCGCATGATGTAGCGCAGATTGAGCACACTTTCCATCAAATGGGCGCGGTTGGTGCGAATGAGATAGTTACAGCCCTGACTATAGATATCCATCACGCGGCCAGGATAAGCAAACACATCACGGTTATAGTTGTTGGCCAAGTCTGCCGTTATCAGTGAGCCACCTTTCATTGCCGATTCAATGACGACTACGGCATCCGCCATACCCGCAATAATTCGATTGCGGCGCGGAAAGTTCTCCCGGTCAGGCTGAGTGCCGCTGATACATTCTGTCAGTATGCCGCCACCTTGTTCAATCATATCCGCTGCCAGCTTTTTGTTCTGCGCTGGATAAATCTGTTGCATTCCGCTGCCCATTACGCCCACCGTTGGGATGTTGTTTTTTAACGAGGCTTTATGCGCAGCAGTATCGACACCATAAGCCAATCCACTCACAATCAAAACATTGTCATCTTTCAAATCCTCCACCAGCTGAAAGCAATTTTCCTTACCATAGTCGGTGATGTTGCGCGTGCCGACGATAGCTACCACACGGTTGGCGTTGAGGTTGGCTTTGCCTTTATAGTACAGCATCATCGGGCCGTCGTCACACTGCAACAGCCGACGCGGATAGTCGGAGTCGAGGAAAAACAAGGGGCAAATGTTGTTTTTCTCACAGAAATCTATCTCCTCATCTGCCCGTTTCAGATATTCCTTAGGCTTGCATATGGCATCAATGGAAGCCTCGCGCATTCCCGAAATCTTCTCCAACGATTTGCGCGTCTCTTTGAAGACAGCCTCCGCGCTACCGCAATATTGCACGAATTTCTTCCCGCTGATATCACCAATACCAGGAAGCAGTGTCAAAGCGATTTGGGATTGAAGGTCGTTCATCTTTTTCTCTTTATGGATTAATCCAATTTAAGGACAGCCAAAAACGCAGACTGCGGTACTTCGACGTTGCCAACCTGACGCATACGTTTCTTACCTGCTTTCTGTTTCTCAAGCAGTTTGCGCTTACGGGAGACATCGCCGCCGTAGCACTTCGCCGTCACATCCTTGCGCACCTGGCGCACTGTCTCGCGGGCGATAATCTTAGCGCCAATGGCAGCCTGAATGGCAATGTCAAACTGGTGACGAGGAATAAGCTCTTTCAGCTTTTCGCACATGCGCCGACCAAAGTCATAAGCATGGGCACGATGTATCAAAGTCGAGAGCGCATCCACCGACTCGCCGTTGAGCATAATATCCAGTTTCACCAAGTCAGCGTCCTGATAACCGGCAATATGGTAATCGAAAGAGGCATAGCCTTTCGAGATGGATTTCAGTTTGTCGTAAAAGTCGAAGACGATTTCGCTCAACGGCATTTGGAAGGTCAATTCCACGCGGTCGGTGGAAAGGTAAACCTGGTTCTTCAAAGTGCCTCGCCTATCGATACAGAGTGTCATAATCGGGCCTGTGAATTCGTTCTTTGAGATGATTTGCGCGATTATGTAAGGTTCCTCGATGTGGTCAATCTTTGTAATCTCAGGCAAGCCGCTGGGGTTGTGCACTTCAATCATCTCGCCGTCAGTCTTATAGCACTTGAACGACACATTAGGCACAGTAGTAATGACATCCATATCGAATTCGCGATCGAGACGCTCCTGCACAATTTCCATGTGGAGCAAGCCCAAGAAACCACAGCGGAAGCCAAAACCCAAAGCAGCAGATGACTCAGGCTCCCAAACGAGGGAAGCATCGTTGAGCTGCAGTTTCTCCAAAGAAGCCCGCAACTCCTCATAATCGTCTGCGTCGACAGGATAAATGCCAGCAAACAGCATTGGTTTCACGTTCTCGAAGCCCGAAACCGGTTCGGCGCAAGGCCGTTCCACATGCGTGATGGTGTCGCCCACCTTAACCTCCTTAGAAGTCTTGATACCAGAGATAATGTAACCCACATCGCCCGCAGAAAGCTCGTTCTTTGGCACTTGCCTCAGCTGCAACACTCCAATTTCGTCAGCGTGGTATTCTTTGCCCGTAGCGTAGAATTTCACCAAATCATTGGTGCGCAAGGTGCCATTCATGATGCGGAAATAGGCAATAATACCCCGGAACGAGTTGAATACCGAGTCGAAAATCAATGCTTGAAGCGGTGCTTCAGGGTCACCTTTAGGACAAGGGACACGTTCGACAATGGCATCCAAAACGGCAGGCACGCCCTCACCCGTTCGGGCACTGACCCGCAGGATCTCGCTCGGGTCGCAACCCAAGAGGTCCACCATTTGGTCTTCCACGATATCAACCATAGCACTGTCCATATCGATTTTGTTCATCACAGGAATGATTTCAAGATCATGCTCAAGGGCAGAATAAAGGTTGGCAATCGTTTGGGCCTGAATACCTTGTGTGGCATCAACAACCAGCAAAGCACCTTCACAGGCCGCTATACTACGCGACACCTCATACGAGAAATCAACGTGGCCGGGAGTGTCAATGAGATTCAAGGTATAGGTTTCACCCTTGTAATTGTATTTCATTTGAATCGCGTGGCTCTTGATGGTGATGCCGCGTTCGCGCTCAAGGTCCATATCATCAAGCACTTGGTCGACAAGTTCCTTATCGTTGAGCGTGTGGGTCAGTTCCAAAAGACGGTCGGCCAAGGTCGATTTACCGTGGTCGATATGCGCTATGATGCAAAAATTTCGTATGTTTTTCATTATGGGCGCAAAAGTACAAAAAAATCCCTTTGCACCGACAAGTTTGATAAAAGAACATTAGTCCACCGAAATCAAGGGGACGGAATTGCCATTGCATCTGGCAGCCACATCATTGATTAAACAAATAATTTCATTCTTAAATCAACACATTTCACATCTGTTTTCAGCCAATAAAAACACAAATTTTCCAGTATTGCAATACGCCTCCAAAAAAAATTCAAAAAAAATGCTCGAATCATTCACCAAAAACACAACGATTATCCCTAATTTTGCAGTTTGAAAAAGAGAATTGCGTATGAGGCCTGCTTTACCTGACACTTACTCCAAAGAAGAAAAAGAAGAAATCGAACGACGGCACCAGCGACTCATCGACGCTTGGCAGACCCGCAAGGAAGCCCAAGACCTTGAAGCAGTCGACAAGGCTTTCTATTTCGCTGTCGAAGCCCACAAGAACCAACGCCGACGCTCGGGCGAACCTTACATCTACCACCCTATTGCGGTAGCCACCATTGCAGCTAATGACATCGGATTAGGCCGCACATCCATCATCTGCGCCCTGCTGCATGATGTAGTGGAAGACACCCAATACACCTTGGACGACATCCGCGAGATGTTTGGCGAGAAAGTCTCCAAAGTCGTTGACGGACTCACCAAGTTCGACAAGCTGGATGGTGCCGAAAGCATGCAGGCGGAGAACTTCAAGAAAATCATCACTTCACTGACTTACGATGTGCGCGTTGTACTCATCAAACTCTCAGACAGACTCCACAACATGCGCACTTTGGACTCTATGCCCAAACATAAGCAGCTGAAGATTGCCTCTGAGACCTCTTATATTTACGCACCTCTCGCCTACCGACTTGGTCTACACGCTATCAGAATCGAGCTTGAGGACTTGGCACTAAAATACACCAATCCAACCATTTACAACAACATACGCAGCCGAATCGAGAATGTGCGCGAAAACCGCATGGGCGAAATGCGCGATTTTATCACCCCTGTCATCGAGGCTTTGGAGAAGACAGGCATAAACGTCCGCTACGAGATTAAAGAACGCTCGGTCAACTCGATATGGAAACGCATGATGGAGAAAGAGTTGTCGTTTGAGGAGCTCTATGGATCGTTCGTGGTACGTTTCATCACCAACTGCCCCATTGAGCAAGAGCGCATTGAATGCTGGAAAATCTATGCCGTTCTGACTGGTTTTTACCGCCCGAACACAGCCAAGCTGAAGGACTGGATTTCGTTCCCGAAGACCAACGGATACGAGTCATTACACGCTGTGGTAATGGGTCAGACAGGCAACTGGGTGGAGGTGCAGATTCGCAGCCAACGCATGGAGGAAATCGCCGAAAAGGGCTTTGCTGCCTATTGGAAACACAAGGCAGACAGCATGACGGAGAGCGGTTTCGACATCTGGCTCAAAAAAGCCCAAGACCTCATCAACACCGAATCAAACAATGCCATCGAGTTTGTCGACAACTTCAAGCTCGACCTCTTCTCCGACGAAATCCATGTTTTCACCCCAAAGGGCGAAATGATCCTGTTGCCCAAAGGTTCCACCGCTCTTGACTTCGCCTACAACATCCACAGCAAGATTGGCGACCACAGCATTGCGGCCAACGTCAACAGTCGCCTCACCCAACTTGACTTCAAGCTCAGCAATGGCGACCAAGTGGAAATCATCACCTCAGAAGCCCAACACCCGCAAGAGAAATGGTTTGAGTTTCTGGCTACGGCTACGGCCAAGTCGCGCCTCAAAAACGGCATCAAAGAATACCGCCGTACTTTCAGAGAAGAAGGCGAGGCCAAATATGAGGAAATCATGAAGAAACTCGGCCTCGACCCTTCGAAAGCCAACCGCAATATCGTGATGACCGCCGAACAACTCACCAGTTCCATCGATTTCTACTATCAAGTGGCTACAGGCAAAATCGACGAGCAGACCATCCGCGACATACCGAAGCCCCAGTCGAGCAATAACAGCTTCGTGCGCTATATCACTTTCGGACTGTTAGGCAACAACAATAACCGCGGCAAGGATGAAACGCCTTCCATCACCTCTTCAGGGGAATTTGATTTCAATGTTTCCACCTGCTGCAACCCTATCCCGGGCGACGATGTCATCGCTTTCAGTTTTCCCGGCGAACCACTGCAAATCCATAGAAGCAACTGCCCAAGAGCCATCCAGCTCTCAGCACGATACGGCAACAACATCGTGAAAGCCAAATGGCAGCCTAAAAGTGAAATCGCCTTCCTCGCCGACTTGAAAATCAACGCTCTGGACTCAGCCGGTCTGCTTAACCGCATGACCAATCTGCTCTCGAACGAGATGAAACTCAACCTGCACACGCTCCACATGGAAGCCAAAAACAACCTTGTGGAAGCCACTATCTCCATCTATGTCCATAACACCAAAGAGCTTGACGACCTCATTGACAAACTAAACCGCATGAAAGACGTGCAAAATGTAATCAGGAAAACCTCCAAAGAGAATAAATAATGCAGATTATTTAGAATTGGTCTGAAAAAATTTCCTAATTTTGCGGCTACATCACAAATTGGAAATGAAAGACTCGTTTGACAATACCTATCTGGCAGTCAAGAAGATATTTATCGACTACCTGCAACGGCGGAACTTGCGCAAGACGCCCGAACGCTTTGCCATCCTTAAGGAGATTTATTCCACCAGCGGGCATTTCGACATTGACTCGTTGTATAATAGAATGAAAGACAACAAGTACCGTGTGAGCAGAGCCACCTTATACAACACCATAGAACTGCTTTTAGACTGCGGGTTGGTCATCAAACACCAATTTGGACACAACTGCGCACAATACGAGCGCTCTTACAAATTCCGTCAACACGACCATTTCATTGATATTGAGACAGAAAAAGTGATGGAATTTTGTGACCCTCGCTTACTTGAAATCCAACGTTCCATTGAAGAACAACTTGGCGTGGAAATCACGCACCACTCACTCATTTTTTATGGACACAAGAAAACTGACAACAAATGAATAAATTAGACATACTTTTAGGTTTGCAATGGGGTGACGAAGGCAAAGGCAAGGTCGTCGACGCCCTCACCCCAAACTATGACATCGTAGCCCGGTTCCAAGGCGGTCCCAACGCCGGACACACCATCGAGTTTGGCGGCAAGAAATTCGTCCTGCACAATATCCCATCAGGTGTGCTCACCCCAGGCTGCGTCAACGTCATCGGAAACGGTGTCATCATAGACCCCCATATATTAAAAGGTGAGATAGAAGGTCTGCACGAGGCTGGCTTCGACCTGCGCCAGACGCTGAAAATTGCCAACCGTGCCCACCTGATACTGCCCACCCATCGTGCTATGGACGCTGCCAACGAGAAAGCTTTGGGCAAGATGAAGGTCGGCACTACCCTGAAAGGCATAGGACCCACCTATACCGACAAAACCGCCCGTAAAGGCTTGCGCATAGGAGACATCAACCTGCCCGAATTCCGCGAGAAATACAATCACCTGAAGCAGATTCACCTGCAACAGATTGCCGGAATGGGCTTCGACATGCAGGGCTTCCAGCTCGATGGCATCGCCTTCAGCGAATACGAGAAGTTGTGGTTTGAGGGTATCGAATACCTTAAACAATACGAGTTCATCGACAGCGAATACTATATCAACGAGGCTCTTGATGCCGACAAGAAAGTGCTTGCTGAAGGTGCCCAAGGTTCCATGCTTGATGTGGACTTTGGCAGCTATCCCTTCGTCACTTCATCCAATGTGATTGCCGCTGGTGTCTGCTCTGGTTTGGGGGTTGCCCCAAGCCGCATCGGAAAAGTCTACGGCATCTTCAAGGCTTACTGCACCCGCGTGGGCACAGGCCCCTTCCCCACCGAGCTCTTTGACGAGACCGGCGAAACCTTGCGCCAAAACGGCCACGAATTCGGTGCCACCACAGGCCGTCCACGCCGCTGCGGCTGGCTCGACCTGCCCGCACTGAAATATGCCGTCATGCTCAGCGGCGTCACCGACCTGATGATGATGAAGAGCGACGTGATGGACGACTTCAAGACCTTGAAAGTGGCCACAGCCTACCTGCACAACGGCAAGGAAACCAAGCACCTGCCTTTTGATGCCTGCACCGAGACCATGAAGCCTGTCTACACCGAAATCCCCGGTTGGCAACAAAAAATTGAAGGCAAAATTCCACAGAAGTTAGAGGATTATATCAAGTATATCGAAAACTATGTAGGTGTGCCCGTCAGATTCGTTTCCTATGGACCAGACAGAACACAGAATGTTTGGAGATAAAAAAAATCTGTACTTTTTGACATAAAATCTACCCGTTGCACAGGGAAGCGTTGTGGTTTTTTGCTATTTTTGCAGAAATTTCACAACTAATACTTCTATTATGCAATTACTTACTATCGGAACGACTGAAATCATTCTCATTGTCATTCTCGTTTTGCTGCTCTTTGGCGGACGCAAAATCCCAGAGTTGATGCGAGGCCTCGGTAAGGGCGTAAAAAGCTTTAAGGACGGCGTAAACGGTGTGGAAGACCCCAACGAAAAACCCAAAGAGAACAAGGAATGAGCGAGCAGGAGGTCAGTTCTTTCTGGGATCACTTGGATGTGCTTCGGAAAGTGCTGTCCCGCTGCTTGATTGCCTGGGCCGTTGGAGCTGTGGCAGCTTTCTGTTTCAAAGAGGTGCTGTTCGACCTGCTGTTTGCCCCATCACGAGACGATTTCGTTTCATATCGACTGATGGAGCGGCTTTGTACCCAAACAGGTTGGCAAGCACTTTGTCCGGGCAGTTTTCAGGCATCGTTCATCAATACGGAGTTGGCGGCGCAGTTCATGACACACATCAAGGTGGCACTATGGGCGGGACTCGTAGTGGTTTCGCCATACTTCATTGTGCAACTTTACGGTTTTGTCGCACCCGCACTCTACGACGAAGAGAAACGCCACGCTGCACCAATAATAACATGGGGAACGTTGCTGTTCGTCCTCGGAGCACTGATGAACTACTTCATCATCTTTCCTTTTGCTTTCCGATTTCTCAACGACTATCAAGTGTATGACGCAGTACATAACCAAATATCACTTTCGTCTTACATCAACAACCTACTCATGCTCAGTCTGCTTATGGGCATTCTCTTTGAGATTCCCATCGTCAATTACCTCTTGGCAAAAGCAGGGCTGCTGAAAGCTGAAACGCTCAAGAAATACCGCCGCCACGCCATCGTGGGCATCGCCATAGTGGCGGCCATCATCACTCCAACAGGCGATGCCGTGACCTTGATGCTTGTCACTGTTCCCATCTATATGTTGTATGAGGCAAGCATCGTAATAGTAAAACGAACTAATTCAAAATCAATATAATATGTTACGAAAAATCAGAATTTGCCTGCAAGTGGTCATGATGACCTTGATAACCTTGCTGCTGCTCGGCATCGGGTTCCGAGTACACCTTTGGGCGGGTTGGGTAGCCAAAATCCAATTCCTGCCCGCTTTCCTGGCTTTCAACACAGCCATTGTGGTCTTTTTCCTTGTAATGGTTCTCCTCTTCGGGAGACTCTATTGCAGCGTCGTCTGCCCTTTGGGCATCATGCAAGATTTCTTCTCGTGGCTTGGCGGCAAAGCCAAGAAAAACCGTTTCAGCTACGCCAAAGAAAACAAATGGCTGCGTTACGGTTTCTACGGTGTTTTCATCATCGCCTTAATCATCGGCTTTGCGCCCCTCACCACTCTGTTTGAGCCCTACAGTGCCTACGGGCGCATCGTCAACAGTCTGTTCAAGCCGCTCTACGACATGCTGAACAATAAACTTGCCAGCCTGGATGCCGCCAACAACCGGTACAACTTCACCGAGGTTCAAATATGGACACGTAGCGTGACAACCTTCGTTGTGGCCATCCTCACCTTATTAATATTAGGCTTCCTCGCCTGGCGCAAGGGGCGTCTCTATTGCAACACCATTTGCCCAGTAGGCACCACACTTAGTTTTTGCTCCCGCAACTCGATTTTCCGCATCCGCTTCGACAAGGATAAATGCAAGAACTGCGGCATGTGCGAAAAGAACTGCAAGGCACAGGCCATCAATTTCAAAGAAGGCACAGTGGACTATTCACGCTGTGTCGTCTGCGGCGACTGTCTGGACAAATGCAAGTTTGATGCGCTACACTATACGTCAAAGAAACCCGTCACAACGTCAAAACCTGTTGACACCGAGCGTCGAGCCTTCCTGGCAGCCACTGCAATGGCGGGTGCATCAGCCGCAATGGCCCAAACACAGATGAAGGTGGACGGAGGTCTTGCGGTCATCGAGGACAAGAAAGCCCCAAAACGCCAAACGACCATCACACCTCCAGGGTCGGTTTCAGCCCGGCACATGCAAAAGCACTGCACCGCATGCCAACTCTGTGTTTCAAATTGCCCGAACAATGTATTGCGTCCTTCCACTGATTTCCAGCACTTCATGCAGCCTATGATGTCGTTTGAACGTGGTTACTGCCGCCCCGAATGCACACGTTGCAGCGAAGTCTGTCCAGCCGGTGCCATCAAGCCCATCTCGAGAGAAGAAAAGACGAGCATCCATGTTGGACACGCCGTTTGGATAAAAGAGAATTGCGTCGTATTAACCGATGAAGTCAGTTGTGGCAACTGCGCCCGCCACTGCCCGACGGGAGCCATACAAATGGTTGATTACGAAGGACCGAATGGTATGGTGAAAGTACCTGCGGTGGACGAAAACAAATGCATCGGCTGTGGTGCCTGCGAGCACCTCTGCCCCGCCCGCCCGTTTAGCGCGATTTATGTGGAAGGTAATGAAATGCATCAAATCAATTAAATCAAGAAGCTATGGATAGAAGAGATTTCATCAAACATATTGGCGGAGCTGCCGTAGCCACTTCGGTGGTGCTTTCTGCCTGCACAGACAACAGCAAAGAGACGCCCATAGTGGGCAACATCATAGACGGGCAAGGCGAGATGACCTACCGCATCAATCCCAATACGGGGGACAAGGTCTCCATTCTAGGATACGGCATGATGCGACTGCCCGTCGAGGAAGGCGGCACTTTGCGCGACCATCCCAACTCACCCATCGACCAAGAGCTGGTCAACCAAGAGATTGACTACGCCCTTGAACATGGAATGAACTATTTCGACACCTCACCGGTGTACTGCAAAGGTATGTCGGAACACGCCACAGGCATCGCTTTAGCCCGTCATCCACGCAACTCGTATTACATCGCCACCAAGCTCTCCAACTTCAGTCCATCCACATGGGACACTGAATCTTCGAAAGCTATGTTCGAGAATTCGCTGAAGGAACTGCAAACGGATTATATCGACTACCTTTTGCTGCACAGCATCGGGGGCGAGTCGAAAGAGCTGAATGGCATGGAGATGTTCAACGCTCGCTTCATCGACAATGGCATCCTCGACTGGCTTGTGGAACAAAAGGCGGCGGGACGCATCCGCAACCTAGGTTTCTCCTTCCACGGCGACCCCAAAGTGTTCGACACCATGCTGCAATGGCATGATGAAGGCCGTTACCATTGGGACTTCGTGCAAATCCAGATGAACTACGTTGACTGGAACTACGCCCACGTAATTGAGCCAGAAAACGTCAACGCTTCATACCTTTATAATGAGCTACACCGTCGCGGCATCCCTGCGGTCATCATGGAGCCTTTGCTTGGCGGTCGCCTTGCCAGCCTCCCCGATTACCTCGTAAAGCAGATGAAAGAGCGAGAGCCTGAGACCCCTGTGGCCCGTTGGGCTTTCCGTTATGCAGGTACCCCCGAGGGTATCCTCACCGTGCTGAGCGGCATGACCTATATGGAGCATTTGGAGCAGAATGTGGCCACCTACTCGCCCCTGCGCCCTATCACGCCTGAAGAAGACGAGCTCCTGATGAAAATCGCGGAAGAATTCGTAGAGCTGAAGACCGTACCCTGCACAAGCTGCAACTACTGCATGCCCTGCCCTTACGGCCTGAATATTCCTGTCATTTTCTCGTATTATAACGACTGCATTACCGCAGGAAAAATGCCTGCCGGAAACCATGATGCACGCGAATACCAAGAAGCAAGAAAGCGTTTCCTCATTGGCTACGACAGGAATGTGCCGTCATTACGCCAAGCCAGCCACTGCATCGGCTGCAACCAATGCGTGGAGCATTGTCCGCAGAAAATCAACATCCCCGAGGAGTTGCATCGGATAGATGACTATGTGGAACAATTGAAACAAATGTAAACATAAAAAAACGGACGGAACTCGCATTAACGGGTTCCGTTCTTTTTTGCAAACGCTACCGAGTCGCCCCAAGCGTTGTACAACACCTTATGTCCGATGGCAGCCAGGCGTACATCCAGACAGGTCTGGCATTGGTCTGGTTTGTCTTTCACGCAGGCTTTATCTGGATAGATGAGGTAGTTCTCGCGGAACTCGTTGGGCGTGAGGTTGGGCATGATAACATTAGCCCCCACCGCAATGGCCTTTTCTCTTCCCATCGGGTCAACAGTTTGGTTGGCGGTGGCGGCCACCATATTGATTTCCGGCATCATCAGGCGAAGAATGGCTATCATCTTCAAAGTCAGTTCCATGCGCTTTTCGGCGGAGGGGATTTGGTCTCTGTATTGCCACAGCGGTGTGTCGGGATGCGGGATGAAAGGCCCCATGCCCACCATTGCAACATCTTTCTTTTTGAAGAACAAGAGGTCGTTAGCAAGGTCGTCTAAAGTCTGGAAAGGCAAGCCCACCATCACGCCAGTACCCGTTTGATAGCCGATTTTCAAAAGGCTGTCGATGCAGGCGAGGCGTGTATTGAAATCATGCTTCTCATCGCGCGGGTGAATTTTATAATACAGTTCCTCATTCGAAGCTTCGATGCGAAGCAGATAGCGGTGTGCACCCGCCTCAAACCAACGGCGATAGGTCTCTTCGGTTTGTTCACCCAATGAAAGCGTAATACCTAAGCTTCCGTTGTCAATCTTCTTAATCTCCTGAACCAGATGGGTAATCTTATCCGTAAAGTCCTTATCGGAACGCTCGCCGCTTTGCAGAGCCACTGAGCCATAGCCCAGTTCATGTGCCAGTTTGGCACATTCGACGACTTCCTCGTCACTCAGCTGATAGCGCGTGAAATTAGGGTTCTTGCTCCTCACGCCACAATAGAGGCAATACTTCGTGCAGATGTTGCTGTACTCAATCAGTCCGCGCAAGTGGACGTAGTTGTCCAAGTGTGCCAGTTTGGTTTGCAAGGCCTTGTCAAACAGCAGCTTCTTGTCCTCGCCTTCAGCAGCTAACAGAACCTTGATGTCCTCTTTTTCAAGGCAGGGTTTGTTTAGGATTTCGGAGATAGGCATAGTTTGAAATTTGGCACAAAGGTAATGATTTCCAAAAAATGTCTATATTTGCAGGCGAAAAAACTTTGACAATATGGAAACGATTACATTAAGATTCAGCACTGACAATCCGTTTGCGGCTTCACTGGCAGCACTCCTTCGTGAATCGAAAGGGGTGAGCGTAACAGAACGACGCATCGTGAAGACTTCGCGATCTCGTCGTGGAACGCTTGCAAAAGCCATTGAGGAAGAAAAAGAGGGCAAGGTGACAACTTATGCCAATGTTGGGGAGTTGTTTGAAGAATTAGGAATCTGATGTACACGATTAAAACCACCGGCCAATTCAAGAAGGATGTTAAGCGTTGCCAAAAGCGAGGCTATGACATGAGTTTGTTGCGAAATGCTTTAAGCATCCTTGCCGAAACGGGGACATTGCCCGATTCGTATCATCCCCACAAACTGACAGGAGATTACAAAGGACATTGGGAGTGCCATCTCCAACCTGATTGGCTTCTCGTTTGGAAAAAGTACGGAAAGACACTTACCCTCACAATGACAGACACAGGCACCCATGCTGATCTTTACGGGAAATAAAACCATTAGCATTAAGTTGAACTAAAACACAATTAAACGCAAGAACAAAATAAACAGAAACTTACATATTAGCAGATAGCACTTGTTGCTGTCCTTGAATCCCAAAAGTTCCATCAAGTCCCCGTTTTGGCGGGGCAACCTATCAAGGATAAGTTGCAAATGCCGTATTTGTTACGGCGTGGAATACTTGTTAGATAGGTAGGGCGTGGAACCCCTGGGATTCAAGCAAGGAATTGATTCCACGCTTTTTCTATACCCCAAACCCAAGGACATGACTGCGCAAGAAGCACCACATATCGGACACCTTATCAAGGAAGAACTCGCTCGGCAAGGGCGAAGTACGCGGTGGTTGTCGGAGCAGATAGGCTGCACTCGGCAGAACATGCATTACCTGCTCAATAGAAGTTTCATCTACACCGATTTGTTGTTGAAAATCAGCGATGCACTCGACCATGACTTCTTCAAATGCTATTCTGACTACCGAAAAGCAAAAAAAGTGTCAAATGATGTTTGACAAATTGTCAAAGAATTTGAAATGATTTGTCAAAAAAACCATTACGATATAATATGTTGATTTTCAATTTGTATTGTTACCTTTGCCGCATACAATTCACCAACTAAAACCGATGAGCCTGATGGGATATAACTAGGTAAAGAAAAAAAATGAAAAAAGCTACATTTTTATTCCTTTTATTAATGGGATTAGGAACCGCATCAATTGCACAAAACAACTGCCCTACTGGTTACAAGGAAGTTCCCGCTAATAACAATAATCACACAGGAAAAGTTGTAACCAAAAGCAATTGTACGACAACAACCACGACAAAAAACAGTGGCCAAAACAATGTCAATGTCGGAGGAAACGCCACTATTAAAGTTGCTGGTGGAAATGCAGGGTATACTCGCAATGGAGCTACAACGACAACAACCACGCAGACACAACAATGTACGGAAGAGAAAACATACTATTACAACTGTGAAAGCGAAAAGAAAGATAAAGACAAAAAACAATAATAAACATTAAACCGACGAGCCTGACGGGATAAAACTAGGCAAAACAATTATGAAAAAGATATTATTAACTATGGTATTGGCTATTTTTTCAGTCACTATGTTTGCTCAACAAGAGGTAACATGTCCAAAATGTAAAGGAGATGGAAGAGTTCGCGTAACAGAAGAACGACGTTGTTCTGATTGTAATGGGACAGGGACTAGAATTGTCTATTATATAGAGACCTGCCCTCAATGCAAAGGAACGTCTAAAATGCAGGTTCCTGACAGAAATGGAAATTGGCAAACCGTATCTTGTAATTTTCCTTATTGTAATAACGGAAAAGTAAGGACTCCAAGAACGGAAAGTTGTGGCTCTTGTGGTGGCACAGGTGTAGACAAATGGTCGACAGAAACAACATGTCCAAGATGCTATGGCAGTGGTAAAATAAGGCAGTAACGAGCAATTATTAATCATCATGAAAAGAATAATTCTCCTGATAGCATTTTGCCTGTCATTATCAGTGATTTATGCGCAAACCATAGATGTCATTCATCTGAAAAACGGCTTCGATGCCCGGGGAACAATAACCAACCGCACGGAAAGCCAAATCACTTTGCAATCCGAGAATGGTCGCACTCTAACCATCGACATGAGCGAAATCGAATCGATGGAACAGGAACAAAAGGCTTTTGACCCAAGAGTGTTGATTGGGCGATGGGCTTGCTACAAAGCTAATGGTGAAAGAGATGAAAGATATGATATGAAAATCATTGAGAATGAGGGATTTTATACTGTAGAATATATTTCCATTATACATTTTAATAGTAATAATAATGAAATTAAGTTTTTCCCCTATGATACGCCTATAACCAAAGCACCAATTAATAAGGATTTAAAGTATGCAGATATTGAAAAAGGAATGGTGTCTTATCATTTCTATCAACAGGAATCGTGTTATTTTAATTATCATCAAAGAAGTGAGGGACTTTCACTTCAACAAAGGCATTGTAATATTGAACTCAACTATAAAGATGGCAAATTAAAAGGTAGTATTGATTGTTCAAACTTTTATCACGAAATATCATATACAAATTCTAATCAAGAAGAAGTCGTTTCAGATGGTCCTGGTGGCAAATGGAATGTCTATTTCGTGAAGTATTAAAAAGAGAATTAAAAAGTTATGAAACGACCATTAACAATCCTATTATTAGCCATTTCCATATCATCCTACGCCGTTGACATTGATTTGCTGAAACAGTCGCTTGTCGGAACTTGGCATCCCTCAAGGCGATGGGACAATGATAATCCCAACGATGAAAACCAGTTGAATTTCTATTTGGAAGGCGACAGACTAATGGTGAAATATGTGGCTGATTATTCCTCCGTTTACGACAAGGACAGGGCTGAATATTACAATATATTCAATGAATTCGGGACTTGTCTTGTAGATGTCCATTATGATGGAACCATAGATTTTCATGTGAATAGGAAGATGATGCGATACGATAAGAAAGGGCGAGAGGAAAGAATTGGTGGCGGCAATTATACTTATCATCTGTTTTTTGTCGATGGCCTTTTGGCGGGTACAGAAACTTGGGAAGATCGCTATGAAATAATGCAGTCCACAGACGATAGAGGAATATGCAAATACAAAACATTGAAGCAAGCCGAATGGAGAGGAGAAACTCATGCTTTCCCTTTTGGGGATGAGCCTTATACTACATATATAAACTATTATGCTAGTGACTACGACAATGTTAAGAAGTTCTATGGAAATGGGCGGTGTAATGAAATCTCTATTTGTAATCCCGACGATTATAAATACGGTGCTTTAATTGGCCGCTGGCAGGGCTCCGCTAACTTACCAAGAGCGGGATGGTGTGGTGAATCTCCGTTTATGGATATTGAAGTATTTGTCCGAGATAATCAATACTATGTTGTATATTATGATTCAAGGGAAAACACAAACAGAATTGTAGAGCGTATTTATCCTGAATGTAATGGTGGGGAATTGTCTTTTTCTTATAATGCCAAGCAGATGTATTGGGGAGAGTGCGAAGGATATGATTGGCCTTGGGAATACGAGTTTATATTTAATCTTAAAAGAATATTCGACGGAAGGAACAGGGAGTGGCTTTTTGGCACGCGCGAAAGAATAAGTGTTTCTGGACCGCTTGATGCATGTGGCATTCCCGAACCAGAAGAGCTTCAATTTAGGTACTTTAAATCAACATTAAAATGAGAACAATACAAAAACTTGCTATTTTAATAGTGCTTGCTTTTACAGCCCTTCCAATGATGGCACAGCACTACGGTCGCCCTACGCATCACGACTCTTACGCCGATTATTTTCTCTCGCTTGGCTACCAACATCTGAATCATCCCACAGGAGCCTACAATGCAGGCTCGTTTCAAATGGAGGTGCTGTATAGTTTCGCTGGTGGAAAAGCCGGTGTCACCTATGGAAAGGATTATATTTCCTATAGTCCTTTTGGATTGCTTTGGTTTATGCCCAGGTTACTTCTTGGCATGAATAATATGTCCGCGCGAGAAGGTGCGTTGTTTCTTATTCCCGCATTGGCCACCACGCAATTTCACATACCCATAACAAACCATGTGGAAATCAGCGCGGGATGGGATGCCCTTAAGATTACCAAACTGAAGAACTTTAGGGACACCTATTATGTGTCAGGCAGCGTGAACGCTGGGCTGAATATTTTCTTGGGCGATGTGGTTTTCATCAATGCCTATTACGAATACAACCATGCCCACAATCCTATCCTAAAACTGATGAACAAATTGGGACCAATTGATTTGCAGCCTACAGAACTCAACGGACATTCGTTTGGCTTCCGTCTGGGCGTTATGCTATCGAGGAATAATATGTAGTTTTTGAGGAGATAGAAGTATCATTGAGTCGCAAAAAGCTCTGTCAGGGAGCATCAATGTGACAAAAAGAGAGGAGTGCAACCCATCTTCTCTCTCTGTAAAACTAACTGCAACAACTGCAACAAACTGCAACAGCCCCCCCCCAGAACTGATACCTGTTTGCTCACTACCAAGGGTTTACACCTTGGAGGAAAACTTTTCGTGTTCACTTGCCAAATCCAGAAATTTTGCTTATCTTTGCAAGTGCAAACACAAAGCCCGAATGAGACAGGAAAATCTTTGTAACTATCTGTTTCTCTGAATGATACACTACGCCAATAGAGTTGCAAACTCGATTTTCTTCCATAACACACTCATTCACAGTTCATTAAAACACAGAAAACGATAGCAACGCTATACCAACGCTATACTAAAACTATAGTAAGCCTATAACTGGCAGTAGGTAACTACGAGGTAACTACGAGACAACTCCGAGATAACTTTGAAGTAGCTCTGCGATTCCTCCTTGTGGACAGGAATAAGAATTGGGGGGATATTAGTACTGATTTATGATTGAATCGGAAATCCGTACCATAGCAAGGTTTTATTTGTATGTCAAAGATTTTCCCTATCTTTGCCGCCGATTTGAAAACGAGAAATTTTATTTTATGACCAAACCATTGAAAATCGTGGTGCTTGCCAAGCAGGTGCCCGACACGAGAAATGTGGGCAAAGACGCTATGACGCCGGAAGGCACCGTGAATCGCGCCGCACTGCCCGCCATCTTCAACCCTGAAGACTTGAATGCCCTTGAGCAGGCCTTGCGCCTCAAGGAACAACACCCCGGCAGCACTGTCGGTGTCCTCACTATGGGTCCTCCGCGCGCCGGCGAAATCATCCGTCAAGGGCTCTTCCGTGGAGCCGACACTGGCTGGCTGCTTACCGACCGCCTCTTTGCAGGCGCCGACACCCTCGCCACTTCATATGCCCTCGCCACCGCCATCAAGAAGATTGGTGAAGTTGACATCGTCATCGGAGGCCGTCAGGCTATTGATGGCGACACCGCCCAAGTGGGTCCGCAAGTGGCTCAGAAGCTGGGGCTCAACCAAGTGACCTACGCCGAGGAGATCCTCAAGATTGAAAATAACATCGCCACCATCCGCCGTCATATCGACGGTGGTGTGGAGACAGTGGAAGTGCCGTTGCCCTGCGTGATTACCGTCAACGGAAGCGCGGCTCCCTGCCGTCCCTGCAACGCCAAACTGGTGATGAAATACAAATATGCCTCATGCCCGCTTGAACGTCAGCCCGAAGACCCTCGCGCTGACCTCTATGCCAGCCGCGACTACCTCAACCTCAACCAGTGGAGCGTGGCCGACGTGGATGGCGACCCCAACCAATGCGGACTCTCAGGCAGCCCCACCAAAGTGAAAACCGTGCAGAACATCGTCTTCCAGGCCAAAGAGAGCAAGACCCTCACCGCCTGTGATGCCGATGTGGAAAGCTTAATCAAAGAATTGTTAGAGGAGAAAATTATCGGATAACCATGAACAACGTATTTGTATATATCGAGACCGAAGGCACACAGGTGGCCGAAGTCTCCCAGGAGTTGCTCACCAAAGGGCGTAAACTGGCCGACCAATTAGGCGTGGAACTGCACGCTGTCGTGGCTGGCACCGGCATCAAGGGTAAGGTGGAAGACCAAATAATGCCTTACGGCGTTGACAAGCTTTTCGCTTTCGACGGCGAAGGGCTGTTCCCCTACACCTCTGCTCCGCACACCGATATCCTCGTCAACCTTTTCAAGGAGGAACAACCGCAAATCTGCCTGATGGGCGCCACTGTCATCGGTCGCGACCTCGGCCCTCGCGTCAGCTCTTCGCTGACCAGCGGCCTCACCGCCGACTGCACCCAACTCGAAATCGGTGACTTCGACGACATTAAGACCAAGAAGCATTACGACAACCTGCTCTATCAGATTCGTCCCGCTTTCGGTGGCAACATCGTGGCGACCATCGTCAACCCTGACCACCGTCCGCAGATGGCCACCGTCCGCTCAGGCGTGATGCAGAAAGCCATATACGAAGGTAAGGCCAAGAACGAAGTCGTTTATCCTGAGGTGAGCAAGTATGTCTCGCCCGAGGCATACGTCGTGAAGGTCCTCGACCACCATGTGGAGGCTGCCAAACACAACCTGAAAGGCTCGCCCATCGTGGTGGCTGGCGGTTATGGCATGGGCTCGAAAGAAGGCTTCGACATGCTGTTCGAACTCGCCAAGGTGCTCCACGGCGAAGTCGGTGCCTCGCGTGCCGCCGTCGATGCGGGTTTCTGCGACACCGACCGCCAGATTGGCCAGACGGGTGTCACCGTGCACCCGAAGGTGTATATCGCCTGCGGCATCAGCGGACAGATTCAGCACATCGCCGGTATGCAAGACTCCAAAATCATCATTTCGGTGAACAGCGACCCCGATGCACCTATTAATAAGATTGCGGACTACGTGATTGTTGGAACGGTTGAAGAGGTTGTTCCGAAACTGATTAAGTACTATAAGCAGAATTCCAAATAATATGGTAATCGTTGTTATCGTCCTTTGTGTTTTGATTGTAGGGGTCACTCTTTTCAAGATTCTGGGAGTGATTGATTTTATCAATATGCCAGGAAGAAAGAAAAACAAATCAAATGCAGAGAATAATACGACTTCCCATAAAGAAAATGACTTAACGAAAAAAGAGTAAAACCAATGGCAAACTATTATAACGACAACCCGAACCTGCAATTCTACCTCGACCACCCGCTGATGAAGCGTATCGTCGAGCTGAAAGAACGCGATTTTGCGGATAAAGACACCTACGATTATGCCCCCGTCGACTACGAAGACGCGATGGAGAACTATCGCCGCGTGCTCGACATTACGGGCGACATCACCGCCAATATCATCGAACCCAACTCAGAGAGCGTCGACCTGGAAGGCCCGCATTTGGAGAATGGACGCATGATTTATGCCTCCAAGACCAAGGAGAACCTTGATGCCTGCACCAAAGGCGGCCTTTGGGGCGTTTCCATGCCTCGCCGTTATGGTGGCTTAAACCTGCCCATCACCGTCTTCAGCATGTTGAGCGAGATGGTCGCTTCAGCCGATGCCGGCTTCCAAAACATCTGGTCGCTGCAGTCGTGCATCGACACCTTATATGAATTTGGCAACGAGGAGCAGCGCATGAAATACATCCCGCGCGTCTGCGCCGGCGAAACTATGTCGATGGACCTCACCGAGCCTGATGCCGGAAGCGACCTGCAAAGCGTGATGCTGAAAGCCACCTACAGCGAAAAAGACGGTTGCTGGCTGCTCAACGGCGTGAAGCGTTTCATCACTAATGGCGACTCCGACATCCATCTGGTGCTGGCCCGTTCAGAGGAAGGCACCAAGGATGGCCGCGGCCTGTCGATGTTCATCTACGACAAGCGTCAGGGCGGCGTCAATGTGCGCCACATCGAGCATAAGTTGGGCATTCACGGCTCACCCACCTGCGAGTTGACCTACAAGAACGCCAAAGCAGAGCTTTGCGGTGAAACCCGTTTGGGCCTTATCAAGTATGTGATGGCTCTGATGAACAGCGCCCGTCTGGGCATCGCCGCACAATCCGTGGGTCTGGGCCAAGAGGCTTACAACGAGGCACTGAGATATGCCAGTGAGCGTCAGCAGTTCCACAAGAGAATCATCGAGTTCCCTGCGGTCTATGATATGCTCTCACGCATGAAGGCCAAAATCGATGCAGGTCGTTCGCTGCTCTACCAGACTGCCCGCTACGTGGACATTTACAAGTGTCTGGAAGACATCCAGCGCGAGCGTCCGCTGACACCCGATGAGCGCGCCGAGTGCAAGAAGTATTCGCGCCTCGCTGATGCCTTCACGCCTCTGGCCAAAGGCATGAACTCTGAGTATGCCAACCAGAATGCCTACGATGCCATCAGCATCCACGGTGGTTCGGGCTTCATCATGGAGTACAAGTGCCAGCGTCTCTACCGCGACGCCCGCATCTTCTCCATCTACGAAGGCACGACACAGCTGCAAGTGGTGGCCGCCATCCGTTACATCACCAACGGCACCTACCTCACCATCATGAAGGAGATGCTCGAGAACGAGGTCTCCGAGGACTTGAAGCCCTTGCAAAACACGGTGCGCACCCTCGTGGAGCTCTACGAGCAAAGCATCAACTACGTGAAGGCTGCCAACAACCAAGAGGTACAGGACTTCCTGGCCCGCCGTCTCTATGATATGACAGGCGACATCATGATGTCGCTGCTCATCCTGGACGATGCCACCCGTGCCCCGCACCTCTTCACTCAGTCGGCCAATGTCTACGTCCACGCCGCCGAGGAAGACGTCATCGGCAAGAGCGTCTACGTGAAGAACTTCATCGAGGAAGACCTGGTGAACTTCAGGGCGAAGGCAAAGGAAATGGAAGAGTAAACATAGATTTTGCAGTATTGAAAAGTGCGCTCTATAGTGTAGAGTGCACTTTTTTATTAAAACGCGCCTTGCAACAACCACTTTTTCCACAAAAGTGATTGTTAGAAAGTACATTTTGCGTATCTTTGCACACAAATAGGCACAAAACAAACCAAATATGGAGGAACTGGACGAACTTTTTGAACAGTCACTTTTCATGTTGTCCTTGACGGATACCACTTTTGTCAGATACCTTTATGACAAGATTGACTGGGGCAACCGCTTAATTGGAATAAAAGGAGCGCGCGGTATTGGAAAGACCACGCTTTTGTTACAGCGTATGAAGAAAGCACTGGATTCGCAAACGGTACTCTTTGTCACTTGCGACCATTTTTATTTTTCCAATCATCGCCTGTTTGATTTGGCCGCCGCTTTTGCCAAGCAAGGAGGCAAGTATCTTTTCATCGACGAAATCCATAAATATAAGGATTGGTCGAAGGAATTGAAAATGATTTACGACCTGCGTCCCGACTTGAATGTGGTGTTCACCGGCTCATCTGTGCTTGACATCGACAAAGGCGAACAAGATGATTTGAGCCGTAGAGCTATCATGTACGATATGCGAGGCCTGTCGTTCCGCGAATACCTTGAGATGTTTCATGGCATCGCCACACCTGTTCTCTCTCTTGATGAGGTGCTTGCATTACGGGTCAATGAGGCGATACACATAGAATATCCGCTTCAATTGTTCTCTCAATATCTCCAATCAGGATACTATCCGTTTGCGAAAGAGCGCGATTACCGTCTCCGTTTGATGCAAATCGTTGAGAAAACCATAGAAAACGACATCCCCTATTATGCAGGACTGAATGTGGCGACAGCCCGCAAATTGAAGCATTTGCTCATGATTGTATCGCAAAGTGCCCCTTTCAAGCCCAATTACCAATCTATTGCCCAAATGCTCGACACCACAAGACTCCTTTTGAAGGATTATTTGTATTACATGGAAAAAGCGGGCCTTATTGGGCAACTGCGCGACAGCACTGGTGGCATTAGGGCATTGGGAAAGGTGGAAAAGGTTTACATTGAAAATCCATCGTTATGCTACTTGTTGGCTGATGGGAAACCAGAGGCAGACTCCTTGCGTGAAACATTCTTCTACAACCAATTGCGGCAAGTTTCGAATGTTGCTACCTCCAAGGTTTCTGATTTTGAGATAGATGGACGTACATTTGAGATAGGTGGGAAAAACAAGGGACAGAAGCAAATCAAAAAAGCTGCGGAAGGATATATCGTGAAAGCCGACATCGAATTCGCCCACGGCAACAACATTCCGTTGTGGCATTTTGGTTTTTTATATTGAATTCAGAATTACGCAAAAGACCTCCTCGCCGCCGAGGAAGACCTTGTGAACTTCAGATCATAAAAAAAGCGCCTCGTTGAGGCGCTTTTTTTTCATACTGTCAGAATATCCTTCGACTTCAACTCCGTCAGGTCATCAATCTTCTTGATGTACTTGTCCGTCAGCTTTTGGATTGCTTCCTGGAGGAGTTTCGACTCATCCTCGGAAATAGTGTCTTTTTCCAGCTTCTTGGCGTCGTCGTTGGCATTGCGGCGGATGCCTCGGATGCCCACCTTGGCTTCCTCGGCGGCATTCTTGGTGCGCTTCACCAAGTCGCGGCGGCGTTCCTCCGTCAAAGCGGGGACGGCAATACGAAGAATCTCGCCGTTGTTGATGGGATTAAAGCCCAAGTTGGCATTCATAATGGCCTTGGCGATGTTGTTCAATGCACTCTTATCGAAGGGTTGCACCACAATCATGCGGGCGTCGGTGCAGCCGATGTTGGCGGTCTGCTCGATAGGCACCGTCGTGCCGTAGTATTCAACCATTACGCCGTTCAGCATGGCCGGACTGGCTTTTCCTGCCCTGATGCCCTGGAATTCGTGTTCCAAGTGCTTGATGGTGTTGTCCATGCTCTCAGTGGCTTCGTCTAATACAAATTGAGAATCTTCTGTCATAGTCGTTTGAATTTGGGTGCAAAAATAAAAGTTTTTTGTTTTTCTATTCAAATATCCTGCCAAATTTCTAATTGAGCGGATCGTATAGTCCTGTCAAGACTCGGCTCTTATGCGTAATGTAATAACTCATCTCATTCAGAACCAATGGTTTCTTCCCCTGGTTCCAAAGATATGCCTTGATGGTTTTCCCCTTGGGCGAGAGGTCTTCGCCGAAAATGACGGCGTCAACAACCACATTGTCGCCAGCATCAAAACGGCCCTCCCCGGCCTGCGAGCTGTGCCAAAGGACAATGCTGTCGGTGGCGGCATCGCGCAACTCGATAACAAGCATCACATCGTTGACTTCCGATTCATTCCTGAAACGCGCCACCACGCCCAAGGTTTCTATATCGTCGGGCAACGAGTCGCAGCTGAAGGTGCTTGCCCTACCCCACTCCTGGCCCTCCACATAGACGCACGGGGCCTCATCCAAAGCCGTCAGCACGTATTCGCTGCCTTCTATGTCATGCTTGCTCAAAGTCAAGTAACGTGAAGTGAACCAGTCTTTTTGACTGACAACATATGGATAGTTGCCCACGGCGGTCACTTCCCAAACGGGATTGACGTAATCCGTCCAGCCAAAGCCCAGCATAGGGGTATCGCGGTGTTGCGCGAGCCAATCATGGAATTCGCCCAAGTTGCTGTAGCGATTGAATACTACACGGTTTTCCACATCGGTCTTCTGTTGGTAAAACTCGGCGGCTTCACCTATCTCGGTGCAGGTGGCAAACTGGATGTCGTCGCCAAATTGGTTCCTGTCCTCCTGCATCCTTACGGCAATCTGGTCGAAGCCCTGATGATACACCAAATCGTAATGGCGTCGCGTCATCACTAACGAGGTCACACCGGCAAACAATATGACCGCCACCACCAAGGCGGTCTGCCAAGGCGTCAACGTGCGGCTCTTGAACAAGGAGAAAGCCACGATGACCACGAAGGGATAGCTGAATATCAAGGTACTCTGCTGCAGGATAGGCTCGCGCAACAGGGAATAGGCAAAGGCGATGGCGAAGATGATGACAAACCAGGCCAGACCCGCCCAACGCAGGGGATTGCGACTCTTATCGCGCCGCCCAAGGATGACCGGAAGCAGGATGATGACCCCCACTGCAAACATGAACAAGCCGGAGTAGTTCATCGTATACTGGATGAAATCGGTGAGGAACGTGGTTTTCGGCTTTGCCAGCCAGCCTCCTATGCTGCCGCTGACAAAGAGCTGCTGATAGAAGATGGGAAGCGTGGGGGCAAACAAGGCGACCGCCCCTATCCCACTGAGCCAATAGGCCTTGCGTCTTTCCTTAGGCAGGAAAAACAATCCCGTCAGAAAAATCAGTCCCGCCTGAGCGATGGAGAAATACTGGATGAGAGAACACGCCCAGGCTGAAAGGGCAAAGCCAACATAATCCCTCGTCGTTGCTTTCGTCCCGAAAACGACTTTATGCCAAAACCAAGCCATCAGCAGGACAAAAAACAACCCGGCTGAATAGGGTCGCGCCAACTGACTGTAAAACACGGTGAACTGGCTGACCGCAAAGAAAGCCGCCGAAAACAGGCCCACCTTGCGGTTGAACCATTGCTGCCCTATCAAATATATAAGGTATACGGAGCCGATGCCCATCAGCGCGAAGGGCAGCTTGACCCAAAACTCGCTCCAGCCGAAAACGCGAACCCACAACCACAGGAAAGCTTCCACTCCTACAGGATGGCTGTCGGGCATGATGCCTTGTTGGATGAAATCATGGAAGTTGTAGAAACGGGTGCGCAGCAAAGCGCTGAACTCATCATGCATGAAGGGCACCTGCCCAAGTTTCCACAGCCTCAATACCGATGCCACCAACATAATGGCAATCAGCATAATATAATCCAGCCTTTGATTTGTTTTATTATGTGGCTTTCGCAAATGATGCTTTCTCATGGTCTTCTTATTGAAGTCGCAAAATTAGGTATAATTTCCGCCAAAAAGCATTTTTTTCCAATTTTTTGGGTTTCGTATGCTGAAATTTACGAACTTTGCACCTCAATTCCAAATAAGGAAAAGACATATATGCGTACTAACCTGTTACAAAAGAACTGTGCGAAATACAGGGCTCCACAGGAAGCCAAGGCAAAAGGCATCTATCCTTACTATAAGCCCATTCAGTCTGAGCAAAGCACGGTGGTGAGAATTTCCGGGAAAGACGTGCTGATGTTTGGCTCCAACAGCTATCTCGGCCTTGCCAACGACCCACGCCTGAAGGAAGCAGCCATCGAAGCCATCAAGAAATATGGCACCAGCTGCTCCGGCTCCCGTTTCCTCAACGGCACGCTCGACATCCATGTTGAATTGGAAGAGAAACTGGCCAAGTTGGTAGGCAAGGAACAAGCGGTATGTTTCAGCACGGGTTTCCAAGTCAACCTCGGTGTCGTTTCAGCCCTTTGCGGCCGCAACGACTACCTGCTTTTAGACAGTCTCGACCACGCTTCCATCATCGAAGGCAGCCGCCTCTCGTTTGGCAAGGTTTGGAAATACAACCATAACGACATGGACCACCTTGAATCCAAGTTGAAGCTCTGCAAACCCGACTCTGTCAAGCTTATCGTTACGGATGGCATATTCTCAATGGAAGGTGACATAGTGCCATTGCCGCGCCTGGTGGAACTGGCTGAGCAATACGATGCCAGCATCATGGTCGACGACGCTCATGCCCTGGGTGTGCTGGGTCACCAAGGCCGTGGCACTGCTGATCATTTCGGCCTGACCGACAAGGTTGACCTCATCATGGGCACCTTCTCCAAGTCGTTTGGCTCTTTGGGAGGCTTCATCGCCGCTGATTTCGACACCATCAACTTCCTGAAGCATAACGCCCGTTCGCTGATTTTCAGTGCCAGCATGCCGCCGTCGAATGTGGCTTCGGTAAGCAAAGCCATCGACATCATGCTCAACGAGCCGGAACGCATACAGCATCTCTGGAATGTGAGCGACTACGCCCGCAAGCAGTTCCAGGAACGCGGTTTCGACACGGGTCACAGTTGCACGCCTATCATTCCCCTGCTGGTCCGTAATTCCGAGAAGGCCTTCTGGCTCTGCAACAGGCTTTTGGAAGACGGTGTCTTCGTCACTCCCGTCATTGCGCCCGCCGTACCCGAAGAGGATGTCATGATTCGCTTCGCCCTTATGGCGACGCACTCCTTTGAGCAGGTCGATATAGCAGTGGAAAAAATCACCAAGGCTTTCAAGGACGCAGGAGTCATCTCATAATGGTTATCCTTATCACAGGTGTCTCGTCGGGCTTCGGACTTGAAACAGCGCGGCTCCTCTCACAGCAAGGGCATACGGTTTACGGCACAGTACGCCGCACTGTGGAAGCTTTGCCCCTTGTGAATTACCTTAACCTCGATGTCCGCGACAAGCAGGCGGTTTCCCGTGCCGTCTGTAAAGTCGTAGAAAAAGAAGGACGTATCGACGTCCTGGTCAACAACGCTGGAATGGGTATCGGCGGGCCATTGGAGTTTGCCACCGAGGAAGAAATCCGTATGCAGATGGACACCAATTTCATGGGGCTCGTCAATTGCGTCGATGCCGTGTTGCCTTATATGCGTAAGCAAGGCGAGGGAAAAATCATCGCCCTCAGCTCCATCGGGGGACTGATGGGGCTGCCATTCCAAGGTTTCTATTCTGCCAGCAAATTCGCCATCGAGGGTTATTGCGAAGCCTTGCGCTTAGAAGTCAAATCCTTAGGCATCAAAGTGGTGGTGCTGCGTCCAGGCGATTTCAGCACAGGATTTACGGGCAGCCGCAAAAAGGTGACTGACGAAGCCGCTTTGGAAGCCTATCCCCTCTATGGCGAGGCCATCAACAAGGTGGAGCACGATGAAACCGGTGGCTTGAAGCCTGATGTCCTAGCCCGGAAAATCAGCGGAATCATTCGCAAGAAGCATCCGCGCGACGGCTATGTGATAGCCTCGCTGGAGCAACGTCTTTCGGTACTGCTGAAAAAAATCCTGCCGGCCCGATGGTTCGACAGGATTTTGGGAAGCTACTACAAGCTGTAGGTTTATTTCGTCACCAAGGTGCCAATGTTCTCGCCGCGCAAAACCTTCATCAGGTTGCCTCGCGTGTTCATGTCGAATACGTACATCGGCATATTGTTTTCCTTGCACATGGTGAAGGCCGTCATGTCCATCACCTTCAAGTTGCGCTGGTAGGCCTCGTCGTAGGTAATATGTTCAAACTTGGTGGCGGTGGGGTCTTTCTCGGGGTCGGCGGTATAGATGCCGTCCACACGGGTGCCTTTCAGGATAATGTCGGCTTTGATTTCTACAGCGCGGAGGGCTGAGCCCGTATCGGTAGTGAAGAAAGGATTACCAGTGCCGGCACCCATCACAACGATATGACCTTCTTCCAACAGGCGACAGGCTTTGGCGCTGCTCATCGTATCGGCGATGCGGTCGATGTAGAGGCCAGCCAGCAGGGTGGCTTTTTGCCCCTTGCTTTGCAGGGTCGATTGCATGGCCATCGAGTTGATGACGGTGGCGAGCATGCCCATATAGTCGCCTTGTATGCGGTCCATGCCCTTTGAGGCACCTTGCAGACCGCGGTAGATGTTGCCGCCGCCGATGACGATACCAATCTGCACACCTGCTTGTGCAGCCTCGATGATTTCGTCGGCGTAGTCGTTCAGTCGTTGCGGGTCGATGCCGTATTGCTGGCTGCCCATGAGGGCCTCGCCGCTGAGTTTCAAAAGTACTCTGTTGTATTTCATAGTAGATTCAAGAATTAAGATTCGAAGACCGGGAGGTCGTTATGCGTTGCAAAAATAGCCATTTTTTCTTAAATTTCAGTCGATAAAACGAGAAAAAAGCCCATTTTCTAATGGCCTCATAATAAGTCTATTGCATTCTATTGGTTTTACTCCCCTTTTACTCCCCTTTTGATCGCCTTTTGCGCAACTCCGACGTAGCATCGACGTAGCATCGACGTAACGTCGACGTAGCTCTGACGTAGCCCCTATATAAGTAAATGTTCAAAATTAAACTGCATATTGTTTTGACTCGGGACTTTTCTCGCTTCGCGTCATTGCGAGGAGGAACGACGAAGCAATCCAAAAGCTGATTGTCTGGACTGCTTCGTGCCTCGCAGTGACGCAAAGCGCGTCTGGCAGTCTATTATGTAAACTAATTATGCGCATCTACTTAATAAAAAGGCCGCCCACAAGGAGCGGCCATTTTATTACAAACCTATTCAGGAATTACTTCACGATGACAACGCGCTGTACGCTGTTGTTGCCATTGTTGTCGTAGATGCTGAAGAAGTAGACGCCAGCCTCAAGGTCGAGGTTGAGGGTGTTGACACCGCCAAGTTGCTCGATGCGGACGAGCTGACCGGCCACATTGTAGATGGCCACGGCGCTCAGGTTGTCGCCATCGAGAGTGACCTGCGAAGAGGCAGGGTTAGGATAGATGCTGGCCAGTTGAGCAACAGTCTCTTCAACGCCATCAACACCAACCTTCAGGATAATCGGAATGTTGAACTCAGGGTTTTCAACATCATTTGTGTTAATGAGCAAAACGGCGTTGTGTTCTTCTCCGTTGCTCAAACCAACGGTGTTAAATGTCAAAGTGATTTCGTCATCGTTACCACCGAGTATGGAGCCATTATTCTTGTTCATAGAAACCCAGCTACCAGGGATAGGAGTGCCTTCGCATACAGCATGGAGGCAGAAGTTGTATTGGCTATCCCAGATATCATCAACCAATGACCATGAATTGCCATCTCCAACCGACAGATACCTGACACCAGGAACCATAGTGCCATTGTCAAACACGACAGGATAGCCACCATCAATCTGTTGGAAACCAGCAGCAACAAACACATCGTAACCAGTCAGCCAAATATCTTCAGCGAAGGTGCCAGTATTCCAGTCATTCTGAACAATTTGGTTTTCAGGAATGATGACTTCGCCAAGAAGTTCACCAGGTAAACCATTAGTACCAGCCTTATAAACACGCAAGTAAAGGTCGCCTGTCATACCCAAAATGCCGTTGGAGTCTGTTGCAACGAAATAACTAACACTCTTCAGCTTGGTTCCCATCACTGCTCCGCCATAAGATGCAACAGTGAATTTATTGGCAATCTGAATGAAGTTGGCAGTCACAAGACCCGTAAGGTTGGTAGGCTCACCGTTGTCATAGTAAATCTCTTGTTGTTGGGTTCCACCTTCACCTTGACCAAAATCGATATAACCCGACCAATCGCCAATGGAGTTACCCTCATTTGAGATGATGAATGTTTGATTCGTCACTTCATCTTCTTCAAGCTCTTGATAGATGGCATCGGAACTCACCACCATCGAGGGGGCACTTTCGCCACCGATTCTCGTGAAGTGGATGTTGTCGACATAGAATTGTGAAGTAGCCAAAGGGCCAAAGAAGTTGGCACCAGCGATCACTCTAGTACCTTCGTCACCGAAACTGCCCAAGCTCCATTGCCAAGTGTAAAATTCCTGATCGTTGAAGAACAAAGTGGCTTCATCAATGTCGCAATCGATGTGGACGCGAACGTTCATCCATTCGTCTTCGACGCAAGGCAGGTCGGCCACCAAGGCGCCGCCGGCATGAACCGAACCGTGACCCGTGCTATGCCACATCTCGTTGTTGGTCTCATCAGACTCAGCATTGAAATAGGCTTGCATGGCCCAGTCGCCATTGTCTGAAGCGGGGAATTTGTGAAGGATGTTGAAATAACCATCCTTTCCGGCAGGAGTGTAAATATCAAAACTCAGGTCATAAACGCCAGTCTCATAGTCGCCAAGCAGCAGCACTTGGTCGGTAGCGTTGGTGAAATAGCCAGAGTTATTGCCTTCAGAGGCGTAATCGTTGGAGACAGTACCATCGTTGGAACCACCAGGATTATTGGTCCAGGTAGTCCACCAGTCGTGGCCAGCGGCAACGGCTGACTGAGCAATCTTGCCACCCACAGTGTATTCCTCGAAAGATTCGTTCACAAGTTCCACTTCACCTTGTTGTGAGGAGAACACCACATTGTCGACGTAGTATCTCGAATTCGAAGCATTGCCTGGAGGGAAGAAGTCGATTCCGCCAAGGGTTCTGTCGCTGTAGCCTTCTTGTCCAAAGCTATCAAGACTCCATTGCCAAGTATGCATCAAAGTGCCATCAAAATAGAGTTCGGCAACGTCGGTGTCGCAATCGACGTGAATTCTGAAGTGCATCCAGTCGTTCCAATAGCAAGGCAAATCAACAGCCTGATGACCACCAGCGTGAACCGAACCATGTCCGTCCGACATAGTCGTTGGGTCTCCAGAATTACCTGTGTTAGTAGCTTGCAGGTAAACTTGGATAGCTTGGTCACTGTTGCATGGATGATGGTGCATGATGTTGAAATAACCCATGTAGTTTTCTTCGATATAAATATCGAATTCAATGTCGTAAACTCCAGTGGTCTTCTCACCAAGAGCAACAACTTGGTCAACGCCGTAGGTAAAGTAAGCGGCCATATTGCCGTCAACTTCTCCAAAAACGCCGTCTTCGGATCCGCCAGGAGCATCACTCCAAGTAGTCCAAGGCAAACCTAATGTTTGAGCCACTTTGGCACCCGCTGGGCAGCCAGTAAAATCGTAGCTAAACTGTGCGAAAGCATTGCCACAAACAAAGGCAATCATCGCAATAAGTAAAGACATTTTCTTCATTTTGTTAGAATTTTAGTTAGTATTTAAGTTGTTTGTGTTGAGTTCACAACAGTGCAAAAATTGCGCTGCAAATATAATAATTTTTTATTTGATGCAAGGGGATTGAGATTTTTTTGTTGAGAAGTGGGAGGCATATCATTTGTCGTCATAATGCCCATAGGCTGAAAGCACCAAAATGGCCAACCCGGCCAAAGCGTCCTCGGAATAGTCGAGATTATATGTCATATCCACAACGTTTTAGCAAGTCGTCGACTGATTCTCCTGCCTGTTGGCGTGTAACCTTACCTTGTTTCACCTTCTCCAACGAGCGGTCAATCATGGCAAAAAACTCGTCCTTGGTCATTAGCGAGTCGTCTTCCCGCTTTTCGCAAGCGAGCTTTCTCAGATAGCGCATGGCGCGTTTCATCAGGTTGTCGTCTTCGGCAATCACGCTGAGGTCGCGGAACATCTCGGCGGTCATTTCGGCTGTGCTCATAATGCTTTCCTCCTTATTATTATGCTGCAAAAATAAGCAAAAAATCGGGAAACGGGATGATTTGTTCTTGATTTGCTTTAGATTTGTTTCCTCTTTATTCAGCGAATTCTGCGGATTCTGCGTGAGACCTATCCATCTTCGCTTCCTTCCAATAGGCTATCATCTCCTCAAGCGTAAGATGCTGCACACCTTTGCCTTGCTCGCGGGCACGCTGCTCGACGTGGGCGAAACGCTCGCGGAATTTCTTGTCGGTCTTCTCCAGAGCGTCATCGGGATTCACGCCGATATAAATGCCGTAGGCCGCAAGGGCGAAGAGCAAGTCGCCGTATTCCTCTTCAATGCGAGCCGTGTTGCCGGGCTTCTGCAATTCTTCAAAAAGCTCCGCCTTCTCCTCCTCCACTTTCTGCCAGGCTTGTTCGGCATCGGGCCAGCGGAAACCCACGCCTGCCGTCTTCTGGTGCATACGGTAGGCCTTCAGCAAAGAGGGCAAACCATCAGGCACACCGCCCAAAACGCTGCGGTTGTGCTCGCGCTCCAGCTTAATCTTCTCCCAATTCTGTTCCACTTGTTCGGCATTCTCAACATGTTCGTTGCCAAAGATATGCGGATGGCGCACCACCATCTTGTCGCAAATGCCGTTGAGCACATCGGCAATATCAAAGGCACCCTTCTCCTGCCCTATCTTGGCATAGAAAACGATGTGGAGCATCAGGTCGCCGAGTTCCTTTTTCACCTCGTTGAGATCGTCGTTAAGGATGGCCTGACTCAGTTCGTAAGTCTCCTCGATGGTGAGATGACGCAGGCTTTGAATGGTTTGGGTGCTGTCCCACGGGCAACCCGCCCGCACGGCATCCATGATGTCTAACAATCGTTTGAAGGCTTGTAGTCTTTCGTCCATGATAGTTTGTTTTGGGCTGCAAAGGTAATGAATTTTGTTGAATTATGATTCTGGAATTTACGTCGCTTCGCGTCATTGCGAGGCACGAAGCAATCTAGTCATGAGGCTTCAAAATAGAGATTTCACTTCAAGCCTTGTTTATCACTTCATGTCTGGTTTGCTTCGTCGTCCCTCCTCGCAATGACGCAAAGCGGCAGTCAGGCGCAAAGCGGAAACAAAAGACTTCGCAACTATAGTGTTTTTTTCGTACCTTTGCAGGTTCAATGAGGAAGTATCAACGTCATAGGATTCTTGGTTTGGTATGCGGCCTATTAATATTAATAGGTGCAGGAAAACTCTGCGCCCAGCCGAGCCACAAGAACTATGAGCTTGAGGCACGGGTGCATTATGGCTATTTGTATTTCCAAAACGACCAGTACCACAGTGCCTTGGGGCGCTACAGCATGCACGCGCCCGCCTACGAACTATCGCTGCACCACAACACCTACGGCCAACACCGCTGGGAGGTGGTACACGACTACCCCTCCATCGGGCTTACCTTCTATTACTCAAGCTTCCGCAACGACAGCATCTCAGCTGAGCTGGGCCGCGTGTTTGCCCTCTATCCGTTCATCAACTTCCCCATCATCCCCAACGAAAGCAGCAAGCTGACCTTCAAGCTGGGCGTGGGCTTGTCGTATCTCACCAACAAATTCGACCCCAAAGAAAACTACCACAACTACGCCATCGGCTCGCATTTCAACGCCGCCATCAACCTTTCGTTTGAATACCGCCAGCGCATCATCGACCGCTTGCATTGGGTGACCTCCTTCGGGCTAACGCATTTTTCGAACGGTGCCATCCGCACCCCCAACATGGGCATCAATATCTTCAGTGTCGCCACAGGGTTTTCCTGGTATCTAAAACCTCCCAAAAACCTGATAGACTACAGATTGCGGCCCAAGAACTATCTCTTTGAGTTTGACGGCAAGCGGCACTTCGTCACCGACTACCAATACACCCTCGGATTCAAGGATATGAGCCAGCAATATGGCACCCACCAGTATTACTTTGTCCACAACATTACCACCAACGTCATGGTGCAACTCTCTGAACGCGACCGTCTTGGAGCAGGCCTCGACCTTATCTACGACCCATCGCCCAAGGCATTGCATCCCGACTGGACCAGGTTTCGCGACTTCCTGAAGATAGGAGGCCTTGTCTCCTACGAAATGATGCTCGACCGCATGAGTTTCATGTTCAACATCGGCATCCGCAACAACGCACCCATCCCAAAAAGCGCCTTCTTGTTCTACCAAAAAGTAGCAGCGCGCTACTACTTCACCGACAACCTGTTTGCCACCCTTTCGTTTACCACCTACGACATCAAGGCCGACTTCATCAGCCTCGGCATAGGATACCATATCCAACACAAATATTATCTGCCACGACATGAAAAGAAACCTCATCGCAGTCCTGTTTTTCCTCGTTAGCCTGCTGACCGCCTCATGCAGTAAGTTCTCCAACGGAGAGCCTGTCAGCGAGCAACGCAGCATCGGACAACGCTTCAATACAATTTGCATGTTTAACAACGTGAATGTCAGCCTAATGCACAGCAACAACCCACACATGGAGCTGACCTGTCCCAAAAACCTCATTGCCAATATTTTCACCGAAGTCGTCGGCGACACCCTCTTCATTCGCAACAACAACGACCTCAAATGGCTACGCAGTTTCGACTACACTATCGACTTAACCGTCTATTACGACAGCCTAAGCGAAATCAATTACGCCTCCACCGGCCGGCTCATCAGCCTCGACACCATACGCGGCATGTCTATCCCCGACAGCGTGCAGTCGTCAGTCAGTTGCTTTACATTACAAGTCACAGAAGGCTGCGGCGACATTGACCTCACCTTCAATTGCGACGTGCTCCACAGCCGCTTCACCAACGGCACTGCCGACGTTGTGCTTCACGGAAAAACGGCCTATTCTGACCACGACCTGCAAAGCTACGGCAAAGTAGATGCCTCTGACCTCAACTCCAATTTCGTGAGGGTACAATCCAAATCAACCAACGACACCTACGTATTCGTGCGTGACGGCGGCGGGCTGCGCACCTTCATCTACAGCCTTGGAAACATCTATTACAGAGGCAACCCCTCACCCCAATATACTTCACACGAAAACCACGGAGACGGAAGACTGATCAAGCTGGAATAAAAAGTTGGGGGAAAGGGTCGTTTTGGTATAATATTTGTATGTTTTTCAGCTGAAAATAAATCCTCTTTAAGCACAAGTAAAAAGCACAATACAATGAAAACGTTCAGGATCATACCTCTCATCGCTTTGATGGCCCTGATAGGCTGCTCATCGAGCAAGAAAGTTGCCAAAGACGATGTCTACTACTCGCCCTATGGCAACACGGGCACACACATGACCACAAGCAACGGGTCATACGCCACTCCGCAAATCACAGGCAACTCGGAATACGACTACCAAGCCTATTATTCCGACAGCAAGAACTACGTCAGCGACGCCGACCCTGTGTATCAAACCACAGAGACCGTGACCGACACCAACGGCGTGGTGTATACCACCACCGAAACCTATTACGACGCCGACTATGCCGCCCGCATCAAGCGTTTCGGCACAGGAGCCTCCTCGTCGATGAGCTATTATGACGACTACTACACCGGTGGCAACACCTATTATATCTACACCAACAGCTACGACCCGTTCTATTGGAGCTACTACCCGAGCTACTGCTACTGGGGCTACCGTCCTTACTGGTACGGCTTCTCCTGGTATTGGGACTGGTATTGGGGCTATCCCTACAACTACAGATATTGGGGCTGGGATCCTTATTGGAGCTATGGCTGGGGTTACCACAACTACTACCACCCGCATCACCACGATGACTACCACGGCGGTCACAATCCAAATCACGGAGGAGGCTTGGGCAACTACGTGGCCAGCGTCAGACACGGGAGCACGGCAGGCTCGATGAGCGGCGAAAGAAGAAGCAACAGCCTCGGCCCGCAAAACGGTGCCTCAGTCTCAGGTCGCACCGGCACCGGCTCAATGAGTGGATCCACCCGTCCGACAGTCGCTGGTAGTGCCGCAACCGCCGGCAGCACATCAGGCCGCCCCAACAGCAGCAGCACTGCAGTGCGTCCGACAACCACATCGAGGCCTACGGTCAGCAGCCGCCCCACGGCAGGCACCGGCAGCCGCCCAACCACAACGGCAAGCCGCCCGAACAGCAGCTCGGCCAACACAGGCAGCCAAAGCGGAACCCGCCAAACCTACACTTCGCCCAGCAGCAACCGCCCGTCACGCTCAAGTTCGGAATATGTCCGCCCGCAAGGTTCGTCATCCAGCCGACCCTCGTCGACGGCCTCAGGCTACAACAGAAGCAACTCGTCAAGCGGCAGCTACAACAGAAGCAGCTCATCAAGCAGCAGCTACAACAGAAGCAGCTCGTCTGGCAATAGCGGCAATTACAACAGGAGCAGCTCGTCGAGCATGAGCCGCAGCAGTTCAAGCTCAAGCAGCAGCCGCAGCTCAGGCAGCAGCTACAGCGGTGGCAGCCGCAGCAGCTCGAGCGGCAGCGCAGGCGGCAGCCGTAGCTCAGGCGGAGGTGGAGGTCGCAGCTCTGGCGGAGGAAGAAGATAATTCCACCTGACCCAACAAAGGAAACGAAATAAAGACTACCTTTGCAGTCGCATTGCAAGGTAGTCTTTTTTAATTGAACCATCATGAAGAAAACAATAGCAACCCTAATACTCGCCCTGTTCACAACCACGCTGGCAGCACAAAGCGGAGAAGACGCCTGGAGGTTTTCCCAAAACCATTATCAAGGCACAGCCAAGGCCTTGGGAATGGGCAACGCGATGGGTGCCGTCGGAGGCGACATGACCGCCATCAGCATCAACCCGGCCGGCATGGGACTCTATCGCAGCAGCGAATTGTCAGCTTCAATCAGTTTCGCTGACAATTACAACAGGTCAACATACTACGGGACAGAAGCCAACGGCAACAAAATCAGCGTCTCCTTACCCAACATCGGCTATGTATACAGCCGCGAAAAAAGCAACTACAAGCCTCTGCGTTACTCCCAGTTTTGCATCAGTCTCACCCGCACCAACGACTACAACATACACACCAACGCCAGAGGACTCAACCCAACCAGTTCAAAAATCGACGATTACCTCACGCAAATTGACGGTTATAGTCCCGATGAATTGGACGACTATTTTGCCTACACCGTATTCCCGGCATGGAACACTTATCTCATCAACCTTGATGCCCAAGGGTACTACACCAGTCCGGTCCCACAGGGCGGTGTCGTCCAAAGCTTTGAGCAGGGCTTCAAAGGCCGTTCTGAAGAATGGGCTTTTGGCTACAGCGCCAATTACTTCGACCGCTTCTTCATCGGAGCCAGCTTAAACCTTGCCCGCCTCAAGCGATTCGGCACAAGCGAGTACACTGAATCCATGCCCGACCACTCCCCTGTTGAAACCGACTTCAACCAATGGACCTTCTCCGAAGAGCTCAGTTCTTCGGGCGTAGGCATCAATGGCAAAATCGGAATCATTTGGCACGCTAACCCCTGGCTGCGTATTGGTGCCGCCTTCCATTCGCCTTCAATCTATACATTTGATGAATCGTGGCAAACGGCAACAGAATCCCAAATCCAGTGGATAACGCGAAAAAACATCAGTCCCAAATCATCCTACGAATACAGGTTCGTCAGCCCCCTGAAATGCCTGGGCAGCCTGGCTTTCGTCATAGGGCAAAGCGGCATCATCAGCTTCGACGCGGAATATGCCAATTTTGGAGCCATGCAATTCTTCGCCGAAGATTACGACTATAGTACTGTAAACAAAGATATTAAAGCAACCTACGGTCACACGTGCAACTTCCGTATTGGCACCGAATGGCAAATCAATAATTCCTACCTTAGGTTGGGCACGGGCTACTATGGCAGTCCCTTTGGCTTGGGCAAACCAAACGGCAGCGTCAAGAAAGCCTCGATAGGCATCAGCCTGCCCTTAGGATCCATCACCACCCTTGATCTCGCCTACGAGCTCACCCACGGTAAGCGACAATACACACTCTACGACGCTGGTCCATTAGGCATCGAACCCGTTGCGCAAAGCCAATGGCGCAGTTTAGCGGTTGCCACACTGAGATTGCGCTTCTAACAAAACATTAAAGGGCTGCCGAAAGACAGCCCTTTTATTAATAACAGAAACTTATCTGCTTTTTATTTCATCAGGCATTGTATTGCGCAATGATGCCTTTGTCGACAAGGATACGTCCGCAGTATTCACAGACGATAATCTTCTTGTGCGTGCAGATGTCGAGTTGGTGTTGCGGAGGAATACGGTTGAAGCAGCCCCCGCAGGCTTCATCAAAGATGCCGACCACGGCCAAGCCGTTGCGGGCGTTCTTGCGAATGCGCTTGTAGGCTACCAGCAGGCGGTCTTCCACCAACTTCTCACATTCAGCCGAACGTTGCAGGAGTTGTTCTTCCTCCTTCTCAGTGCCCTCCACAAGCGAACTCAATTCGTCTTTCTTTTCCGTCAAGGATGATTTCAATTCCTCAAGGTGCTGCTGGGCCTCACTCACTTTGACTTCAACATCGGCAGCCTTTGCCGTAGCCTCGCGAATACGTTTCTCTGACAGCACGATATCAAGATTCTGATATTCGATTTCCTTGGTCAACGAGTCATATTCGCGGTTGTTGCGAACATTGTTCTGCTGTTCTTCATATTTCTTGACCAAAGCCTCAGTCTCCTTGATTTTGATTTTATAGTCAGCAACTTCACGTTGGTACTTTTTGATGTCAGCCTTGAAGTTGGCAATACGCGTCTCCAAACCCGCGATTTCATCTTCCAGATCCTGGATTTCGAGCGGCAGGTTGCCACGATAGGCACGGATTTCATCAATCTTTGAGTCCACCTGCTGCAATGTGTAGAGTGCAACAAGCTTTTGCTCGACACTCACTTCCACCGGCACCTCAGCAACGGGTGCAGCGATGTTTTCCGTCTTGTCTTCTTGCACTTGTTCCTTGACATCTTTCACGACAGGTTCTTCTGCGACAGACTCTTCTGCCACTGTTTTCGTGGACTTCTTCGCGGTCTTCTTGACCTCTTTCACCTCGGCTTTTTCCTCAACCTCGGCGACTTCTGTATTAACTTTTTTAGCCATATTGTTGATTTCTAATTTTTTACAAAATAATACACCGCATTTGTCCTTGTTTCAGCGATTTCGGCTGCAAAGGTAGGAAATTTTTTCCTAATCAAGTCATATAATAATTCTTTGGTAAACTGTTCGGTCTCAAAATGTCCACCATCAATCAATAAAATGTTGCCTTCCGGAACAAAAAAATCGTGGTATTTAATGTCGGCGGTGAGATAAGCGTCGGCATGATTCCTCAGCGCATCGCCCATAAAAGGACTTCCCGAGCCTCCACACAGCGCGACTTTCTGAATTTTTCTCCCCGTCAATGCGGAATGGCGTAGACAAGGCGAGCCGATAGCATCCGACACATGGCGCAGGAATTCAGTCTCCTCCATCGGATGCTCAAGTTCACCAATCATGCCCGCGCCACAAACCTCAGGCTCCAACCCTGAAGGCTGTAAGAGACACAGATTCTTCAATCCCAGTCTTTCCGAGAGAACGCGGCTCACGCCCAGATAGCTGTTATCCAAGTTGGTATGCATACACATCAAAGCGATGTCGTGCTTCACGGCTTTCATCACGGCGCGTTCGATATAAGTCTCTGGCGTAAGGTGCTTCAGTCCGTGAAAAATCAAAGGATGATGGCTGACGATAAGGTCGCATCCTTTATCAACAGCCTCATCAACAATCTCTTCGGTAATATCCAGGCAAATCAAAGCTTTTTGAGCTTCGGCATTGAGGTCGCCCACTTGCAAGCCCGCATTGTCGTAATGCTCTTGCCAATGCAGCGGCGCTACCTCAGTGATGCAGTTCAAAATGTCTTTTACGGTCATAATTTCAAAATTGAGGCTCAAAATTAGGAAAAAATGTCTAATTTTGACCCCTGTTTATGAGAATTTTACTTTGGCCCATATCGTTCCTCTACTCCATCATGCTGACAGTCAGACACAAACTATATGACTGCCACTTATTAAAATCTTTGCGTTTTGATTACCCCACTATCGGTGTAGGCAATCTCAACCTCGGAGGGACGGGCAAAACGCCCACCGTGGAATACCTCATCAAGCTATTAAAAGACACCTATAAAGTAGCTACCCTCAGCCGAGGATATGGAAGGACAACCAAAGGCTTCCAACGTGCCGACAGCCAAAGCACCAGCAGAAGCATAGGTGACGAGCCTTTACAATACTACCATAAGTTTCCAGACATTCAAGTCGCTGTGGATGAAAACCGCGTTGATGGCGTACGGAAACTACTCTGGGGCAAAGTCGCCCCTGACGTAGTCCTGCTTGACGATGCGTTCCAACACAGAAGCCTCAAAGTGGGATTAAACCTCCTGCTCACCGAATACCATCATCTGTATTGCAACGACTTCCTCTTCCCAACAGGCACCTTGCGCGATGTAAGATGGGCTGCACAACGGGCTGATGTCATTGTGGTCAGCAAATCGCCTAAAGTTCTATCAGAAGAAAACAAGACACAGACCATCAAAAGGCTGAAACCCAAAAAACATCAAAAAGTGTTCTTCTCCTACCTGGAATACGAACCATTGAGACCCATGAGCAAAACAGCAATGCATTATGAACTTAGCAAAGCTGATTCGGCCTTGCTGTTTTGCGGCATTGCCCATCCCAAGCCTTTGATTGAGAAGCTCTCCCAACAGTTTCATAGGCTTGAGACTTTAACATTTGCCGACCATCACCCTTACGGTGAAAAGGAAATAAAACAAATCATCAAACGTTTTCAATCCATGCAAGGGGAACAAAAAATCATCATAACAACGGAAAAAGATGCCGCGCGATTGACAAATTCTCCTTATCTTTGTCAGTTGGAAACCATACCGCTGTTGGTTCAGCCTATCAGCGTGAGTTTCCATGAAGAAAAACAGTTTAACGAAGAAATCTTGAACTATGTACGAGAAAATAAACACCATTGTTGAGTTCATTAACCAGAAGACCAACCACTTCAATCCTGAGATTGGTATCGTGCTTGGTTCGGGACTTGACGGATTATCAAGTGCCATCAAGGTTGAACATGTGATTCACTACACCGAGATGCCCGGCTTCCCTATCTCAACGGTGAAAGGTCATACCGGACAATTATTGTTTGGCACCATTGCTGGAAGGCGAGTTATCGCCATGCGAGGCCGATTCCACTATTATGAAGGTTACCCGATGAGCGAAATCACAATGCCTATCCGCATGATGATTCGTTTGGGCATCAAATTCCTCATTGTCTCCAATGCTTCTGGCGGACTCAATCCGACCTTCAAGGTAGGCGACATCATGATCATTACCGACCACATACACATGATGCCCAATCCCTTGATTGGACCGCATGACGACCGTTTCGGCGAGCGGTTCCCCGACATGAGTGAGCCTTACGACAAGCGTCTCATCAAGCTGGCCGACGAGATTGCCTTGGATAAGGGTATCTGGGTGCAACATGGCGTTTATTGCGCCACCTCAGGGCCAACCTATGAAACGCCCGCCGAGTGCCGTTATTTCCGCATCATCGGAGCCGACACCATCGGTATGTCCACTACAGCCGAAGTCATCGTGGCACGACAAATGAAGCTTCCTGTTTTCGGCTTGTCCATCGTCTCTGACATGGGTAACATCTTCGGCGGAGGCAACACAACCTCCATCACCCATGAGGAAGTCATCCAGGCCGTGAATGCTGTGGGACCGAAACTCGTCACCCTTATCACCGAACTCATCCGCCGCGCATCTGAAATTCAACTCTAATGGCCATTTATTTCGTCACGGACTTCCACTTGGGCATCCCTTCGCTTGAAGACAGCCATAATCGCGAACGCAAATTGTTGCGCTTCCTCGATGGCATTCGTCCTGATTGCGAGGAACTCTATTTGATGGGCGATCTGTTCGACTTCTGGTTCGAGTACAAGACCGTGATTCCCAAAGGCTTCGTCAGGCTGCAAGGCAAGTTGGCCGAATTCACCGATGCGGGCATTCCCGTTCACATGTTTATTGGCAACCACGACCTTTGGTCTTTTGGCTACTTGCATGACGAACTAGGAATCGAACTGCACCGCGAGCCTGTCATCAAGACCATCAAGGGGAAAAAATTCTTTTTGGTTCACGGTGATGGCAGAGGACCGAGCGACAAAGGCTACAAATTTCTGAAGAAGGTATTCGAGTGCAGGTTCAACCAATGGATGTTCAAGTGGTTACATCCCGACATCAGCATTGGGTTAGCTTTGAAATGGTCGCACAGCCACCGTTTGAAGAAACTCAAAAACGAGGTAGAACGCGGCTACTATAATGACATTCCGAATACCCGTCTCTACCAATACGCTAAAGAGCAAGCCCAACTTGACCCCTCCATAGATTTCTTCGTCTTCGGTCACCAGCACAAACCCATGCAATACAAGACGGGAGATCACGCCATCACGACCATTGTGGGAAATTGGATTTATGATTTTACCTACGCGGTGTTTGATGGAAACAACATTGAACTGAAATACTTTGAAAAACAATAACTGCAAAACTATTAATTATGCAAATCACCAACAATTACATTGAAGCCAACAAAGTACGTTTTCTCGAAGAACTATTTGGCTTAATCAGAATCCCCTCCATCAGTTCAGAATCGGCGCACAAGCCTGATATGATTCGCTGCGCTGAATACTGGCGCGAGGCCCTCCTTGCCGCAGGAGCAGACAAGGCCGAAGTCATGCCCACCGAGGGTAACCCCGTCGTTTATGGCGAAAAAATCATTGACCCTAAACTGCCTACCATCTTAGTTTACGGACACTATGACGTAATGCCCGTCGGCCCCATCGATCTGTGGGACACCAACCCGTTTGAGCCTGTCATCAAAGACGGTAAAATCTGGGCACGCGGTGCCGACGACGACAAAGGCCAGTCGTTCATGCACGCCAAGGCCTTTGAAACGATGATCAAGACCAACACTCTCCCTTGTAACGTGAAATTCATGATCGAAGGAGAAGAAGAAATCGGTTCGGGCAACCTTTCGAAGTGGATTGTGGAATATAAGGACTTGGTCAAAGCCGATGTCATCCTCGTTTCCGACACCTCCATGATTGGCACTGATATTCCAAGCATTACCACAGGCTTACGCGGTCTCACTTATTGGGAAATAGAAGTTACTGGAGCCCAAATCGACCTACACTCAGGCATTTACGGAGGCAGTGTGCCCAACCCACTCAACACGCTTTGCGAGATGATTGCCAAGTGCATGGATGAGAACAACCACATCACCATCCCACACTTTTACGACGACGTAGTGGAATGCAATCCCCGCGAGCGCGAATTGCTTAACTTGGCACCATACAACGAAGAGGCCTACAAAAAGAGCATCGGCGCAAAAGCGTTGCGTGGCGAGAAAGGTTACACCAAGATTGAACGCCTCGGTATACGTCCCTCCTTTGACCTATGCGGCATGTGGGGTGGCTACACGGGAGAAGGCGCCATGACCGTGCTGCCTTCGAAAGCATACGCCAAGCTGTCGTGTCGCCTCGTACCTAACCAAGACCACGAAAAGATTGCCCTTTTGGTTAAAGACTATTTTGAAAAGAACGCTCCCGAATATGTCACGGTAAAAGTCACGCCATTGCATGGCGGACAAGCCTACGCTTGTTCCATCGACCTACCAGCATACAAGGCCGCCGAAGCAGCCTATTTGGACACATACGGAAAGTTACCCATCCCGACACGATCAGGCGGTTCCATCCCGATTATCGCAAGATTCGAGGAAGTGCTGGGCATCAAGTCCATCCTAATGGGATTCGGTCTCGGTGAAGATGCCATCCACTCTCCCAACGAAAACTACCGTCTCGACCACTTCTTCAAGGGCATCGAGACTATCATTGCCTTCTATCAGCATTTTGCTAAAGGCGAAAAAATGGCGTAATTCAACAATTAGTATGAAAAAAACGGAAGAGTCATTTGATGTGACCCCCAAAAGTTGGACGGTTTAACATTAATTATCTTGGTAAAGAGTTCGGTATTGCACCGGACTCTTTCCATTTAGTCTCAAAGATATGCAGGTCATAGATGATACGAAATAGCTTCACAAAAGCCGTGGTCTTTTGTTTTGAAATCCTGTAACGGCTATGGAGTTCAGCAGCCTCTTCCCGTTCCTCAACCTCCTCGATGGCCATCCTCAGCGTCTGCGTCCAGTCGCCATCCTCCTCTGCCTCGGTAGCCATCACCGCCTTCAGCACGACAATGCAGTCCTGCTTCGGCAGCCGCTCCGCCTGCTCCATCAAATGCCGTATCTTC